>ERZ791611.173-NODE-173-length-74739-cov-8.446535_pt1 | contig 74739 bp, 75 predicted proteins | sample MGYA00510275_ERZ791611 | MGnify/ENA primary metagenome ERZ791611 (study PRJEB30046, sample SAMN00791912) | human gut metagenome | study: EMG produced TPA metagenomics assembly of the A metagenome-wide association study of gut microbiota in type 2...
TTATGCTTGCATACACATATATTGAACACGGAAAGTTTGAATTGCAGGAGAAAGCAAGACCGGAAATAAAGGATTCACGGGATGCAGTCGTGCGTGTAACACTTGGTAGCATCTGCACCAGTGATCTTCATATTAAACATGGCAGTGTGCCGCGTGCTGTGCCCGGAATAACTGTCGGGCATGAGATGGTAGGTGTGGTAGAACAAGTAGGGGCTGATGTCACTTCGGTGAAGCCTGGTGACAGGGTGACTGTGAATGTCGAAACTTTCTGCGGTGAGTGTTTTTTCTGTAAGCATGGATATGTGAATAACTGTACTGATCCTAATGGCGGTTGGGCTTTGGGGTGTCGAATAGATGGCGGTCAGGCGGAATATGTCAGAGTTCCTTATGCGGATCAGGGGTTGAACCGTATTCCGGATACAGTGAGTGATGAACAAGCTTTGTTTGTCGGTGATGTGCTTGCAACAGGTTTTTGGGCAGCACGCATCTCGGAAATTACCGAGGAAGATACTGTTCTTATCATCGGTGCCGGACCTACCGGGATTTGTACTTTGTTGTGTGTGATGCTGAAGAAGCCAAAACGCATTATTGTCTGTGAAAAGTCTCCTGAAAGAATTCGGTTTGTCCGCGAGCATTATCCTGATGTGTTGGTGACTGAACCGGAAAACTGCAAGGATTTTGTTCTCAAGAACAGTGACCATGGTGGAGCAGATGTTGTTTTGGAAGTGGCAGGGAGTGACGATTCTTTCTATTTGGCTTGGAATTGTGCCCGTCCTAATGCTATTGTCACGATTATAGCCCTCTATGATAAACCACAACTTCTTCCTTTACCTGATATGTATGGCAAGAATTTGGTTTTTAAAACAGGTGGAGTGGATGGCTGCGATTGTAACGAGATTCTCAAGCTGATTGAGAAAGGTAAAATTGATACTACTCCTCTTATTACACATCGATTTCCGTTGAATGAGATTGAGGAGGCCTATCGTATCTTTGAAAACAAATTAGATGGAGTTATTAAAGTAGCTATATCAGGAAATAAATAAAAATAGAATTTGTGTATGAAGAATATACTGATAGTAAGTAATAATGATATGTGCCGCAGTCGTATGGCACAGGAAATTTTGAACTCCTTCGGTAGAGGGATGAAGGTTAGTACTGCCGGTATTTTGGCTGGAAATTCTGTTCTTGACGTTGTTTGCCAAGTGATGGAACAAAATGGATATGACTTTTCGCGTAGAAAGCCCTGTGACGTTGCGACGTATGCCCAACAGACGTGGGATTATGTCATTACCCTTTGTCCGGAAGCGGAGGAAGTGCAAAAGGAAATGCAGGGGGTAGTGAGAAAATACGTTTCTTTCAACTTTACAGATCCCTTTCAGGGAGGCATTCATGTAGAAGATGAGCAGGAAGAACGGGTTAGGGCACTATATGACATCATGCATAAAGAACTGTATGAGTTCTTTCGGAGTGAATTGATGGAAAAATTGTTGCCTCGCTGTTCCTGTGGCGCAAATACGTATTGTAGGTGTGAGTAGGTATTAAGTAATCATATATGTACATCATCCGGTAATGGTGGCAGAATTGCGTCATTTTGAACGCGAAGTTGCCAGAAAGCAATAGCGGATGCGGCGGCTACATTGAGAGAATCGACACCGTTTGCCATAGGAATGCGGACTACATAGTCCGCTTCATTAATTGTTTCGTTTTGAAGACCGTCTCCCTCTGTTCCCATTATGATGGCTAACTTGGGTTCGGTTGCTAAGATAGGATTATCGATAGAGATTGATTTCTCCGTGAGTGCCATAGCGACTGTACGGAAACCCAGTTTGCGCAACTCATTGGGAGAACCGTCCAACCAAGTCCATGGTATCAGGAAGACAGAACCCATCGAAACCCTGACTGCACGTCGGTTTAACGGATCACAAGAATTGCGTGTTAATAATATAGCATCTATCCCCAAGGCGGCTGCGGAACGGAAGATGGCTCCGATATTAGTAGCGTCTACCACGCCCTCAATGACTACGATCCGTCGAGCTTTCCGACACACCTCCTCTGCACTTGGTAGTGCTCGACGACGCATGGCGCAGAGGACACCGCGCGTCAGTGTATATCCGGTCAATGTGGCAAGTAACTTTCTTTCACCGGTATAGACAGGTATATCACCACAACGTTCAATGATGCCAGCGGCATCACCAGTGATATGCTTCTGTTCACACAAGAGGGCTAAAGGCTCATAACCAGCATTCAGAGCTACATGGATAACTTTGGGGCTTTCTGCAATAAACAATCCTTTATCAGGCTCAATACGATTGCGTAATTGAGCTTCGGTGAGGGTACTGAATATTTCTACTCCGGAGTCTGTTAAGGATGATATTTCTATAATGGGCATAGTGATTTCTTTAAATGATCTATTTTATTGCAGCAATGATAGTATGCGCTTCTTACTTGCCGATGCAAAAATGTTCGAAAATATTCCCAAGTACCATATCGTTCGTAACTTCCCCTGCAATATCGCTTAGATGGAAAATGCATTCGCGGATATCTTGTGAAACAAAATCTCCGGATAGATTTTCTGCTAATCCTTGTTGGACCCGGTGGATGGCTTCCAAGGCATGGGTCAAAGCCTCGTAGTGGCGTATATTCGTGACAATGACATCGTTTTGGGTAACCGTGGGCAGGTTAGCGGCAGAGATTAGCATTTGCTGAAGCTTGTCGAGGTTGGTACGTCCTTTGGCAGAGATGGAGATGCATTGCACATTAGTAGCGGCCACGGTGAAACTGGAGTTGGGGATGGTTGAGGCATCTTGCACCAAATCGGTCTTGTTGAATACGAGAATGAGCCGTTTCCCTTCGCAACGGGGAAGTATCTGGGTAGTTAGTTGTGGTATCCGTGAGACGGCATTCGTGGCATCAACTATCCAGAGCACGATTTCCGCCTGCTCCAATTTCTGGAAGGTTCGCTCAATTCCTAGGTTCTCGATGGTGTCGTTCGTTTCGCGTATGCCTGCCGTATCAATAAATCGGAAAGTTATCCCACCAAGATTGACTGTGTCTTCTATCACATCGCGGGTTGTTCCGTGGATGTCGGAAACGATGGCACGTTCCTCACCGACGAGTAAATTGAGCAAGGTTGATTTACCGGCATTTGTCTCTCCGATAATGGCAACCGGAATACCGTTTTTGATGGCGTTTCCGACACTGAATGAATCAGCCAGTTTGCGGATCAGTTGTTCGATGCCAGTTGCCAGTTGCTTCAGATTGGTGCGGTCGGCGAACTCGACGTCTTCTTCGCTGAAATCAAGTTCCAGCTCGATCAATGAAGTGAAATCGAGTAGTTGACTGCGCAGTTTGGTCAATTCATTACTGAAACCGCCACGCATCTGGTTAATAGCCAGTTTGTGCATACCGGCTGATGTGGATGCGATCAGGTCGGCTACAGCTTCTGCCTGGCTCAGGTCCATCTTTCCGTTCAGGAAAGCACGTTGTGTATATTCTCCGGGGAGTGCAGAACGGCATCCCTTTTCAATCAGTAGCTGAAGGATCTGTTGCTGGATATAAACCGAACCGTGACAAGTAATCTCGACAGTGTCTTCTCCTGTAAATGAATGAGGAGCGCGAAAGAGGGCGATAAGTACATCGTCGATCAATTCTTCCCCGCGGCGGATACTACCGTAGCGTAAGGTATAGGCTTTTTGGTTCTGAAGATTCTTTCCCTCGATCTTAGGCGTGAAGATTGTGTCACAAATTGTTATAGCCTCAGTGCCGGATACACGGATAACAGCTACGCCTCCGGCTCCGGGGGCTGTCGATATGGCACAGATTGTTTCTTGATAAATCATATATTAGTTGACAGTTGACAGTTGACAGTTGACAGAGATACCAGTGACAAAACTGTCAACTGTCAGCTAAGTTATACGGTTATTAGTTCATATTCCTGAGTTCCCAGTCCGATTTTTTCGGCATGTTCCAGTCCGGCCTGCCAGTTGGTTTCCGGATGCATGATGTGGAATTTGTCGCATCCTTCCAAATGGTCGTGATGAGGCGAATCCGAAAGGCGGTTGCCGGTCTCCAGAATCGGAGCGTTGATGACTATATCGGCACAGGCTTTATCCAAAGCAACCGGGTCGAATGATGCGGCGATACCCAGGTCGGGAACGATGGCGGCATCATTATGATTCCAGCAATCGCATTCGGGAGAGACATTCATGATAAAACTGATATGGAAATTCGGTTTATCGAGTAATACCGCTTTTGAATATTCGGCAATTTTATAGTTGAGCCGTTCCGATGTGTCTCCATCACCCATGACCGCTGCGTCATATTGGCAAAGGGCAACACACTGGCCGCAACCGACACATTTCTCATAGTCGATTGTTGCTATTTTGCTGCCATCCAGGTGAATGGCGTCATGAGCGCAATGTTTTACACAGATATTACAACTTTTACAGTTTTCGCGGGCTACGATCGGTTGGGAGGCTGAATGTAATTCCAGCTTGCCTCCGACACTGGCGCAACCCATGCCCAGGTTTTTCAAAGCACCGCCGAAACCTGTCTGTTCATGTCCTTTGAAGTGGTTCATGGTCAATACAATATCTGCATCGACGATGGCAGCTCCGATCTTTGGTGCTTTACAATATTCACCGTTTATTTCTATTTCGCGGTAATCCGTCCCTTTTAGTCCGTCTGCGATAATCACTTCACATTTGGCTGAGATAGGGTTGAAACCATTTTCCATGGCGCTCTCCAGATGATCTACGGCATTCGAGCGGCGGCCGGAATATAATGTGTTGCAATCTGTAAGAAAGGGTTTTGCCCCTAATGAACGAAGCAAAGTAGCCATGCGGGCGGCATAATTGGGACGGATGTAAGCCAGGTTCCCCGGTTCTCCGAAATGAATCTTAATTGCTACAAACTGATTCTTAAAATCAATGTTTGTAATGCCGGCGCGCTTAACAAGGCGCTCCATTTTATCCAGCAAGTTACTGGATGGAGTTGTGCGAAGATTAGTAAAGTAAACTTTTGATTTGTCCATTCTCTTATTGGTTTTTGTCATGCAAATTTACATGTTTATTTATCATAATGTATTACATTTGTATCAAATAGTTTAGTTTATGGACATATACCAAGTAAACCATCAGCAATTACTGAAGGGGATAAGATGCAATTTTCAGCGATATCTTTATAAACAGATACAGTGGGATGATCGTCTGATTGGAATTTTTGGCTCGCAAGGTGTCGGGAAAACAACCTTGTTGCTGCAACGGATAAAACAGGCTTTCGATGATTCGGATAAAGCCTTGTATTTGAATCTGGACAGCATTCTTTTTCAACGGGAAAAAATGGTCAACGTGGCTATGCAGTTCTATAAGGAGGGAGGTACGCATCTGTTTTTGGACAGCGTGCACCGTTATGCCGATTGGATGGCGGAGACCAGGAAGTTGCTGGAACGTTGTCCGAATCTGAATATTGTTTTTGCTTCTTCTTCGTTACTTCCGGTTTCAAAAGTGAAGAAAGGATTTAAGAACCAAGTGTCTTGTTATACATTGGCTACCATGTCCTTTAGGGAATACCTTTCGTATGAATGTGTCTTGGATTTGCCTCCGGTTTCTCTGGATGATTTGCTGGAAAACCATGTGGAAATATCGAGGAATGTGAACGACCAGATTGTCGTTGCCCCTATCTTCCGTAACTATCTGGAACATGGTTGTTATCCGTTTTATTGGGATGATCCGGATGCATTTCCATTTCGTTTGCAGGACCGGGTGAGAGAGATGGTCGATGTTGATCTGCCTCCTCTTTATCCATTGGAATATCGGGAATTGAAGGATATTAAAAGGCTAATGATGTCTATTTCCGGTCAGATACCCGATGTGGCTGACGTAGCCGACCTGGCTACTCTGTTGAAGTTAGAGCGGACGGATGTCAAGCGGTATTTTGATTATCTGACGGATGCGGTTTGCATAAGATATTATCAGTCTAAAAAGCAGACTCAGAATCGTCTTCAGAAAACTTATATAGGTAATACCAATTTATTGATGGCTTTCGAAGAGGATGTGAATGACCGTGTGATATTGGGAGAGACTTTCTTTGTCGATCAGTTATCTAATTTTGCAACGGTTGAGTTGTTTGAGAATAATGACTTTCTGATAAACGACAAATATATTTTTATGGTTGGCGATCCGTTGATGGATTATGATCGGATCAAAGAGTTGGATAATGCGTTTGCCGCTATCTACGGTCAACCCAAAAGTCAGAACAACAAACTCCCGATCTGGTTGTTAGGACTTTGTTATTGATAGACTTCTTATAATAAAGTATAGATTATGATAGATATAATGAAAAATCGTAGGACTATCCGCAAATATACAGAGCAGGATATTCCCGAAGAGTTGTTGAATGAATTGCTGGAAGTGGCAGTCCGTGCTTCCAATACCGGTAATATGCAGTTATACAGTGTGGTTGTTACCCGTGACCAGTCCAATAAGGAGAAACTGGCCCCGGCTCATTTTAATCAGCCAATGATTACGACGGCTCCGGTAGTGTTGACTTTCTGTGCCGATGCCAACCGTTTTGTGAAATGGGCGGAACAACGGAAAGCGGAAGCTGGATTTGATAATTTGCAGACTTTCATCGCCTCTACTATTGATGCGATGTTGTTTGCACAGGCATTCTGTGATGCGGCAGAAGAGAAAGGTTTGGGTATCTGCTATTTGGGGACGACTGCCTATAATGCCGATAAAATTATCGAAGCGTTGTCTTTACCCCGCCTCGTTGTGCCTATCGTTACTGTAACTGTCGGTTATCCGGTTATGCCGTTGCCGGAACAGGTGGAACGACTCCCTTTGGCTGCCGTGGTTCATCAGGAGGCTTATGTAGATTATACTCCGGATATGATAGACGAATTATATGGTGAAAAGGAAGCACTGGAAGTCAATAAACAGTTTGTGAAAGAGAACAATAAGGAAACACTGGCACAGGTGTTTACTGATGTTCGTTATACGAAAAAGAATAATGAGTATTTCTCCGAAGTGCTGTTGAAGGTTTTAAAAGATCAGGGATTTATGAAATGATCTTTACCTCATAATGCATAAAAAGTCCGCTTTCTATCACACCAGTGATGGACTTGATTGCATTCTCCAGATTGTCGGGTATATTGTTGAACCATACATCGAGTATCAGATTCCCGTTTTCGGTGATAATCGGACCGTCCTTGCCTTGTGCCATCCGAAGTTTTATGTCAACCGGACTTAATGACCGGAGAGCCTGGTCCGCATGTATCAATGCATCCGGAAAGATTTCTACCGGAACGGGGAAACGGGAACCCAGCTTCGAAACCATTTTGGAAGGATCAGCAATAATGAAGGTTTGCGGACTGGAACTAATCAATAGTTTTTCTTTGAACATGGCACCGCCACGTCCTTTGATCATATTATGATTGGGATCGATTTCGTCCGCTCCGTCAAAAGTCCAGTTCGGTTTGTGTTCAAGCAGGCTTGTCAGGGGGATACCGAGTTTGGCACAAGCCATCTTTATCTCCTGGGAAGTAGGAATGGCATGGATATGTAACTGTTCGGTCCGGATACGGTCGGCTATTTTCAATAATGCCAGATAAGCCGTTGAGCCTGAACCTACGCCGATAATGTCGCCGTCTTTTACCATAGAGGCGATCTTGTCGGCTACTTTTTGTTTTTCTTCCCGGTTGGAAATCTCTTTACCCCATTCCAACGAATCGATGATTGTTTTTTCCCAGTCCATAATGTGTTGATCAGATGCGTTCTAATACTGTTTCAATCAATCCGGTTAATGAACCTTTATAATTGGTGTTCATGTTCTTGTCTACCCGGCCGGCAATGATGCAGCAGACTGTCATGGCGCGATGTCCCATCAGGGCGGCAAGACCGGCAAGCGAAGAACTTTCCATCTCGAAGTTTGTGATTTGCCTTCCATTATAATTGAATGCTTCAATCTTTTCATTCAATTTGGGGTCGGCGAGAGGCAGACGAAGTTCACGGCCCTGCGGTCCATAAAATCCGTTTGCAGCTATTGTCACGCCACGGATAATATCGTTTCCGGTAATTTGTTCGATCAGAGAATGATCGGCTGGTACGACATAAGGAGAAAGGCCGGAAAGTTTCCAGTCCAATTGTTCCTTCAAAGCTGCTTCAAAAGCTGTATCCCTGGCACGTTCGGTGTTTGCATAGAAGTAAATGACACCATCGAAACCAATGGATTTTTCAGCGGCAACGTACGTGCCGACAGGAACAAACGGTTGCAGACCTCCCGATGTCCCGACGCGAACCAAAGTCAATTGTTTAAATGTCGGTTTTACGGTACGGGTAGAGAAGTCGATATTGGCCAGTGCATCCAGTTCGTTCAGTACAATATCTATATTGTCCGTTCCGATGCCGTGGGATACAACTGTGATACGCTTTCCTTTATAGGTACCGGTTATAGTGTGGAACTCCCGGCTGGATACTTCGCATTCTTGTGTGTCGAAGTAAGAGGCAACGGTTGACACCCGGTCGGGGTCGCCAACCAGGACTACTCTGTCTGCCAGCTGCTCCGGCTTAAGATGCAGATGGAAGGCGCTTCCATCTGCATTTATAATTAATTCGGATTCGGGAATGACTCTCATCTGATTAGTCTTTAAGCGGTTTTGAAGGAGCACTGGTCGGTTTGGCTATTGCTTCACGCATAGATGTATCGGCATCAATGTTCTTCATCTTATAATAATCCATGATACCCAGGTTTCCGGAGCGGAAGGCTTCTGCCATTGCTTTCGGAACTTCTGCCTCTGCTTCGATCACTTTGGCGCGGGCTTCCTGAGCTTTTGCTTTCATTTCCTGTTCTAAAGCAACAGCCATTGCACGGCGTTCTTCGGCTTTAGCCTGGGCGATGTTCTTATCAGCTTGTGCCTGGTCCATTTGAAGGAATGCACCGATGTTCTTACCTATATCGATATCCGCGATATCGATGGACAGGATTTCAAATGCCGTACCGGCATCAAGCCCCTTACGGAGTACCAGCTTAGAGATTGAGTCCGGGTTTTCCAATACCGTTTTATGGCTTTCGGACGAACCGATGGACGATACGATACCTTCACCGACACGGGCAAGGATAGTCTCTTCACCGGCACCACCGACCAACTGTTTGATGTTGGCACGAACGGTTACACGGGCTTTGGCAATCAGCTGGATACCATCTTTTGCAACGGCAGTTACAGGAGGAGTATCGATCACTTTCGGGTTAACCGACATCTGAACGGCTTCGAATACGTCACGGCCTGCCAGGTCGATAGCTGTTGCCATCTGGAAAGGCAGGTCTATATTTGCCTTGGAGGCAGATACCAGTGCATGAACCACTTTCTCAACATGTCCGCCTGCCAGATAGTGTGCTTCCAGTTCATCACGGGTCAGCGACTTCAGACCGGCTTTGTGTGCTTCGATCATGGCACGGGCGATAACATAAGGAGGTACATTACGGATACGCATCAAAAACAGCTGTATCAGCGAGATGTTTACACCCGATACTTTGGCCGAGATCCATAGCAGGAACGGCACATAGTAAAAGAAAATTGCCAGCAGCAATACCGCTGCACCCAGTAGGATAAAAGGCAAATAGTTCAATTCTTCCATATAAATTTAATTAAGCGTGAATATCTGTTTGTTCTTTTCTCTTAACCAATACGTTATAACCGTCGACACGCAGTACTTCGACCGGCGTGTTTTCGTCTATTAATTCATCCATCGACTTCGCCTCGACAGTGATGCCCTTGATGCGTGCTTTGCCGATGGGGGCAAGGCGTGAAAGGGTGATACCTTCGTCACCCGGTTCGATGCCCAGGTCACGGCTTGAAGTCAGTTTGGAGTCGACATCCGTTTTCAGGGCGACCTTGTTGAATGACCGGGCACGTAATAACCATACAAATGAGGCGGCAAAGGCTGTTAACGATAGGAACAATGTGATATGTCCGGCCGTTTCACCTACCGTATAGGCATAAATAACGCCTGATGCCGCGAAAAGAAATCCTCCGACACCGGCAATTGTTATTCCCGGCAAAAGGAATATTTCCAGCAGGATAAGCACGATGGCTACCAGCATCAAAAAGACAATAATGGTTATTTCCCAAATCATAATAGTCGCGGTTGAATTATCTGTTACTTTTTAAATAGTTTATCTCCGTATTACGAGCTTTCTTTTCCAACTCTTCAGGCTGGTCGAGCAGACTGTTTAATTGCTCTTCCGCTTCAAGAATTGCCGGTTTCAACTGTTCCTTCTTTGCACTGTTCCCGGAAGAATAGGAGGCTCTGAGGTCGGCCAGTTTATCATTCAGTTCTTTTATCTGTTTGTTCAGTGAGACAACTTTTCCATAGTAACTCTTTGCTTCCGGACTTTTGATATCGTCCAGTTTATAGTAAACCAGGCTGTTGTTTATCACGAACTCGAAATCTTTTTCGATTTTCGCTTCCCCGTAAGGTATTTCTTTATGGGCCAGTTCGACCAGATTGCTGTAGTCGCTTCCCGGTTTCCATGAGTCCTGAATGGAAGTGATGGCGGCACGGGCACGTTTCATTTCGATATCTTCACTTTCCACGCGGCTGTGTTCATTGTTCGGGATGAACAGGTAAACACATACTTTATCTTCGGGCTGGAAGCGGTCTGATACGAACCATCCCAACTCCTTGGTTTCATCATACACCATCATATAATCATTGAACGGTGAGTTGAAAGGCATGCTTAACTGCTCCGGTGCCAGATAAGTATCGGAGTTGATGTTGTAGCGTGTAACGAACAGGTCGTATCCGCCTAATGAACCGTTTCCTTTGGAGGCATAGTAGATGGTGACTCCGTCAGACAGAACAAAAGGATAATTGTCGTCATCGTTGCTGTTGATATTCATCGGCAACTGTTTTTCATCCCCCCATTTGTCCATCAATCTGGATTGGGTGAAAAGGCAGTAGCGGTCGTTGTCTGTTGCATGGGCATAATAAATCTTGTCACTCTTCTGGTTCATATAAACCGTTGAGGATACAGGTTCATTTGTCTGGAAGAAATCTTTGAAAGAAGTCAATGTGCCGCTTTCTTCGCTCAGTGTATAAGCTGCCAGAAAATCATCTTTGTCGACAACGATACTGTCTATAATCTGTACATCTTCCGTCTTTTCCATCATCCGGTGGGCGTTCTCAGCCAGACTGAGTTTTTCTTCGAATGCTTGTGTGTCCTGTTTCTTTTTAGTCAGCAGGTCGATGTATTCTTCCATCATTTCCGCCGCTTCATCAAAACGGTAGGTCTGATAATAAACATCCGACAGATAGCGATAAGCTTCCTGAACTTTGCGCTTGACTGCCACTTTCAGATGTTTTTCGGCACCGGCCAGATCTCCGGTCTCGTAACAACACACACCATACCAATGATTATAGGACGAGTTACTGGGAGCTTGTTTCACCAGTTTTTCGAAAGCAGGTTTAGCTTCAGCGTATTGTCCTTCGTTGTATAGTTTTTTGGCCTGGTCCAGGCTCTGTGCCTGCAGGCTGCAGCAAAGAAATGTAATTCCAATTGTGTAAAACAGTTTTTTAGATAACCGGCTCATTGTCTCTTGTTATGATATAATTATACTGATTCAAAGATAATAATATTTTTAGTTAAGCGTACAATTCATTAGATAAATATCTATTTTTGTGCCCGATTTAGAGTAGATATGGCAAAGTTGACAGCAGAAGAACTCCTGTTCCGGAAAATAGAAGAGAAAGTGAAGAGGGCAATTTTCGAATATAGCCTGATCGCCAATGGTGACCGCATCCTGATCGGATTGTCGGGCGGAAAGGATTCGCTTGCCCTTGTCGACCTGCTGGGGCGTCGTTCAAAAATCTATAATCCCCGCTTTGAAGTGGTCGTGGCGCATGTGGTGATGACGAATATTCCTTATTGCTCGGATGCGGAGTACCTGAAAAGCTGTGCCGATGAACACGGATTGCCGTTTATCATTCACGAAACGAGTTTCGACGCTTCTACCGATACACGTAAGTCTCCTTGTTTTCTTTGTTCCTGGACACGGCGAAAGGCCTTGTTTGATATAGCCAAGAAGCATAATTGCAATAAGATCGCCCTGGGGCATCATCAGGATGATATTATCGAAACATTACTGATGAATATAACCCATCAGGGGGCTTTCGGGACTATGCCTCCGCGGTTGAAGATGGATAAGTTCGATATGGAGATCATCCGTCCGATGTGTCTGGTTGAAGAAAAAGAACTGGTCCGTATTGCCGAATGGAAAGGGTATCGTAAACAAATAAAGAACTGTCCGTATGAGTCCGGTTCCAGCCGTTCGGATATGAAGGAGGTCCTGGCCCGGCTCGAAGCTATAAATCCGGAAGCACGTTACAGCATCTGGAACAGTATGTCGAATGTACAACAGGATTATCTTCCTCAAAAAAATAAATAAGTTATGCAGGGTTTTTATACTATTCTGTTATTGGTCGTATCAAATATTTTTATGACATGTGCCTGGTACGGCCACCTGAAGATGAAACAGCAGTTCAGTTGGTTCGAACATTTGCCGTTGATCGGTGTGATCTTATTCAGTTGGTTTCTCGCTTTCTTCGAGTATAATAAAACGGAAAAACCCAACTGGAAATTTAACACTTTACGTTGATATATAATAATGTATAGTAGAATTAGAATAATATGAAAGCTCTCTACACAATTTTATTGCTTATAGTATCAAATGTCTTTATGACTTTTGCTTGGTATGGTCATTTAAAGATGAAGCAGGAATATTCTTGGTTTGCTGCTCTTCCTTTGATAGGTGTAATAGCCTTTAGTTGGTCAATAGCTTTTTTTGAGTATTCTTGTCAAATTCCAGCGAATCGCATTGGATATGTAGGTAATGGAGGACCATTTTCATTGATGCAGTTGAAAGTTCTTCAAGAAGTAATAACTCTTATTATATTCACAGTTTTTACAACTGTATTCTTTAAAGGTGAAGCTTTGCACTGGAATCATATAGCTGCCTTCGTTTGCTTGATATTGGCTGTTTATTTTGTATTTATGAAATAGTTATAGAAAAGAGCAGCATAAGAGTTTCTTCAAATGCTGCTCACTTTTAGTATGCGTAAATCTTTTATTCCACTCTCTGATAAGAGTACTTCTGACCTGTGGGTGTTACTCCATCAGCTTCCAATTCCTGCACTGATAAGGTCATAGAATTAAGTAACAGAATATCATTGATAATCCATTCTTCTTCATCGTTGTACATTTCATAGAGCTTGTTACCGTCTATCTTGTACTTGCCCACTTCCTTGTAAGAGCTATCTTCTGTACTTGTATATTCAAATGTACCATCATTCTTATAAGTTACATGGGTGGCGATAGCGTTACCACTTGTCATCTTCCATTTACCTATAATAAGAGAAGCATAATTATCTTCTCCTTTGATTGTACCATTATCAATATCTATTTCATAACTAAGTGTATTCTTATCTCCATCATAAGAAGTTATGGTAGCATCAAATTTCCAAATATTAGTGGAACTGTCAGATAGTTTAAAATCAACTTTATATTGGTCGTTATCAATTAAGTTTGATAGTTCCTTCAACTCTGTAAGCCAAATCTGCTGTTTGGTTGTTCCATTCCACCTTCCAATAAAAGCTCCATCTTCGTCAAACCAACGATAGATAATTTCACTATGAGATAAGGGTGCATAAACTTCTACTGCATCCATTCCAACACCATCACCTGTTGGTATAGTGAATGCACAAATACTATCACCATCCAAAGTATAGCAATAATCTCTTATGAGTACGCTGTTGTCGTACCAATTAAAGACGTTATCATCTCCAAGCCCTCTAATCTCTTTAGACTTACCATTGTTATAAAAAAGCGTACTGTATAACGAGGCTGCTGCATCTTCTTTAAAATTGTATCTTAATATTGTAATGAATTGGGATGGATTTATAATATAATTCCACATTGGAGTCATCTTAGATATGGTCATGTCCTTATATCCATCAAACTCTTTAAAAACTTTACATGAAAGTTGGAACTCAGAGCTACATGTACCCTCTGCCAATTTTTCCTTAGTCGAATTATGGTAAGTAGCAACCCACAAATGATTATCCTTTAATCCTGTAAAATTAGCTTGCTCCTTGTTTATTATTGTATTGTTTGCATGGATGAAATAGTTTAATAAATCAATATCCTTATAGTCCGTAATTCCATATTCTTTGCAAATAAGTTCTAACGATGTTTCACCTCCAGATGTTGTTGGGGAATTTACCTCCAATTCATCATCGCCACAGGAACTAACTCCCATGCTTAATGCAACCAATAGTGAGGTTGCTAATAATCTAAATATTTTCATTCTTAATTAATTGTTTATGGATTCAATGGAATTAATAGAATCGTTATTTATTGGCTTATTCTTTGATTGACGAACAGTCATTCTATCTTTAACGGACTTGTCATTTACAATTTCTCTTAATCTCTCAACTCTTATTCCATAATTAAAACCTTGTGTATTATTAATGCCTGCAAAATTTATAGCTACCAATTCCCCATATTGATTAACAACAGGGCTACCACTTGAACCTTGTAGAGCAGGTATTGAGTACATTATCTTAATGCTATCAGTGTTTTGACTGATATAACCTTGTGTAATTTGTGCCTTAATTCCATCATTGGTTAATGCTAATGTTGGTCCTTGATTGTAACCTATCATATATAGTTTAATTTCTTCATCGTTATGAGTTTCATTATTATAAAGATTAAAAATGTATTTATCTTGTGGGATGGTGAACCAACTAATTGTTCCAGCATTATGAATGTTACTCCAACCTACTTCCATTTGCTCATAAGACCATTTAGGAGCTTCCCCTAACTTGCAAACATTCCAGAAGTTGTTACCATCAGCAATTTGGATTATTCCTAAATCATAATTAGGAACATCTTTTACTACGAAACAATCTATTAAATCATTACTTGATGTTATATGGCTTCCATTATATGCTATTTTGATTTCAGAACACAGCTCCACTTCAAAGTTACTTAATCCCATATCCCTTAAACGGTTATCTCTGTATTCTGTGTATGCTTTTATTGTTTTCTTACACATTTGAATTCCTTCTATCATCATAGCATAGCCTTGTGAATTGAGTCTTTTATTATCTCTAATTTCCTTTTCAAATATATCTAAATCATGTTGCTCTATTGCAATTCGTTGGTTGCATTTATCTATTTCTTCTTTTAAGTATGTAATAAATGCTTGATAGATAAGAGCTTTGTTAGCAGTAGGATTGATTACGTGACTGTTAGTAACAATCGTTCCTCTTGGAGATATGATGAAACCTGTGCCAAATGTTGTACTCTTAATAGTGTCATTTACTTCATTAAAATTATTGGATATGGTATGAGATATGTTTTTAAGTTCCCCATCTTGTAATTTAGAGAAGACGTAGTTGGTTGAATAGAATCCATTATTTGATAATGTGATTTTATAATAATATGTATTCTGAATTAAGACAACTCCAGAAGAAGTTTGCTCATATAGTTGCTCTTGCGTGTAACTGTTCTTTTTAGATGTACACGTTACCATGCTAAGAATGATTAACCCATAAAGAAGATGCTTCATAATCTCTTGACAATTACGCTCACCTGTTCCCTATGGATAAGCTATTATAAAAATAAAAGAGCATGGGAACTATTGAATATTACCCTATTTGAGGCTCTGGACTGCCCTAAGTTAAGTAATAGACAATAGCCCATGCTGAATGTATATATCCACTACTCCATAAAGATGAAGTAGGTATATAGCATTAACATGAGCATATTGAACTACTATCCCTAACCTATGAAATTGTCCAGATTCCAAATAGAGGATAATTCGTTATGCTCTCATTAAATTATGTCCTTCCAACTCCCTATCTCATTAGTTCATTGGAATTGGTGCAAAGATAATGAAAGGTTTTAAATCACTAAGCATGGAGTGAGGAGAAATAGTAAATCTCCTGCTCTCAAACATAGTCTGAATGAGATATTTAGTCAGAGTTGCATCTAAACTCTCTAAATCCATGTGGGTATCAAATTCACTTCTCGCCATATAAGGACTAAATTCTGAATATTTTTACCTGCCTTGAATTACTGTCTTTAAGTCAGCATATTGTTGGATATTCAAGAAGTGCTACCTGCGACATTATTAATAAGAGTTGAGATAATTCTAAAGCCTGTAAATTAATGGAATTGAATTACTTCTATAAGGCTGAAATGCCAAACTACCAAGTTTGTACTTTAGAGGTATCTAAGCTTAATATTTTTTAGTCGCTACATTTAGACTATTAAAGCCTATATCTTCATTTGAATTTTAGGGTAGGACAAACTTGGGTTGGAGTATATAAAGCTAAACCTTGCTCCTTATTTGTCCTGCCTTTCAAAATGACTTCACGACATCAACCCTGCTCTGACAAGTAACCTCTTGACTTGTGTAATCTGAAACTTGCATCCCTTAGATGTAACAAAACCTTGCTCATTCAAGAGACAAGTCATTTCAGATAAAGATTTGCCTTGCATAGATAATGACCGTAACAGTGCTATCGCTCTCATGTTATTTGGATTGTTATCAGCTTTAGCCTTGTTGGTAACGATACTATGCTGAACGGCTTGTTCAAATTTATTCATCAAGTTCTCTGCTTTACCAAGCTGCACACCCCTTGCTTTCTTGGCTTGAAGTGACTGCTTAGTTCTCTGACTGATTAGTCCTGCTTCATATTCAGCTATGCTGCTGATGATATGCAAAATTAGTCTGTTGGCTTGTGGAAAGTCACAGAACACAATCTCAACATCACTCTCCAATAGCTTTGAAGTAAATGCCACATTCCTTGACAGTCTATCCAATTTGGCTACAATCAGAATAGAATTTGTTTTCCTACACATCGCTAAAGCTGCAAGAAGTTGAGGTCTGTTAGATTTCTTCCCACTCTCCGTTTCAATATATTCAGCAAGTATGGGTTTATTCTTTACATGGTTGTGTATAATCTCTCGTTGTGCTTCTACACCAAGACCAGAGATTTGTTGCTTCATGGTGGATTGTCTTAGATATGCTATGTATGTCTTCATAATTCACAATTATTAATAGTTGGTTACAAATGCTGAACGAACATTCAGTTTATGTAAATAAGGACACCCAACTTAAAAATTGAGTGCCCTCTACCTTATTATAGTTCTCCCTCGTCTGCGAAGCTGTAATATCCTGTATCTGTAAGTATGATGTGGTCTAAAACTGTAATTCTCATTAGTCTTGCAGCTTCTTTGACCTGCTTAGTAATCTCCATATCCTGCCTGCTTGGTTTCATGCTACCGCTTGGGTGATTATGTGCAAGAATGATAGCTACTGAATTGGTGAGCAATGCAGCTTGCAGAATAACTCTTACATCAGCACAAGTTTCAGTAATTCCACCCTCTGATATGAGAGTGTAACCTAAAATTTGTTTGGCTTGGTTTAGAAACAAGACTTTAAAATATTCCTTGTAACAGATAGTTCCTTCCTTATAGGTAGGAAGTAAGTATTTATAAGCATCCTCTGAACAACTTACTTGATGCAGACTTTTAAATTTGGGTTTGTAGGACAGTTCCACTTCTCCCACAGTATAATCTATATCCATAATTTGATGTCTTAATAAGCTGGTAGATATAAAGAAAGGACAACTAATTGAATAGCTGCCCTTTCCTCTCTCAATCAACAATCCACTCAGCCCAAGAACCAAGCGTATTCACTGTCTCCTAATTTGGCACGTTGAATGCCTTGTACAAACTCTGTACAGTTAAGATTCCTTTCCAAGAAGTTATCTATGTAACTTGATTTTACAGAACCATTGAGCAGGTTTAAGAGCTGCCAGCCTGTAATGCTGTCCCCTGTGCTTTTAAAGTTCGCATCAGAAACGAATGCTCTGCAAGCTGCATTAATTTGACTGTCTCCCAACAATAGACGAGGTAAGTGTTTCTGTTGGTTGGGTGTAAGAGCTTGATATAATCTCATCCTACCTATTATCTGACAAAACTCGCTTGTTGAGATTGACATCTGCCCAAGTGTCCTTAACAGATGCAGGTCTTTGGATGGATTGTAAGCATGGAACAGATTTAATGCTGCTGCATATAGTTCCTGTACGCTTAGGACTTCTACCTTATCCTGTAAACCGTCAGTGGTGAGCATTAAATTTGAACACACACGATTCCTAAAACCTATGAAGATTTTAAATCTCTCCACAGATTTCTTACTGTATAGGTTAATCTCGTTATATGCTCTCACTCCACCAATGGATAACGCTAAACGATTACCGTATTCATCGTGTACAATGGATGGAATTTCAAAGCAGAAACACATTCTCTGATAGAACAAAGTTTTCTCTTCGTCTGTCAGTTCAGAAGCCTTCTTACCTAATGCACTTGGTATTCTACCATTGATAGGGTGTGAGATTCTAATCTCTGGCATATCAAACTGTTCTCCATGAAAGTAATCCTTAGCAGCATCTACTACTGCACCTATAAAGGATTGGTGACTAATGGTTTCTTCCATTGATGCAAAACTTGGAATGATGCAGTCTTGTTGTAGATGCTGTAAGGTTACTTCCTGTGTATTAGCTTCAATGAAATGGTTTACTTTCTTGGGTGCTGCAACTTCTTCCACAATAATTGCTTCTTCTGCAAACTCACCCATGTTTAATGATTCTCTACGCTGTGCCATAGCTGGCATAATTACTAAATCTCTCATAATGAAATTGAATTAAATGGTTATTGATTGAATGGATTTAACAAGAACAAACCTAAAACACAAGTGAATTTCTTCGCTTGCATCTTAGGCTGTTCTATGTCTTTCCCTAAAGATTCTTTCAAAGGGAATGAGGAGCATTAGTAAATTATTGGTAGGCTGTGGCAATAGTACATCGTGCCCCCTCTCAGATTAAAAAGAATGCTTATTTCTGTCAGCAGTCAGACTGCATTGTTAAAGCATTCTTTTTTATTTAAGAGCTATAAGGGGGTGTTTATGTGGGTAGGGGTGTCTCGCTTGTGGTTCTGTTAGATTAATTTTGGATATTATCATTAAAGAATGAATCGTACTTTTCATTACCCATGTTGAGAATGAACAGATTGACTTGTGCCCTTGTTATCGCAGTATATATAAGCTCAACAGATTCAAAATCTTGTATAGAATCACTTTTATGTGGCTCAATGATTAAAAAGACTGTGTGTGATTCCCAGCCCTTAAAGCTGTGTATAGAAGATAGCTTTACAGTTCCTGTTTTTATTGAGAAGTGATTTCTTCTGTATCGTCTGATTGTATTTATCCTCTCTTCAAAGTTGTTTTTAGATTTGGTCTCTAATTCGCTTTTATCATATTCTTCTTTAGTTTCAAATGTAGTGGTTGTATTCTCTTTTAATTGAGTCCTTATAGAGTATTCTATTTCTCTTAAAATATCAGCAGTACCAGATAGAATAGTAATGTCTGCTGGGTTAAGGCAATATTTCTTACAAGTCCCTTTATAGATATTGAATATCCTTTCTGTGCTGGCTTTCGCTCCAATATTGGCATATTTAATATTCCTTTGTTCAAAATCAAGCATAGGGTTATCTAACACAACCATATTGTCAATGGTGTATTTATTCTCTAAGAAATGGTGCTGGAACTTCATCGCTAACTTCCCTATTTCACTTGTGAATCTTTTAGAAGCGTTGAGAGACTTGTTCCAGTTTCCTGCGATTGTTTTAATTATTGGTTCTTTGTTCTCATCTAACGGTCTTCTGTAAATATTTTGCTTCTCATCTCCAAACACAACAAATTCACTATCCTCGTATAAGAAATATTTGGTAATTATTTCCAGCCATTCAGTTTGGTAGTCTTGTACCTCATCTATGAATATAGCTTTGTACTTCTTAATGTGGTTCTTTACAGGCTCAAAGAAATTAATATCTGTATAAGATTTTAATCCTTTTATGGGTAGGTTATAGTTGTTTGCTTCTGATTTAATAAACTGATGATAGTTGGTGATATAGAATTTCTCCCAAGGATAACTCTCTCTTACGTCATTGATTTTGTCGCGAATGTAATTCTTAAGGGATAGATTAAATGTTAGAATTAATATTTCACTATTAGTTCTTAGATATGCATTGACAGCTCTCTTTGCAAGGACAAGAGTTTTACCACTTCCTGCAATCCCTTTTATTTTACGTCTGGGTCTGCTTTCACTTCTAATAAGTTCTGCTTGTGCTTTAGTGTACTTAATATTAATCCCTTCTTCTAATTGATGAAAAGGTGGCTTGAGGTAGCGTTTGAAATTATTGTAAATATCTTCATCAAATAAGAAAGAAGGTTGTTCTATTCTTATCTTGCTGAAATATTCTTCTAAGTTTTGCAGTGTAAGAGAATCATATCCCCAATATTGTATATATTTTATGTCTTTTAAAAATTTGGTCTTATTATCTTCCTTGGATATATTCTCATGTATAAACTTCTCAATATTATCTTGGGACATCTTATGGAAGTAAACAAGTGTATATATAATATTTGAATAGTACCACTTATTCATTTTCTTCTCTAAGAAAGTACTTATGTGTAATGAGACAAGATTCTCTTTATAGTAATTTATTTGAGAGAAAGGTGATTGAACCTTTGTTGAAGTTGAATTATTCCACCAATCCAAATCATCATTAATAGCATAGTCAGTTAAATCCCAATCATTTACAGATATGATTATAGCTCCACATCCCTTTTTAAGAATAACAATATTGGGTCTGTCACCATTTATGAAAGGATGGTAATATATCTCAAACTCCATATTTAGATTCTTTTGTAAAAAGTCTAATAGGATTAGTTCTCCTTCTGTTGCTGGTTGGTGGAGATGCTGGATTGTATAGAAGTCAGGATGAATTTGTGCCATTGAATTGATATATAAGGTTATATTGCAAATATATAACTAATATGCCTTTAAAAGAAAGAACTCTAAATCTTTTTAGTAGTCTGGAACTTTTATTGCCATATCTTTATAAGATTAAATCTGGCAGTTCTTCCTTGTCTTTTACCTCCTGCTTCCTGCCTACCAACCCATTTGATAATGATTTCATAAGAGCGTGCATATCCTTAACTTCCTCAAAATTATTCTCCTTGTACTTCTTATAAATCATGCACTCCCTTGAAATGGGGTTTCCTCTGCTCTCGTTAAATGCTATCATGTGTTCAAAGTCAGCTTTCACTTCCTCCACATATTTATCTTTGGGTAGGTCTATAAGCAAACCTTTAGCCTTTAATATGATTGAATCTCCAACTTCATCTAACAAGTCCATATCCCTTAGTTGTTCTATGTAGTTAGAAATAGTACCATGTCCCATGTGGATTAGTTCTTTCAGTTTTCTTACAGATAAGGTAATTGTATGACTGTGTGGCTCTGCTGCACTGAATAGTTTGAGTATAAATCCTCTGAGCTTTAAATCCAGTGTACTGTTATATGAATCATAGAACTCTCTGCTGATTCTTCTGTAATGTCCAAAGCTGACAGGAAAGAATATATAATCTGTCCAAGTCCTGTCATTCCTGCCACTGTCCTTATTCTGTATGCTGACTTCCCCTGTGGCTCTTAACTTGTCATTGAATGATTTGGAACTCTTACCACCTTTATAGTTGGCAGGTTTCTCTCCAACGAATGATGCAAGCTGGTCTATCGTGGTGTCAGTGGTCAGTATATATTTGTCTGCTGTCAATAGTAACACGTATGTCCTGTAAACATCAGCACAACCTAACTTCTGAATCAGATTGTTGCTCATTACTGTATATTCCTTGAATGGTAGCTTCTCGTAACTCATAAGGCAATCGCTCAATATGTTTGATTAAAATGATTTGGTTGGTCTTTAATAAGAATCTCATTTTAGAGGAACTTAATTTGTTTGACTTCCTAAGTTCGCTCAGCTTGTTATAGAAATGATTGTTATAAATCCACATATCATTGATTTTAGTCACTCCCAGCTTACAGATTACCTGTGCGGTGTCCGCAAGGACATTGCATAGGTCTTATTGGAATGTAGCGTAGGAGTGTAGAGAGGGGGTGTTTAGACACGCAGTAAAAAGTGAATAAGCACACCTCCCAAATTTGACAATATGAATCTCTCAGTTTCAATTTTTATCTTGTCAGTAAGCTAACTTCTGTAATGCGATATAATAAGTAGTAACCTTTCCATTCTTTTTTCTCCTTGTCTTTAGATAGTTATTAAGATTAGCCCACAATCCAATGTGAACCTTGTTATCTTTTACTCCCTGTTTAAGAGCCTTAACCCTTATCTGTTCATAAGTAAATTCTTCCATTTTAGATATTCTGAATAGTTTGTAGTCCGTTAATCTGTGTGGTGGGATTATCTGTTTGTGGTACTGTAAAGATAGTAATTCCATGAATGAGGGACTAATGATAAGACCACACATTTAGTAATCAGACTTGATGCTATTCAGAATGTCTAAGAACTTGGGGAGAGTAAGTCCACCTGTCACATGGACTTTATTGTTAATTGGTTATGCGGTTTCTACAGGCTTGTTGCTATTCTCATTCATATATTGGAACCATTTCTCAAAATTCTTATAATATTGTTTGGCTTCAGCACTACCGTCTGGTTTCTGATTACTAAACCACACATCTTTGTCAATCATGGCAACTAACTGTTGGATTTGGTTAATCTCTGGTTTGTATTCATTGTAGAACAACTTAAATCCTTTAGCTAATCTTCCATTGTTATATGTGGATTCAGAGATTTTACTGCTCTTGAAAGCCTTTAGAACTTTATCACCTAACTCTTGGGTGGTTGCATTCAACTTTAAAGATTTAGGTAGTCTGTTTATGCCCATTTTAAGGTCTTTGGTGACATTGGCTTTAATTTCTGCTTGTCCTAATGTATAAAAACTATAGATTACGTCAGACTTCAATCCTGTTTCTTGAATTTGTGCTTCAATATAATCAATTCTCTCGTTTCCTGTTTGGAACTTTGATTTGCTAAAGTCTTTATAATTCCAAGGTCTGCCATTGTTGATAGAAGCTGTAAATAATGCTAAACTCATATTCTCTGGCTTCTTAATGGTTTCAGTCATTTCTTCCTCATTAAAATCAAGAAAACCTTCTACCTCCAGTATGAACATGGCTATCATTCTGTGTTGTCCATCTACAGGAGCTTTAGCTGCTACTCTTTCAGTAGCATTTGTAACCTCTTCTGTATTCAGCATCCAGTTGTCTATTGAAAGAGGTTTGGCATTGGACTTAGGTACAATGGAAACTTTTAATAATTTCTCTCCTGTTAAATCCTCGCTGCCAACTAACTTAATCTTACCCATTGCTGCATTGAAGCCATATTTCTCAATCATAGAATAGCACTTCTTTACATTCTCTGCTACGATTTCACGATTGCTGCCATAAAAATAAATAGTCATCATATTTTCTTTGCAGTTTTTAGACTGGTGCGCTCCAGCTTTTGTTAATTTTGATATTGCAAAACTACCTGCTTCTGGGCTGATTAAAAGAGAGAAATTAATGAGTGGTTTTACTTCCCCTCTTAATTGTCAGCTCGTCCGCTATCGTTTTTGACGCTGCAAAGATGGGATATAATGGCAGGATTAAAAGAGAGAAAAAAAGTCCTGCTTTCATGTACCCTCTTAATGGTATGAAGCAGGACTGTGTTAATTATCAGAAGTTTATTAGCAATATATGCTGTTCGCAGTACCAATTCTTTTGTCTTTATATTGCTTGATGTAACCTTTTAAAACATCTTCATCTTCTGAGAATTTACTATGTTTGGATAACTTGGTGAAGTAGATAAGCCTTGATATGAGCAATGTCTTACTAAGTGATATGGTGCTTCCTTTCTTTTGTCTGACATTAAACTGCTTATTATATGGAGATAGATTGAAGAAGTCGTTAAACATTTTATAAAATAGGTATATCTGAATGGATTCCTTTTCTTCTGCATGGGTGCTTATGCTGACTTGTTGGCTCTGCATCCAAGGATGTTCCTCTATCTCCTTTAGGTTATTGATGATGGTAGTAGCCAAGTAGCCTATTGCATTGGCATTGTCAATTACTATCTGATGCTTGCCCTCTACTTTTACAGAGATAGTGATAGGTTTCTTAAAACTCACTCCAAATTGGTTAATCTCCTTATGGTTGTCAGCTATGGCTTTGGCGAATTTGGTCAGCTGTTCTATTCCAATGCCTGTAGCTTTCATTCCATCCAAGCACGTTCCACAAGTATAGTCAAAGATGAACAGAAGTAGAAACCAGAACTTATCTATATCAATTCCTAAACCTTTTAGTGTATTCTGTATGTCCTCATTGGCTATATAATCTTCGTATGTGAAGTTACCATATAGCTTATTCTGATTGTATCTTCTTATGAATAAGGGTAAGGCGGTTGTGCCATAAATATATTGTTCTCCTGTTTCATGGTCTATATCATAATCTGGTACATAAAGTACTGCTACTTCCTCCATGTATTCAAGTAACTTTATGCCTTTAGGGAAATAAGTTTCTTCAAGTCTTTCAATTGGTCTCATATCTTTGCTTATATGGTTTGGAAGCAAAGATAATTAAAAAGGATGAAGTTATTCCTTTTTTAATGGTCTGAGCCTACCATCCAAACCTGCTTTATGTAGTTCTTCTAAGTATCTTTCTCTATAACTAAGGTCAAGATGCAAGGCTCTTTCTTTTGCAAGGTCTGATTTAAGATATTCTTGTAAAGTCATAGTCTTTGTTTTCCTAATCATTTCTATGCTAAAGTTCTTCATATCACTGGACTTTAAAGTATCATAGTTAGCTGTTATAATTCCTTTTTCATCAATCGTCCAGTTGTCTAATAGGAGAGAAGCCATTGCAATGCTTCTGACTTTCGTAATAGCTATATAGAATTTAATTCCATTAAGGAACTGTACAATATAATATCCCTGCATGGTAGTGACAGGAATATAATTCACTCTCTCCAAATATTTATGATATAGTTCTCCTTGTTCTTCGATGCTAAGGTTTTGAAGCTTCTCTTTACCATTATTATCTTTAATCCTTTCGATGTCTGCCATCTTTTTACTCTGTGACTTTTTATATCTTATAATTTCTTTATCAATAGATTTTATCTTCTCATCTAACTGGTTCTGTTTCTCTTGGATAATGTTTAAAAGGGTAGGGTTGGTGGTTAGTAGAAACTTATTGGCATTATCTTGGCTTTCATTAGATAAGTTCTCTTTATCAAGATATAGGGCAGACAAACGTTTCTCAATTCCAGCTATTTCCTCTTGTAGCTCTGTAACTCTATTGTCTGTTTGGTTCCTAAAGAAGTTGATATATTCTGCTGTGTGCATAGATTTGAAAAGACTATATAATATTTCATTCGTAAGGTCGTAAGAAACTTCATCAATATTATATTTACAGAAGTCTGGATGAGATTTCCTATCAACACAGCTACATCTATATGTTAGTTTTGAAATTCCTGCTGCTGGCTTTTTGTCTTTTACAGTCATGGCTCTCCCACATCTACATCTGATGATTCCTTTTAATGGATTATGATTGACTTTTCCAGTTGGAGTATTTTTATAGTTGTTTTTAATCAGCTCTTGTGCTTTCATAAAATCCTCTTCACTGATAATAGGTTTTATTCTAACCTCGATGGTATAAGGTTCTTCTCTACCTAATCTTTGTGTTCTTCTTCTGATTCCTCTATAAATATCACTATGGATATAGTTGCTTAGAATGGCAACAGTGCTGTAATATCCTCTAAAAGTAATATTCCTTTCATTGAAATATCTGGCTACTGCTCCCAGTGTCTTACCAGAGTTTACTAAAGCGAAGAGTCTTTTTATATTCTCTACTTCTTCTGGTACTTCTTCTAAAATATATTTAGGACGTTTCCCATTGGGGTTAGGAACTGCTTTATATCCATAAGGTATTTTTTGGTCTACAACTGCATAAGGATAAGCTTGGAAGAGAGCTTGCTTCCCATCTTGGTTCTTCTTTTTAATATCCAATCTTTCTTGTGCTGCTGCCCATGCTTTGATAGTGAGGATAAGTATTTCTGTAATGTCTAAAAGTTTATTAGCTTCATAAATTTTACTGGGACTATCTAAGAGTATTACAGATAATCCTTTATTAATAATCTGTTGAATGTTGTAAACTGTCTCTGTTACATCTTCTTGCCTGCTCAAACGTGATAACTCAGAAATTACTATCATGTCTGCATCTTTGTAGGTTTTACTTTGTAATTCGATATAACCTTTTCTGTCTGCAACCACACCAGATATTCCAAAGTCCTCAATAATTTCAATTAACTCATAATTGTTGTTCTCACAGAACTCCTTAATCTTTAGCTTTTGTCGAGATAAGTCTTGTTTTGTAGTAGAAACTCGTGCGTATCCTATAATTTTTATCATAATGTAATATATTGATTATGAAGCAAATATAGGTGTAAAATTTCACTTGGGCAAGTCTATTTAGTTAAGTGAATATTGTTTTCAGGTACCGGCAAACCGTATGGGATTCAGGGAGAATGGCGGACCGTTCAATCTGATACAATTAAAAGTAATACAGGAGGTTATTACGCTTGTCGTATTCGTGGCTTTCAGTGCGATCGCCTTTAAAGGGGAATCGTTTAAATGGAATCATGCATTGGCTTGCTTGCTTTTGGTAGCGGCAGTATACCTGGTATTTAAGAAGTAAATAAGTAATCGGCGTACAATGAATCCACCTCGGGGATTATAGTTGCTATTTCCGTTAAATGCAACAAATATCAGTGAACCAGCTATGGGTTTAATTTTGAATTCAACTATCATACTATCATAATTTGATGTAATGTGCATATAATGAGTGTGTTACCCTATGATGGTTGTTGCTATTAACTATCATTTATCTATCATGCAACGATCATATTTACATTGTTTTAACTAAACTATCGTTCCTGTATCTATTAAAAAGCCTCTATCCCAAGTCTTTTTTGCCGAAATATATAGACTTATTTCATCGAAACAACTATTTATTGTTGTCAGGATGCCCGTTTTATCCTGTTTGACACCCGGATGTTGACGATGCTCAGACCCGGGTGTTGGCAACCTTGAGACCCGGGTCTCGAACAACATAAGTAATTACTTCCTTGAAAATAAGTCATATACTTCAGCAAAAAAAGAAGCTTACACTGGACCTTTGGATAAGACTATGATAGTTGCCTGATAGTTATATGATAGTTAATAATAACAACTGTCATAGGGTAATAGTCTTGTAATTAATCTCTTATGATTTTAAATGATAGTATGATAGTTGGTTTGATAAATCGTTTGAAGAGGGCATTCCATCCTCAACATGCTATTGGTTTTTAATTATCCCATCCAGATACCGTAATATTTCTGTTTCTTCGTCCGGATGAAACCATTTGATCTCTTCGTCCCGTTTAAACCAGGTCATTTGTTTGCGGGCATAGACACGGGAGTTGCGCCGTATTTTCTCTACGGCCAGGTCGAGCGGCCATTCTCCGTCGAAATAGTTGAACAGTTCTTTATAGCCGACCGTATTGAGTGAGTTCAGGTGGCGGAAAGGGTAGACTTTGCGCGCTTCTTCCAGCAGGCCGTCAGCCATCATCTGATCGACACGGCGGTTGATGCGGTCGCATAATTCTTCGCGGTCGCGTGTCAGTCCCACTTTAATGATTTTAAATGGGCGTTCTTTCTTTATATTGGTGCGGAAAGATGAATAAGGCTTTCCTGTCATCCGGCATATCTCGACGGCATGGATTACCCGTTTGTAGTTCATCCGGTCTACTTCTTCATAATGGACAGGGTCGGATTCTTTTAACTCCTGTAGGATATTTTCCAGTCCTTCACGTTCGAACTGGGCGTAAATAGCCTCACGTATATCGGGGGTGACGGTTGGAATATCGTCAATGCCTTTACATACGGCGTCGATGTACATCATGGAACCGCCTGTCATTACAACGGTGGGAGTGGTACGGTGGAGTGTTTCCAGGAGGGAGATTACGTCTTCTTCAAAGTTACTGGCGCTGTAATAATCGGTCAGGTCCAGTGTCCCGACCATATAATGTTTTACTCTTGCCATTTGTTCGGCGGTGGGAGCTGCCGTTCCGATAGGCAGGTCTTTATAGAGCTGACGGGAGTCGGAGGAAATAATAGGCGAACCGAAATGTTCTGCTACGCGCAGGCTCAGTTCGGTCTTTCCGACTCCTGTCGGCCCGAGTAATATGACAAGGGAGTTCATCAATTAAAAACGCTCGTCGTCGTACGGGTTTTCCATCGGTACGTCGCCTAAACCTTCGAAACCGCCTTTGTCCAGTTCGTCAATGTCATATTCTGAGTCACCATAAAAGTCTTCGCCGATCTCAGTGCTTCCGTTTTTGGTTTCGAACTCATCGAAGTCGATCGTCTGGGCAGGTGCGACACCTATTGATTTGCTGACGATTGCTTTATCGAGATCTTTACCCGGCTCTATTTCGCGGAGCTCCATGAAGAAAGCACGTTCGGTCATATAGTCGAAAACGAACATAAGTTTCTGGTGTTCGTCTTCAAGCAATTCTTCCAGACGAGTTTCAGCCATTATATAGTTATCCACTTCCGAAGTGGTGTCCATTTCAACTAATGTAATTTCCGTATTTTTGCTCCAATCGTCGTCACAAATAAAGAAAGAGCACATCTGATCTTTCGTGTAGCCAACCGACTCAAGGATGGCGTCGTGCAGATCAAGGAAAGTTGCTTCCGCATCAATCTTGATTTCGCGTTTGAAGTCATCTACTTCATCTGATAGAATGAGGAATCTAAATACCATAGTCTTTTTAGTTTTTTGTTGGTTCAAAAGTAGTAAAATAAAAATAATGTGCCAATAAAATAATATGCCAATATACCAATAAAAATACTATCTGTTGATATTTTCATTGGCGTATTGGCATATTGCCTGATTAGCACATTATTATTCGTCGATCGAACCTCTTACGATACCGCGTTCGGAAGTCTTGATAAAGTTGAGTATCAGGTCTCTTTCTTCGCTGGCTTCGTATTCGGTTTCGATAGCCTTGATGGCTTCCGTATTATTCAGGCCACGGGTATATAACGTACGGTAGATATCCTGTATCAGGAATACCTGCTGGTTGGTGAACCCACGGCGGCGCAATCCTACGATATTGATGCCACAGTAAACAATCGGGTCGCGGCCGATCAACGTATAAGGCGGAATATCTTTACCGATACGGGAGCCGCCCTGTACCATCACATGTTTCGATATGCGGGTAAACTGGTGAACCAGGCTGCCGCCGCTGACAATAGCAAAATCGTCAATCTCCACTTCTCCGGCTATCTGGGATGCGTTCCCGAGGATAATATGATCTTTCAGCACGCAATCGTGTGCGATATGGGAATATGCCATAATCAGGCAATCGCTTCCGACTATGGTCTTTCCCTTTGATGCTGTTCCCCGGTTGATCGTGACACACTCGCGGATCGTCGTATTTTTTCCGATTTCAGCGGTGGTCTGCTCTCCTTTGAACTTGAGATCCTGTGGAATACCGGCAATTACAGCTCCCGGGAAGATGGAACAGTTGTCTCCGATCCTTGCCCCGTCGAGAATGACTGCATGTGAATAAATATGACAATTGTCGCCTATTACTACATCCTTTTCAATCACTGCAAAAGGATCTATCGTTACATTCTGGCCGATCTTTGCTTCGGGATGAACGACTGCTAAAGGGGATTGATTCATTGCCTTCTTCTGTTATTATTATTTGTTTTTAATGATCTGAGCCATAAATTCAGCTTCGCAAACCAGCTTGTCGCCAACGAAGATATAACCTTTCATCGTAGAAATACCGCGGCGGATAGGAGCCAGCAGTTCCAGACGCAGGATCAGTGTATCTCCCGGTACTACTTTCTGGCGGAATTTTACGCCATCGATCTTCATGAAATAAGTTGAATAGCGTTCCGGTTCGTCTACTGAATTCAGAACGAGCAAACCTCCGGTCTGTGCCATCGCTTCAACCAGCAATACACCCGGTGTAACAGGTTCCTGCGGGAAGTGTCCGGTAAAGAACGGTTCGTTTGTCGTGATATTTTTTATTCCGACGATATAGTTACCGCCTATTTCAATGATCTTGTCGACCAGCAGGAAGGGGTAACGGTGGGGAAGCAACTCGCGGATACGGTTGATGTCCATGATCGGAGCTGCGTTCGGATCGTAAATCGGAGCTTGTACTTCGTTTAATTTGATGTCCTTGCGGATCATGCGGGCCAACTGGTTATTAATCTTATGTCCGGGGCGGGTTGCGATGATGCGTCCGCGGATAGGTTTACCGATCAGTGCCAGGTCGCCCAGTACGTCAATCAGTTTATGGCGTGCCGGTTCGTTGTCGAATACCAGCGGTTTGTTGTTGATGTAACCCAGGTCGCATACGTCTTTGTGGGGTATGCCGACTTCGTCTGCCAGTTTGTCAAGTGTTTCCTGCGGCATTTTCTGGTCGTAGATAACGATTGCATTGTCCAGGTCACCGCCTTTGATCAGGTTGTTCTGGCGGAGCATTTCCACTTCACGAACGAATACAAACGTACGGGAAGCGGCAATTTCTTCGGGAAACTCGCTCAGATCGTTCATAGTGGCGAACTGATTGGATAAAACGGGCGAATCGAAGGAGATCAGCACATTCACACTGAACTTCTCGTCCGGGAGGATGATCAGTGAAGAGCCTGTTTCTTCGTCTTTTACTTCGATCTTATGTTTTACGATGTAAAAATCTTTCGGAGCGTTCTGTTCAACGATTCCTGCTTTACGGATCTCTTCTGAGAAGAAACGTGAGCTACCGTCCAGAATCGGAAACTCGGGAGCGTTCACTTCAATCAGGCAGTTGTCGATTTCGTAGGCATATAATGCTGCCATTGCGTGTTCAACTGTGCTGATCTGGATGCCGTTCTTTGATAAAACGGTACCTCTTTGTGTACTGGCTACGTTTTCTGCCAACGCATCAATAACAGGTTGTCCTTCCAGGTCAACACGTTTAATTTTGTATCCGTGGTTTTCCGGTGCCGGATTGAACGTGATCTGTATGTCCAGTCCGGTATGCAAGCCTTTACCTTGCATCGAGAAACTCTTGGCTAGCGTCTTTTGTTTCTGCATACGTATATTAATTATTTATTGATTTCCTTTTTTAATTGTTCGATCTCGCGTTGCAACTGTCCCAGTGTACGGTACATATCGGGCAGGCGGTTGAATACGGCGCTTGAACGCATGAAGTTTTTCGCGTCGATAGCCGGAGCACCCAATACAGTCTTAGCTTCCTTTATGTCGCTGATCACACCGGATTGTGCACCGAATACGACACCGTCGGCAATATGGATATGTCCGGCCAGTCCTACCTGTCCACCGAACATACAATGGCTGCCGATCTTGACTGAACCGGCGATACCTACCTGAGCTGCCATTACAGTGTTTTCTCCGACTTCTACGTTATGGGCGATCTGCACCAGGTTATCCAGTTTCACACCGCGGCGGATGATGGTTGACCCCATCACGGCACGGTCGATCGTGGTATTGGCCCCGATCTCGACATTGTCTTCCAATACAACATTCCCCAGTTGCGGGATCTTTTTATAATTCTCTCCTTCGGGAGCAAAACCGAAACCGTCCGAACCGATCACTGAACCGGCATGGAGGATACAATTATTTCCGATTTTACATCCGTTATAGATGGTTGTATGCGGATAAAGAATACAGTTATCTCCGATAGTCACGCCATCACCGATGTATGCGTTGGGATATATCTGGCAGTTCTTACCCAGCTTTACCTGTTCTCCGATATAGGCAAAGTTGCCGACAAAGCAATCTTCTCCCATTGTCGCAGAGGCTGCAATGAAAGCTGCCGAAGAAATACCGGCTTTTTTAGGTTTTGACTGTTCTACCAAGTTGAGTAACATGGCAAGAGCAGAATATGCATTTTCAACTTTCACTAAAGTAGCGGTGATCTGTTCAGCTGGAGAAAAGTCGTTATTCACCAGAACAATGCTTGCTTCTGTATTATAGATATAATGTTCGTACTTGGGATTAGCCAGAAACGTCAGTGTTCCGGGTTGTCCTTCCTCTATTTTTGAGAAGTTGCTAACTTTCACTTCCGGGTTGCCATCAACGGTTCCACCAAGAAAGTCCGCTATTTGTTGGGCTGATAACTCCATTACTTATTTTGTTATATTGTATTTTGAATTGAGACTGCTCCACTAAGAACAAAGCAGTTTACAAAAATGGTGAAAAATATTGGGATAGCCTATGCTTTGCAGGGAATAATTCCCTTATCATGCAGATATCCTGCCATTTCACGTTGCACAGCCTGTGCTGCTTCACGGGCAAATGAGGCAAAATTCTCCGATTTATCTACGTAAATGATCGCACGTGAAGAGTTAACAAGCAAACCGCACTGATCGTTCATTCCGTATTGAGCCACTTCCTGCAAGCTGCCACCCTGTGCTCCGACACCCGGAACCAACAGGAAGTGGTTGGGAGCATGTTTACGGATGTCCAGGAACATTTTTCCCTGAGTTGCACCGACAACGTACATCATCTGTTCGTCGGTAGCCCAGTCCTGCGATTTCTTCAATACTTTTTCAAACAGACATTCGCCGTTGGCATCTTCCGTCATCTGGAAATCCTGTGAGCCTTTGTTTGAAGTCAATGCCAGCAGGATTACCCATGCTTCGGGATAGATCAGGAACGGTTTTACGCTGTCTTCACCCATGTAAGGAGCCACTGTGACGGCATCCACTTTGATATGGTCGAAGAAAGAGCGGGCATACATTTCGGAGGTGTTGCCGATATCGCCACGTTTCGCATCGGCGATAATGAACTGGTCCGGATAGTTTTCACGCAGGTAAGTAACAGTCTTTTCAAAGGCAAGCATACCTTTCACGCCCAAACTTTCGTAGAAAGCCAGGTTCGGTTTGTAAGCTACACAGTAATCGGCTGTAGCATCGATGATTGCCTTGTTGAAAGCGAAGATAGGATCTTCTTCAGAGAGTAAATGCTGCGGGATTTTTTTTATATCTGTATCCAATCCTACGCAAAGGAAAGATTGTTTCTTTTGAATGTTTTCGAATAATTGTTGCTTGTTCATCTTGTCTTGTGTCAAATAGTGAAATTGTTATAGTTCAGCTTCTTTCAGGCGTTCTGCATTTTCGGCAACGGTCAGTTGGTCGATGCAGGCTTGTATATCGCCGTCCATGAAAGCAGATAAATTATAGATCGTGTAGTTGATACGATGATCGGTGATACGTCCTTGCGGATAGTTGTATGTCCGGATCTTCGCGGATCGGTCGCCCGACGATACCATTGTCTTGCGTTTGTTGGCAATGTCGTCCAGGTATTTCTGATGTTCTTTGTCATAAATGAAAGAACGCAGGCGGGTAAGTGCGCGTTCCTTGTTCTTCGGCTGGTCGCGCGTCTCCGTACATTCGATCAGGATCTCTTCGCTCACACCGGTGTTCGGGTTCTTCCAGACGTATCTCAAACGTACACCCGATTCGACCTTGTTCACATTCTGGCCGCCGGCACCTCCCGAACGGAAAGTATCCCACTTAATTTCACCTTCATTAATTTCAACATCAAACTCGTCTGCTTCGGGGAGCACAGCCACGGTAGCTGCTGAGGTGTGTACACGTCCCTGAGTTTCAGTACTGGGTACACGCTGAACACGATGTACGCCCGATTCATATTTGAGCGTACCATATGCTTTCTCACCGCTAACGGTGAAAATAATTTCTTTATATCCGCCCGACGAACCTTCGCTGCAACTTGACAGGGCGACTTTCCAGCCTTTGGCTTCGCAGTATTTGATATACATGCGATAGAGGTCGCCGGCAAAAAGGGCGGCCTCGTCGCCTCCCGTTCCGCCACGAATTTCAACGATAGCATTCTTATCGTCTTCCGGATCGCTTGGAACAAGCAACAGCTTGATCTCTTCTTCCAGTTCCGGAATGCGGGCATTGCAGGCATCCAGCTCTTCGCGGGCAATCTCCCTCATTTCAGGATCCTGCTCGGTATCGAGCATCTGCCGTGCTTCATTTATACCATTTAATGTATTGACATATTCGTTTTGGGTAGTCACGATCTTCTCCAGATCGCGATACTCTTTATTGAGTTTTACAAACCGTTTCATATCGGCTATCACTGCCGGGTCGGTAATCAGTGTTCCGACTTCTTCAAAACGGCTTACTAATCCGTCCAGTCTTCCTAATAAATTATTATCAGCCATTTATCAGATTAATATACGAAGCGACCTTTTTCGCTTTCAATAATCAATTCATTCTTATCCGCCTCTTCCACGAAGCCTACGATTTGTGCATCAATGTTGAAGCTCTTGGCAATGCTGATCACTTCTTCAGCATGTTCGGGCGACAGATAGATCTCCATGCGGTGACCCATGTTGAACACTTTGTACATTTCGCTCCAGTCGGTTCCGCTCTGTTCCTGAATAATACGGAAAAGAGGAGGAACAGGGAACAGGTTGTTCTTTGTCACACGCTTGTTTTCGACGAAGTGCATTACTTTAGTTTGTGCTCCGCCTGAACAGTGTACCATACCGTGTATCTGCGAACGTAGTTTATCCAACAATACTTTTATTACCGGAGCATAGGTACGGGTAGGGGAAAGCACCAGTTTACCGGCGTCGATACCCAGTTCTTCGATTTTGTCGGTCAGTTTCAGTCCGCCTGAATAAACCAGTTCATCGGGAACTGCTGCATCGTAGCTTTCGGGATATTGGGTTGCCAGATATTTGGCAAATACGTCGTGACGGGCAGAGGTCAGACCGTTGCTGCCTGTTCCGCCGTTATATTCTTTTTCGTAGGTTGCCTGTCCGTAAGATGCCATTCCGACAATAACGTCGCCACCCTGTATATGACTGTTGTCAACCACGTCTGCACGTTTCATGCGGCAAGTCACGGTGCTGTCGACGATGATCGTGCGAACCAGGTCGCCCACATCGGCCGTTTCGCCTCCGGTGGCATAGCAGCCTACACCCATTTCGCGCAGTTCGGCCAGTAGTTCGTCTGTTCCGTTAATAATGGCGGAGATTACTTCGCCGGGGATAAGCAGTTTGTTACGTCCGATAGTGGAAGAAACAAGTATATTGTCGACCGCACCTACACACAGCAGGTCGTCGATGTTCATGATCAGTGCATCCTGGGCAATACCTTTCCACACTGACAAATCACCGGTTTCTTTCCAGTACATGTAAGCCAGAGATGATTTTGTTCCGGCTCCGTCAGCGTGCATAATGTTACAGTATTCAGGATCACCGCCTAATATATCAGGGATGATCTTACAAAATGCTTTAGGGAATATTCCCTTGTCGATGTTCTTTATTGCATTGTGAACATCTTCTTTTGAAGCGGATACACCGCGCAGGTTGTAACGTTGGTCACTCATTGTTTTTACATATTTGGCTGCAAAGATACTATTTTTTTATGTTACTTATCTAAGTTTAAGCACATCTCCTTCTTCAGGAACGTAATCTTTGTCTTTTTTATTCATCTTATACAGGCTCTTGATCTGTATTCCGTATTTCTGTGCGATGCTGTGCATGGATTCTCCGACTTGTACAACATGGTCGTAATTAGGCTTATCGGCTTTCTTCTTTTTCTTTTCAATATAGACGATATCGCCTTTTTGCAACGGGAAGTCTTCCGGTACTTCGTTGAACTTTTTCAGATCTTTTACAGGGAAGTCCAGATTCTGTGCGATTTGGTCAAAGCTGTCGTTCTCTTTGGCATAAACATACAGTAGACCGTAAGTTCTGTATATCGTATATTTGACGGTCGGGTATTTAAGTTTTTTCTTTTCCTGGCGTGTCAATTTGTGTACTTTTCCGGTATCATAACGGTAAAGTTCATAATCTTCAATTACTTTAATCAGTTTGTTGGCATATGCGCGGTCGGTTGCGTAACCGCATTTTTGCAGACCTCTGGCCCAACCCTTGTAATCAGTTATTTTTAATTGGAAAAGCCGGTCGTAACGCGAGCGTTTCAAAAATTTGGAGTGATCTTCATATGAATCTTCCACCCGTTTGTATTTACGGAAACATTCTCCACGCAGGTCGTCGTCATGATAAACACGTCCGCCGCGCCAGTCGGAATGACATTTGATGCCGAAGTGGTTGTTTGAGCGGCGTGCCAGGTCGCTTTGTCCGGCTCCCGACTCCAGTAATCCCTGTGCCAGAGTGATACTGGCGGGAATTTTGTATTTCTTTTGTTGTTCTATAGCCAGAGCGCTGTATGTTTTTATATACTTTTCGTATGAAGGTATTTTGCGCTGGGTTGCTGCCTCCGCTAATGTCGCTATAAAAAATAAGAGGCAAAAAATCCGTATTGTCAGTTTCATAAAACGAGTTCCTAAAGTATTTATTTTCGCAAAGATAATGAAGCTGGATATATTATTCTTCTAAATAATCTATAAAATACTGGTTTATATCCTGCTAATTTTAGCCAGATAATCAAAATGTTCTCCTTCCCGTATCTTCTCCGCTTTGAACCCATTGTTTGCGGCATGTAGACTGAGCGTTTGAAAATCGAGGTATAACCAGTCGAACCGGTCGCCCCTGATATTTTTATATTGCATGCGAAAATCCACTTCTCCGTAATAGTCATCATCAATATCTATATCGAGATTGCCATCTTCATCTTCAAACAGGTAACGGAGGTCGGAAGAGTCCATCCATACACAACCTCCCGGGGCAAGCAGGCGTTTTAAAGTATGGAAGAAAATCGGGAGATTGGCTATCTTTCCGACAATCCCCGAACCGTTCATCAGCATCAGGATCGTATCGAAGCTGCCGCTGAACTGTTCGTTGAAGAAATTTTCCAGGCAGGCATCCTTTACGCCTCTTTTCAGCATGACCTCTACAGACAAAGGTGAGATGTCGATGGCTTTTACCGTCTTTCCCATTTCCTGTAATGCCAGCGAATGGCAGCCGCTTCCGGCACCGACATCGAGTATTCTGCCTTCACTCATGCGGAGTGCCTCTTGTTCCAGTGCCGGCATTTCCGTAAAATTGCGGAATAACTGTTTCACCGGGATTTCATCTTCATCGAACATGGAAGAAAAAACGCGGAGTTTACTAGCTTTACCGTTCGCGAAATAGTCTGCGATAGCGGCGCCCATCGGGTCTTTTTGGGGGGTGAGTAGGGGTATTTGCATATCCTGATTTGGAATTATTCGTATTTTATCGGACAAAGATACAAATTTACTATCTTTGTTTATCTAATCATCAGTCTTATGAAAGAAATCAAACTGGAAACAAAAATAACGGTTTATTCGCTGAACGAAGTTCCGGATGAGGAACTGCCTTTGGTTCATGCGGCTTTGAAGGCAACGGAACAATCATATGCTCCTTATTCAAAATTTCATGTCGGGGCGGCAGCGTTACTGGCTGACGGGACAATTGTGACGGGAAGTAATCAGGAGAATGCGGCTTACCCATCCGGTTTATGTGCGGAGCGGGTTACTTTGTTCCATGCCGGACATCAGTATCCCGATATTCCGGTAGTTGCCCTGGCAATTGCGGCGGCAACAGGAGGGAAGCAGGTGGAAAGTATTTCGCCTTGCGGTGCTTGCCGGCAGGTGTTGTTGGAGACAGAACAGCGATATGGTAAGCCTGTGAAAGTGTTACTTTGCGGAATAAAGGATGTGATGGTTGCTCCGAGTGCGGCATCGCTTTTACCTCTTTGTTTTGGGAAAGAAGATTTGAAATCGGAATAATATGATAAGTACTGAATGTACGTAGTAAAAAAGCGGAACAAGAAGTTGAACCTCTTGTCCCGCTTTTTTATTTAACTATCTGGTCAGATACCCAAAGATGCTTTGATCTGGTTGATCTTTTCTTCGGCTGCTTTGTTTGCTTCCGGTAAATCTTCCAGGCTTTTTACTTTTGAATGAACTTCGCAGTAGAATTTAATCTTCGGCTCTGTTCCTGAAGGACGGATAGATATTTTCGTATTGTCTTCAGTGAAGTATTGAAGTACGTTGGAAGTTGTCGGCATATCCAGCGTGATCGTTTCGTTATCGATGTAGCTGTAACCTTTCAGTGATGCATAATCATAGAATAATGAAACTTTAGAACCAGCGATTTCCTGTAACGGATTTTCGCGGAAGTTCTTCATCATCGCTTCGATTTCTTCTGCACCGCTCTTGCCTTTTTTCACAACAGAAATACCTTTTTCTTTAGAGAAGCCATATTGTACATAGATGTTCTGCAACAACTGGTACATGGTGATACCCTGATCTTTTGCCCATGCTGCGATTTCTGCCAGGATAGCACATGCGGAAACAGCATCTTTATCGCGAACGAAGTCTTCGCAAAGGAATCCGTAGCTTTCTTCACCGCCACCGATGTAATTTTTCTTTCCTTCGTTTTTCTTCATTACGTCGGCAATCCATTTGAAACCGGTGTAAACGTCGTATATTTCAACACCGTTGCGCTCAGCGATCGTACGGATCAGCTCGGTTGTAACGATTGTTTTTACGATATATTCTTTACCGTTTACCTTGCCTAATTCTTTCCAGCGGGTAATCAGGTAATAAACGAACATCAAAGCAGTCTGGTTACCGTTCAGCAATACCCATTCGCCTTCGTTGTTCTTAACTGCTGCACCAACGCGGTCAGCATCCGGGTCGGAAGCCATAACCAGTTCGGCATCTGTTTCTTTCGCTTTCTCAACAGCCATAGCCAGTGCTGCCGGTTCTTCCGGATTCGGCGAAACAACTGTCGGGAAGTCGCCGCTTACAACATCCTGTTCCGGGACATGAATGATATTAGTGAATCCGAATGCTTTCAATGTAGCCGGAACGATCTTTACACCGGTTCCATGGATCGGTGTGTAAACGATTTTCATGTCGTGGTGACGTTTGATCGCTTCCGGAGAAAGGGAAATAGTCGTCAAAGCGTCGATATACAAATTGTCGATTTCAGAACCGATGATTTCAATCAGGTCTTTATTGCCTTTGAACTTGATGTCGCTGGCATTGCGGATCTTGTTTACTTCGGCGATCGTGTTACGGTCGTGCGGAGCGATCATCTGTGCGCCGTCGTCCCAGTAAGCCTTGTAACCATTGTATTCTTTCGGGTTATGCGAAGCTGTCAGGATGATACCGCTCTGGCATCCCAGTTTACGGATAGCAAAAGACATTTCCGGTGTCGGGCGAAGGTCTTCGAACAGGTACACTTTTATACCGTTAGCAGAGAAGATATCTGCCGAGATTTCGGCAAATTTACGGCTATTGTTACGGCAATCATGGCCGATAACAACTTTGATCTGATCCAGATTGGCAAATTCCTTTTTCAGATAATTTGACAAACCTTGTGTAGCAGCACCGACAGTATAAATATTCATACGGTTGGTTCCTACACCCATGATACCTCTTAAACCTCCTGTACCAAATTCAAGGTCTTTGTAGAAAGATTCGATCAGTTCGGTCGGATCTTCGCTGTCTAATAATTCCTGAACTTTTGCTTTTGTTTCGGCATCATAACTTTTGGTAAGCCAGCTTTGCGCTTTACTTCTTACCATTTCTAGCAGTTCGTTGTTTTCCATACCCAAATATCTTGCATTTATATATGTGTTATTTCCTTATTTAGGAGAAAACAAAGATACAAATTAATTGTTGTAAACAATGGCTTGCAGCTTTATTTTCAAGAAAAAAGAAAAAGTTATTTTTTACCACGTAAACGGATAAGTATAAGTGGATTGATTTCCACAGGCATCTGTTACAACCAGTTTCAGCGTGTGTTTCCCTCTTGCCAGCCGCTCTTTATCGAAGTGATAGGTAATGACGGACTTACTATTCATTTCGAATAAAACATATTGACCGTCGATTTCACCCCGGTATGTTTGTACACCGCTCAGGTTGTCCGACAGCCTGAGTGCGATGGCTTGTTTACTGACCCATGTTGCCGGATTGAGAGGTGTAATGGTCGGCGGGACAAGGTCCTGACCGAGCGTGTAGCTTCCCATTTCTTTTATATCGGCATCGACCCAGCCGTTGCGGTAGACACCTCCGGTCCATGACCGGCGTCCGTTTTGCAGTCGGACAATACCGTATTGCTGTTTGTTCTCCAGTGTGTCTGTTTGCAACCGGAGGGATAATTTGGCTGATTTGTGGAAAGCGACCGGTTTGTTGTGTAATATATGTGTGGCACCCAGTGCAGCGCTGTCTTCTTTGACGGAATAGCGGAAATATAAGTCGTCGTAAAGATTTCCTTTCGGGATTGTCAGGCGGATTCCTTTGGCTCCGAAACGGTTGTCGCTCCACCAATGGAACAATTCTGTGTTTTCCATGTCGACTTCCGGGATCGGTTGTTCTTTGCCTTCGATTTGGATAGAAAGCCGGGTCGTGTTGCCGAAAGCGTCTGCCAACTGGTAAGTCAGGTGATAGGTGCGAGGTTCGTCGATAGTCAGGATTCCGCGGTTAAGGCTTTCGATGAAACGAAGCCGGTTTCCCGGGTCGACAAAACTTTTGATATAGAACGAACGGTGTTCTTTCCATTCTTCAAAATCTGTGAAACTGTTCAGGTAACGGCTCTCATCGAAGGCGAAACGATCCAGGTTGCTATGAAAAATAACCTGGCTGTCTGCCGTCAGTGTGATGTCTTTGATACCATAAATATTGGAGGTATTATCCATGTAATCGTATCCTTTTACAGCCAGTCCGATTTCTCCCCAGGCTTCAATCTTTCCGTTCAGCGTTTGTTTTCCGTTCTTGGCAGTGACAGGTTTTAGTTCCAGTTTTCGGCGGCTTCCGTTCACAACGCCCTTTCCTGGCATTGAATAGACCATGATTCCCTGTATCTTGGGAGCCTGCGTATCTTTTATTAAATCTTTGTAGTATTCGATCGGGTCCATCGGCTCTTCCGTCTCTGTGTCGCGCACTTCGAAATGGAGGTGCGGACCGCCGGAGCTTCCCGTGTTTCCGCTCAGCGCGACGAGTTCGCCTTCCTTAACAGGAAGTTCATCCGGAGTGAGGCTCAGGTTTACATTGAAGCTTTCCTGTTCGTATTGTTTTTCTTTGAGATAAGCGGTGATCTTTTGGGAGAATTTCTGAAGATGGCCGTAAACAGTAGTCGTACCATCCGGATGTGTGATATACAGGCCGTTGCCATATCCCCAGGGACTTACCGAAATGCGTGAGACATAGCCGTCCTGCACGGAGTGGATCGGTTTCCCTTCGACACCTTGTGTTTTGAAATCTATTCCCGAGTGGAAATGATTGCTTCTCAGTTCTCCGAAATTCCCGCTTAGCAAGACCGGAATATCCATCGGTTTGCGAAGTTGCTGGGCTTCGGCTGTGTTGTTTGTAATTCCGGCAAAGAGGAAAATCCCTGCCAGTATATGATGTATCTGCATGTCTGTTTTAATTCAATCTTTGTTAGGCAAAGATAGTAAAAAGTCGGTAATGAGAGGTAGATGATCGCTGTAACCACCCTCATATTTAAAACCATAATAGGTGCGGAAAGGTCGTTTGCCGTGCCAGGTCTTATCATTAGTGAGCAGGAAGGGGGGCATGAATATTCGATTGCTTCCGGGAACAACATGCATGGGAGAGTTTTTATCGATCAGATTGCCGGATACGATGATATGATCCAGCTGATTCCATTCTCCCTGATACTTGTGGGTTCCGGGATTGTTCAGGACATGGGGATCGGCAAAAAGATTGTAGAGCTTGCCGGATTCCGGATTTCCGGAGGTTTTTCCGGCAGACAGTATTTGTGTGATGCTGGCGTTTTCCGGTGTGTCGTTAAAATCTCCCATGATCAGCAGCTGAGGCGTTTTCCGGATTTGCAGCAAGGAATCACACAGATGCCTTAATGTACGGGCAGCATCGAAGCGGTCGGCTTCGCTTTCCTTTTCACCTCCGTAGCGCGAAGGAAGATGACAGACGAATACATCTAATGTATCGGAGGTTATTACTTTTCCCCATACATGGAGAATGTTACGTGTCTGTTTATGTGTTTTATGGGTGAAGAGTACCGGGTGTTCTTTATGGCTGATGTATCCGAATTGAGTTCGTTGATAAAGAAGGGCGGAATTTATTCCCCTTGTATCTGAACCGTGTGTCATGCAGTACCGGTATTGTTGCTGTTTCAAAGGTGTCCGGTTCAGCAAATGGATCAGGACGGAATCGTTTTCCACTTCACAGAGGCCGATTAGGGCGGGAGTATCCCATTCACCTGCGGCGCTGATCACTTTGGCTATTTGCTGAAGTTTATGGTAATATCGTCCGCGTGTCCAGTGATGATTACCCGACGGGAGGAAGTCATTATCGTTCTTGTCCGGATTGTCTTCGGTGTCGAACAGGTTCTCTACATTGTAACTCATGACCCTGAATCCGGGCTGGGCGTTTACCGGATGGGAGAGAAAGGCGAGAACGCAAATTAATATAGTTAAGGTCCTGGTCATATTTAATTGTTTTTATTCTTCTTCTTTAGGAACAAATTCATAAGCGCCTATATCCGGCCCGTTGTTTGTCAGTCGGTTTACGCCGTTACGATCGACCGGATATTTCTGGGAAACAAACAAATCGGCTTTACCTACGCCGGGAGTTGTTTCTTTATCCGGACGGAAATCATACATATATTTATTCTTTTCTCCGCCGGTCATCCGGTACTCCATTTTACTCTCGTCTTTTCCTTTAATAAAAATGACATCGGTAAAGTTTTCACTACTGGTTTGATCCATCATTACGACGCAGTGATCGAAATGATATTTTAAATCGTTGTTTCTTAGGAGCATGGACTTGGTCCCAATATCGATTTTTATTTCTTTACCGGCACCTAGACTACCATCGATTATACAATTGTCGAAATTGGCTTGTAATAAATCATATGGCATGATCGCTTTATTTGAATTTGAATAATTGTCAAATAGTTGTAAGGTATGACTAGCTTCACCTTCTTTAGATTCCGAATGCCGGCTTTTGGCAGAGATGTAGTTTGCAAGTGTACAATGTGTAAAGCTATATTTGCCTCCATTCAATACAACAACGTCTACCGTAGCATTTGTGAACTCGCTGTTAGCGGCTTCCAGATTACAGTTGGTTGCAGTCAATACATTCCCATCCATATTGGTGATCTGCGAATTGTTAATCTTCAATTTGGATTTTTCCGGATCAGAAGCCTTGCAGGTTATGCCGTTGTTTCCGTTTCTTACTATTACATTATTAAATATGTTGTTAAAACTTTCATTGTTGAATATAATTCCTTCCCATTGTCCCGGTGTGCGGTCGTAGGGGAGTATGTCGAGTATGAAATCGAGACGGTCACCGCGGAAGACTATCGGTTTATCCATGGTTCCGTTTGCAATGATCGTTCCATCAACGATGATCTTTGCTTTGTCGTGCATATAGAAAGTGGTGCCTTCTTCGATATTAACTGTTACCCCTTTGTCTATCATCAGGCTGTCATATATCAGATAAGGGCGTTCGGCTGTCAGCTTGGTGTCTTCACTCAATGTATGTCCGCCTTTTATCAGCTTGACATCCTGTCCGCATGCCTCCAGTAAAACTGTTTGTTTCACGCTGTTGTAGGTGAACACTATTGAATCCTGGATTAATAACGGTTGGTCTTTTCCATTCGGATTGACAGTGACTTCTACAAATATATACATGCTGTCTTTGGCTGCAATTCTGACATTGTCGAAGTTGTCACCTTTTCGTCCGTCCACGTTGATACGGAATCCGCTGGTAGCAGGCGAGGCTTGTATGATTCTCTCTATATTCAGCGGCTCACTGTTTTTGTTGTAAACCATGAATTGCTTTGTGGCTGAACCTATCGTGGTAAAGACGGTATCGAATGATAAGGTATCTGTCGAGAAACTCAACCGGTGATTCGGATTGGTCGAATAATTTTCGTCCAGCCCGTCGCATCCAGCCAACAGGTTGAGTAAAAGTGTACATATTATAAGCAACGGCGCTGTAATTCTTTTCATTTTCTCTAAATGTTAAAATGTATGCCTTTGTGTTCTTGTTTCTTTATAAACAAACGATTTATAAAGAATGTTTTCAGGCATTAACATAAAAAAAGAGGAAAAACACGATTAAAGTGTTAATCCTCTTCTTATAACGCAGAATATTTAATTTTATTTTGCCGGTACGCTTTTTAATAATTCTAAAAGATGGGCCCACCACAAACCGACGGTCTTAATTTCGATCCGTTCGTTCGGAGAGTGAACATCTCTTAAAGTCGGTCCGAAAGAAATCATATCCAGATTAGGATATTTTTCGAGGAACAGTCCGCATTCCAGTCCGGCATGGATAGCCATGATCTTGGCGTCCTTATTGAATAAACGTTTATATGTATCCTGTGCGACTTTCAAGATTTTGGAATCCGGATTAGGAGCCCATCCCGGATAACCGTCACCGTGGGTAACAATCGCTCCGGCCAGTTTAAATACGGAGGCTACCTGGTTGGCAATCATGTTTTTGCATGATTCGATGGAGCTACGCTGGCTGGTTCCGACAGTGATTATCAATTGTTCTGTTTCGGCTTCATGTCTCATTTTTACGGAAGCCAGGTTGGTAGAAGTTTCAACCAATCCCTCGATGTCATGGCTCATACCGATAACGCCATGAGGACAAGCATGCAAAGCCCAGATAACCTTTTCCATATCGAAATTAGACAGACATAATTCCGGACGGTCGGTCGATTCCATGGTGATCTGTACGTTAGGATCGATATGTTTCAGTTCGTTTTCGATATCCGCCGTATAGTTATTGAGCAGTACACGAACCTGTTCTTTATCTTCCGAATAAAGTCCGATGACTGCATGCGCTTCACGGGCTATCGCATTGCGCAGATTACCCCCTTCAATCGAACACAAAGTGAAGTCTGCTTCATTGTTCAATAAATACAGGAAACGAACCAGTATTTTGTTTGCATTACCCAGTCCCTTATGTATTTCACCACCGGAATGTCCGCCGTTCAATCCTTTTACATCAATTTTGAAATATAACATATTGGGGTTGGTCGGGCGTTGTTCGCAATGGAATACAGCCTGTGTATCTTTTCCTCCGGCGCAACCCATAAAGATTTCACCTTCGTCTTCGCTGTCGAGGTTCAACAGGATATCTCCGGTCATGAAGCCTTTTTCAAGCGCTTTTGCTCCGGTCAGACCTGTTTCTTCGTCAACAGTAAACAGGCATTCGATCGGTCCGTGTTCGATATCGTCGGAAGCCAGGATAGCCAGTTCGGCGGCAACACCGATACCATTGTCGGCTCCCAGCGTTGTTCCGTTGGCACGCAGCCAGTCTCCGTCTACAATTGTTTCGATCGGGTCGTTGTCGAAATCATGAACGGTTCCGTTGTTTTTCTCGCAAACCATATCCATGTGCGACTGAAGGATAACAACCGGCAGCTTTTCATATCCGGGTGTTGCAGGCTTCGACATCAGGATGTTTCCGGCTGCATCTTTCTTTATGGCGATTTTATACTCTTTTGCGAACGATTCCAGATACTGGATCATTTTGCCTTCCTTCTTTGAAGGACGGGGCACTTGTGTTACCTGGTGGAAAAACTTCCAGACGATTTCAGGCTTTAAGTCAGTAATCTTCATAATGTTACAATATATTATAGTTGTTACTATATAGTTAATAATGCAATCATTTCAGGAGTTATGTATGAAAAAAAGTAGAATTAAATACCAAAAAGATACTTTATAATCACTTAAACTCTTATATTTGCGTCCACAAATATAGAGAAAATGCTTACAACGATATTATTAACGGTCATAATTCTTGTTATTTGTGTTGTGTTACTTGCTGTAAAAGTGATATTCAAGAAGGGGGGAAGGTTCCCGAATACGCATGTCGGAGGTAACAGAGCACTGAGTAAAAAAGGTATCCATTGTGCCAAGACGCAAGACCGCGAACAGAAGAAGCAAAAGAATCTATATGATAGAGTAAAAGAAATAGAAGAATAAAATAAGGATTTAATTTACACTTTATGAAGAACATTAACTACGTAATTAATGGTGTGCTCGCGGTGGCTGTCGTGATATTGTTCATAATGCAATTTTCCGACAAGAAAGAATCAACAGTAACAAAAACATTTGCATCCGGAGAAGGTGATACAATAAACCTGCTTCCTATAGCCTATGTCAATGTAGATTCGCTTTTGCTTAATTATAATTATTTCAAGGATCTGAATGAACAGCTCCTGAAAAAAGAAGAAAATTCGCGTGCTAATGTAACACAGCAGGCACGTAATTTGCAGAATGAAGTTCAGGAATTCTATCGTAAAGCAGAAAATAATGCATTCCTAACTCGTGAAAGAGCTCAACAAGAGCAGGAACGTCTGATGAAGAAAGAACAGGAACTGAAAGACTTGGATGCTAAATTGTCACAGGATTTGTTAATGGAACGCCAGAAGCTGAACGAACAACTTCGTGATACAGTAGTTTCAAAATTGAAAGTATATAATAAAGAAAAAGGATATCAGGTAATTTTCAGTAACACCGCAGATGATAATATTTTGTTAGCCGGCGATGCTTACGATATCACAAACGAATTGATCGACTTGTTGAATAAGAGTTATTCCAGCGGAAAATAAGTAGTATCAAAAACGATATACAAAAAGCTGTTGCATTAAATGTAACAGCTTTTTTTGTATCATACCGTTTTATTTATTGTTATGCAGAGAGTAAACCCCATTACAATGGGAGTATTTCCCCACTCTAATGGGGGCGTTTCCCCACTGCAATGGGGGAATTTCCCCATATAGAAGGGGAAGATTCCCCACATAATAAAATAGGGTGGGGAAATTTGATAGGATTATTTTTGTTGCTTTCCGGAAACGAATGATGAGTAGAGTAATAGTACGGCTGCAATTGTCAGGCAGATAATCCACTCTTTCATATTTTTGAACATCAACCCGGAGGCACAGATCATCAGGACAGAGGCTATTATGTTAAAACGGTGCAACCTGCGTTCGCGAAACTCCAAATCTTTAGTAGGGAGCGTCAGGAAGCATACAGCCATACCGGCGGTTCCGACGGCAAACAGGTAAGGTGCCAGGAACCATTTGGTCAGGAAAAGGACTGCCCCGGCCAGTATCAGTAAACCGGCCATATTGAAAATGATTGTTCTTGCTTTTTGATTCATTATTTCTTTTTGATGATATAGACGTCTTCGTTCGGCTTCTTCATGAAATATTCTTCACGGGCGAAGCGTTCCAGACCTTCTTTGTCGGTACGAAGATCGTTCAGTTTCTTACTGTTTATCTCGATCTCTTTCTGATAATGTTTGATCTCTCTTTCCAGGCTGCGGATCTTTTCGTCGTATGTATACCGCTTATACAAATTGCTGTCGCCCACTGTAAAAGTGAGGATCAAAAATCCAATGATAACCAACCAGTAGGCATTTATCCTGGATAGATACTTGTTGTAAAAGTCTTTTATGCGTGACATGGAACTTCGTTTTTGCAAAGGTAAATGAATTATTTTGTATATCTTTGTGTTGTTAATAAAAAAGCAAAGAATGGACAATTATATTGTATCGGCAAGAAAATACCGCCCGTCTACCTTCCGTAGTGTTGTAGGGCAGAAGTCTCTTACCACTACACTAAAAAATGCAATACAAAGTAACAAACTTGCACATGCCTACCTTTTCTGCGGACCGCGTGGTGTCGGGAAGACTTCGTGTGCACGAATCTTTGCGAAGACAATAAACTGCCTGAACCCGGCAGCAGACGGCGAGGCTTGTAACGAATGTGAATCATGCCAGGCTTTCAATGAACAGCGTTCCTATAATATTCATGAACTGGATGCTGCCTCCAACAACTCGGTCGACGATATCCGTTCGTTGATCGATCAGGTGCGTATCCCGCCTGCAATCGGAAAATATAAGGTCTTCATCATCGATGAGGTTCATATGCTGAGTTCGGCTGCATTCAACGCTTTCCTGAAGACGTTGGAGGAACCGCCGCATCATGCTCTGTTTATTTTAGCGACAACCGAGAAGCATAAAGTACTTCCGACTATTCTGTCGCGTTGTCAGATATATGATTTCTCCCGCATCTCGATTGCCGATATGGTGGAACATCTGGAATATGTTGCCTCTCAAGAAAATGTGACTGCTGAGCCGGAAGCTTTGAACGTAATTGCCCAGAAAGCTGATGGCGGTATGCGTGATGCCCTGTCTATTTTCGACCAGGTAGTTAGTTTTACCAATGGCAATATTACTTATCAGGCTGTCATCGACAATCTGAATGTACTCGATTACGAATATTATTTCCGTCTTACGGACGCAATCCTGGCAGGAAATGTCCGTTCGTCTATTCTGATCCTGAATGAAATATTGAGCAAAGGATTTGACGGGCAGAATATCATTACCGGGTTGGCCGCCCATTTCCGTGATTTGCTGGTTTGTAAGGATGAGGCAACTCTGATCTTGTTTGAAGTCGGAGCCTCGATCCGCGAAAGATATAAAGAGATGGCAAAACGCTGTCCGGATCAGTTGCTTTTTAAGGCGATCGAACTGGCCAATACCTGTGATCTGAATTATCGTGCCAGCCGTAACAAGCGCCTGCTGTTGGAACTGACGCTTATCCAGCTTTGCCAGTTGAGTAATGCAGGGCAGGCAGCCGACGATAAAAAAAAAGGAGTAATTGAACCTATCGCATCCGGTGCTCCTGGACAGCCTGTTTCTCAGGGCACACAGGCTTCACCACAGGGGCAACCTGTTCGTCAGCCAGTTCAACCATCCGGTTATCCCGGTTCACCGGCTTCACAGCAACCGGCTGATATGGGTAATAACAATGGTCGTGTAGTAACTTCGAATATGCCTTCTTCGGCAACAGTTATTCCGCAGCCTCCTGCTGCAACTCCTCCTAAACGTCCTTCCCGTCCGCAACATTTGGGTACGTCGCTGAAAGAAATCGGTGTGGAAAAACCGAAGAACCAGATGGGGCAACAGGAAAACCGGACAGTTCAGGAGATGGTCAACCAGTTCACGGAAGAAGACCTGGTACGTTGTTGGGATGCTTATGCGGCAAGCGGAATTATCGATAAGAAAGTTTATCTGAAGAATACGATGATCAACTGCAAGCCTGTTTTGCAGGAAAACTATTTCTTTGAAGTAGGTGTACATAATCCCGGTCAGCAGGATGAACTGAGTAATGGTTGTGTGGATTTATTGAATTATTTGCGTGCACAACTCAGAAATACACGTATCCAGATGCGTGTCCGGATTATCGAAACGAACGAAAAGCATTTAGCCTATACGGCAACCGAGAAGTTCGAACATTTATTGACCGTAAATCCCGTCCTGGGAAAACTGAAAGACGAGTTCAATCTGACACTGGATTAATTCTTTCAACGGATGAAACAAGGGCGGTTTTCTGTTTAGACGAATATTATAACGTTTTTGATCAGCCTTTATCCGCTAAATATTTGTATTTTAGCGGATAAATAAAAAATGTTGATATGAGAATGAAGAATTGGCTCCTGTTTCTGATGATACCTGTGATTGGCACGGGTTGTGCGACAATGGATCCGACATCGCGTACGATAGTGGGTTCGCAGGTCGGGATGTTTGCGGGTACGGTTACCGGTGCAGTGATCGGGCATGCGGCCGGAGGATATCGCGGAGAGGCGATCGGTTCGTTTGTAGGATCGGTCGGAGGGACAGTTCTGGGTGCTGCTGCCGCTTCCTCTCAAAATCAACGTGACAGGAATACAGCAAGTGCCAGAGAGTATCAGGTCCCCTATCTGGTTATTGAGGATATTTATCTGGAAGACCGGAATAACAACCAGATCGTAGATGCAGGAGAAAGTTGCCGCATCTCGTTTATCTTATCGAATGAAGGCAGACAAACGGCTTACAATATTGAGCCTGTTATCAAGGTCGAACAGGGAGGCAAATATGTGAAACTTTCAAAGCCTCTTGTTATCCGTCAGTTACCGCCGCATAAAAGAGTCAGTTATACTGTCACCTTGCATGCTTCTCCTAAATTGAAAGCCGGAGAAATAGTGCTGTCTGTCCGTTTGAAGTCTTCAGACGGTTATCTGACGGATAAGGAGACTTTTACATTGCCTGCCGGAAGATATTAGGCATTTATTTTTATAAGAAAACATCAGGCAATGATTATAGAACAAGGCACAACGCATCATCTTGACGAACTGGAGGTTCTTTATGACAGGTTGAATGACTATCTGTCTTCCACGGTAAACTATCCGGGATGGATAAAACATATATATCCTGTCAGGGAGACGGCCATGCAGGGGATTGATGAGAAATGCCTGTTTGTTGCCATTGAAAATGGAACTGTTGCCGGAAGTATTATATTGAATCATGAGCCCGAAAAGGCTTACAGTCAGGTTCGCTGGCTGGTTGAGGCGGAATATGCTGATATTCTGGTGATCCGGACGTTGGTTGTACATCCTTCATTTTTGAAACAGGAGGTGGCGACCCGATTGATGGAGTTTGCTAAACAATATGCGGTTAGTCACCGGATGAAATCGATCCGGTTGGACGTGTCAGTCGATAATACACCAGCTATTAGCCTTTATAAAAAACTCGGTTATCAATATATTGGGACTGTTGATCTGGGACTGCCTTATGAGCATTTGAAATGGTTCCAACTTTATGAATTGGTTTTATGACGCTTGTCCGATGAAAAAGTCAATACCCCGCTATACATTTTATAAGCACAAGTATGGTAGTGAGTTACTGGTGGATGTTGTTGAACTGAAAAACATCAAGAAGTTTCTGGATATCAATCCGGTGCATACGCTGACTTACTATGACATTACTTTTGTCACCGAAGGTTCTGGCTCTTTTTCAATTGATAACCAACAGTATGACGTCTGTCCCGGTGATGTGATTTTTTCAAAGCCGGGGGAGATACGTCATTGGGATAAAGATCATATTATAAATGGGTATGCACTTATTTTCGAGGAAGAGTTTCTTTCCTCTTTTTTCAAAGACGACCAGTTCGTTCAGCATCTCAGTTATTTTGATCCAGACAAAACTGCGGCAAAAATACATCTTTCGGAATCAGTTTCCGATCGTATCTTCCAACAGATATGTAATATTAGGGATGAGATCGGTCTGTCCTCCCGAAATGGTGACCATGTGTTGAGGGCACTGCTTTATGAGGTTCTTATGCTCCTTGACAGGGGATACAAGGAGGAAGAAGGGAAAACGGATATAGTGAAGGGGCGTAACCTTCATCTTACTAACTTTATCCGTTGGGTCGACAAGTCTTTTAAAGAACATCGTGCAGTCAGCTATTATGCTGATAAATTATGTATTACGCCGAATTACCTGAATGAAATGATTACGGCCTCCATGCAGGTCAGTGCCAAACAATATATTCATAACAAAGTGATGGGAGAGGCCAAAAGGATGCTGACCTATACTGATTTACCCGTCTCGGAAATAGCCGCCCGGCTGAACTATGATACTGTATCTTATTTTATCCGTTCATTTCGTCAACATGCCGGACAAACTCCATTGGCATACAGAAAAATGCACAAACCGTAAAAAGTGACATTTTCTCCCTGTTTACTGTTGCATCCGGGATAGCTTCATACTCTATTTTTGCCCTTATTATAAACGAATAACAGTTTAATTATGAGAGATCCGGAAAAGACGATAGGTAATATCGTTGACAAACAGACAGTTTCATTCCTCGGTTCGGTTGATGAGGAAGGTTTCCCTAATATCAAAGCAATGCTTCAACCTCGTAAGCGGGAAGGAATCCGTACATTTTATTTTACTACCAATACATCTTCCAGGCGTGTGGCTCAGTTCAGGGAGAATGACCGTTCCTGTATTTACTTTTGTGACCGGCGCTTTTTCAAAGGCGTGATGCTGAAAGGAACAATCGAAGTCCTGACCGACCCGGCAAGCAAAGAATTAATCTGGTTGCCGGGAGATACAATGTATTATAAAGAAGGTGTTACCGATCCGGATTATTGTGTGTTGAAATTCACCGCTTTTTCGGGAAGATATTATAGTGGGTTCAAATCCGAGGATTTTAGTGTTGAGTAGCCGTACGGATAAATTCACTTTGTTCCCCTGAATATGTCACTGTCAATTGATGCATTGCTCGGGTTACTGCCACATAAAGCATGCTTTTATCGATTTCCGAACAGTAATTTGTCTTATTGGTTTGGGGGATGATTACTTCATCGAACTCCAACCCTTTTGCCATATGGGAAGAAGTGACGATGGTGCCATTTATGAAAGCGGAACTTTGACTGGACAGGAAATATATGTTTTCGATTTGTTTTTGAAGTTTTTCTGCCATTTCTTTTGCCTGTAATTCAGTTTTGCATACGATTCCCAATGATTTGTAATCTGATTCTCTGAATACAGAGACCAAATGAGCGATGGCGGATATTTCTTCTTCAGCATTTCCGAACCGGAGAATTTCCGGCTTTTTGCCATGACGTACAACCGGTATCAGTTCGTCATTAGAACGTATCTTTTGGGCAAAGCCGGTTATTTCGACGGTCGAACGATAACTTTTGCATAATTTCATGACCTCTCCTGCAGCAAATGCTTTGCGAATCATTTCGGCTGTTGATGAACCATAGGGATTTACCGATTGGCATGCATCGCCGAGAATAGTTTTCCGGCAGGGATAAAGTTTTTGAATTACCTTAAATTGGATGGGCGAATAGTCCTGCATTTCGTCTATCAGGAGATGTTTGATATGGGAATATGTCGTGTTTCCGTCCAACGACATGTGCAGGTAGGCTAACGGGGCAAGGTCTGCATATTCAAGGATATGGCCTTTGCGCAGTTTAAACATTTCAGGTTTCCCGGTCCATTTGAAAAAGTCTTTATATACCTGGAGATCGTTGTTTCCGCCGAACATCTTTTTTATCTCTTTTTTCAGCAGGTTCTTTTCTGACGTGGTTACGGATATGTTGTATTGGATTTTCATCATATCCAGTATGTAATCGGTCATTGTCTCAAACCGTTGTCGCATCGGATAACGGTTGAATCGTTTGAACTGTTCCTCGATGAAGCCGGCGGGGATGGTGATATGTCTGGTGAGCCGGACATCTGTAGCCTTGAAATAATTGTTTTCCATGTGGAGGATGAATTTGTCCAACAGGGAAATGAAATCGAACGATGCCTTGTATTGTATTCGTTCGATAAAATCCCGGGATGGTTTTTCCAGCAATTCGGTTACCTGGTCGAAGAAATTCCGGTATTTATATTTATTTTCGAGTAATTCCGAAAGGATTTGTTCCATACTGGTTTCAGGAACTGTCTCTTCTCCGAGTTCGGGTAGTACGTTGGATATGTAATCGGCAAAGACTTTATTGGGGGATATAATCAGAATATCCCTGGAAGAAATATTTCCTTTCAGGGTGTAAAGCAGATAAGCGATACGATGCAAGGCAATGGAGGTTTTACCGGAACCGGCTACTCCCTGTATGATAAGTACGGGAGCTTCTTCGTTACGGATAATTTGATTCTGCTCACGCTGGATAGTCGTTACGATATTCTTCATTTTGTCGTCGGCATTGGCACTGAGTTCTTTCTGTAGAATGTCGTCATGGACGGTGAGGGAACTTTCAATCATATATTCCATCCGGCCTTTACGGATGCGGTACTGGCGTTTGAGCGATATTTTGCCGTTGACTTCGCCGTTCGGGGAGGTGTAGGAGGCTTCGCCCAGTTCATGGTCGTAAAACATGCTTGAGACCGGGGCTCTCCAGTCGTATATCAGATTGGTCCTGCTTATGGAGTCGTAGAATGTGTGTATTCCAATATAAACAGGTGTGGTTTGGCTGCCATCTTTCTTTTCTTTGAAATCTATCCGTCCGAAATAGGGAATATCGAGAATCCGGCCTAACCGTTTGCGTTTATCGATGACGTTTTCTCCCAATGCGAAATGGTTCAGGATACTTTCACGCATGGAACGAATCTCGTGTGGGTCTATGTCTTTGTTAGACCATAAATAATCCTTGTATTCTTGCAGGGTGTCTACATGGTCTTTAACTGATTTGTCGGTATTGTTAATCGTAGCGTGTATGATACTGAGTATCTTTTGTAAATATTCTTTTTCCTGTTTTTCTGTTTCGTTGAATACCATAGCTGTCTTGTTGTTATATTAAAATGATTGGAAAGGACGGACAAAGTTACATGAACCGACCTGTCTATTAAATAGTGATTTATAGCTATATTTCCGGCCTTTTTCATACTTTTGCGTGCACATTAAAAATACAAAAATGGATATTCTCGATATAGCACGGCTGAATCAGCAGCGGGCCTGGAAAGTAGTGGAGGACAGCGGCGTTATCCCCGCCTGGGAAAGTATAGGGGCTGAAATCAATCTGGTTGGTTCTTTAAGTACGGGGTTACTGATGACGCACCGGGATATTGATTTTCATATTTATACCTCTCCGTTGGAATTATCAGACAGTTTCCGGGCGATGGCAAAACTGGCGGAGAATCCGTCTGTCAAAAAAATAGAGTGTGCGAACTTGTTACATACGGTTGAAGAGTGCGTGGAGTGGCATGCCTGGTTTCAGGAACCGGAAGGTGAACTTTGGCAGATAGATATGATTCATATCCGGAAAGGTTCCCGATATGACGGTTATTTTGAAAAGGTAGCCAAGCGAATCGCTGCTGTTCTGACGGATGAAACAAGACGGGCTATCCTGCAACTGAAATTTGAAACACCTGTAACGGAAAAGGTCATGGGAGTGGAGTATTATCAGGCTGTTATTCGTGACGGTGTGCGGAGTTATGCCGAATTTGAGGAGTGGAGAAAACAATATCCGGTTACCGGTGTGGTGGAGTGGATGCCGTAAGCCGGTTTAACAGTCCAGATTCCAATCCGGCATTTATAGCTTCGATAGAGTTTTGGACCCCTAATTTGTGTAACAGGTTCTGACGGTGGATATTCACCGTGTGGATACTGATGCATAGTTTATGAGCGATTTCCTTACTTAGCAGTCCTTCCTGAATAAGATGTAATATCTCCGTTTCCCGCGGAGTGAGAAGCGGTTGCCGACGGGGTGGGAGGGAAGGGGAGAACATCTCTCCGTTTCTGAGGTTGAGGACGGTACAATCTACCCCATCTGTCTCTTTCTGGTTGGGTGAAATGTCCAGATTTCCTAATATAAGCCATGCTTTTCCTGCTGCGTCCTGTTCCATTACCTGATGTTTACTGGTGACACGTACGTATTGTTGACGGATGTTGCGGACACGGAAACTGTAAATATTGCAATAGTTGTTCCGTTCAGCGGCAGGGAGGCTGTAAATGAATTCTCCCAACCGGATTTGGAAAGCCTCCAGTTGCTGGCGATCGTCCGGATGGATACGTGATTCCAGATAGTCGCCCTGTTTTTCAAGAGTGGCAATTTTATGGCTGTCATATCCCAGCAAGTCGGAAAAGTTAGGAGAAGCGAAAGCATATCTGCATTTGTAGACATCGACAACGAAGGTGCAGGTACGATTTATTTTCGCCATTTGCAGGAGCATGGCTTTGTCTCGTTCCCAAACGGCGTAATCGATGCCGGTAGCTGATAGGTTTTGCCTGGCCCATAATTCTTCGCGGGTGATATTGTCTGGCTTCATTGAAGTTCCCTCCATTTCTCCTGGGGATTTTCTTCTCCGTCAAAATAACCGGATTGCGCGGATTTATTGAATATCTCACCTGACGGAACAAGATATATTTTATCGGAATCCGGATATTCACAAATGTCATGTCCGATAAATGTCCTTATATCAAGGTATACGCAGGGTTCTGTCGTGTGATTGTATAATTGATGTGCTCCGGTTTCACCTTTTTCGAAAAAAATCAAATCTCCGCTGCTTACGGCTTCTAACCCTTTAGGTGTTCTTAAGGTGGCAGAGCCGGAGATAATCAAGAATAATTCTTCTGCGTATCGGTGGAAATGGTACGCAGAACAGTATTGTCCGGGATTCAGTTGACGCAAGTCGAAATTTAAATTTTCCGGTTCCACTCCTTTTTGGGTTCTGGAGATGTCTGTGAATAATTTGAAAGGCTCAATCCTGTTCGGATTTTCCTGAAAGTTTCTTTCGGTTGATTTTAAAATAGTAGCCATGATTTTGTCTTTTAGTGATTTTGTTTTTAAGAGGGTGAAGTTATTACAAATTTTCTCTATTCATGTAGCAAATATAGTTTGTAAAGCGTAATTATACAGATATTTTACTCCAAATATTAAAAACAGCGAAGGTATGGACTTTTTAGAACTAACAAAGAAACGCTTTTCAGCAAGAAATTATAAGTCGGATAAGGTCGAACAGGATAAGATAGATTATATTATTGAATGTGCCCGGTTAGCTCCTTCTGCGGTAAATTATCAACCGTGGCATTTCATGGTTGTAATCAGTGAAGAACAGAAAAAGAAGATACAGCAATGTTATAATAGAGAATGGTTTGCAAAAGCACCAGTCTATATCGTGGTATGTGCTGATAAATCGGATGCCTGGGTACGGAAGTCTGATAATAAAAATCATGCAGACATCGACGCCGCCATTGCAACAGAACATATTTGTCTTGCTGCTACAGAAATGGGATTAGGTAGTTGCTGGGTTTGTAACTTTGATTTGGACTTACTTAGAACAAACTTTCAATTACCAGCTGAAAAATATCCGGTAGCGATTATACCATTGGGATATATCGCAGAACAACCCGAATGTTTCTCAACTCGGAAGGAGAGGGGGGAAATAGTAACGGTGTATTAAATGGGGGGCGTATGGTATAGATAAAATATGATATTAGAGAACTTTCTAATCAACGAAGTAGGTTTATCGTCCGATTTATATGGAAGGCTGATAGATACATGTGATAAAGTTTTTTTGAAGCGGAAAGACTATTTATTGCATCAGGGACAAATCTGTAGATTTATAGGCTTTGTGGAATCGGGAGTTTTACGCTCTTACATAGAAAAGGAAGGAGACGATTATATCAGTGACTTTTATTTTGAAGGTTCATTTATCACATCTTATAGAAGTTTTCTAACTAAAGAGGCAAGTGTAGGAAGCATACAGGCATTGGAAGACTCGGTTATATATTGTTTATCTAAAACTAATTATGACCAATTACTACAAGTCTCGAATGAGTGGTATAAATTGGGAAAATATATAGCAGACACTCTCTTTATTAAAAAATGCAGGAAAGAAACATCATTACTTATGGATAACGCTTTAGACAGATATAAATTACTTCTACAAACTTATCCTAATATAGAACAACATGTATCACAATATCATATAGCATCATATCTTGGAATAAAACCTGAATCCTTGAGCCGTCTTAAATCTCTTAACATAGGTCAATGAAATAAGCTCTTGCTCTGTCCTATCTTTGCAGCAAACAAATCTATCATGAATAAGATAGCAGTATTCATTGTATTAATCATTTTAAATTGTTGCACAAGTATGGAAAAGAATAACGTAGCAAGAACCAATCTTCTTTCTATCCAATTGAAGGAAAAGCAAGGTTTATCAAAAGTCGAAATTAAAAGAGTTGTTATTCCGCAAAGTGGAAAGGCTGAGTATCATTTACATCCTTGCTCAGTTGTGGGGCATGTTGTTTCAGGTACTTTATCGTTCCAGGTTGAAGGAGAAAAAGCTCAATTGCTAACAGGTGGAGAAGTATTTTACGAACCTAAGAATAAGCCTATACTGCATTTTGATAATGCATCAGATTCCGAATTTTTAGTGTTCATTGCATACTATTTAATAGAAGAGTGTGAGGATTTAATAGTGTTATTACCTGAAAAGTAAGCTCTCTTCGGATAATAATTGTTTATTTTGCAATAAATACTCGTTATTATGCCTGAAAGTATTTCGCAATTCTATAAAAGGATACAGCTTTGTCCTTCTCAACCGGATGCAACCTATTCTAAGGAGAAGTCCTATTTTAATATTTTCTCCCGGCAATGTAATTTTGGAACAGTACAATTCAGTTACAGAGAGTTTTATAAAATTACATTGATTATAGGTGTGGGAAAACTATATTATGCAGATAAATGGATTTTGGTAAACCGTCCTGCATTGTTGTTTTCCAATCCTTTGGTTCCTTATGCTTGGGAATCAATCAGTGAAGAACAGAAAGGAATGTTTTGCATTTTCAATGAACAGTTTGTGCAGTCGGAAGAAAAAAACGGTTCGTTAGCCAATACCCCATTATTTAAAATAACAGGAGATAAAGTCTTCTTTTTGGATGATACGCAAGTTGATAAAGTGCTGGATATATACATGCAGATGCAGGAAGAAAACCAATCCGGCTATGTGAATAAGTCTGATGTGTTGCGATGCTACCTTCATTTGTTGATACATACAGCCTTGAAAATGCAAGATTTCAATCAGTATGAGTCGTTCCCGAATGCTTCACAGCGTATTACTGAATTATTCATAGAATTGTTAGACAGGCAATTCCCGGTTGATTATCCGCACGCGATATTAAATTTACGTACTCCTGCCGATTATGCAAACCGCCTGTCTGTGCATATTAATCATTTAAATAAAGTCGTTAAAGATACGACAGGAAAAACAACCTCTGAGATGATTGCGGAAAGAATAACCAAAGAATGTACGCAATATTTGTTACACAGTAATCTTTCTATATCAGAAATAGCGTATAGTTTGGGATTCGAAACGGTCTCTTATTTCAGTAAATTTTATCGTAAGCATACTGGTAAATCCCCTAGTGAAATCAGAGAACAGGCAATTATTTGATTTGTGCAAATGATGCTTTGAATTGTATCATTCAATCTGAATGCCTCTCCTTAATTTTGTACCGACTAGAAATATAAATTATGAAGTACAGAAAATTAGGTAAAACAGGAGAGAACCTGTCCGCTATCGGATTAGGTTGCATGGGAATGAGTGCTGCGTATGGAGTAGCTGATGAAAAAGAAAGCATCAAAACATTGTACCGTGCATTGGAGCTTGGCGTCAACTTTTGGGATACAGCTGATGTGTATGGCAATGGTGCTAATGAGCGATTATTATCTAAGGTATTGGCTGAAAGAAGAAATCAGATTTTTATAGCAACGAAATTCGGTTTCCGCTTACGTAATAATCAAGGCAGTGTGTTTGCCGGTGGCGAGAGTTATGTGGATGCTTCTCCTAAATATATGAGACAAGCAGTAGAAAGCAGTTTGAAAAGGCTGAATATTGAAACCATAGACTTGTACTATGCACATCGGATAGACCCGGCAATACCGATTGAAGAAACTGTTGGTGCTATGACTGAACTGGTGGGAGAGGGGAAAGTGCGTTATTTAGGATTAAGCGAATGTTCATCCGAATCATTGCGGAGAGCTTATGCCGTTCATCCTATATCAGCCGTTGAAAGTGAGTATTCCTTATTAACCCGTGATGTGGAAAAAGAGATGCTACCCTTAACTAAAGAATTGGGAATAACTCTAGTTCCGTTTTCTCCACTAGGCAGAGGATTGGTCACCAATACCATTGATGTTAAAGCTTTAGGAGAAAATGACTTTCGAAAGCATTTACCTCGTTATAATAGCGAACATTGGGAGAATAACCGCGGTTTAGCTACCGGACTGGCAACTATTGCGAAAAGTAAAAACATTACTCCTGCTCAACTTGCTTTGGCTTGGTTGTTAGCGCAAAGTGAAAATATTGTACCCATACCGGGTACAAAACGTATGAAATATTTAGAAGAAAATGCACAGGCAGCTAATATCGGGTTGTCGGAAGAGGATATGACAGAGATAAAGCAACTTGTACAGAAATTCCCTAATATTGGAGATAGATACAATAAGTATGATTTCGAATTTGTAAATAAATAGACTGTACGGCTGGATTATACTTATGGTTTAGTGCGGGTTAAACGGAACGCAGAAAATCAGAAAATAGGTGTGTTTTTAGTCCAAAAGGAGTCTATTTTAAACGAAAAAGCAGTTACTTTTAAAGTAACTGCTTGATTTTCAGTGGTGCCACCAGCAACTGAAACCGGGTTGATATAGCACTATCTTTCAGTAAGTTATATCTTTGCTACGATGTAAGTCCCTTGAATAAGGTTTTCACAGCTTTGCACTGTTCAACACAAGTTTGTATCTTGGGTACGATTTCTGAGGATAAAGATACAAATTTATTTGAATTGTTGTTTCAAAAAAGTAACAGTTTTCTTTATTATATCATCATTTTTTTCAAAAAGATAATCAACGACCATTTCAATTAGTTCATTTCTGCTTTTTCTTCTTTCTCTTAATTCAGAATCAATTAGTTTATATAAAACTTTTCCGTTATTGTCACTTTCGGTATTATTATTTTTGCTATAGTCTCCAATAATATCAGTTAAACTTTTCTGCTGAAATATATAGTCATTTAGTCGTCTAAATAATGTATGATCTACATTAATGAATAATTTGTATCTCAAGTATTTCTCCAAACTTTCAATAGGAAGAAAATTTAAAGGTATATTATTTGCAATGTTACTCTTAGTTATATAATTATGTGCTTTTTCCTTTATATCTAAATCCAGAATAATACAGATTGATGCCTTTTTACCCAATAAATTATTTCTGACAACATCATCTGCTAAATCAATAACATTTGAATATCCTCCACAAGGCAAAACATGTACTAGGCGATTATTTAATAAACATTCTTTTCTTAAAATACGTCTTATGATTTCTCGTGCTAAATCATCTTCAACTAGAATGACATTATCGTATCCAGAATGATCGTATAAGATTCTAGTAGCATACGCAGGATAGCATGGATTCATGATTTCAACAGAATTATCATTATGTCTTTCAATAAAAAATATATTATCAGGAATTATTCCACTAATTAATTCTATTGAGTGTGTTGAAAAATATATTGCATAATTATATTGAATAGATATTTCTTGCAAAAAATGCACCAATCTTTTTAGAGAAGAGGGATGTAAAGCCAATTCTATTTCATCAAGGAATATGATACATGGCTTATTTAAATTTGCACGGTCATTATTTCTTATATATAGAGAATTTAGAATACTAATGAGCAAGTTTTCACCTGTTGACATATGGAATTGACTTATTCTTTTCCCATTTTTTTCATAATAGAAAATAGTACCATCAAATTTTTCATAATAAGAGGAGACAAACCATAATCGTTCATAGAAATTAGCATCTCCTTGTAGAATATTTCCTAAATTTTTTCTGATAAAATCATTTGCAGGTATTAACTTATCTGTATCAATAGCTTCAACTCCTCTCAATTTCTCATAAGATGTATCTTTGAATCGATTTCCAAAAATTAAACTACCTTCATAGAAGCCTTTAATATTCATTATTCCCGTAGAACTTTTTTTCCATCTGTCATCTATCTTTTTCCAAGATCGTTTTGCATTTTCTAATTCAAAGGCTATGTAAGCATCTTCTTCTGTTTTACCAAAATAATCATTCATGCGCATATTAAAAAATACGCTGGATGCACAAGCGACAATTGTACTTTTGCCAGAGCCATTTTGTCCTGTTATTGCATACAATCCTTTTTCGATCGGAAGTTCAAGCACTAAATCATTGATACATTTTATTTTGTGTATCGTCATTTTTAATTTCATCATAATATTTATTTTATATAATATCCACCTGTTTTTTGTGCTCCTCTAAACTCTATTAATCCTAATTTTACCAAAGAATTTAAGTAACGTTTAGCCGTAGGTATACTTTTGTTTATTAACTCTGCAATTTTAGACGAATTAAGTCCTTGATATTGCTTGATGATGTTTAGAACTTCCTGTTCTTTTGAGTTTACAGTATCATTTACAGTATCATTTACAGTATCATTCTTGATACTAATACTTCTTTTGAATATAACCGTAAACATCCCGTCTGTATGAAATTCAGGTTCAGGAAGATTTGCTTCTCTCATAGCTTCTTGCATACGGGGAATACCGGATGCCACCCTTTCAACCAAGTGCATACGGGTAAACAGACCAAATATTAACGGGTTACGTGTCATACTCTTGTGCCCAAAATCTTTGGCTACGATAGGCAAAAGTCCTCCGGGATTGGAAATCTCTACCCGGTCATCAAACATTTCTATTGTAATGGTTGCTCCCTGTTCGTAATAATCACGATGGGATAAAGCGTTTATAATGGCTTCTTTGAATACCGTCAGAGGAATTTCCCAAATTTCCTGTCTCGGTCCTGCTCCCTCAATTTTGTATGCAACTTGAAGTTTGCTTTCTAACCATGCCATTGCTTGTAAATATTGCTGGTATAATGGACCACCGAAAGACTTATCATCTATGATATATACTTTAGTCGTTCCCTTGAAAAGAACACATCTTGTTATTGCGTGCGGAAATTTTCGTTCGGGTTGTTTTCCAAAGAACATGGCAGCACCATTTTTGGCTATACCTTTATCTGTAAACAGTTCCAAATTCTCAAATATCTGCTTGTCAGCAGTTGATGGGCTTAACCTTGCTTCTGTGCGGAAGTCTTTTATCGCTTGTTCGTCTGAATCAGTGTAGATGTTGAACGATGAGCAGGGAATAGCATCAAAGAATATCTTGTTGCATTCCTGAAAGAAGCTGCGCATTTCTTCAACAGTACGAAGTTTCTGCGAGTTTGCACCCTCACGCACAAAGATAGAACCGGAAAATATATAAGGTTTATCTTTCCCTGACGGAACATCAATTACCCAAACTGTCTTATCTTCGATATTTACCGCATACATATCACAATGAAGAGCCGGAGATATTTCACTGATAGAGCCTTGAATGGCTGAACGTTTGTCATTCTCTAAATCTGTGCCAATAATCTTCCCGTTATCATCTACACCGATGAGTAAATATCCTCCGTCGGCATTAGCAAAAGCGCAAATTTCCTCTGTTAGTTCACGAACCTTTGAAGGAACACGAACTTTGAACTCTACATTATAGCCTTCTCCGCTATCGATGAGTGATTGTATGGTTTCTGTATTTGTCATAGACATCTATAAATATAATGCAAAAATAGTCATTTCTATTGTTTTAATAACTCTAAAAACAAGGATATGTATATGGTTTACTTCAAATTGTTCTTTCTGAAATTAGAGGGGCTGCATCCTCTATACTTTTTGAAAAACTTATTAAGATGGCTCTCATCGGTAAATCCCAATTCTTCAACGATTTCACAAATTCTCATTTGACTATGTAATAATCTATTTTCTACTAACTTTAGTTTGTAGTTTAAAATGTATTGCTGCATAGTTTCATTAGTATGTTTTTTGATATATCGTCCTAAATAATTCTCCGAAATGCCAAAATGTTGGCTTATATCTTTTGCTCTGATTTTACCTGTTTTATAGATGTTTGCTTGAATATACTGTAATATGTCAAGCGATTTGTCCTCAGAGCATTCATCCACCTGTTCAGGCAAGAACATTGCGATATTGCGTGCTACCACAATAATAATCGTATTAATTATTTGTGTTATAATCTCCTTGCTGTATAAATTTCGGTTAATATATTCCCTGATAATCGCTTCAATCATAGGTTTCACCAGTAACTTATCTACTTTATTTCTTAGTATACAACCGGGTTGATGATTAGCATGTTGAAGAATAAACTCCAGTCTTTGGATATTTTCAGCACCGAAAACAGAAGAATGTATATATATGTCGTTAAACTTGATGTCGACAAACTTAGTTGTTGTATGGATTTCGAAAGAATGCGTATCTCCGGGAGTAATCATAAACAAATGTCCGTCATGATAAGAAAACATATTGTTGTTAATCCATTGGATGCCTGTTCCTGAAAGAATATATACTAATTCAAAAAAGGTATGTTCATGCTCTTTTAGCAAGGATTCATCAAGCTCGCTAAAACTAATTTCGAATGGTTGATGTAGGTTTTCTCTTTTCATGCCATAAATATAGCCCTATAAAACGGATTAATACCAAAATAACGAAAAATAATACCTAAAATTAGCCGAAAAATCGGTATAACTTTGCAATATATTTAAAATCATAGCTTATGAAAACTGAAATGGAAAAATGTTTGGCAGGTGAATGGTATGATTGCCACGACCCGTTTTTTATGGATTTGAAAAGTAAAGCTCATCACTTGTTGATGAAATATAATTCTTTGCCGTATGAACAAAAGACTGAAAAATATGCCGTACTAAAGGAAATGTTTGGAAGTATAGGCGCAAATGTTTCTGTCGGTCATTCGTTTATATGTGATTATGGATGCAATATACATATCGGTGATAATGTCACCGTAAATACCGGTTGTACATTTGTCGATTGCAATAGGATTACCATAGGGAACAATGTGCTGGTAGCACCTAATGTGCAAATCTATACGGCAACTCACCCGGTAGAGTTTAATGAACGGCTTGTATTGACAGAAACCCCGGCTGGCTGTAAATATGTCCGTCGAACTTTTGCCCTCCCTGTCATGATAAAGGATGGCTGCTGGATTGGCGGTGGAGTAATTATTTTACCGGGTGTGACAATAGGGCAAAAAAGTGTGATTGGTGCAGGAAGTGTTGTCACCAAAGATATTCCGGCAAATAGCTTGGCGGTAGGAAATCCTTGCCGGGTGATACGGAAAATCAATCAAATGTAAGGTTATGATTAAATTAGTCGCCTTTGATTTAGACGGTACAATCGGAGATACAATTCCCATGTGCCTCAAAGCCTTAAAAAAGGCAGTAACTCCTTATGTTACTCTTAATGATGTATCCGAAAATGATATTTTAGAAACTTTTGGACTAAATGAAAAAGGGATGATAAAAAAACTTGTTGGTTATAATTGGGAAGGAGCCTTGAATGACTTCTACGTGATATACGAACAAATGCATATAATGTGCCCTCGTCCTTTTGACGGTATAACAGAACTGATTGAGAAGTTAAAAAAGAAATCTATTCTTATTGCTTTGGTTACGGGAAAAGGAGAAAAGAGTTGTACGATAACATTACGTCAATTTAATATGGACACGTGTTTTGATAAAGTAAAAACTGGAAATCCTTTCAAAAATAATAAAGCAGAGAATTTTAGGGAATTGCTCGCAGATTATAAGTTACAACCGGATGAAATGATATATATAGGTGATACAGTTTCAGATATTGTGTCCTGTAGGGAAGTTGGAATACGATGTTTATCTGCTTCATGGGTAACTTCTTGCTTAGATGCACAAAAATTAGAAGTTCACAATGCTGGGAATGTTTTTTATTCAATAGCTTCACTTGAATGCTATTTAATGGGATGACAAATATATATGCTTAATAAAGAAACATTTAGTATTTCTATTGTATGAACAGAATATCAGATTTGAGTTTCTTTCGATTATTATCGGAATGCTCACAACGTAAAGTTTCCGTATCAGAATTTATGGAAGCTATTGAGGAATTGGCTATTCACTTGGCTGATTTTAGTATCAATGAACAGAATAATAGCGTTTTACTACGCTACCTTTCTTTCGGATTGTATAGACTTAAATCGTATCATGTGCGGTTTGAGCAAGAAAAAAATGCCTTATTTGTATCTCATTGATGAAGCGATTGGGCTACTGAACAATGAAATACGCCTTGTGGAATGGCGTATCAAGTACCCGGAGCAATTCAAATCACACTTTAACAAACAACCTTTTTCCCCTCTTTATTTGGCAGACAAAACAAATCTGATTGATATAATGGAAATTATCAGCGGTTTATTCCTTTCCAAACGTATCGTCTATAAAAATGGCAAACCAGCTTTCTTGTCTGATTTATCTAAAGCTTTTGAATGGGTGTTTAACGTCCAACTAAAAGACTATCACCAAAAGCATGAGGATGTAATAAAGCGCAAGCCGGGCAAAATAACCGAATTTCTTAATGGACTATCTGACCTTATCCGAAATGAACATGATAAAAAAGGATATAGATAATCAATAACTTAGCTTTAATTTATAGGGGATTCCATGTGCTACCCCGTAATTTCTTTGCACTGGTTTTCTGAACTTTGCTTCATCAATCGATTGACAAACAAGAATGTATAATCTGAAAAATGAAGTAAATATGTATATAGAAAACTATGATTTCAAGGAATGGATGCAAAAGCTATTTGACAAATTGGATGAGCTTTGTAAGGATGTACGAATATTGCGCAATGCAGATAAAGTGCTGTCCGAAGATGATAACCTACTGGATAATCAGGATTTATGCCTATTGTTCAAAGTTAGCATCAGAACATTGCAACGGCTGCGGAGCAAAAACGAGCTTCCCTATATGTTGATTAGCGGAAAAGTCTATTACCGGGCTTCGGATGTACGGAAGTTCATCAAGGAACGGTTTAATGCGGTCATGCTCCGCAACTTTGAAAAACAGTTTGGGGAAAAGAAGTAAAACAGATAAGCCGGAGTAGTGGGTATCACTTGCTCCGGCTCTCTCTTTTCTATGGCTTCCCTAACTTATCCGCTTCCTTTTTTTACTGTTTGGCTTGTTCGTCCAACAGCCTTGCACGCTCCAACGCTTCCGCTTGTTTACGGCTGCGGTATTCAAAATCTGTCACCGTATCTGTCAGATGCCGGATAAAACTGTTATCCCGTTTCCGACTGAAATTTATTTCCAGCAAATCTAAACTGTTACCGTCTGCCTTTCCTTTCATCAGGAGATAACGGTATTTTATATCATTGTCCTGTAACTGCTGCATCCGTTCCGCAAAACGGATATTCAGGACTAACGACACAAGGCAAATGAGTATTCCTGCTGAAAAAAGAAAGAATTTCGGTTTCAGATAGGGAGTAATCCAGTTTAGAAATTTATCATACCAAGAACTGGGTTCTGACTTTTCCGATTGTTGTGTGTCAGCCGGAAACAATATCTTTAGTTTCTCCTTGAAATACCTGTGTGAAGCTACGATAAGCCCCTTTATATCTTCAAGGTCTTGTTTTTGGTTCTCGGACTGTCCTTGCTTGATACTGGCGATTTGACTTAAAATCTCCTGCACTATGTTTTTAGGAATGGCAGGCTTTCCCTGTAGTTCCAAAATACGCTGCTCGATAACATCCAGTCGGTTTATCGTTTCCTCCCGGCTGGCTGGTGTCACCTGTTGTTCCTGCTTCTCTTTCAGTTCTGTAACCATAGAGAGAAGCCCCTCAAAAATCAAATTTTCTTCCATACGCTTATAACTTAAATTGTCGTTTCTTTTTCTTCTTCTTTCTCAAATCGGGATTGTCAGGCGTTTCATCAACCGGAGAGGACGAAACGGAAAACAAACCGCCTAAACCTACCAGTAGCGAATTATCACTTTTGTTTATTGCTGGTTCCTGTGTTTGTGGGGTAATCGTTTGCTTGTTGCTTCCGGCTGTTGTCAACTTTGCATCCCTGAAATATTTATCCAATTTGGAAAAACTGAAACTGCGGTCAATCTCCGAGCCTTTGAACGTGTATTCACCTTTGGAAAAGGAAATACCCTGTATCTCATTCGTCTGCCCTTTGTGTTTGAACTGAATGCTGATACATTTTTCTGTTAACTGCTCCTGTAACTGCTGCCAGTTCCTTGATTTTCTGATTTCATTCTTTACAGCCGTGTAAATCTTATATTTCGTTTTGTCCGGCTCTTTTAGACGATGTTGTTTCACCTGTTCTTTCCCTTTGGCAAAATACAGTCCGTGTTTTTCTTTCAGCTTCTTGCAAACTTGCTCGTTCCGGTACATATCGTTACTGTCTGAAATGGTTTTACCGTTATTATCTATCCGGTTGAATACGATATGCACATGCGGATGCTCCCGGTCTTGATGCCGCACGATGATATACTGCGTATCGGTGATTTTCATTTCACGCATGTACTCCTGTGCCAACTGTATCATTTTCTCGTCTGTTAGTTTTGGGGCATCCACTACCGAATAACTTAGCGCAATATGTCCGACTGGCTTCTTCAAACCGGGATTCATTTCTGTTTGCATACAGAAACTACGGATAATGTCCTGCTTGCTTTCGGCTAACACTCCCTCCGCATGAAGCAAAGCTGCCTGTTCCTTGCCGAGTACATAGTTCACACAACCTTTAAATCCGCTTCCCTTTTTTATTTTTCCAATCATCCGATAACTGGTTTATGATTTCAATAATCCTGTTTTTCAGTTTCACAAGCTCCACTGCCACGAGCGCAAAACCTCCTGCATTGGCACGGTGCGCAAGCTGGTTGAGGTTGTTGGCTTCTCCGGCTAACTTGCGGATACTGTCTGCGTCCTGCTTGTTCAGTCGGGGTGTTACCTCTGTCGAAATAATCGCTTGCCGGACGTATTCGCTAATAGGCAGACCGGATTCTCCGGCTCGCTTCTTGATAGCGTAATACTGTAACTCTGTCAGCTTCGTACTGACTACCCGTTTTTGTTTGTCTATCCGGTTCTTTGCCGGTCGACCTCCTGATTTGTTTCTTATCTCTGTCATACGTTTTTGCTTTTTAGGTGGTATCTTAGAAATTGCGACCAACGGGAGAAATTTCCCTTTGCGATGAGCAAAGCAAGGTGTTTCGGTCTACCAAAACATAACCTTGCTCCCCTAAATCACACCGCTTGCCGTTGGTATGCTTTGCCTGTTCTACTAATTACAACCGCCTGCCCCTTTTTCTTTTTTCATCGGGAGTTTGTCTATTTTTATCTTCCTGCTGTTGTTGCTTGGCAGACTGTTTTTGTTTCTCTGGCTGCGTTTGTTGGGTTGACTGTTGCCTCCTATTCTCTGCTTGGTTGAACTTCTTCCCACACAGGTAATCGTTCAAGTCCTTGTATTCACTGTACAGATGTGATGAATCACGTACATGCCAACGATATTCTTTTTGTATAGCTTGGGTGGCTTTACGTCCTGCTTCGTCATTATCCAAAAGGCAGTGGATATGCTCGTAATCTGCTAATGGGTATAGGGCTTTATCTACATTTGTGGTCGAGTTCAGGATAATGTAATCCTGCCAGTCAAGACAAGGATAGGTGGGATTTGTTTTCTGCCGGATGGCGATAAAAGAAAGATAGTCCATTACTCCCTCGAAAACAAAACAGCTATCGTTCTTTTTGCCTGCCTGCCGTATGTGTGTGATGTCTTTGGGTGATGTACTCCCCTTGAAACGTGGATTGCGAAGTTCGTAACCTCTGGCATCGTTCTTGAAAGCAAGCGCAAAATAAGGCTTGTCACCGATACGGTAATACATTTCCTGCACATGGTGCGCTGCCATTTCAGGTGGAATGTTCCTGCTTCTCAAATAATCCATGAGTGCCGGATTCTGCAACGGCTGGATTTTACGGATGTCTATCGGGCTGGTCGGTTGTTTCCTTTCATGCTGAATCCTTTCTGAAACCTCTTTCCCTTGAAAAGGAAAAAAATTTCCGGATGAATACTGTTCCAGTCGGCAGATAGCACCGTAAGCGTTACATCCGTGCTGCTTCATCACAAGGTCGATGAGAGAGCCGCCCTCACCCGTCCCGAAGTCACACCACAGATTTACACCGTAATCCACCTTGAAACTGGGCGTATCATCCTGACGGAACGGACTGTGGTACATGCCGTAATAATATTTATCCACTGCGGGCAGAATGCCCAATGATTTCAGATAGTCTTTGATACTGATATGGTTAGCTTCCTGATAAGTCATAATCTTTATTTTTGAATGTTTGTAAATTGTAGTAATGAAGTAAGAAACGAGTAAGAAGAAAAACAGTCAACTTTCTGCACCTATCTCTTTTTCTTTCAATAGATTATATTCTATGCAGTAAGATAAGTAAGTTATTCTATACAAAAGAGATAGAAATATTACCTATGTTGTTTTCTGACTTTTCTTTTTTCTCAAATTTCCTAAAAGTTCAGGCTTTTATCTTACTTCTTACTGTGCGTTGTGTAAATAGCTGGTATTCAATGAATAAAACACAGTAAGATGTTTTTTCGATAGTTACTGCATGGGAGTAACTTCCAATTATAAAACGGCTCTGTGTTAACCGTAATCGTTATCGGTGTAGGGTATGGAAACAGGCTTTATTCTGTACCCATATACCGAATAATTGCAGTTGCTGATACGCTTTTGTACCCGTTTGAATCCGGCTTTCCTCAATGCTTCCCCCAACCGTTTTTCAGATAACTGCATAGGGCATACGTCCCGTAAACAAGTGAGGATTTGCGCTGTTGTCATAAAGAACAAACTTTCTTCTTCCTCTGTGGGCTTTTCAAAATACTGCATCAGCATTTCAAACTCAACTGTTTGCACCTCAAATTCCGCATTTGTCAGGTGCAGTTCTTCAATCTCGGCATCATTAAACCAATAGCGTACACCTTGCCGATACAAGTACATGATTTCGGAGTAGACATTATCCATGTTGATACTTTCTGCTGTCGATTTATCAATGTGCAGGACTTCAAAAGGCAGAAATCGTCTGTTCCCTGTCGGGTCTGTCAAGAACTCGTTACCGTTCACCGAAGCCATGAAGCTGGCTAAATGCGGATATTCCTCTATGTAAATATCATACGGTCTGCGGTATTTAACTGCCGGGGTGGTTATTAGGTTCTTTAATGCGTTTTCATTCTGCTTGTTGAGTTCCTTTAGCTGGTCGTCGATGTTGATAAACAAGTATTCGGCTATCAGTGTCAGGATGTCTTTGCTCTGCGGGTCTATCTTCCCGGTAAATAGATAGTTTTTTAGTGGTGACGGGCAAAGGTTATCCAGCCACCATGTTTTGAATTGCCCCTGCTTGTCGCCAGTAAGAACTAAACAAGTATGGTTTTGACAGCCTGTATCATTCATGGCATTAGCTACCACACCGACAAGCCATTTCGTAAAATACTCCTCCCACTTGCCGAGATTGGCTACTTGCACCGTGTTTAACAGTTTTTTGATATATCCATGTCCGGCAGGATTCAACAAGGGTAGGGCAGTAAGGTATTCCCGTATGGGATGCATCTTATTTGCGAAATCGCTTTCCAATATCATACGGATGTTTTCGGCAGAGGTGGCAACACCTACGGTAACATCCAGTTTGCGCCTGAAAGAGTTCAAAGCAAACTTTGTGACTGGCTGATACAAATCGGAAGTATTTGCAGCCCGATATTCTGTCCTGCTTTTCACAATATTAAACCGGAAGTCGTACAAGGAATTAAGCTGCCTTTCGATGCGCTCGTTCTTGGATAGCCTACCCTCGATGTGTTCCGCTTCGTTATCCCTTTTCTCTTTCATCGGATAGTTTGTTGGAAGCTGGTACATATTGTTGCTGCATCCACCGCTGCAACTCGTCCACATCGAAACGTAAGGAGCGTCCACGCTTGACACATGGTATCGCTCCGCTGCTGGCTAAGTGGTAGAGGTAATTAACTGAATATCCGGTTATCCGGCTGGCTACGGATATTTTGACTAAAACAGATTGCCTGCTGTCTGGTTCTTCGGATGAAGAACTGATTACGGGGGAAATCATCTTTTCGATGTTTTCCAGCCGCTTGAAAATTTCTTCAAAAGGATTGTTCATGGTGCTTTGTTCTTTGAATTAGCACCACAAATAAAATAAGAAAAATTGGTAAAAAACAAAGTGTCAGCCGTTTGGAATTGCTTTGCTCGGCTCTGCTTCAAAATACTATCAGACCATGAAAGTTCGTTTGTGTTCTTCACCTTATTATAATAGAGAATGAAACGTGAACGAAGTTCTTTATATTGATTACCTTTTTCGGTTTTTCTTATTCTTTTCTCTATGCAAGTGGGACAAATGAGGACATATAAGGACATCTGCGGACAATCTGAAACAAGCTATTATTCAAGGCTATATATTTGTATCAAACAAGAAAAAAGAAGTAATATCAAAATATAATGAAATATGGAAATAGTAACTATTGAAAAGAAAACATTCGAACTTTGGCAGGAAAAGTTTAACCACTTTATCAATCGTATGGATGCCCTGTGTATTCCTTTGCGGAGAAAACAGGATAAGTGGTTGGATAACTGCGAAACCTGCCGTTTGCTGAATGTGTCTGCCCGGACGATGCAAACCTATCGTGATACGGGCAAATTACCTTATTCGCAAATCAATAACAAGATTTATTATAAGATTTCGGATGTGGAAACCTTTATGCAAAATCACGTGAAGAATAACTCTAAAAAATAGAACCTATGGATTTGATAACAAAAGATTCCAATACAACACAAGTATTGTTTTCATCCCTTGACCGGGTGTTGGAGAATGTGGAATACATGATAACGAATTATCGTCCGGTACTGGGTGGGGAACATTACTTGACAGGTGAGGAAGTCTGCCAAAAACTGTGTATCAGTAAGCGGACTTTGCAGGATTACAGGGATACAGGACTGCTGGGATATGTGCAACTTCCGGGAAAAATCATTTATCGGGAAAGTGATATAATGAATTTGTTAGATAAGCATTACAGGAATGATAACTTGAAATCTTGAAAACATGAAATCTTGAAAACATGAAATCTTGAATCCTTGTTTTCTTTGTGTATTGGTTGATTGAAAGCCAGCAATCTCGTTTTATTGAAAACAGTATTGCTGGCTTTATTTATTTTACAAATTCACAAACCTTATTTGGTAAATATAGGAGAACCATTAGTTTGTATGACATATTCAAAAGTGACTTCGTCGTTATAATCTCCTCGCGTATCGTCTTTTAATGCAAGAATTTTTATAGCGGCATAAAATCCATTTATATTTTGCAACACGACAATCTGATTTATAGCAGGAGTCCTTGTTCTTGAGGAACTATCATATATACGAGCATCAGCTATTTGATTAATGTCCGATAAGTCTTTTGCTAAGGCTACTGTAGATATACTTGCAGAATCATTGTATACATGTATTCTTGTATTACTTGCTTTAGAAAAGTATAATTCAAACATTAATTCGTTTTGACCAATACAATATCGTCCGTTGTTGTTTGAATAATCAAAAATTACAAGTCCTTTTATAGCAGGAGAAACATATTTTTCATTTGAAGGTATAAATTTCTGTTTTGCAAAATTTTTAATATTTTTAAATGGATTCTCTCCAATAGGAGGAATCGGCAATACTGGTTCATCAAGAATATCTCTTAATAATTCTTCATATTTTGATTCATATAGATTAGAATCATTGAAGTCAATATATTGCCTTCCTCCTAAAAATGTAGGTACTTTTTTATCAGCGTTATTGTTTCTTATAAGTGGAATAACCCAATTTGAATTTTGGTCTTGAATGTATTCTGCTGATATTATTTGTTTCTCATATCCAGCTCCACCTTTGCCTTCGTTAGCTTTTGCCACATATCTTTCTGAACATATACAAATCACTCTTTGTGACTTAGAAAGTCCTTGCTCCATAAAAGCTGCCAAATTGCTACCTAATTTCAAATTCCACCTATCTAAGATTATATCAACACCATTTGAACGTAATCTTGTTGCAAGCTGTAAAACCCATTCCTTATGCTCTTCGTTATCATGTGAATAGGATATAAAGACGTTTGGTACCATAGTTCTTTTCTTGATTGATTTATGCAAAAATAAAATATAAAATAAGCATAAGCAAATTATTATATAAATTTTTGATAAACAGATTTTTATGAAATAATATAGACTTTCTATCTATTAAAGATTTTGGACTCCACTATCTGCATATCTTTTAATATGCTTTGGTCTAATACCTTAGCATAATGCTGTGTCATTCTTGTAGACGAATGCCCCAACATTTTAGACACATTCGGAAGTGATACATTGTTCGCCAATGCGATGACGCTTGCGAAGCTGTGCCGGGCGGTGTGCGTGGTCAGATTTTTTCTAATTCCGCATAGGTCGGCAATTTCTTTCAAATAACTGTTCATCAGCTGATTGCAAGGGACAGGTAGCATAACGCCTTTGTCAAGGCAATACGGATTGTCCTTGTATTTTTCAAGTATCTGCTTTGGAATGCTTAAAAGCGGAATGTTACAAAGGTTATTTGTTTTCTCACGGGCTTTTACTATCCATAAATTGCCGTTGCTATCCTCTGAAATATGTTCGGGGCGTAAATTATATACGTCTATAAACGCCAGTCCGGTGTACACACAGAAAATAAATACATCCCGTACCAGTTCCAGCCGTTTTATTTTGAACTCTTTCTGCCATATCTTATTTATTTCGGCTTGACTAAGGAACTGTTTGTTTACTTCCACCTCGTGAAACTTGATTCCGGCAAACGGATTTTTTGTTATCCATTCATTTGCAATGGCAAGGTTTATCACTTTCTTAAAACATTTCATATAACGGATAACGGTATTTTGTGCGCAATGTTTTTCCGTTTTCAGGTATAAATCAAAGTTACGCACCAATTCCCCGTTTACCTCACGAAGTAGAATATCATCTACCTTATAATCTCGTTTCACCAGTTCCATGAGGTATTTAAGGCAATTATCGTAACGTCTTACGGTAATGTCGGCATAATCTGTTCCGATTAATTTCCGGCAGTTATCGTTATGCTCCTTGAATACATTATATAATGTCTTGAAAGTTTCGTCCTTTCCCTGATAGCGGTTTACAATGGCACGAGCAGAAATAATCTTTCCCTCCAGTTCTAAATCTTGGTAGATTTGATAGAATTTCACACGCAAGGCATCGATGTAATGGTTTAGTTCTACGGAATTACGGTCTTTGCCTATTGATTTCTCTTTGTCCTGAGACCAAAGTGGGACTTTGGCACTTCGTTTTAGTTGAAGTTCCACATATAAGCGGTCATAAGTGACACGCACACGCACGGGAGCTTCCCCGTTTTTTAACAGTTTGCTTCTCTTGATGAAGAACAAAACGCTGAATC
>ERZ791611.176-NODE-176-length-73980-cov-9.980981_pt1 | contig 73980 bp, 80 predicted proteins | sample MGYA00510275_ERZ791611 | MGnify/ENA primary metagenome ERZ791611 (study PRJEB30046, sample SAMN00791912) | human gut metagenome | study: EMG produced TPA metagenomics assembly of the A metagenome-wide association study of gut microbiota in type 2...
AGCAACTGACTCTTAATCAGTGGGTCCAGGGTTCGAATCCCTGAGGGTGTACAAAGAATGAAGAAGTAACTTAGTTACTTCTTTTTTTGTTTATATGAACTGCCTTGTAAGGGATCAGTTGTAAATCTTGTGAGGACTACTCTTCAACTCAATTTGAGCCTACTCTTCGGGACTTGTTGCTCCTTAGCCCGAAAGATGCTTGCCGATTTAATCAGACCTGCCTGGTTTAATAGTCTATGCTTCGTTGATTAATCCCTTTTGTATGCTAAGTTAATGTCTTTTGAAAGCAATAAGAACAAGTTTCAGGTACGTGATCCCATCGGTTCATGTACGTGGGCTGATGGGATCACGTGCGTAGTCTGAATGTTTCACGTACGTAAAACGAGAGCATATATCCTGCAAAATGTATTAATCAAGGCTTGTTGATGTATTAAGTATACTGGCTTTAACTATTATACATGCCATCTAAAATGTCTTAGGAGGCCAAAGAAGCATCGTTTAATGCTTTAGCAAATAAAATTTTGTTGTGACTGGGGGGAGAAATAATTGATTAATAGGAATTATAGAAGGTAAAAAGGGGGTAAAATACAATTTTCGGGTCGAAAATCCAGTTCTCTGTGATAAAAAGAAAAAGAAGTTAGTTCCTGTTTAAATGTTGGTAATCAGTGTAGTAGGAGATATGGGTGATAATAGAAGGTGATAAATGAATTCATATAAATTCTATTATCACCTTATTATCACCGCTTATTGTCACCACTATTTTATTGATTACTAACTATTTAACTATAAAAGGTGACAAGTGACAATAGAATCGTATATGAAACTACAGGGAGAGGAGCGTTATTTTAAAAAAATACCGCTGTGGAGCATCGTGCCCCGACAGCGGTATTACTATTTAGTAATTCTTGTTTTAGAATTTGAAGAAGTTCTTGGCATTGTTGTAGCTGATGTCTTCGATCATCTGATTTACTCGATCCATTTCAGATACCGGAATTTCTCCGTTCTCCACATCACGTCCTACCAAATTACATAATGTACGGCGGAAGTATTCATGGCGTGGATAGGAAAGGAATGAACGGGAGTCTGTCAGCATACCTACGAAACGGCTCAAAAGTCCAAGTACTGACAACGCGTTCATTTGTTTTTCCATACCATCTTTCTGGTCGAGGAACCACCATCCGGAACCGAACTGAATCTTGCCGGCTATCGAGCCATCCTGGAAGTTGCCCAGCATAGTGGCAATCACTTCATTGGCGCAAGGATTCAGGTTATAAAGGATTGTCTTGGTCAACTTGCCGTTAACGTTCAGGCGGTCGAGGAATTTAGACATTGCCTTGGCTGTTGTAAATTCGCCGATAGAGTCGAAGCCTGTATCGGGTCCTAACAATTTGAACATCTTCGTATTGTTGTTACGGATAGCACCGTAGTGGAACTGCTGGGTCCATCCTTTTTCCCAGTCCATTTCTCCGAAGATTACCAACATAGCAGACTTGAATTTCAGAATTTCTTCTTTAGTCAATTCAGCTCCGCCATATACCTTATTAAATATAGCTTTGATTTCTGCGTCGGTGTAATCTTCTGCATAGAACTCTTCGATACCGTGGTCGGACAAGCGGCAACCCTGTTCGGCGAAGAAGTCATGACGTTTGCGGAGAGCCGCAATCATATCGTCGAAATTGGAGATTGTCACGCCGCTTACTACAGACAGTTTTTCTACATAAGCGCGGAAGTCGGCAGGAACTTCTACTGCCATTGCCTTGTCTGGGCGCCAGGTAGGCAACATTTTGATTTCAAAACCGCTTTCGCGTGTCTGGATATGATATTCCAGAGAATCAATCGGATCGTCCGTAGTACATACTACTTCCACGTGGTAACGACGCATCATTCCGCGAGCTGAGTATTCCGGCTGAGCCAGCTTCTCGTTACACTCGTCGTAAATCTCGCGTGCAGTCTTCGGGCTTAAAATCTTGTCGATGCCGAAAGCAGTCTTCAATTCCAGGTGTGTCCAATGATACAACGGATTGCGGAAGGTATAAGGAACGGTTTCAGCCCATTTTTCGAACTTTTCCCAGTCTGTGGTATCTTTTCCTGTACAATAGCGTTCGTCTACGCCATTTGTACGCATTGCACGCCATTTGTAATGGTCGCCACCCAACCAGATTTCAGTCAGTGATTTAAACTTGTAGTCGTCAGCTACCATTTGGGGGATTAAATGACAGTGGTAGTCAATAATCGGCATTTTAGCCGCATGCTCGTGATACAACTTTTGTGCAGTTTCTGTCTGCAGCAAGAAGTTTTCATCCATGAAGTTCTTCATTGTTACTGTGTTTTTAGTATATAAAATTATTACTTTCTGCATTTATACCTATATAGTATTGATTTTAAAGCTAATAGGTGTAAATCTTTGTTTTAGTTTTATTAACCGTTATCGAACACAAAAATAGAAAATTTACTTGGAGTAACAAAATAATTCGTATATTTGCAGCGATTATTTATAATATTTAAGTTTTAGCACTATGGAGGACCAGAACTATACCATCAAAGACATTGCCCGTATGGCGGGTGTTTCCGCCGGAACGGTTGACAGAGTGCTGCACAATCGCGGCGACGTATCTCCTCAAAGCAAGGCTAAAGTACAAAAGGTATTGGATGAAATTCACTACCAGCCTAATGTATTTGCTATCGGACTGGCTGCCAAGAAGAAATATTCTTTCGTTTGTCTGATACCTTATTATATAGAGCACGACTACTGGCATTCGGTAGTGGGAGGCATCGAGCGGGCACGTCAGGAATTGCGTCCTTTCAATGTGAGTGTGGATTATCTTTGCTATCATCAGGGGAACAAGGAAAGTTATCTGGAAGTGTGTCGCAGAGTTGAAGAAAGCAATGTCGACGCTGTACTGATCGCTCCGAACTTCAGAAATGAGACATTGGCTTTGACAGACTATCTGCAAGCTAAAAAAATAGCTTATGCATTCATTGACTTCAATATGGAGGAAGCGAACGCACTGACCTATATCGGACAGGACTCTTATAAAAGCGGATACATTGCCGCCAAAATATTAATGCGCAACTATCAGGCCGGCGAGGGGCAGGAGCTGGTTTTGTTCTTGAGCAATAATAAGAACAGTCCGGCAGAAATACAGATGCAACGGCGTTTGGCAGGATTTATGAGCTTTATCACCGAAGAGTATGAAGAGTTGGTGATTCATGAAGTGGTACTGAACAAGTCTAATCAGGAAAATAATCAAAAGACATTGGATGAATTTTTCCGGCTGCATCCGAAAGCTACGTTGGGTGTCGTATTCAATTCCAGAGTTTATCAGCTGGGCGAATATCTCCGTAGTGCGGGACGTAGCATGAAGGGGCTGATAGGATATGACCTTCTGAAAGCAAACGTGGAATTGCTGAAATCCGGTGATGTGCATTATCTGATCGGACAACGCCCGGGGCTGCAGGGATATTGTGGCGTAAAAGCTCTTTGCGACCACGTCGTTTTCAAGAAATCCGTTGAACCGGTAAAGTACATGCCCATCGACATTATGATAAAGGAAAATATTGATTTTTATTTCGAATTTGTATAATATCAACTTTATAAATTACAACTAACATGAAAGCATTAAACAAAGAAACAGCTCCTAAAGTACAACGTCCGGAGCGCATTATCCAATTTGGCGAAGGTAACTTTTTACGTGCATTTGTAGATTGGATTATTTACAACATGAACCAGAAGACTGACTTCAACAGCAGTGTGGTAGTGGTTCAACCGATTGATAAAGGTATGGTCGATATGCTGAATGCACAAGATGATTTGTACCATGTCAACCTTCAAGGATTGGATAAAGGAGAAGTGGTTAACAGCTTGACAATGATTGATGTAATCAGTCGCGCATTGAATCCTTATACGCAGAATGACGAGTTTATGAAGCTGGCTGAACAACCGGAAATGCGCTTTGTTATCTCGAACACTACAGAAGCCGGAATCGCCTTTGATCCGACTTGCAAACTGGAAGATGCTCCCGCTTCATCTTATCCGGGCAAGCTGACTCAATTGCTGTATCATCGTTTTAAAACATTCAACGGTGACAAGACGAAAGGTCTGATCATTTTCCCTTGCGAACTGATCTTCCTGAATGGCCACAAGCTGAAAGAAACGATTTATCAGTATATCGACCTGTGGAATCTTGGCAATGAATTCAAGACTTGGTTTGAGGAAGCTTGCGGAGTATATGCGACATTGGTAGACCGTATCGTTCCGGGATTTCCTCGCAAGGATATTGCTGCTATCAAGGAAAAGATACAGTACGATGATAACCTTGTTGTGCAGGCTGAAATCTTCCACCTGTGGGTAATTGAAGCTCCGCAGGAAGTGGCAAAAGAATTCCCGGCTGATAAGGCAGGGCTGAATGTATTGTTTGTTCCGTCGGAAGCTCCTTATCACGAACGCAAAGTAACTTTGCTCAATGGTCCTCACACGGTTCTTTCTCCGGTAGCATACTTGTCGGGTGTGAATATCGTGCGTGATGCTTGCCAACATGAGGTAATCGGCAAGTATATTCATAAAGTGATGTTTGATGAATTGATGGAGACATTGAATCTTCCGAAAGAGGAACTGAAGAAGTTTGCAGAGGATGTATTGGAACGTTTCAACAATCCATTCGTCGATCATGCGGTAACAAGCATTATGCTTAACTCATTCCCGAAATATGAAACTCGTGATCTTCCGGGATTGAAGACTTATCTGGAACGTAAAGGGGAACTGCCGAAAGGACTGGTACTCGGATTGGCTGCTATTATCACTTATTATAAAGGTGGTGTACGTGCAGACGGGGCTGAAATTGTACCGAACGATGCTCCTGAAATCATGAACTTGCTGAAAGAGCTTTGGGCTACCGGTTGCACGAAGAAGGTTACCGAAGGTGTACTGGCAGCAGAGTTTATCTGGGGCGAAGATTTGAATAAGATTCCGGGACTGGCAGCAGCTGTAAAGGCTGATCTGGATTCTATTCAGGAGAAAGGTATGCTTGAAACGGTAAAGGGTATCCTTTAAGTAAGTAATATCATATAAAAACAGCGTCACTGTTCGTTGTGAATGGTGACGCTGTTTTTATGTGTATATATGATATCAAAGATAGTTCTGATAGAAAGGAGAAAAACAGTTTTCTTTCTATTCAGCTTCAGCTGTATGAAGAATGAATGTGGTAGCTCCGATAGTTACGATTGCTCCGTCTTCCATGCGGACGCGGTCTTTATCTCCCAGAATCTCATTCATGAGAAAGGTACCTGTGAGGCTGGGGGCGTCCCGTAATGTGTAGACAAGCTTTCCCTGTTTGTTACGCTTCACATTAATGATGCAGTGGCGTCTGTCCATACTCATGTCACCGCTTTCGATCGGAGTATTGATAACGGTACCCACGCAACGACGGCCTATCACATTATCACCTTCTTGCAACGGAAGTACTTGTTTGAAACCAAACACGTTTTCAATAACCGTAATATAACCGAATTCTTCTTTATGAACCTCCGCTTCTTCTTCCAGGTTCTCTTCCTTTCTAAGGGCTTTTACTTTGCTTTTTCCGAGACGGATGCTGAATTGTTTGCCACAATGTTCGCATTCGAATACAAGCGATTGACCTTCGCTGTATTTGGTTTCATCAAAAAAAAGGTAATTCTCACATTTAGGACAAAGAACTCGTTTCATGTTTCAAAAGGGGATTTATTTTGCCAGTAACCAGGCATTCTTATAAGTTTCGTTTTTTCTAAGCTCCAGTAGTTGTTTGGTAGCTTCTTCGCGATTTCCGAATGAACGGATGCTGACACGTACTTTGCCATCGCTGTTCAAGGCTTTCGCTTCGGCAAATCCTTTTGCCTTTAATTGTTCTGCCATTGCTTCAGCATCTTTCAGACCGATTCCTCCTGCTACGATAATGTGAAAGGGATGATTGGCCTGTGGCTGAACTGCGGGTGCAACCGGAGTTGTCACTGCGGTCGTAGTCGGTATTGTTGCTGTCGGTGCGGCCGGTGTTGTTTCCTGCTTGGCAACCTTGACTTCTTTGACAGCGATAGGTCTTGAAGTTCTGGCTTTATCAGCGGTAACTTTCTTCGTCTGACCAGTCGCATTCTTTTGATTATGCTTTGTTTCTACAGAAACAGGAGTGACTGCAACCGATTGTTTTTCTATTTGCTCAAAAAGCTCGGCAGGCAGCAACTGGGCATAATTGTTCTTCTCGACATACGTATTTTCTACAGGAGTAGAGAATGCGAAGAACATAACGATAACGGCAATCATTGCCGCAGCATTACGAAGAAGGGTACGGCTGATGCTGATTTCATACGTTTTCTTTTCTTTCGTCAGACTGGCAGGTACCAGTATTCTTTCTTTTCGCTGCAACGCAGAGAGCTCACGCATCTCAAAAGAATCCAATCCATATAATGAAGGAGTCGTTATCTTATGATCATAAGGAGTGAATTCGTAGTTCCCGTAAATGTTATAACGGATTTCACCCACGTTTTCCAAATCGGCTTTACCTTCTTCATGAAGAATCTCGACGAAGGCGTTCACTTCTTTCTCCACCATACGGGTAGCATCGGCAAAACTGGTGTCATGCGCAGACATATAGGACTGTACCAACACGCCGTCATTCAGTTTAAGCTGAGAATTGAAACCGATGATACGGGTAGGAGGTAAAAAAAGATTTTCTTCTTTTACATAGGTTGCGGGAGCGTAGTGTGCTACGAATCCGCCAAAATTAGGAACGATTACGCAATCGTTCTCTAACAACAGAGCCTCTATGTGTTGTGCTAATTCAATCATAGTGCAAAATTAAGAGATTAATTGAATATATCCCAGAAAACTTCGAAAAAATCACTACTTTTGCATCGTTTTACTTATTACTACTAACGATGAACTATATACAGACAGAAATAGATGGGGTGTGGCTGATAGAACCCAATGTTTATTCTGATGAACGGGGCTACTTTATGGAAGCCTTTAAGAAAGAGGAGTTTGAAGCGAAGATCGGTCCGGTAGACTTTGTGCAGGATAATGAATCGAAATCGTCCTTTGGCGTATTGCGGGGACTGCACTATCAGAAGGGTGAATACAGCCAGGCAAAGTTAGTTCGCGTTCTGAAAGGAAAGGTGCTGGATGTTGCTGTCGATTTGCGCCGGTCGTCACCGACTTTTGGAAAACATGTCAGCGCATTGCTCAGTGAAGAAAATAAAAGGCAGTTTTTTATTCCCCGTGGTTTTGCTCATGGCTTTGTGGTGTTGAGCGAAGAAGCTGTGTTCATGTATAAGGTAGACAATAAATATGCTCCGCAAGCGGAAGCGTCTATAGTATATAATGATGAAACGTTAGGCATCGACTGGATGCTTGGGGAGTCGCAGATGCTTTTGTCGCCCAAGGATAAAGAGGGCATGGCTTTCAGAGATGCTGTATATTTTGAATAAACTCTAACAAACGATAGATATGAAAATAGCGATTGTCGGAACCGGTTATGTTGGTTTGGTAACTGGAACATGTTTTGCTGAAATTGGCGTAAATGTAACTTGTGTAGATACGAATAGCGAGAAAATAGAATCTTTGCAGAAAGGAATGATTCCGATCTATGAGAATGGATTGGAAGAAATGGTACTTCGCAATGTCAAGGCAAAAAGACTGAAATTCACGACTTCGCTTGAGAGTTGCCTGGACGATGTTGAGGTTATATTTAGTGCTGTCGGTACGCCTCCGGACGAAGATGGCAGTGCTGATTTGAGTTATGTGCTGGAAGTTGCCCGCACCATCGGTCGTAATATGAATCAATATAAATTGGTAGTGACGAAGAGCACGGTTCCTGTAGGTACTGCGCGCAGAGTTCGTGCCGCTATACAGGAAGAACTGGATAAAAGAGGAGTGAACATTGAGTTTGATGTGGCTTCCAATCCGGAATTTCTGAAAGAGGGCAATGCTATCAGCGACTTTATGAGTCCGGACCGTGTAGTGGTAGGAGTGGAGTCTGTTCGTGCGGAGAAACTGATGTCGAAACTCTATAAGCCGTTTTTATTGAATAACTTCCGTGTTATTTTCATGGATATCCCATCGGCTGAAATGACGAAATATGCGGCTAACTCTATGTTGGCAACCCGTATCAGCTTTATGAATGACATCGCGAACTTGTGTGAACTGGTAGGTGCCGACGTAAATATGGTACGTAGCGGTATCGGTTCTGATACTCGTATCGGACGCAAGTTCCTATACCCAGGTATCGGATATGGTGGCTCTTGTTTTCCTAAAGATGTGAAAGCATTGATCAAGACTGCCGAGCAAAACGGGTATACTATGCGTGTACTTCGTGCGGTGGAAGATGTGAATGAGGCGCAGAAAGGAGTCTTGTTTGAAAAACTGATGAAGCAGTTTAATGGTGATTTGAGAGGTAAGACCATCGCCTTGTGGGGATTGGCTTTTAAACCGGAAACGGATGATATGCGTGAGGCTCCGGGATTGGTATTGATCGATAAACTTCTGAAAGCAGGTTGTCAGATACGCGCATACGATCCGGCTGCAATGAATGAGTGTAAACGTCGTATCGGTGATGTTATTTATTACGCCCGCGATATGTATGATGCGGTACTTGATGCTGATGTCCTGATGTTAATTACCGAATGGAAAGAATTCCGTCTGCCTTCATGGGCTGTCATCAAAAAGACTATGAATCAGCAAATTGTGCTGGATGGACGCAATATCTATGATAAAAAAGAAATGGAAGAGCTCGGATTTATTTATTCATGCATTGGTAAATAAGATAATTAGAGTATCTTTATACACAAAATTTAGACAAATGACGAAATATGTAGCGATATCGTTAGTAGCGATCTTGCTCGCAGCATGTAACAGCAGTAAGAATCCGCACTCTTCCTCCGGACAAGAGGAGGATTTGAGTGCGAAAGAACTGCTGCAAGGAATCTGGCTGGATGATGAGACTGAGAGCCCGTTGATGCGTATAGAAGGGGATACCATCTATTATGCAGATTCGCAGAGCGCTCCTATTACATTCAAAATTATACGGGATACTCTTTATACTTATGGCAATGATACTACCTATTATAAGATAGATAAGCAGGGGGAGCATATTTTCTGGTTTCATTCGATTGCAGATAATATGATCAGATTGCATAAATCTGAAGATCCTAATGATTCGTTATCTTTTGTCGGTCAGGAAATGATTATTCCCACCTATACGGAAGTAACGAAGCGCGATAGTATTGTGAACTATAATGGTAGCCGCTATCGTGCTTATGTGTATATCAATCCATCCAAAATGAGGGTGATCAAGACTATATATACTGAAGACGGTATTAGTATGGATAATGTGTACTACGATAATGTGATGCACATTTGTGTGTATGAAGGCAAGAAGAGCCTGTTTGCCAGTGATATTACCAAGCAGATGTTTGAAAGTGTGGTTCCTGCGGATTTCCTGGTGCAGGCAATTTTATCTGATACTAAATTTGTAAAGGTAGACCGGAATGGTTTCCATTATCAGGCTGTTTTATCCATTCCGGAAAGTTCTATTTACAGTATAGCAAATTTGACTGTCAGTTTTAGCGGCAAGTTGACTATTACTCCGACGAAATAGCCAAATGTTTTTTAGTTTCTTGCAGGAGAAGAGGGGCGGTTATTGCCTTTTTTTCCATTGTTGTTATTCCTTTTTCCTCCGAAGCTTCTTCTTTTAGAACTGTCACCTCTCTTATTGTTGTAAGAGCGGGGCTTGTATTCCGGTGCTTCTCCTAATTCGGCGGGAACGGGAATTTTATATATTTCTTTTTCAAGAAAGTTCTCGATGGATTTGAAGTTGCTCTGTTCTTTCTCGCTGATAAAGGTGAGTGCTACTCCGTCATTGTTGGCACGTGCTGTACGTCCGATACGGTGCACATAATCCTCGCTGTCATGGGGGACATCAAAGTTGATAACCAATCGGATGTCGTCAATATCGATACCACGGGCAACGATATCCGTAGCAACCAGAATATTGATTCTTCCGGCTTTAAATTCGTGCATGACCACTTCACGTTGTGCCTGTTCAAGATCCGAATGCATTTCTCCTACATTCAGTTTCATCATTTTCAGAGCCTTTGTTACTTCTTTAACCTTGATTTTGGAGGAAGCGAAAATAATCACACGTTCGGGTACTTCGTCAGTAAAAAGGCTGCGTATGATACCTAGCTTCTGATTCTCGTAACATACATAAGCTGCCTGGATGATTTTATCTGCCGGTCTTGAAACGGCAAGTTTGATTTCCGCCGGATTATTCAGAATTGTTTTTGCCAGTTGCTGTATTTTGGCAGGCATAGTTGCCGAGAACATGATTGTCTGTCGTTCTTTCGGCAAATATTTCACGATTTGCATGATATCTTCGTAGAATCCCATATCAAGCATACGGTCTGCTTCGTCCAGTATAAAATAAGAAACCTTGGAAAGGTCTACGTATCCAAGGCTTAAATGGGCTATCAGCCGTCCGGGAGTAGCTATTACTACATCTGCACCTAACGTAAGTCCCTTCTTCTGTTGTTCGAAAAGGATTCCGTCATTTCCACCGTATACGGCAACACTCGATGCGGGCATAAAATAGGAGAAGCCTTCCATTTGCTGGTCGATTTGCTGCGCCAATTCCCGGGTAGGGGACATAATGACACAGTTAATGGCATCTTCGGGATGTCCTCCTTCGGATAACTTATTCAGGATAGGCAGCAGGAATGCTGCTGTTTTACCAGTGCCCGTTTGTGCAACTGCTATCAAATCTTTACCTTCTAGTATGATTGGAATTGCTTGTTCCTGTATAGGCGTGCACTCGTCAAATCGCATGGCGTCAAGCGCATCAAGCACATTTGCATTTAGTTTTAGTTCGGAAAACTTCATTACTTCTTTTTATTTGCCGACAAAGATAAAATAATTTTTGGTCTCAATTACATATTCAAATAAGAATCTTTGAATCCCAGGAAATAGAGCACTCCGTCAAGCCCGATGGTATTGATGGATTGTTTGGCATTTGCCACTACTTTGGGCTTTGCGTGGAAGGCGATTCCCAGTCCGGCGATTCCCAGCATAGGAAGGTCGTTGGCACCGTCTCCAACGGCTATCGTCTGAGCAATATCAACCTTCTCTACCTGAGCGATCAGACGGAGGAGTTCGGCTTTTCGTTTGCCGTCTACTACGTCTCCCAGATAGCGTCCGGTTAATTTGCCGTCTACAATTTCCAATTCGTTCGCATATACGTAATCTATGCCGTATTTCTTTTGCAGATACTGACCGAAATAGGTGAATCCTCCGGAAAGAATAGCAATTTTGTATCCATATTTTTTCAGTACATACATCAGGCGGTCTACTCCTTCCGTAATAGGAAGGCTTTCTGCTATTTCCTGCATGACTGATTCATCCAGTCCTTTTAACAAGGCTACACGACGTGTGAAGCTTTCTGTAAAGTCTATTTCTCCACGCATGGCGCTTTCTGTAATGGCCTTTACTTCATCACCTACACCTGCACGGATAGCCAGCTCGTCGATTACCTCAGTTTCGATCAAGGTAGAATCCATATCGAAACAGATCAGACGACGCATACGGCGGTACATATTATCTTGCTGGAAAGAAAAGTCCATCTCCTGTTCGCTAGCCAGCTGCATCAGTCGCTCCTGCATGGCGATACGGTCTTTCGGGGTACCGCGTACGGAGAACTCGATACAGGCACGGGTACGGGTATCCGTTTTGTCCTCATCCAAAGGGATACGCCCCGTCAGACGTTTGATGGCATCAATGTTTAAGTCTTGTTCTGCTAGTACGCGGGTAGCGGCAGAGATCTGGCGAGCGGACAGTTTGCGGCCCAATACCGTCAGTATATAGCGGTTTTTCCCCTGCATACCTACCCAGTTCTCATACTGATCGGTTCCTATCGGTTCGAAACGAATGGTTACTCCCAATGAAGATGCCTTAAACAGCAGCTCCTTCATAATGAATCCGGAATGCCTTTCTTCGCTTCTGAAAAGGATGCCTAACGACAAAGTATTATGGATGTCCGCCTGTCCGATATCAAGGATAGTAGCGTCATACTTGGCAAGTATTTCAGTTACGGAAGCGGTAAGTCCCGGGCGATCTTCGCCGGTAACTCGAATCAGAATCAATTCAGTATTTGATGGTTGCATAAAAAAATAGACTTTAACGCTGCAAAAGTAGGGAAAAAAGTTCGTTTTTATGCTAAATAACATAAAAAGTTATACCCCAAAAGTAAGAAAATGGCTTGTTTTTTTGGAAGTTAATTTAATAATTACTTACCTTTGCACCCGGTTTCAAAATTAAAGGCACTGATAATCAGCGGATTCCTCTTCGCCTGATGCCTGAAAAGACAACGTTTCGGGAAGAAACCACTGTTTAAGGACAGTCCCGGATAGTATTAACTAAAACCGCATTACATGAATTCTTATGTAAAATGGATTTTTGTTGTATTACTGATTTGTTCCTTGACCGCTTTCGTTGAGAAAGACAAACCTACCGGAGGTTTGAGTGAGGGTGACGTAGCCCCTGATTTTAAAATCGAATCTGCGTCGAATGGGCAACCGGCTTTTAAGTTGGGTAATTTGAAAGGTAAATATGTGTTGCTTAGTTTTTGGGCAAGTTATGACGCGCAATCCCGGATGCAAAACGTAAGTTTGAGCAATGTGCTTCGTTCTTCCCGTAATGTGGAAATGGTTTCTGTTTCGTTTGACGAATACCAGTCAATCTTTAAGGAAACCGTTCGTAAGGACCAAATAGTTACGCCCACTTGTTTCGTGGAAACAGAAGGCGAGGACTCCAGATTATTTAAAAAGTACCGTTTGAATCGGGGGTTCACAAACTATTTATTGGATGGAAATGGTGTGATTATAGCCAAAAACATCTCTGCTGCAGATCTTTCTGCTTATGTAAGTGAGATTGGTTGACAATCTCGAAAAGAGTAAGGAGAAAGAGGGATTTTCCGAATCACCCATTTGGTGATTAAAATGGAGAATAGACAAAAGAGGAAATGGATACAACAAAAAAGTTCCGCCTGTACTTGCTTTCGGCAAGAATAGGCGGAACTTCTATTTTAGATCTCCTTGATCTAAGTTTTATGTTTCCTTATTTAGGTGCTTTCTGATACAGATAGAATGCGATGCCTGCATAGAGGATATTGGGAATCCAGACTGCAATCGCAGGAGGCACGTTACCGTTTATGGCAAAGGTAGAAGTGATTGTCTGGAACAGGATATAAGAGAAGCTAAGCCCTAATCCAATACCCAGATGAAGTCCCATACCACCCTTCGTTTTTCGTGATGAAAGAGAAACCCCGATGATTGTCAGAATAAACGAAGCAAATGACATTGCAATTCGTTTGTGGTACTCAATTTCAAACTCTTTGATATTGGCAAATCCCCGTCGTTTCTGCTTTTCTATATATTCGCTCAGTTCCGGACTGGTCAGCATCTCCTGTTGATTCTTCATGATCAGGAAGTCCGATGGGTCCATATTTATAATAGAGTCGATCCGGTCTCCTTTGGTGATCTTTTCTTTTAGTCCGTCCAGTTCACGTACCATATAGTCGTGAATGGTCCATTTATTGACCGTTGTTGTATCGTAAGTGATACGGCGTGCCGTTAAGTGGGAGACAAGTTTCTTGTCGACAAACTTATCCAATGAAAAGCGGTTGCCGGTTTTCATTCCGTCATTGTAATTATCGATATAGGCTATGACACCACTGTCCACTTCCAACTGCACGTTTCGGACCGAGTTGACTTTCTTGGGTTTGATGTATTTATCTTCAAAGTTCAGACGGGTAACACTACCTTTGGGAATGATGAACGAACTCATCATGAATGTTGCCGCAGCAATGATGGCGGCAGAGATCATATAGGGGCGCATCATTCTTTTGAAACTCATACCGGTGGAGAACATGGCAATGATCTCAGAGTTCTCCGCCAGTTTGGAGGTAAAGAAGATAACGGCGATGAATACGAACAGCGGACTGAACAGATTGGAGAAGTAGGGGATGAAGTTCATGTAGTATTCAAAGATGATCTTGTCCCAAGGGGCTTCATGCTCCATCAGCTTGTCCATCTTCTCGTTGAAGTCGAATACCACCGCAATTGAGATAATCAATGCAATGGCAAATACGTATGTCCCCAAGAATTTCTTGATGATATACCAATCCAGCCGTTTTATTAATCGATTGCTTTTCATTCTTTATAATCTTGTTGACACTCTTTTTACCATCATCGGCTTCCAGGTAGAGAAATCTCCGGCAATGATATGTTTCCGGGCTTCACCTACCAGCCACAGGTAAAATGCCAGATTGTGTATAGAAGCAATTTGCATTGCCAGTAGTTCTTGTGCGTGGAAAAGGTGACGCAAGTACGCTTTGCTGTATAACGTGTCTACAGCAGAAGCACCGTCTGCCTCGATGGGAGAGAAGTCTGTTTCCCATTTCTTGTTTCGCATATTGATGATACCGTCTTTGGTAAACAGCATGCCATTTCGTCCGTTTCGGGTAGGCATAACACAGTCGAACATATCGACTCCGCGTTCAATGCCTTCAAGGATATTTACGGGGGTACCGACTCCCATCAGATAGCGGGGCTTGTCTTTGGGAAGAATCTCGTTGACAACCTCTATCATCTCGTACATCTTATCTACCGGTTCGCCTACGGCCAGTCCGCCGATTGCATTTCCATCCGCTCCTTTGGAGGCGACGAATTCAGCGGATTGCTTACGCAAATCCTGATAAACACATCCTTGCACGATGGGGAAGAGAGACTGGTTGTAGCCGTATTTCGGTTCAGTTTCGTTAAAACGCTGAATACAACGATCAAGCCATCTGTGTGTCAGCCCTAATGACTTTTTGGCATATGCATAATCTGAATCTCCCGGAGGACATTCGTCAAAAGCCATCATGATATCAGCGCCAATGGTACGTTCTATATCCATCACCTTTTCCGGGGTAAAGATATGTTTGCTGCCATCAATGTGCGAGCGGAATTCGGCTCCTTCTTCCCGAAGTTTTCGTATTCCTGCTAATGAGAATACCTGAAAACCACCGCTATCGGTCAGCATAGGACGATCAAAACCATTGAAGCGATGCAGTCCGCCTGCCTTTTCAATTACGTCTAGTCCCGGACGCAAGTATAAATGATAGGTGTTGCCCAGAATAATCTGTGCCTGGATATCTTCTTTCAGTTCTGTTACATGTACTCCTTTAACAGTGCCCAGTGTTCCCACAGGCATGAAGATAGGTGTTTGTATCTGCCCGTGGTCTGTTGTTATCAGACCTGCACGGGCATTACTTTTAGTGTCTGTATATTGTAACTCAAATGTCATTCCTGGCTGGGTTTCTTTACAGATAAATCAATGGCATCCGCAACTTTCTCGTTTGTCAAGGCGATTGCGAATACTTCTTTAATGTCGTTTACATAGTGGAATTGCAGTCCTTTTAAATATATGTCCTGAATTTCATCTATGTTCTTTTTATTTTCGGCACTCATGATGATTTCTTTGATTCCGGCACGTTTGGCGGCAAGAATCTTCTCTTTGATACCACCGACAGGAAGCACTTTGCCACGGAGAGTGATTTCTCCCGTCATGGCAAGGTTTGCTTTTACCTTTCTTTGGGTGAGGGCAGAAGCTAAAGAAGTAGCCATAGTAATACCTGCCGACGGTCCATCTTTCGGAATAGCACCTTCGGGGACATGGATATGTATATTCCAGTTGTCAAAGATGTCTTCATTCAGATCGAGGATGGAAGCATGTGCTTTGATGTATTCGAGTGCCAGCATAGCTGATTCTTTCATTACATCTCCCAAATTACCTGTTAGTGTAAGACGCGCACCTTTACCACGGCTCAGACTCGTTTCTACAAAGAGTATTTCACCGCCGACGGCAGTCCATGCCAGTCCGGTGACTACGCCTGCATAGTCATTTCCCTGATATTTGTCACGAGTATACTCCGGTGCTCCCAGGAATTCATACAAATCAGTCGGTTTAATTTCTGATTTGGCGAAATAACCGTCTGTTGCATATTGACGGGCAGATTTGCGGAGAATCTTGCCGATTTTCTTTTCCAGTTCACGGACGCCGCTTTCACGGGTATATGATTCGATAATCGCTTCCAAAGTATCTTTCGGAATCTTGATATCCGTCTTTTTAAGTCCGTTTGCTTCCAGTTCTTTCGGCAACAGGTGCTTACGGGCAATTTCAACTTTTTCTTCCGTGATGTATCCGCTGACTTCAATCAGCTCCATACGGTCGAGCAACGGGCCGGGGATCGTATTCAGATTATTGGCGGTTGCAATGAACAGTACTTTGGAAAGGTCATAATCTACATCCAGGAAGTTATCATGGAAAGAGGTATTCTGTTCCGGATCAAGTACTTCCAGCAAAGCTGATGACGGATCGCCTTGACGGTCGGCACTGACTTTGTCGATCTCATCCAGTATAAATACAGGATTAGAGGCTCCTGCCTTAATCAGACTCTTGATGATTCGTCCGGGCATAGCGCCAATATAAGTTTTGCGGTGACCGCGAATTTCTGCTTCATCGTGCACACCACCCAAAGACATACGGACATATTTTCGTTTCAGTGCCGATGCGATGGATTTTCCGAGGGATGTTTTACCAACTCCCGGAGGGCCGTACAAACAGATAATAGGTGATTTCATATCGCCTTTCAGTTTTAATACGGCAAGGTGTTCCAGAATACGTTCTTTTACTTTTTCCAGTCCGTAGTGGTCTTTATTCAACGTCTTTTCTGCATTTTTCAAATTCAGATTGTCTGTTGTATAAACACCCCAAGGCAGGTTGAGCATTGTTTGCAGATAGTTGAGTTGTACGCTGAAGTCCGGTGATTGCGGATGTGTACGTTCCAGTTTCGCCAGTTCCTTCAGGAAAGTATCTCTTACTTCTGCATTCCAGTGCATTTTAACTGCTTTCAGGCGCATTTCTTCAATTTCCTGCTCCTGACCGCTGCCACCCAGTTCATCCTGGATCGTTTTGATCTGTTGTTGGAGGAAGTATTCACGCTGTTGCTGATCGATATCCTCACGGGCACGCATTTGGATGGATGCCTTGATTTCTGCCAGCTGTACTTCGCGATTCAAGATTTCCAATAGATGATAAGTACGCTCTCTTAATGAGTTGATACTTAATAAATCCATCTTCTCATCTTTCTTGAATGGCAGGTTGGCACAAATGAAATTAATGAGGAACATCGGATTACTGATGTTTTTTATAGCAAATGACGAGTCCTGATGCATTTCTGATGATTTGATATAACGCATCGTCAAGTCCTTGCATGTTTCAACCAGGGCTTGAAACTCTTTATCGTCTTTGTTTGGGACATCTTCTTCCAAAAGTTCGACCTCGCCCTTCAGATAAGGGTGTGTATCTACAATATCTTTCAGACGCAGACGTTTCATTCCCTGAAGGATGACTGTTGTTGTCTGGTCAGGCATTTCCAGTACCCGTACAATTCGTCCGACAGTGCCGACATTGTGCAAATCTTCCAGTTTGGGGTCTTCCGTGTGTGCCGATCTCTGGCAAATCACTGCAATATCTTTGTGTTTCTTTTCAGCTTCGCGAACCAGCTTTAATGAAGCCTTTCTGCCTACTGTAATAGGTAAAAATACTCCGGGAAACAACACCATATTACGAAGGGGGAGAACCGGAAGAATATCACCGGATTTTATATTCACATCAAACACATGTTCGTCATTGCCATCATAGTCGGTAATCAGTGAGAAGCCGTTCTCACCAACTTCTTCTTCCAATAAGTATCTTTCTTTCATCTTTTCGTTTTAATTTAGTTTATGTCATACATAATATGCATAAATCGTTTGCAAAGTTAATTGATTCTCTTTAATAATAAAGCACAGTGTGGAATAAAAACACAAAAACAATGCCAAAATATCGGGCGTTAATGGATTTATTCCATAATAATTATTTATTTTTGACGGTTTTCGGCAAAGATCAGTAAAAAACAGGTTTAGATGGCTAATAAGATGGCGAATCCTTTCTTTCAGTTTAAGCAGTTTACAGTATGGCATGACAAATGTGCCATGAAGGTAGGTACGGATGGGGTACTTTTAGGGGCGTGGGCTTCTGTTCAAGGGGCACATCGAATTTTAGATATTGGAACCGGGACGGGGTTGGTTGCTTTGATGCTGGCTCAACGTAGTCTGCCGGATGCAAATATTGTGGCGCTGGAAATTGACGAAGCCGCTGCCGGGCAGGCTAAGGAAAATGTGGCCCGTTCTCCCTGGAAGGATCGGATAGAAGTGGTGAAGCAAGATTTTCTGTTCTATCAGTCTCCGGATAAATTTGATGTGATCGTTTCCAATCCTCCTTACTTTGTGGATTCGCTTAGTTGTCCGGACCAACAGAGAAGCATGGCACGACATAACGATTCTCTGACTTATGAAAAGTTGCTGAAGGGTGTGGCTGATTTATTGAAGAAAGAGGGTACTTTTACAATCGTAATACCGACAGACGTGGCTGACAGGGTGAAGACTGCAGCTTCCGAATATCATTTATATGCAACTCGCCAGCTAAATGTAATAACCAAGCCGGGAGGAACTCCTAAACGGATGTTAATTACTTTTACGTTTAATAATGAGGGATGTATTAAGGAGGAACTGTTGACTGAAGTAGCCCGTCATCAATATAGTGAAGAGTATAAAGAATTGACTCGTGAATACTATTTGCATTTGAAATAATATTTTTGCATAAACAAAAAAAAGAGCTACTTAATGTAACTCTTTTTTTTCGTCGGGGTAGCGGGATTCGAACCCACGACCCCCTGCTCCCAAAGCAGATTGTTTTAGATGGATATTCAGCTACAAATCAATTAATTATAATGATGTGAGCTAACCTATTCAAAGATAGTTCAAAGAACGCTATTTTGAGGGCTTTATTTTAGCCTTTTCTAACTCATAATTTAATAAAGCAATTTCTTGCTTTTGAGCACTGTTTTCCTGTAGTACTTTTCGAAGTTGTTGCCGGAGCAAAGTTATTATTTTGTCTTTTTTTTCCATACCTTATATCTCTTACATTACTACTTTCAAATATGTACTTATGGGAAAACTATAACTTGAACAGATGAATTCTCTTCGCAAAAATCATCACTCCATGTAAACCGTACATTATATTGCTCTTTATAAGAATCGTTCCGATATGAAATATCTACATGTTGTGTAGGCAATAGTTTCGCATAAGGAAAGAAATCATCTTCAACAAAGAAAAAAACTTCTTCATTATCAATTATTTCTATATTTATATTCCTAGCATCAGACAATCCCATATTTTTCATCCTCAATCGCCGAGCTTTTCCTTTCTCTATAGGGTCTAAAATTTCGCAAATGATGCAAGCTTTCTTTTTATTTTTTTCTTGCTCTTCATTTTCTTTGATGATATAATCATTAATTTGGGATTGTTGATCATTGATTGTTTTTTGCTGCCTGTTTAGCCTTCTTGTATGATTGACATATACATATAAACTAAACAAAAAACTAAATCCCATAATGAGCCATTCAATCCAATCTTTTGTAGAAACATTATTCATTGTCTATATTTTAATAGAAAACATGGAAAATATTTATTTGGCATCTCTTATCGTCCTGATTATTGTTCTATTGTTTGCAGGCATTGCTTACGCTATAGTATATACATTGAACGAATTGTATGAGACTGCAAGTAGTCTATTGAAGAAAAGAATTATCGCCACCATATCAATTATATTGCTATTAAGTTTTTTGTATTTTTTACCTATATTCATCTCTCATTTTTAAGCATTTGCTTAAACTTAGTCACCTTATCCGCATTCGTGTCATCGAAAGATAATATTTTATCAATAATACATGAATTATCTAAATCTTCATGAGAACTTGGAAGCCATCTACATAGAAAAATATCTATGTCATTGCTAGATTGCCAATATATAACGTAGTTTCCACTAGGTAATCTTTTATAAAATAAATCACCATATTTCTGCGAAATGCCATAAGCTGCAAGATAAACTATTGGTGGCATATTAAAAAGGTAATCCAGTTATAGCTTCTAAACTTCCGTCTAAAATAATTTTATTAAACTCTTCATTCATGGATTGGTTATCTTTAATAATAGGATAAATATTATCTAAATATTTGGAAATTATATTTTGCATCTCGATCATATTAATCATATTAATCAATCTTTCATTGTCATTTTTCTTTGCGATTATATCATGTAGCTCATTCATTAAATCCCAATACGGTTCAGAGTATTTATCTATGTGGGTCAATTTACTAATATAATAATCATCAAATAAAACAGAAGTAAATTTCTTGACAATATTCTCGCAATCTTCATTTCTTAAAGATTCTTGCTTTACAAAAGAAATATTATCATAAAAATAATCTTTAAAGAATTTGAAGATTATTATGTTCTGATTATAAATAACTTTTGTGTAATCACCTGAATCTTGAAGAATATTTCTGCCTATGGCAGATAGCATTTCATTCATTCGTTGAGACACATTTTCTAATGACGAAATGGCATCAAGCATTTCATCATCTTTTCTTTTTCTCTGTAACTGTTGAAGATATAAAAACAGCATACCTGATATTTGATTCTCCATATAATTCTCAATCTCTTCAACATGATCAAATGTCTTAATTGCAGTAGTGGGTTCTAAGATACTTATGAATTTGAAAATATTAATGTCGTCAACATGGGCAAAATTAAATACTATTTTATCCTCAAATATCTTCTTATTCTTCTTATATGTCTGATATTCTGCATAAACATTCTTATCAATAAACACGAAGGAGGGTATTCCGGCCATAGTAGCAGTCTCATGCTCCTTTCTCGTTATTGAAACATATTGTTCATAAAGCTCTTTTTGTCTTGAGAGACTTGCTCTCCTGATGCAGCACTTCCATACCGCCCACCAACAATAAGCACCATCATTTGGCAAGTCTTGACTTCGTTATAACATGACAGGTCTAATGGTTTATTGAATTCGAAAGTAACATTATCATTTTCAAATAGAACAGGTTCCATTCCAAAGTTGGCTAGAAAACGTTCTATTCGCTCTCTTACATGCTTTAGGTCATAGTATGTTGAACTTAAAAAGACTCTAGGTTTTGCCATAATATTTGTGTTTTGAGTTTTTATTTATCTTCTTTCTTCACTCGCTTAGGATTATATGTCCTTTTTTCCTGTAGGTCATCTCGTTTAATCACGTATCCACCATTTTCATCCATTTCCTCAAAGGTTCCTTTATGTGGTTCCGCATTAGGATATATTCGCTCAACTTGAACACGATCACCTTTTTTTAATATTTCTTTTCCCATATATTATTTTTTTAGTTACACAATCAACTAACTAGACTCCTGAACTCAGCTTATATTTTTGATAGTGCTTCTTTTAGATATGAAGTATCTGTCAGTGAGAATTTATAATTGCTTAACGTACTCGAACTTGAAGATTCTGCAATAAATTTAGCTTCTCCTTCTTTTTGTAAAAAAGTCATTAGCGCTTCAAAATACTCTTCTTCTACAAAGTTGCTCCCGTTTTCTGCGTTATAGGTTTTGAATTCTAAAGTTTCGCCATCAGACCTCTTGGCTTTAAATTTAAAAAATCCTTCACCTTTAATTGGGTGATTTCGATTGTATTCATATAGTTGTATTCTCATACCTGATTTGTCGATAATAAATTGAACGCCTAATTCTGAATTTGTGGTTGCTGAGTTGCTAAATGTACCTGTACAAAAGGTACGTATATACCCTTCCTGTGTTTTCTCTCCAAAATCGTCAACATAATGAGATAATTCCCAAATTCCAAATATGTTATTTTTTTCATCTATTGTCTTCAGTTCTCCATATTTTTCTTTATATGTAGATAACTCTGCTTTCAAAGAATCTATTTCGTTTGATAGTTTTACTGTTTGCTGTTGATTTGATGTGCAACTTGTTAATAATGCAGTCATCGTTAAAAATAAAATCTTTTTCATGATACTAATATTTTATAAGTTGTTTTGTTTTAGTTTATTGAGGCGTTCTTGTCATTCTATAGTATCCTTTTCATATATTATAAGGAACTACATATTATTTGTTCATTAATACATTAATCAATCGTTCCTTGTCTGCAAGATGCTTATCCTTCTCTTCAAGACGTTTGTCCTTTTCATTAATAATGTTCTTTAGATATTGAATTTCACGCATTGCTGCTTCTAATTCATCTTGGCATTTAGATACTTCAAGTTTATTATGTTCTCCTGAAACGACAGAGTTACCGCTTCCATTAACTGAAGCAGAGTTGTTTTTATTGCAAATATTAGGATAAAAGAACGATATATCTTGTCCTATGGCAGTTGCAATGTTTTCAAGTAAACCTGTTTTTATATCATCAACCTTGAGATATGCATTAAAAGTCTGAGGACTTACACCTAATTTCACAGCAATTTCACTTTGGGTAAAGCCACATCTTTTTAATTTTTCTTTTATTTCTAAACCTGTCATAATCAAGATATTATAAATTTATAAAACAAATAGCTGAAAATAATCAGTATTTTATTTGATAAAATAAGTATTATGCTTTATATTTGCAGCGTAATCATTAAAACATTAAAGTTATGACAACACTTTTATTGACCTCTATCATCCTTGTATTCCTCCTTATAATATTAGGAATTACATTTCGGAAACCTATTATTCGTCTAATTCACAATCACCAGGATACTAAACTACGTAAATGGTGTGTACAACAAGCAACTATTAGTAAAACCTTTGATTCTTACGATCACTATACTGAAACCTATTACGCTTCATCTAACGCAGTAGCAGCTTCAGCCGAGAGGATCTATCTATTCATCAAAGAGTATATTACTTACTTATCAGATGAAGAGAAAGAAGCCATCTTTCCGGAGAAGTACAAGAAAAAGGATGATTCTTAACCTCGTCCTGTCTTACGTGTAGACGGTTTTGTTTCAGATGGTAATTTAAGAAGCTTACGACTTAATTCTTCATAAGAGTCTTTGACGTAAATACAATCATCTTTGCTGAATCGGATAATAGTGTAATCTTCATCTTTATATAAAGATTGGATAAAATCAATGTTGATAACCTTTTCAATATCATAGGCATCAATCACCTTGATAAAATTTTTCATAACAGTTTCATTTAGTAAAGAAACGGAAGCCCTGCATCCGGCCTGAGAAACTTGATTCAGAGCTCCGTGTCTTTCGATTAAACATTTTAAAACGTAATCTTTAAAACATTACAAATATGGGCAAAAAAAATGGTTCAGACAATAATATTGTCCCAAATCTCAAAAAATTACCCCTAGCAGAGTATTTTGCAGCCTTACCAAAGGCAGAACGTCGTCCAGTTATCATATCAGCTCCTAAAGAAGATGTTATTACAGCTATTGTAGAAGCGACACAACGTAATCGTCATACAGTTCGTTGCTGGATGTATGGGTATACTCAACCTAACAGTATGGTTGAAAAAAAGATTGTAGCTGAGATCTTACAATCAGATGTCGCAACCTTATTTCCTGAAAGAAAGGAGGAATGATTATGACTGGAATGGAATTTTATTTCACTCCTAAAGGTGAAGTTATGATTACCGATGAATGTGGTACGCGTCAATTGGAACAGTCAAATCGGGAGTTTATTTCCGAAATCATAACTCGAATGGGAATATTTTGGCCAGAAGCACTGGAGAAAGCATCATTGGAATATACAGACCGACGATATAATATCCCTTGGTTTGAATTTTCAATAGTACGTCGTTTTCTTAAATGTAATTTTGGTGAGTTCGATTCAACAATGGATATTGATCAGATGGGAAACTTTCACTTTGAGGAGGTCAAATGTCCGTTAAAGGGTGAATGCAAATATGAAGGAATAATCTGTAAACCAAAATTTAATAGTACACTGTCGGAACGTGAGTTAAGCGTTATGCGATCATTTTATGAAGGGATGGAAGAAAATGCAATAGCAGATAAGTATTGCATTTCATTGGAAACTGTACGTACACATAAACGGAATGCCTTTAGGCGTATAGATGTCCATTCCTTGGCAGAGTTCTTTCAGTATGCTAGGAAAAACAATCTATTTCAATAACAAGTAAACTCTAAAATCAATATTAATCAGGCAGCATAGCATAGAGATGCAGATGTGTTTCAGTAAATCAGCTCAACACCATTCAAAAGTTAAACAAAGAAACAGCCTATTAGAGATTATGGAAAATTGCTTCGAAATGATGGTAGCACGATGTATTAAGATCGGAACTGTTCAAACGTTGACGATGTTAGGACTACTCCCCGAAGTAGTAACAATATCACAAGCGGAAGATATATACGGAAAACGCCTGATTACAGAATGGCGCGAAAAAGCCTGGATCAAATTTTATCCGGCAAATAATAAGGAACGAGGGAAATATTATGTGAAGCGTTCAGAACTGGAAACAGCCAGCGCAATGATGGACCTGCATAATAAAGTACCGGACAACATTATCAAACAACTAATGCAACTAGCCGTATGACCTACATACCGAAGTCATCAGAAATGCTAAAGGCTCTACAGGAAAGCATTGGTAAGCAGCTTGACGCAAGAGAAGAACAGAAAAGGAAATGTAGCTCTGAACCAACTCCTATAGAGGTGGTGCCTTGTAAAATGGATATAACCAAACAACCTACTGCGGAGGACCTTCTATTAATGGAAGAATACAGCCGTGGAGTATATCAAGGAGACTAATAAATAACTAATATTTAAACAATTATGAGTAATAGTATTCAAATTAGAGTGGAGGAGCTAAATGCACTTCCAGCAACGAAAATTGTCGAAAACGAGAAAGTTGAACAAAAGTTCATCGGTATGTATAACGCTATTTGGGGGACAGATATGGGTGAACAGATTTATAATCGTGAAAAATTTCATTTCAATAAGTTGTTGACTGAAACACCAGCTTTGCAGGAATGTACAAAACTGTCTCTCTTTGGTTGTTTCCTTGATATGGCAGTGAATGGTCTTTCACTTGACCAATCAGGCAGACCGCAGTGCTATTTAATTCCTCGTAGTGCTAAAGTGAAAACTGCTAATGGTGATATGTGGGAAAAACGTGCCGGACTCACGGTTTCAGCTTATGGTGAAGTATATATGCGCCAGCGTGCCGGACAAGTTCGCTATGTAGATAATCCAGTAGTAGTATTTGAAGGTGACAAATTCCGCCCTATTATCGGAGTAAATGGTGCTAAATCTATAGAGTACGAAGGAGCTTTCCCTAGAAAGTCAGACAAGCCGGTTGCCGTGTTTATTCGTATTGTACGCAATGACGGGTCAGTTGATTACTCTTGGATGATGGAATCAGATTGGAAACGTTTATCTACTTTTTCAGCCAAGCAAAACAAAGGAACGGCAAACTCTCTGTATACCTCCAACGGTGGACATATTGATACAGGATTCCTTGAAAACAAAATGATTAAACACGCTTTCGATGCATACCCCAAAGTACGAACAGGCAATTATACATCTATGGAGACACAACAGGAAGAACCTGTTATTGATTACGGGCTAGTAGATGAAGAAAAAATTAATGAACCTGTTCAAACGGTAGATGACATTAATGCTCCTTTCGGAGAAGAAAAGCAATTAGATGCTTCGGAACCTGTACAGGTAACAGTGTCTGAAGATGATGCAAACGGAGGCTTCTAAGTATTTACTAACCAATTTAAGAAAACAATTATGGCAACAGAATTAATCAAAATAGATGAGGTAAAAAACATCCTTTCATCCTTTCCGGACATCATCGGAAGAAATACTAACTCTGTCAAGAAATGCAATGAAGCTGGTCAAACTCTCCTTGATACAATCGAAGGAGAAGGTATGAATGAAACGATAGATCAAGCTGCATCCGACTACTTGAGGAAGGTAAATAATACACTCAAAAATATGGATGAACGTCGTAAACCTATTACGCAGATATTTGATAGAATACGTTCCTTTTTCACCTCCCAAGAAAAACAAATTGATCCTAAGGATCCTTCAACAATTCCCGGAAAGCTTGTGATAAAGCGCAATGAGTATGCTAAGTTCAAATATGAAGAAGAGCAGAAGAGAAAGAAAGAAGCAGAGCAAAGGGCTAGAATTGAGACAGAGAAAGCAAATTATCAACAGACAATAGAGAACAGCCTTCTTTCTTATTTCAACCAGTATCTTTCAAGTAAAGTTTCTGAATTACAGGGCATCTTCTCTAATTTGACACATGAGAACTTCGATCGCGAAGTTATAGGAATCACAGTCTTTCAGACCGATTATCCCAAATCTCATTTTGATAAGTTTAGTGCGGATTCAGTGACTTACTATATCAGTCAAGAAACAAAAAAGGAGATTCGCCGAAATATCTTAGAAGGTAAATATGAACAATATGCTCAACAGTATAAGGCTAAGTTATTAAACGTTAAGCAAGATCTTACCGACCGTATTCCGTCTAAACGTAAAGAACTAGCAGAGTTGGAGCTGCTTCGTCTTGCTAATGCAGAGGCAGCCGCCAAAGCGGAAGAAGTACGCAAACAACGTGAAGCTGCAGAAACGGCTAAACAGATGGAAGAAATAAAAAAAGCGGAAGAAGCAGCTAAACAAGAAGCTGCAATGAAAGCACAGCAAAGTTCAATCGGTAGTCTTTTTGCAGGTGCTGCCGCTTCTATTGCTCCTCCGCCGACAAATGCTAAGGTGAAAGAAAAAATTATTGTACTTCACCAACAGGGATACTTAGAGGTGTTCCAAATGTGGTGGATAAACGAAGGGCAAACCTTACCTGTTGAGGAACTGGAGAAGATATTTAAAAAGATGATTACCTATTGCGAGAAACAAGCAAACAGCAAAGAGCAAAAACATATCGAATCACAATTCATCAGCTACGAGGCAGATGTAAAAGCTAAATAGTTATGTCAAATCCCGATTCATATTATTCGCGTACAGAAGTAAGTAACTCTGATCTGACAGAACTTAAAAATTATCTCTATCCCCGTGCTCAATACGGGGATAAAGAAAAGGCATTCAAGTTCGGTACTCTTGTAGACGCTCTTATCACAGAGAATGACCGTGTTCGGTATGACAAGCTGATGGTAGATGATTATGTGTACACGACAGAAGAATTTGAATTAGGACTTGAGATGCGTAAGGCTCTCCGGAAGGAAGCGGAGAAAGACCAGTTTCTTGCTGTTGTGCTAGCGCAGTCTGATACACAGAAGTTCATGGTAAATAAGCAGCAGGAGTTCCATTATGGGAACTTTGCCTATCACCTCGATACTCGCTGTAAATGGGACTGGTGGTTATCTGCTTACGGTTTTGGTGGCGATTTGAAAACGACCTTTGCAGAGTCTCAGGCACAATTCGATGAAGCGATAGATTTCTTTGACTGGGACCGATCCCGTGCCTGGTATATGGATATCGCAGGATGTGAACAGGATTTCATTTATGCAATCTCGAAAAAGAACTGCAAGATATTCAAGCATTTTATCACCGACCGTAATCATCCTACATATACCAAGGGAAAAGAAAAGTACGAAGACCTGGCTTTCAAATGGTGGCAATTGATGGTCTGATTATATTTTATCATAAAAACAATATGAACTTACTTATCACACCTAAATATCAAATATTGGATGAATTAACTAATATAGATTCATTTCTCAATATAACCATGAGCGAAGATGCGACAGAAGCGGTACAACGTGGCAATGACTTGGCTGTATATGTTGCCCGTTCCGGCAAATTACTTGCAGACTCAAAATACTGGCTCAATGAGGCGATGAAATCCGAGGTCATGCAGACGCTTGTCGATACAGCTAAGAATGCGAAAGCAACAGCGACGGCCATAAATGCTCTAGTTAACTCTCTATGTAGGGAAGAACGATATTTGGTAGACTGGTGCGAACGCTGCAATCGGACGGCAACGCATCAACTATCGTGGTGTGTAACTGTGATAAGTAAAGCAAAAGAAGAAATGAAAATGTCCGGAATGTATAATAACAATAAAAAGCAATCATCATGAAAAACTTAAAAAGAATCACAATCGGGCTAGCCGTTATCGGTCTGTTTACGGCATTATCTTTTTCTCAAAGAGAAGATGCAACGACTAGAGAAATAACTACGGCTGCCGTCATGGGAGTTGTATCAGTATTTAGTATTATCACTTTATCAACTAAAGAAGATTATGGAACAAGTAAAAAATGAGATCAAGAAGGCGGTTATCAAAAAAGACCGCTTGAATGTAGTGTACAATGAGCGTTTCTCGGAAGCGAACTACACGAATGTAATTAACAAGAGCTGCGATCAGATCATCCACAGTGATTTAAGAGAAGCATTTAGCCGGCTTAAATTACATCTCGTTGTATTGTGTGAGCAGCCAGAGGCATCTAATATCAACAAAGATAGCTTTACTTCTCCGGGCTATGCAGAGACTCTGGAAAACTATATCATTACGGGCTATGCAAATGACAGCGTCGATGGTGTTTCTGGAATTACCATCATGGGAGCTAAACTTCTTCAGTCCGGCAAAGTTGTTGACCTGAAAATCTTCGTTCCTCTCCTTGATGCAGATTACCCTTACTATGAAGAATTGAGCATTGATGCTGCAGCTTGTGATGCGGAAGTTGAAAGTTATCTGTTTGAAGAGAAATGGGGAGTCAGACAAGAGCGGCTTGATTTCGAAACGGATGAACCGGAAGAAGCTGTTGTACTGGAAGAAGAGAAGCCTAAAAAAAGAGGACGTAAAAAACAAATAGAGGCGCCTGCACCTCTTGACGCAACCGCATAATCAATCATCACAGGGGGATAATTCCCCCTGCTAAATACTCTGAATCATGAATATTGAATTAAAAGGAGATAATTTCGAATTATCATTCAAATATAAGACTTCAATAATAGATCGGGTCAGACAGATTCCCGGTAGACGTTTTGATGGTGCTAAAAAAGTTTGGATTGTCCCGACAAGGAGTAGGGTAGAGCTTGAAAGGATGATTTATCAAATACAGCAGTTTGAGAATATAAATTGGGTAAACGGTACAGAAAAAAAGGAGGAAGATATCGCTTATGATATTCCGGAACTGCCGGATCTAACCGTACCGCACAATTTAAAGATTCAGCCTTATCCTTATCAGCTTAAAGGTATTGCACGGGGATTGGAACTAAAACGGTTTATGAATTGCGATGAACCGGGACTCGGTAAGACATTGCAGAGTATTGCAACAATAAATCTTGCTGATGCTTTTCCTTGTCTTGTCATTTGTCCGTCTTCACTCAAAATAAATTGGTTACGTGAATGGGAGAAATTTACAGATAAAAAAGCGATGATCCTAACCGACAAGGTGCGTGATACGTGGACTTTCTTCTTCCAGACAGGAATGCACCAGGTGTTTATTGTTAACTATGAATCATTAAAGAAATACTTTGTACAACGCATAAAGAAAGCCGAAGGCTGGACGTTGAGAGATGTAGAATTTAGAAACTCAATCAATTTATTCAAGTCAGTTATCATTGATGAAAGTCACCGTTGTAAATCTGCATCTACCCAGCAGGCTAAATTCTGTAAAGGGATATGCACCGGCAAAGAATGGGTGATAGAACTTACTGGAACACCGGTAGTAAATCGGCCCAAAGATTTGATTCCACAGCTGGCGATTCTAAACCGTATGGAGGACTTTGGTGGCTATAAACCGTTTGTTAACCGATACTGCTCCGGACAAAGAGAGGCTTCAAATCTGAAAGAACTGAATTTCAACCTTTGGCAATATTGTATGTTTCGTCGTGAAAAGTCTCTTGTTCTCACAGATCTTCCGGACAAGATACGCCAGGTTAATACTTGCGAAATTACAAATCGCAAAGAGTATATGGATGCAGAACGCGACCTTATTATGTACCTACAGAAATACAAGGATGCTGACGATGATAAGATAGAGAAGGCTCTGCGTGGTGAAGTCATGGTAAAGATCGGGCTTCTCCGTAATATTTCAGCTCGTGGCAAAGTACGTGATGTTATTGAATTTGTGAAAGATTTCCGGGAGAATGGGAAAAAGATAATTCTCTTTTGTTCACTCCATGAAGTTGTAGACCAACTGAAACGTTACTTTCCGACGGCTGTATCTGTAACAGGTAGAGAATCACCGGATGAGAAACAAAGAGCGGTTGACGCCTTTCAGAACAATCCTAAAGCGGATATTATTATTTGCTCAATAAAAGCAGCCGGAGTCGGTTTGACGCTTACCGCATCAAGTAATGTCGCCTTTGTTGAGTTCCCTTGGACGTACGCCGATTGCTGTCAGTGTGAAGACCGGGCACACCGTATTGGACAGAAAGATTCTGTTACCTGTTATTATTTCCTTGGCCGGCGAACAATAGATGAAAAAGTTTATCGGATCATTCAGGAGAAAAAAAATATAGCCAATGCTGTAACAGGATCTACGGAAGATATTGAGGAAAATATTGTAGATATGGTTGCACGTATCTTTGATACAGAATATGATGATGAAGAATAATTCAAATTAAATAGTAATGAACATTGGATTAATCGACGTGGATGGTCATAACTTCCCCAATTTCGCCCTTATGCGGATATCCGCTTATCACAAGGCAAGAGGTGATCAAGTAGAATGGGCTACCACTTTCAATCAATATGATAAGGTAATGGCAAGCAAAGTGTTTACTTTCACTCCTGATTTTAATTATCTGACGTTAAATGCGAATGTAATTGAGAAAGGTGGTACTGGCTATAACATTGCAAGCAGGCTTTCTGATGATGTGGAAAATAGTTTGTTGATGGATTACTCCATTTACCCCCAGTATCCTTTCTCTATTCAGTTCTTTAGCAGGGGCTGCATCCGGAGATGTCCGTTCTGCTTAGTTCGAGAAAAGGAGGGCTATATACAATCTGTTGAACCTGTTGATTTGAACCCGATGGGAAAATGGATTGAGGTGTTAGACAACAACTTTTTTGCTAATCCTGAATGGAAATACGCTGTGGATTATCTATTGAAGGCTAAACAGCCTATAAAGTTACATGGTGTAGATGTCCGAATCATGAATGAAGAGCAAGCCTACTGGTTGAATAAGCTGAAAATGAAACAGAATATCCATATCGCATGGGACCTGCCACAGCTTGATTTGACTGATCGGCTGAAAGAGATGATTAAATATGTGAAGCCATATAAAATCACCTGCTATGTACTGGTAGGTTTTAATTCTACCATTGAGCAGGATTTGTTTCGGCTTAATACATTAAAGAGTTTAGGTATTACTCCATTCGTCCAGCCTTACAGAGACTTCACAAACGATCGTAAGCCTAAACAGTATGAGTTAGACCTTGCGAGGTGGGCAAATAAGATGTGGTTGTTTAAGTCGTTTGATTTTGCCGACTTCTTCCCGCGTAAAGGATTTAAATGTAGTCGGTATTTTAATTAATAACAAGAAAATAATGAGCGAAAAATCAATATCAGTTTCTAAAGAGCAGATTCTTTGGCTTAGAGAAATGTACGAAACCTACCGGGCACTACTGGAAGGTACTCCCGATGACGGGAATGCGGCTGAACTAAAGCAAGTGAAAAAGCATGTTCTTCCGCTTATTAAGGAATTGGAGAAAGTTACAAAATGACATAAAACAAGATAGAAAGGAGTTAAATATGGGAAAGAACATTAAAGGTCTTGCTGGTTCTGCCATTTTCAACCAAAAGACAGTTGACAAAATGAATGGCATAAATAAAAACAATAAAGGGAAAGCATCCCCAATTTATATATCAACTAAAAAACGGAAGTAATGGAAGCTAAATTTAGAATTGGAGAAAAAGTAAAGATTGCCAATCATTCAGACAAATCAATGATTGGTAACGAAGTGGAAATAATCAATGTTCATCATTCTAATTTTAGCCCGCATAAAGGTTATGTTGACGAATGGCTGTACAATGTCTGGGATGGTAAGAAGTCATTAGGATGGGCACCTGAATGTGATTTAGAACCATTACAGTTACCTTCATAACAGAATAAGAATGAAGAAGATCGTAAAGTGTGAAGTAGAACTTCCTGCTGGATATGAAAATGATGGAATGTTAGAAAATTTATTGTCCGCAAAAATCGAAGATGCTTTCGCAGAATCGTATGGCGTGAATGGAGATGATATTATGGCTTATAATGTCGAAGTTATTAATGAATAACCTAAAAAGAAAGGAATTAATATGTCAATTAGAATAACAAATTTCACGATCGAGAAAGCTAGAAATGGCTATATTTTAGATAATGATAATACAGGCAAAAATGTCTTTTTAGATAAAGAAAGCATTTCAGACTTTGTATCTAAAAGTCTTGTCAATTCATTGAATTACAATGATGCGGATAGCTTTAGTATTCAAATAGAGATTAATCCCATTCCTAAAATAAAGACGGTGACAGCGAAACAGAGAAGTGTATCCGAAGATACGAGAGTTGTGAGTGAAACAAGTAGAGCATTCAATAAGACTATAATGGAGGGATAATCAAATGAAACGCCCACAAAGTAATGGATTATTCGAAGTTGCGGGAGGTCAAGAGAAGGAGCATGGTTTCTGCTGCATGAAGCTGATTCTATTCCTTTCCGCTAATAATATAACGAGTTGGAATGAATGGCATGGAGCTCATCTCTCTGCAATGTCAGGGAGATGCCCGTACGCTTCGCAATGTCCGATTCATGAGAGAACGATAACAGTAGTAGGCAGAAGGCCAATACAATTTAGCTTATTTTGAATTAATGACTAAAGAAAAGTGTATTTTATGTGGAAAGGAAACGGTGTCGGTTATTAAGACCGATACCGGTTTTATGTGTTATAATTGCTATGCCGATCAGCGTAATCCTCCACGTTCTAAAGAAGTACATAATAATGAAGAAGCTCGTATACAAACAGAGTTTTTCAAACTTATCCCTTTATATTTCCCAAATATTCCGGACAGACTTATATTTGCGGTTCCGAACGGTGGTAGCCGTCACATTAGGGAAGCAGCTAACCTTAAACGCCAAGGAGTAAAGCCCGGAGTTTCTGATGTAATCGTACTCATACCGAAAAAGGGGTTTGCTTCGCTCTGTTTAGAGTTCAAAATTAAGACAGGGAAACAGTCAGATCATCAAAAAGAGTTTCAAAAGCAAGCTGAGAACTGCCGAAACAAATATGTAATAGTACGAAGTGCGCAACAAGCAATTGAAGAATTAAAGAAATATCTTTTTTAATAGAGATATAGTAGGGGATACCGAACCTCTTTGAAATCATACCGAGATTCCTTGCTTAAATAGATATTGTACTGATGAAAGGAGGTAATTGCCTTTTTTATTTTTTTTGTTCTAAAATTATCAGTATGACATTTGAAGAAGCTATATCTCTTTTTGAGCGGATAAAAGACCAGGTTGTCGGCGCTCCCGTTAAAGGTCGGTTTATTGAATCATTGTTCATCGGACCGACCAACTGGGATGAGATGCACGTTTTTATGAATATCTGCTTACAGAAAGGAGAAGATGAAGCTATTAGCGAATTTATCGGGAAAAGCTTCTCTGTATATGGTAAATCTGTTACCTACATTAATCCGGATCTTCCCAAGTGGGATGTAACGGTACTGGACGATTGGGAGAAGACAATATATAATTAAGAGGTAGCTTATTCGGCTACCTCTGTTTCTATCGGAACCAAAGGAGAACAGTTTTCTCGGTTTACAACTATATCACGCATATTAGACTTATTATTAAAATTACGGGATATGTTTTTAATTTTATCAGCATAATCGTTAGTCTTTTTATCAATCTGATAATAAAACACCTTGATAGATAGACAATTATCATGTTCAAACAAAGTGTTTAACAATGTTCGATCAGAATTTCCACATGAATGTCCCATTATAAATATTTGATATGGACCTGATGCTATGAAGTTTAACAGTTTTTTATAGTTCCTTGTCTGATGATATTGTATAGACTTGATATTTTCTAAAAAGTCATTATTCTGCAACTTTTCTATTTTTCTATAATCATCATCCAATTCATCACCATATCCAAAAATAATAGGGTTATTTTCACTGTTCAATTCTCCATGTATATTGATTATTTCATTGAAATTTTCATCAGTATATAGCTTTTCTGCAGTCTTTGTATAATTAAAGTTGAGAATTAATGTACATGGTATGCAAAATCTCTCCTTAAAAGTTTTCTGTTTACAATGTTTTTCAATAAAATATATTTTAGCTTCCTCAATTGACAAGCATGAATACTGAGAATCTTTTTCTCGATCAGCATCCCAAGTTATATCATCCATAAAAGATATATCTGAAAAAATAGAATTAACAAATTCAGTTTTTTTGTATGTAGCTATATCGTCAAATTCTACACAACATGAAAAAGCATTCTCTATAGATTGATGTTTTGCGATTTCTGTGTTTTCGGTGATTTTAGTTAGGTAACTTTCCAACAGATTTTTTACATCATCAAATTCTTTATTTAATTTACGAACGCTTTTGGCTTGTTTTTGGGGATCTTCCTCTAAAAGTAGTTTTTTCAACGCATTGTAATATTCATTTTCTATATCTACCCAATTTTCAGGAGAACATTGATTAGATATACGCTCAAAAAAATGATTCTTAAACTTTAGATGAACTGTTACATTTGCACTAGGATCATTATTATGATCATCAATTAGTGTATGCAATTTCCCTAAAGGATTATCTTTTTTATCTTTATAAAAAGAACAAACTTTATTAACTCTGGTTTGATCATATTCTTTTTCAATTTTTATAAACTGATCTTCATAATCATTAAGAGGGTGTTTGGCTCCTCCATATTGTTGGTCTAATAACCGCCAGTATTTATCATAAACTCCTTCCTCAACAGTAGCCCAATAATCATTTATAAAATCTTTATATCCAGTCTTTAAATTGTGAGCTAAGTCAAATCCATTACCAATAATTATAATTCTATTCATATTATAAAGACATTCAAATTATTTAGTTTAAATAAAAACATTTTCCATGCAAGCATCCCAATAATGTCACAAAAATAAGTTTTTAAATTTATGATTTCGGGAGATGTCGCATCAAATTTCAAATAAAAAAGCCTCGACCATTCAGCCAAGGCAAATCCCGTCGTCACGGGTGGAAATTGATGATTCCCAGGACAAAGGTACTACTTATTTCTACCGATGTATATAAAATGAGAAATTATTTCTATTCTATCGAACTTTTCAGATTCTCATTAGTAATAGTAGATAAAGGACAAAAGAAATGCCCCTACTTTCACAAGCAGAGGCACCCAACGTTTTTTTATTATGAATCTTAGTGTTATTTTTTAGTAGTTATTTCTTTCTATTCTTACGGAGTAGCCAGACAATTATAATGATCAAACCAATAATTACGCCTATAGCTATTTCTCCGACTTGTAGCTTAACAGATTGCCACCAAGAAAGTTCACGTTCGACTGGGAATGGTACCTGTATGCTATCTGTTCGACTTACATACATCGTATCAATTAGATTCTTGTACTTATACAGGTATCTGTCTTTATAGATGAGTACAGTATCTCCCTTATGATCAACGTAGATGCTGTCTCTCTGATAGATGCTGTCATGTTGTATCTTGCTAATGTAGATACTATCATGCTTTACTGTTTCAATCGGAATATGTCGGATACTCCGACAGGATGAAAACCATATTGCTGACGTCAGCAATATGATCAGGAAGTATATTAGCCGTCTCATGGTCGAATGACTGTATTGCGCAAGAAGTTGGTAAACTCAGAACGTACATCAAAACAGGGGCACGCTTTGATATATTCTGCCGGTTCGACTTCACCTGATCCGTCTATATCCGGCGAAGTATCTCGATGTCCGAGAACCTCGATAATATCATACTCCTTGCAAAGTTCTGCAACTAGTTGCCGCAATGTTGCCTTTTGCGATGGCGTCCGTGTATCTACGGGTTTTCCATTTGCATCCAAGCCGCCGATGTAGCAAACACCGACACTATGTTTATTGTAAGATGATTCGCTAAAACCTTTCGTATTACAGTGCGCCCCGTCAACCGTTAAAGATCGCCCTTTTTCTATCGTGCCATCAATCCGAATAACATAGTGATACCCTATACCATTAAATCCGCGCGCCCGGTGCATACGATCAATATCTTTTGCAGTTAAATCCTGCCCGGCACGTGTTGCTGAGCAATGGATGATAATAGCATCAATAGTTTTCACTTTGCACCTCCTTTTTGTAGATAGTTTGTTAAATAGGGAATATTTTTTATAAACTCAACGCTCAGCACATAATGCAGGAAAGCTACTACCTTATAGCCATTGCTAGTGTTGGGTAGAATTTCTTTGATATTCCTTAGAATATTTACCCCGTAGAAATAAAAAACACTGTACGTAATAAATGAGACACATTGTAGTGCACCTTCCGGATTGCCTTTGTGTTCACCAATAAAGTAGATGAAGCTAACCAAGGCAAAGAAAATAGTTGCTTCTACAATACATCTCCAAGCCTTTTTAAAGGAAAAGCTTTCATGATTGATAAGGAGTGCAGTAAGCAGCCCACAAATGAAATTGAGGGCAAATACAGCAATAAGACTTTTGATCTCCCCAGAAATAGGATTAAGATAAGCAGCTATGCCGGTAATCAATCCAATAAGTAAGTTTTTGAAATAATCCATAATCATTTATCTAAAATATTAATACTTCATTTCAATACCTCGCTACAATCATCAATAGCAGTATGGAATACCTGTTTCACTTCCTCGGGAGTCAGCCCGTGATCCTCATGTAGAGAAAATCCAGTCACCCCGTTTTTCGATATATTAAAGAATCCGACAACTGTTTCATCATTAGAAATTTCAGCTGTGACATCTTTTACAGCCTCAGTGCCGCGAGTTGACATCCTGTACTTGATCTTGATATCTGCAGTAACCTTTGATACTGCTGTACTGTTAGTTGCTTTAATATTCATTCTTTACCTCCTTTTTCTATTAAGTCATAAATCTGTCCATAAACGCCAGCGGTGAAAAATTCCGCACAAATCTCCTTTAGGAGAGTAGCATCGTCTGTTTCAATATCAAGCATACCTCGATTGTTGATAATCTGCTGCAGCATTTTATAAGCACGTAATTTTTTAGCCATATCCATACCTAGTTGAGCATTCATGCCGGTAGCATACAAGGCTTCTGAGATCATATCACGAAGAGATTTCTTCCTCTCCTTACCATCGACTAATTCAACTGCTTCTTGACCTTTGTGATCGAGTAAGTTTCGGTTTAAATTTACTTTCATAATTATACTTTCAAAATTAATATTGTGAACATTCTACAATCATTCCTTTTATAATGTGAATCTTCATGTCTTTAGAGGCAATACCTTCTAACTGATTATTTTTAAGTCCATAAAGCCATGCATCCGAAACGACTGAAACTGAATTCCCGCTGTTGTCTTGAGGGAAAAATCCTTTGGCGGAAACGTCGCCTATCACATGTACATTACCATCGAAGAAACCTGCATAAATATAGTTTGATGGATAAGTCGGATTTGTCTTTGATGAACCATATATCGCCGCACTACCACCTGCATTTGCTCCGATTGCTGCTACTCCAAAGCGCCCGTCTGTAGCGGGATTGAAGATCACATTAACAACGCCCTCTTTAGATGTTCCTGATCCTAATTTTAAGCTACGTGATGTCCCACCAAAATAATCGGAACGTGTCCAGATAAGACGTCCTTTTTCAATAGTAAATCCACCAACAAATCCAACCTCAGCATCAATTCGTCGTACTTTAATCAAGTCAGTATTAAGATAACCTCCTATGATAATAGTACTACCGAGCTGCGCAGCTTCAACGGCATCTTTAAAAGCCAATCCGCCTAAACCGTCTCTGTCTACTTTAGAATTAATCACTGTCTGCAGATCACTATGAAGCGCAGTAATAGTAACAGCACCTTCCAGATTGATCTTAGATGAATGGATTGTTGTTGCTCCGCCCGCCTGGTTGATATAAGATATAAGCGTATTACCATTTTCCAGCTCCTTAGAAGCGTATATCTTGTTACCGTCTGCCGTGGTAATCCATCCGGCTGTATCAATACGTTGTGTAATGCTATCTACACGTGTTACTTGTGCGGATATTCTATCGCTCAGTATATCTAATTCTGCCTTGTTATCGTCGGCGAACTGTTTGAGCGCATCCTGTATTGATTGATTAGCTGCTTCGACGGCTGTATTGAAACTGGCTAAAGTTGAGTTAAAGAGAGCGAATTTATCATCAACGTTTTTTTTCTCCGCAATAGTGGTCTGCCCGTCAGCAATAGCAACGTTGATTGCTGCGAGGAGATTGTCGATAGCCCCAAAGAGAGAGATTTTAGCATTGAGTAGGTTAGTCTTAGCAACACCAACCAAGTATGTATTTACATACAGCTTATTATATGTAGCTTCTACAGAGGCTTTCGTGTTCTTGACTGTATTGATATATTTCTCAATAGCTTTAGCTTCTGCTTCTGATATAATACCGTCAGCAAACGCACCGTCGATATAATCATGTAAATCACTAACATCACCGTTTACTTTTTCAGCGGCTTTTGCGGCATCCGCCGCATCCTGTAACGCTTCCAGTGCTTTTTTCATAGCATCATCGGCGAAAGACTTTAACTTGTCCTGTATGGACTTATTAGCTTCTTCGACAGCAGTATTAAAGTCAGCATAAGCATTGTTGAAGCTTGCAAACTGTGTATCAACAGCCTGTTTTTCGTCTGGAGTAGTAAGCTTGTCTGCAATGGCGGTATTTATTGCATTTATCAATCTTTCAATGCTTCCCATCAGCGTAACCTTTGCATTAAGCAGGTTTGTTTTTGCGACTCCGGTTAAGTATGTATTTGCATATAGTTTGTTGTATGTTGCTTCTACAGCTGCTTTCGCATTATTTACAGTGTTGATGTACTTTTCGATAGCACTAGCTTCCGCCTCGGATATTACACCGTCAGCGAATGCACCATCTACATAATTATTTAGATTGGATACTGCATTGTTTGCTTCACTGGCACTCTTGGCTGCCGCATTGGCTGCTTCCATAGCAGCAGCGGCCTCTCTTAATGCTTCTTCTGAATAACCTTTCAAGGCATCGTGTATCGCTTTATTTGCTGTTTCTACGGCGGCGGTGAAGTCGGCATACGCAGAATTAAACAAGACATACTTATCATCAACGTCTTTCTTTTCTGCAACAGTTGTCTGTCCATCCGCAATAGCATCATTGATAGACTTGATAAGGCTCTCAATGCTTCCCATCAGCGTAACCTTTGCATTGAGCAACCCGGTTTTGGCCGTTCCTGAGAGATAAGGATTTACATACAGTTTATTGTATGTCGCTTCTACAGCCGCTTTCGCATTATTTACAGTGTTGATGTACTTTTCGATAGCCTTAGCTTCTGCCTCAGTAATAATACCGTCAGCAAATGCACCGTCGATATAATCATGCAGACCTCCAACAGCATCGTTTGCATCAGCTGCAGACTTCTGAATAGAATCAATCAGATCACTAACTTCAAGCCATTCCTCCAAATTTTCTAATCCGGAGGATCCTGCCTTAATTTGAATGTTTCCACCTATTTCTCCTTTTATCAAGTCGAAATACGTCTTTCCATCCGGTGAGATGATTCGTTCTGTTGTTACGCGGCCCGGCAGAATTTCTGTGAATCCATACAACTCAACGAAGCTGCGCTCACCTTCATACTCACTGTTTAGGATGCCGGTTAGTAGGTGATAATATCCTGCTATCTGTTCCATTTTGATAGCTGTTTCACTAAGAAGGAATGTGCCGGTCTGATTCTCCTTGCTGCATACAGCATACAGATAATATTTCTTCTCTGGGGCAATAAGCGCCGGAGAATTATATTCAGCCATATCCCAAAATTTGTATTCCTCCGGTTTATGTTCAGAGGATACTGATTTTATCCCTAGCGTCATGTGTTGGATAATGCCGGCAGGCGAGTGTAGAACCTTTGTGCTGGTGTTGTAAGTGATATTATGCGATACTTGTACCGGAACCGCTTTTGATCTAACAAAACGGAATTGCAAACTTTCATCGCCTACAAGTAACTGCATCGTTTGTATCGTGATGGGGTTGATTGATCCGGAGAAGTTCAATAAAGCATCTTCAAGCATAGACATAGTTTCCTTTGCATCACGAAAACGGCGCTTGGTAAATCGCAAAGAATCTTTATACTTGATATCTACGTCAACTTCATTTGTCTCGATTTTATCTAGTTCGCTGGTTACGGACGTACCAACTGGATCATTTGATAATTCTATTTCCGGAGAATAGGGATTGTTCACATAACGCTTGATTCCTATCATACGAATAAGCGAACCTTCCGGATGAAATTGGCTATCGGAGAAGTTTACATAACCGCCTAATACAATTTTACCGCCTATCTTTAGCCAACGTTTCTTTGCCCAAATACCGTCCAAGGTCCCGGTAAAAGTGAATTGCTTATCTTCATGCTCAAAGAGATATTTAGCAGCTTCCTTGAATACTTCCCAGCTCGCACCTGTCTGCTCTTCATCATTACAGATATATGAGTTCGGTAACTGAATGCCAAATACTGCGTAAGTATCGCCTGTCTTAGGATGCCAAACATCATGTTCCGGCATAGTGATACCGTCGATCTCCTGTGGAACTATTTCAAAACGTCTACCTGCTTTCTCTATTTCTCCATCCTCTTTAAGAATGGGCTCATGGATATACTTGACTTCAAACTCTTTGCCTGTCAGTATACCTGTTTGGAAGATGACGGTCATGGTCTCTCCGGCTATCAGACATTTCTTAAAATCAAGATCGTTAGGTATATCGCTATCTACAAAGTCATAGAAGTTATTCTCCTTATTAACCTCGATAACAGAGCTAACAGTACCAACACGAGAAGGATAGATTGCAGTGCAGTCTAGACTATCCTCTTTACCTGTAACCAAGGTCTTGTCAGCACGCATGACACAGGTTCCGTCTGCATCAGTTATATACGTTCTACCTTCATAATGAAGGGTCTTAGATTTGGGTAGTAACAGATATTTAGCTCCGTATGTCGAGTAGTTGATATTTCGATCAGAAGTTTCTACTAGGACAATTTCGGGCGGTATATCTCCGGATTCCCGACCAACACCAACCTTGAAACCATGGCCTTTACCATAAGACAGCTTCAAAGGATTATTCTTGTTATATTCAACTTTACGAAGATGAACCGTCTTTCCAGTAATCTGCCATTCCGTTTCATACGTATCTGCAAGTTGATTAAGGGCATCAAGAATATATGTGTGATTGTAATTGATTACTTTCTCCGTTCCCTCTATGCAATCACCGACTTTCCAGCCCATATCACGACGATTTAGGTTCTCGACGAGTAATCGTAGGTGTTCATGTGCTTTAGCTGTATATGCGAATTTGATGCTGTTATCTGCAATGTGACGAACTTTCCACATCATAGCATCCGCTTTAGCTGTTTCAAGGATAAGTGTATATTCAAAGTTGCGCTCACCTTTCTTCTTGAAATTACTATCTTTTTTGAGAGAATAACGCTTTCCGTAAAAGTCGCACCAAGTTCCGACCGGTATTTCTAAGTATCCCGGATAGGAAAAATACAAATTAAGTGTATCTTCCGCCATGATCGCTTCGTAAGAGTAACTTTCGTCCTTTACATCGAGCTTTATTTCCTTATTATCACTATATAAAATTATCATATCATCTGATTAGAATTATACTCTAAAATATAATCAGGTATGTATTTTTAATTCATTTTTTAGCTCAAATATGTTTGATAGGAGTGAGGATAAATCTTGGCTTTTGGAATAAGTTCTCTCGGAACTAATGCTATTTTATTAGAGAATCAAAATTTAGGACAGAATGGGTATCTCAAATTGTCAAATGGATTATTGATTCAATGGGGAAAAAAAACGAGTGGATCTTACTCTGGAACAATATATTTCTCCACTTCATTCTATGACACTAATTATTCTCTGCATCTGACTTGTAATAATGGAAATACCGGTAATGATTCATCATGGATAGCCAACTATACATCTGTTTCAAATAGCTATTTTGGATATAATAATAAATATCAGCAAGCAGCTAATGCCGGTACTAACACGGCTGCGTTTTATTGGTTTGCTATAGGGAGGTGGAAATAATTAAAAACAAATATTATGAAATATTGGAAACAAGGATTCTACGATGAGCCGCAGGAAGGCTTGGTAGAAATTACAGAGGAGTATTATCAAGAGTTACTAGCTGGCCAATCTGCCGGATTACTTATCGTTGAAAGCAAAGCAGGGGTTCCTGTTTTGCAAGAATGTAAAACCACTATCAGAGAAGCTAAAGCGCAAAAACTTGATGAATTACGACTGTATGATTCATCCGAAGAAGTGAATCAATTTAGTATAAACAAAGTATTTGGATGGTTCAATAAAAGTACCCGTGTAGGTCTTGCGAACTCTATTAATATTGAAAGGGAGGTCGGGCGATCTAAAACTAACATCTGGTTAGGCGATACTCTGTTTATTCTACCTATTGAAAAGGCTATTGATATGTTATGTCAACTTGAATTGTATGCCCTCACGTGTTATAACGTCACACAAGGGCATATCAATATCATCAATCAGTTAGAAACGAAAGAATCTATTGAATTTTACGATTTCAGAATAGGTTATCCTAAGAAACTAAGTTTTACTGGATATCCCACTTTATAATCGTAGTTTTCGATTTCCTCAATTGACTGTAGCGATCTGACTGCTGCGATGTGTTCCTGAGTCACATTGTAGCAGTTTAATGCATATAACTCCAAGGCATTCAACATTGCTAAAGCATCCGGAATCGGAATGATATACTTTATTGCATCATACCACAATACGGTGTCTGATTTACCAGCCTGTTTTTCAATTGAAATTGAGTTAAATAATCCAACACGTGTACTTTTATCCAACCACATATTCTTTCCATCTAAAATAAATATATTGACATCTTTAGACTTGTCAAACATCTGTATTTCAGATACTTTATTTTTCCTTACATCATCAAGTGAATACTGAGGTTCTACCAATATTGGATATCCTTTTTTGCTTTCAACGATAAGTAATCCGGCAGATTGGCCAGCTAGTAACTCTTGATAATACTCCTCTGTAATTTCTACCGAGCTTTCTTGCGGCTCGTCATAGAATCCATTTTTCCAATATTTCATAATATGTAATTTAGTTTATTTCCAACGACCTATAGCAAACCAATTAAATGACCACGTAGTCCAAGCAAAAGCTCCATTAAGAGTTGTATATGGAGTTCCGAACTGGAAATATGAAGTATATTTAGTTATAAATGGCATTGGGACATATATTACTGTTTCAGCTTTATTCCCATAGTTACCTGTCATTTGAATTGTGTAGTTTATATCATAAAAACTAATAGGAAGATACAGGTTAGTCCAACCTGTAACGCCTGATCGTGTCCCCCATTGAATTAATAGACCATTATTGAACTTAATATAACTTGATGAAGAGCCAAAAGATTTAGTGGCTGCATTAGACAAGTCTGCTTTTGCATACGTAGTTCCGAGAGAACTTTGCGCAATAATGACTACAATTATGGTTACTAATTTTCTACTAAAGTGTCTCATATTTATTTCAGTGTTATAATTCTTTTACTTCCAACGACCAATAGCAAACCAATAGAAAGCTATACTAAAACCTCCGGCATCGGAATCAACATTTTGATAAACGGAGTCCATAACAAAATAAGATGCGTATTTATTAAATACATCAAAAGAATATATATAATTACTATGTACTTTCCTAGTCCCAGTCAATAGAACAGTGTAATTACTATCATAAAAGGTAGTATTAAAATACACAGTTTTACCTATTCCAGAAGTACTTGAATATCCCCACTGAATCATTAAGCCGTCGGGGAACTTATAGTACCCATTCTGTCCAAGTGACTTTGTAATAACATTTGAGAAGTCAGCCTTCGCATAATTGGTTCCGAGAGAACTTAGTATGTTTTTTTCATCCGTCGTCATGAATTTTCTTGTCGTACTTTCTTCAATATCTGCTGCAAGATGAGTATGCGAACTTGCTGCATAATTACCTTTCGCTTGATAAACCGAATCGTGGTTATGATTCCCTTCGGCTTTACCACTCCATGTGTTCTTTTCGGTATCAGTAACAAAACGATGAGTAGCATCCAAAGTTATTTCACTAGCTGTATGACCGTGTGATGAAGGAGCATAACTGCCTTTAGGCTGATAAGCCGAGTCATGATTGTGGTTACCGGCTGCTTTACTATTCCAAGTGGATTTTTCCGAATCTGTCACAAACCGATGTGTTGAATCAGGAGTTATATCACTGGCTGTATGGCTATGTGATGAAGGAGCATAGCTACCAACAGGTTGATATACTCCGGAATGATTGTGATTCCCTGCAGCCTTGCTATTCCATGTGCTTTTTTCAGAGTCAGAAACAAATCTATGTGTTGAATCAGGAGTAATATCAGAAGCATCATGAGTATGTGATGCTTCGGCATAATCACCGAGCGGCTGATAATCTGCATCATGGTTATGATTAGTAGGAGAAGCCCCGACTTCGCTTGCCGTATAGGTAGGTTTATTGGCAGCCTTTGCCCATGCGGGCACGTCACTTGCCGGCATTGAAGTTGGGAAATCGCTAATATCCGCTTTCTTATGTGAGTGAGCTAACGGAGTTCTTGCATTACTTAAGCGGGCATCGTTACCCTCGCACACGGTTCCGGCAGCCGTACCGAAATTTTTATTGAAGGCAGTTAGTTTAGTAATAATCTTCTCATATACTGCATCGTGATTATGCGCATTCAGAGCAGCTTTCAAAGCCTTCCCTTGTTCGGCAGAAAGAACCTTTCCAGTTCCACCACTTGTCAGGTTATTGACAATATCGGAAACGTTGAGCTTCTTCCCTAACTCTGTTGCCATGGTAGCAGCAAAGTTCGGATCATTATTAAGTGCGTTCGCTAACTCAATCAATGTATCAAGAGCGTCCGGAGCTCCAGCGACTAACTTATCAATCGCTGCCTGCACTTTAGCGTCAACACCCGAAACAGCATTGTTAGCAGCCAGTGCAGCAGCATTTGCATCATCAGTAGCTTTCTTTGCTAAACCTGTCTGTGTTACAGATGCACTTTTAGCTGCATTTGCATCGTCAGTGGCCTTCTTTGCAAGAGCAGTTTGGGCTTCTGAAGCTGTTTTAGCAGCATTGGCACCTGCCGCTGCAGTAGTAGCAGCTTCTTTTGCAGCATTGACACTACCAGCCGCAGTATTAGCCGCGTCTGTAGCTTTCTTCGCTAGAGCTGTCTGTTCAACAGACGCACTTTTAGCTGCATTTGCATCATCTGTTAATTGCTTGACAAGAGTAATCTGCCCGGTAGCTTCTTCTGTGGCAGATGTCATTTCCTGCACGATGCCGGCATACTCAGCTTTGCGTTTAGACTCAGCTTCAACACGGGCAGTCTCGGCATTTACACGCTTCGTTTCATTTGATCCGCGAGTGCCTTCCGCAGTTTTACGGGCATCTTCATTCTGCGTTCTTTTGTTTTCTTCGGATGCCCGGGAAGTTTCAGCAGAGGAACGTCCAGTTTCGGCGCTCTTACGTGCATTCTCATTAGTGATGCGCACTGATTCAGCAGCTTCACGGGCTTGTTCTTCTCTTGAACGTTCCGTTTCAGCTGTCTGCCTTGATTGCTCGGAAGCGTTACGACGAGACTCAGCAGTTTCACGAGTTGATTCATTCCCTTCAACGGTAGCCTCTAATTGCCGCATATCGGTAGTAGCGGTTTTGGCATCGCTCGTAGCTTTGTGCATATTATCTAAGGCTGTCTGAATCTTCTCTAGCCCGAATTTAAGGCTGGTCTTAACACCGCTAACAATTCGGTAACCGATGGTGTAGAAGCCTTTCATGTCGCTGGCTTCGTTCAACTCTGATATTCTTTTCTTTTTTAATGGCATGGCTTCTTCAATTTAAGTCAATATAAAATTCTCCGTCCTCTGTTATAATAAACTCACCCGCTTCGGATGCAAGCAGGAAGTCTGTTTCTCCAATCCGGAAGCTAGTAAATACGAGCTTCAAGGTAAATTCCCACCATACACCGTTATTCAGAGTAAAACTGTTTGTCTGACAGCTCTTATAATAGCAGGGATAGCTTTCACTCCACTCATCACAATAAAATATACGTTCCGCATCGGAATACTCATATCCTTCATCATCTGTCTTTAAATATAGCTTTGTCAAGTCATGAAGTAGAGCATCACGATTGCGCCAGAATGTTTCGATCGTCTTAGCTCGCATTGCGCATTTTATAGCTACATCTTTAGTTTGAAACTTTACGGCATTCCCGTCGTAGATGGCTCCGTCCTGGTACTTGAAATTTTGCAGCAGATTCTTCTTTACCGCAGGAGTTTTCAGTATCTCTGCTGTACTGCCTTTCAATACTACTACACCATAGTCGGTTAGATCTTTACCGTCAAGCTCATAGCCCTTTGGAAATGGGAGGTCACTATCGTTAATAGGTTCTTGATACTCATCGTTGGCTTCACGGGGAAAGTCATTTGTAAGAGTGAACTTAGAAATTTCAAGACCCGCATTGATAACATAACTGTTTTGAGAAGACAAACGTAGAGTATATGTTCTGTCAATAAGTGGAAAACGAAATTCATGATAACTCAGGTCCGAGAGCTTATCAATTAGTCCGCCAATACCCATACTGCCCATATACGCAAATTCAATGCTTATATCACTTGTATTTAGGGCAATATTAGAAAGGTCAAATTCTTGTCCATCCTCTTCCGGCCAGTCGTTTTTTTCCGGTTCTTTGATAGCAGGGAAGGCTACAAGATTATTGTAGCTTCCCTTTGTAACGCATATCCCTAAACTGGTATATGCATCTATTCCGTCTAAGTAAAATTGTCCTATCATCGCTTCAATGTTATGCCTTTAGTGTTCAATGTGTCAATCCCCATTCTGATAGATTCTATAGCCTTTTCAATAGCTTCAAGGCGTGCCGTATGACTACTTATGTCTGACAGGTAAGTAATGACAAGATCGCTATGTTTCATCATTTCACCTATATTCTTGTCCATGCTGGATAGGTATACAAGCTTCTCAATGATCTTATCTGTACTCAATTGTATTTGCTTGACTCCTTCGTTTATTGAATATGTGTGAGAAGTCATAACAGCAAATGCACCATCCAGTTTATCTGCAGAGTCCTGCGACATGGAGGCAAAACCTTTCTTTGATGCTTCACGCTCATCGTCATCTTTGTTCCAGCCATACATTTCAGCCAACGCATCTCGTTTGGCTTTCATGTCATCAGAAATCTGCTGACCTTCCGCTTTTAAAGCATTATATTCTTCTTCGGTTACTCCATCATCCATAGCTTTGTAAAACTTCTCTCTCCAAGCTGTTAGTCGGCTCATATAATCCTCTTTGAGCATTGAGTTTAGAATAGCATTTCTCATGTATTCTTCAAAGTTATCCGCGAAATCAGCACTATCGGCATCCATATCTGTAAGCAGATCCTGAAAGTCTGAACGAAGTCCGTCTATATCAATGAGAGTAGCATCGGTGATCTTCTGCTCGACAACCTCTGCAACCTGGGTAACACCATCCACTATCTGATCCGCGAATTTTTGAGTGTCAGAGTCAAGTTGTGACCAGAAGATCCCAGCATTTTCTTGAAGTTTTGCAAGTTGTTCATCTGTCAAATCAAACAGACCGGCCATGCGTCCGCCCATTTTGTCTTTAAATTCATCGACGCTCATACCTAGCGTATCTGCCGCTTGCTTCCACCCCTCCATGGACATATCTTCCACTTCAGTATATCCCTTTGAATGTGACTTGCCGGATGCACCAGAGTTCAAGTATTGTTTACCTAAAACACGTGCATTCTCATTCTGTAGTCTTATCAGTTCAATAGCTTTATTATAAGCAGCATTCGCATTGTCTCCGGTAAGAGTTTCAGCTAATTTCAGTTGTTTCTCTATCACTCTATCAAGAATGTTGATATAGGATTCATAAGCTTCTTTAGCTTTCTCATACTTCTCTGTTGTATCGTCTTTGCCGAATAGGTCGAAGATCTTCATTGCTATCTGCATAGCTGCACCAATGATAGCGAGAATGACAGATGCTTTTTCAACCGCTTTGATTGCAGTTGATGCTGTTGTGGATGCCGTTTCTACGCCATTCATCGCCGTCATGGCGAATGTACCAATATTGCCAATGATACTAATGATTTCGCCAGCTTGTCCGCCAATAGCCGATCCTAGATCTTTTAATGAGTCGCCGAGTTCTCCGATAACACTTGCTACCTTTCTTTCAGCTGCTTGTACCTTTGCACTGGCTTTCGTCGTTTTGTCTTTTGCTTCATTGTAGTTATCCGTTTTCTCCTTCACCTTATCCAACGCCTGCGCCTCGGTTAGATATGCTTTAGTTGAATCGATCTTTCCGGTCTTGGGATTATACTTAGAAGACTTGACACCGTTCTCAATCATAGTACCGGCTTTCACTGCTTCCGCCTGGGTCCGGGCATTCTCTAACTCAATTTGCGCTTTAGCTAGTTCTTCCTCCGCTTCTGCCAGTTCCTTCTTCTTGTCAGATAATGATTGAAACGGATTACGTGAATCCAGTTCATCCATGATTGATTGAATAGTGCTGGTATATTCACGAAGTTGGTCCGGAGATAATACCTTAGCTGCTGTCCCTTTTGCATTCTCTAGTCGAGAAAGAAGAGAATTAAGAGTTTCAGAAGATGTTTCTTTCAAATTCTCAAAGGCACGAACGTATTCCGGAGATTCTTTCAGCTTATTATAGTCCATATTCATAAGTTCCATACCCTTATCTTTCGTAGCTTGGGTGATGGAACGATCAATCTGTTCTACCTGTTCTGTATTTCCGTCCTTTTCTGCCTGTTTGCGCTGTTCTTGAAGAGTAGCAATATCTTCGTTGAACTTTCGTTCAATCGCAAGCCGTTGATCTGTATAGTCCTGATACTGATTCAACAAATCAGATAGATCATCTCCACGATTGTACTTTGTATCAGCAGTCGCAGCGGCTTCCTTTGCAACGTTGTCGAACATGGCAAACAGTTTCTTCGTTGACTCAGAATTGATGAAAGCGCTTGTATTAAAAGTCTTCTTCTTGTTTTCCGGATTAGCTTCAAAAGCAGAGCGAGCATCTTCAATCACTTTTAGTTTCTTGTCTTCTGCTTCACGCTCGATAGCCTGCAATTCTAGTTTGTGATTAAGCTCCCTTTGTCTGAGGACTTTTTCACTACTCTCTTTGAGTTTGTTTATTTCAAGTTGTTCGAGTTCATTTGCTGAATCTTCTTTTATTCGTTCCTGTTCAAACTTTTGTTTCTCTAACAGGAGTTTATATTTTTCTTGTTCTTCACGTAATTTTTGTGCCTTATCATCCTGTTTGGAAAATGAATCATAAACTTTTAATTCTTTCTCTGCTTCTTTTAGTTTTTTGATATTTTCTTTGTAAGCAGTAATGACAGTAGCATCAATCCCTTTGAAATTTCCAGCATCCATCAATTTTTTTTGTGCCGAAGCGATTGAATCTAGTGCTTTTGTAGCATCGTCTTTCTGCTTCGTCCAAAAAGCCTTATTCTGAATTTTGGCTTTCTCTTCTTCTTTCTTTTGTTCTTCTTTTGCTTTTCTTTGAATTTCATTTATTTTGTCTACTTCTTCTTTGGCAAGACGGGCAGACTCTGCTGCTTCATTCTTTTTTTTAGCTAATCGACCAATTCTAATACTTAATCCAGAATCTTCGATACCATTCTTTTGGTTTTCTTCAGCTTCATTTATTGCTTTTTGCCATTCAGTTGTAGCTGCATCAAGTTCCTCTTGTTTCATTACAGCTCTAACTTTTACTCCCATGATATATTGCTCATTTTTATCCTTGTTGAATAATTTTAGGATATCGTTGAGTTCCATTGTTTTGAGCTTTTCTAAATCAATGTTTTTCAAAACATTGGGCATTATAGCTTGAAGTTGTTTATATGCATCTAATTTATCAAATTGGCTAGCTGCTTCATCTTTAATAACATTGACAAGGCTTTCTGCTTTATTTTTCAAGTCATCAAAATGTTTCTTTTGTGCTTCCATAGCAGCATTATGTTTTCTCATAGCCTTCTCTGAGACGTTTTCCGCAGTTGCGCATCTGTAAATGGCATATCCAAGTCCTGCGAATGCAGCAGCTGCTAATACATAAGGATTAGTTAGCATAGCTGCAACATTTTTCAACTGTGCAATGGTTTGAGCTTTTATTGCTCCTGTTAATAAAATACGGGCAGATGTACTTTTAGCAATCATGGTAGCCTCAATGGCATACATACCTTTGGTTAATACAAGGTTGGCCGCCTCAATAGCACGCTGTCGATTTACAATTGCTGTTACCGTTGCATATACTTGTTTGGCAGTACTTACAGCAAGAATACTTCCTTTGTATCCTGCAAGGGCAGTCGTAACGACGACTATTAAGGCACCTATATCTTTCAATGCCTCTTGAACACTGCCATCTTTAAAGGCTTCGTTCATAGATTGTGCTGCGGCAGATATTTCTTTTAAGATTTCCTGTCCTAACGGGCGAAGGGTGGCCGTTATGTTATTCCCCAGTAGCTTCATTTGATTATCAGCAGAAGAAGCCATTTCTTTAAAAGCTGCTTCTGCTGCGCCTGTGGCATTTTGCATTTCTTCCAAATGTCCGGCAGCCTCTTTGACGTTAATTCCTGTCAATCCAAGAACTGCATTGACCGCCTCGATTTCTGGAACTAATCTACGAAGTTCTGCTTCCGAGCCTCCTGCCTGTCTAGCAACTTCTGCTAGCGCCTCTTGATAGGTCCTGTTATCAAATGCGCCATCACCAAGCACCTTGGATACTGCAATAATGGAAGCACGTATTTGAGTCATTGCTTGCGCTGTAGGCGTACCTTGTTTGGTTAGGGTAGCAACAGCGGCTAAGACCTGATCTACTTCCACACCATAGGCGGCAGCAACAGGCGCAACTTGCGCAATACTTTTGCCTAACTCTCCAAATGAGGTCTTACCCAGCCGGACGGTAGTAAATAGTTGATCTGATATTTTCTCAGCTTCTGAAACATCAAGCTTATAGGCATTCAATAGGGTAGTGATACCGTCTGCTGCCGTAGCCGTATCGGTAACTCCACCGATAGCAGCTTTAGCCGATACTTCCAGAACCTTCATACCATCCGCACCATCATGGCCGGCAGATACAATCTGATACAATGCTTTAGCCGCATCATTCGCAAGTACTGGAACCTCGCGGGTCAGTTCTACGACTTGATTCATATAATCGGTTAGACTGCCCTTTATTCCGCTTGAAAGGGTAGCAACTTCTTTCATACTTTGCTGGAACTGCTTTTCAAAGTCGTATGCACCTTTGGCGGCCTGGGCAAATGCAATGCCCGCACTAATACCAATCCCTCCGAAAACATCAAAAGAAGTGATCTCACCGGCCATCGCCTTGATGATCCCCATTGCCTCCTGACGTCCTGAATATAACCCCGAGTTATCTATTCCTGTAGCGAAATACAACGCTCCGTCTTTATTTTGAATACCCATAGCATTTATTCTTAAAATATAAAGAGAAGCTAAAATTTGGCTATTTCGAGAAGAATAAGCATCTTTGCAATGTTCTTCGACCAAGGAACAATTTTTATATTAACATGTTGGGGAGTTGATAAGCCTGCAAATCAAAAGATAGGCTATCAATTCCCTTTGCTACATAGTCCCAACATGTTGTGTAAAGATTATGTTCCTTGGTCGGAATAAAAGGGGAAAGATAGCCTTTTCTTATAATATATAAACCAAACATTCATTAGCACCATGACCAAGGAAAATGAAAGAAAAAACGGAGTGAATAGCGTTCTCCGAAAGAAAGAATTACAGGAAGCTTTTCAAAGAGGCCTAAGCCTCGGACTCAAAAAAGGAAGAATTGAAGGGATGATCACTTACCAATCCCGTATTATCCAAAATTTGGAAAGGGATAATGTCGAAATAACAAAGATGATGGATAGCGTAGATGCTGAGATAAAAAGGGGATATTAAAAAATCCCCTATATCTTCACAGATACAAGGGACCACAATACTCTAAACCAATTTAATAAAAAAAACAGTTAACCTAATATATAAACACAACAGCAAATTACCTTAACCCTTGACCTTACCGGCTATATCGTTATACTTCTTTATCCTGATCGTCTTACTAGGATCATCAAAAGAGGGTAGTTCTACCCATTCATAATCTCTACCTTCAACTTTACCGTCTTCATCAGTAATCTTATTACGCTCTCTCATTACAAATGAGTACTCCTGCAGTAATGTCTCTATCAATCCATAGCTACTATCCAACGTCTGATTAAACGTTAATCCTAGAGCTTCTTTTACAATCACTAGGAATCTGCTTTGGTTGCATCCTTCCAACTTTGCAAATTCTTCTGAGCGGCTATTATCTCCGTCTCTCGTAGCGGGCTCACGTTCCGAAGCATCGTGATAGAGGTGCAAAAAGGGTGATACCCTATGCGATATATAATTGCATTAAACAGGATCCGTATATCCTCCCATGTCGTATTGTCTGCGAGAGCGTTCTTGAACCATTCCGGAGGATCACTAGGCTTATTGTGAATCCCGAGGCAGACGATGTCAAAAAGCAATCCTCCGTATTTATTCATCAGTTCCGGAAAGTCTGCATTGAGTTCTCCGTCCTTCACAATCATCTTATCAAGATCTTCTTTCTCGACTTCAAGAAGGAAAGGGCGTATCCGAAACCATGTCCGAACGGTGACAGGCTTTATAACTATGCAATTGCCGGGGTCCTTTCCTTTAGGAATAGAATCCCGGTTAGTAAATTCGAATGGAATTTTGACAGCCTGATCCGTAACGGATTCAGACTCTTGCTGAAATAAATTCTTTATACTCATAATTTCATCAAGGAGCCTAGCCCGTTGTACTTCCGGGTAATACTTCCGGTTATTTGCAACTAACCTTCAATACTTTCAGCTCCATTCTTCAATAGTTTGTTCCTGTAGGCGGAATCGAACCGCCGGTCTCTACATAATCAATGTAGCGCTCTAACCAACTGAGCTATACAGAACCGTTATTTATTTTTTCGCACCACTTGGAGCAGCTTCTCCGCCTTCGACATTCGCAGCATTCGCTGGGGCTTCTCCGCCTCCGGCAATAGTAACTACTTCGCGCATGAAAGCAGTCTGTCTCTTACCGTCTGCAGTAACAGCAGCTTGCATATATACACGAACAAGCAACAACTCTGCTTGCTCTGATCCGGGAGCCTGTGAAATCTTTGAGGCGATCTTGCCATTTACGATGGTATAAACGACCTTCTTACCGTCTTTAGGTAATGTTGCACACTGGAACGTTTTAGAGATAGAAGGAGTACTAAGAGGCTTTTTCCAGATATTTTTTCCTCCTGTTGTATCCACTTCACCGCCTGCTAGTTCTTTAAGAACCTCATTTGATGGAGTAGGGATGGAGAACTCGACATAATCTGTCGTATCTTTCACCAGTTCAACATAAAAAGGTTCTTCACTACCTTCTACTTCAATCTTCACTTCCTTTGGATCTGCAAAGTTAAATGCAACGCTTCCTTTGGTCGGAAGGGGATAATCTTTGAGATCTGCACCGGGAACGCCGTCACCGACTGTTCCAAATTTAATTCCACCTACGCCCATAGCGATAGGTCTAGCTTCTCCTGCCATAATTATTGATCTATTAAAATTTCTAATCTGATATTTGTACAAGCAAAGCCTTCTTTCAGGTCCGGCATTGGAACGCTCCAGAGGACTGTTACTTCTTTACATACACCGTCATTACTATTGATTAAATCAAGCGATTTCCTTACCTTACGCTTTAATTCTTTCATTCGTTGACGTTTTAACATACCATTTTCATCACTCCAAGGAACAAAGATGTTGATATTAACAGGCACTTTATTGATGAAGTCGAGCTCATTCAATTGCAGATGATTGATAACGATGTGTTCATTAGTAAAGCCGGCTTCCGACTTATCCTTGTAAATCATAACATCGGTGCCCGCAGCGGCCACAGCATCATAAACTATATCTACAGCGTCGAATTCATCCATAATCAAATCTTGCTAAAAATTGACTTCAATGTATCTCTTAGATACTTCTCACATTGCGTATTAGCTCCTGAAACAACCTCATACCCTTTAGCTTCCACGGCTGCCGCATACTCCATTCCTGCAACACCAACCAACACATAACCGCCAGTATATGATAGTGAGACTTCTTCTGCAAGCCTGCGACCTTTGTACTTACCGGTTGTCTTATCAGTCCCTTTGTCACCCTCCTTAAAGTTTTCTGTAACCACTTCGCCGTCTTTGGCTATTATATATCCAATAGAGCTTCGAAGATTGCCAGTTTGGTCTTTATATGAACCACTCCGGCGGGCTACTTCGATAAACTTTTCACCTCCTGCCTGCAGGAATACAAGCATCTTATCTTCTGCTTTACTTTGAAAGCGATCAAACCATTTTTCCAATTCATCATAAGTGAATAGGGGAGTCATACCGTTTCTCATACGTTAATAATTGAATGTGATTGATAAGGTTCCCAACAGATAATCGGTACATCAATACCTTTGGAAGCGACTTTCAAACGCAAAAACTTACTACCTGATTGAGGCTGAATTTTGGTATAGAAATAGCCATGTACTTGCGCTTCATCACCAGCCGAATTACGCTTGAGAACGATTCTTCCATCGCTTACCGGGTCATAACGTCCGGAGACAGATATTTCAACCGGTATTCCCGGAACCCATTCACCGTCAACAAGCTGCCCATTAGCAGACATAGTTACTATCGCCGTATGTGGATACCGTTTTACCATCTGTTACCTGCCCTTCCTTTGATAATGATTCGCTTGCCAAGTTTAGCCGCCTTCTCCGGCTCCCCGTTTTCTATATACAGCTGCTTTGCAGTCTGAATATAGAAAGAACGGGGATGAGTGATAGAAAGCTTATTTTCACTGAAATCCGGTGAGTTTACTATCATGGCATACATATCAGCGACACAAAGACCGACCTGTTTCATGCTTTCAGTAGTACATTCTGCTTCGGGGTTGATACCCCGCTTAATGAAGACTACCTTATCCAAGAAGCCTTCCATATCCTCAATAGATGGATATTCTAGTATTGTTTCTCTGATTGTTGCCATAATAGATAATTAATAACCCTCTTCGTCTGTTTTTTCAGTATCTTCACCTTCCGTCCATGCCTGGCCATCAGTTTTCATGATGTACATTGCATCAGGGTCATTGATTACCGGAATTGCGTTAGCTTCCGCTTTAGTCCACTCTTTGAACGGTTCCAACTCAGACCACTTGCTGATAAAAACAAAGTCTTTTTTCAGCGTGGAAGCTTTCTTCTTGTATTCAACAGAATGCTCTGCTGCAATAGGTCCATGCTGAACGTCGCCACACTGCAAATCTTCCAAGAAACAAATATTGGCAGCTTCCCATGGATTTACTGTAGTACGTTGATGAGCGGCATTCTCAATACGAACGGATGGACTTACAAGAACGATCTGAACACCTTCCGTATTCTCTTGGGCGGCAAGATACTCATTGATAACTTTTTTGGAGATAGTCAGCTTTTCTTTCTGATTAATCCAGCCCCTAACTTTTTCGATAACAGCCTTCTGCTTCTTCAATAGAGCAAATCTATCTTTACGCATTACTACGTATTTGATAGTGACACCTTCAGCAGAAGCGGCAACTACGGTATCTTCAATATCCTGCAAACCGTCGGCCGTTGTAGACTTAGACCAATCCACTGCAGCAACTTTCTTGTTTTCATTAGGCATACCACAGCCTACAAATTCTTCGGTAACAATACCATTGTTATTGCTTGAATTGAGAACGAATCCACCTTTGGACATCAACTGCATACACCACCATTCAAAACGACCGCGAACAGCATTATATACAAAATCCTGATCTTTGAACGCAAGGTCAAGGAGGGTTTTCAAATCCGAATCACCTTCACAATCACGGCTGAGTTGCTGGTATTCATTCCAGTCACTTTCATTCATACCGCGTTTTACAGCAGTCTTAGGAATATCACCTGACATCTTGCCGATGACTTCACGCTTCTTCTGTGGTGCAGAAGAATCAAATGAAATAACGTCAGCGATAACCGGTGCACCTTTTTCACCTGTAAGAGTTTCCCATTTCAGAGAATTTTTCTGTTTTACACCGAAGAAATTAGGGAAGAACACCGGCTTAACCTTGCGTGAGTTAAGGCGGGCACCCATATTCTTGCGGTTCACTTGTTTAATTAAACTTCTTTCCATATATAATTATAATTTAATGGATTACACAAAACGGATAAAAGAAAGCAACGCCTTGGTAGCGTCGTCAATAGGGTAGGGCATTACTGCCTCATTAACAGTTCCACGCACCAAGAGACCGGATTGCTGATTAGCAACTGTTACGTCAACCTTGTTCATTGTGATAACTTCCGGTGTATACTTGAACTTAGCAGCTTTGGCTGCAGCTTTAGCAGTAGCAAGAATTAATACGTCATCTACCTTTGCAGCTCCAATAGCTCCATCAAGAGTTATTGTATCATAAGCCGGATTGGTTTTATCAATTGCTGAAATAACATCAGAGGCCCCGGATAAAGCACCGCCGATTGTAACAGCTTCCCCAACTTTAAACACATGATTCTTTGCTATTTGAATGGCTACAGCATCGGCAGCTGCAACAGCGGTAACTTTTCCGGTTTTAACTACATGATAAAGGCCGTTAGCGTCCTTGCCTACAATTACCAGCGGAGGAAGTTCGTCGATGATTCCCTTCAGTTCCGCACGGGCGATGGTTCCACCGCTCTGAATGTCCTCGATAATCTTTTCGATACCAGGAGCATACTGAAATTCACTTTGCTTTTTTCTGAACATAGCTTTTAATTATTAATTATTATTCTTCAAGTCCAAGGCTTGCAGTCCCGTTATTAGCACCTTCCTCGTCCTCCATTAGTTCCAGCCATTCTTTCTCTGAACGTTCTTTAGGTTTGTAGGAATTAGGCTTGTAACCACCACCGGCGACCTCATCATCAATAACAGATTGTTTGATTTCGGCAAATTCTTCTTGAAGCTCTTTAATCTGCTCTTCGACAGAAGTTTCAGCGTTGACGTCAATACGATTGAACCATTTTGCAGGGAGTTTAGAATCTGCAAATAATGCTTTAGCAGATGCCTGCTTCGTAGAAGTAGTGACTGTTGTAGCAACAGTAGAGACAGATGCAGCCAACTCGGAAATCTGTTTCTGCTGGGCTTTCAACAACTTAACAACAGAAGCAGGCAAGCCTTCGAAATCTTCGTCCTTGCCTTCGTCCTCATCATCTTCTTCGGATTTTGCCGTTTTCTTTGTCTTTTTAACCGGTTTACCGTCCTTCAGACCATTATTCTTCTCGTACTCAGCAATAGCATCCTTTTTCGCTTTTTCTACTGCTGATGTATCTTCAAGGTCAGGAAGAATATTGTCCTTGAACAAGGCAACATAAGTGTCGATATCTTCTTCCTTTTCGATTTTGAATAGTTTCTGCACCTTAGCAGCGTACTTTTCGTTTACACCTGCGGCTTTTAAGCCTTTTTTAATAGCATCAATGATTGTCATAACGATTTTCCTTTAAAATATAAGGAAAGTAATTTTTTCCTTCCCTTATATTTTATTTTAGAACTAAAAGAGTACATTTGTGTATGGAAGGAATCTTTAAAATAAATGACAGGCACGAGTATTTGAATTTATATAGCTCACAATGTGCTAAATGCAAGCACTTTGATTGGGAGAATTATACTTGCAAAGCATTTCCGGTAGAAATTCCAGACGGGCTCTTATCTGGAAAAGACAGTCATAATAAAATCCTACCCAACCAAACAGGGGAAATTATCTTTGAAGAAGATTCTATCGAGTCTTAAGCTTTGAATATTCCCACCCAAGCAATTTACTTACCTTTTTCCAAAGAAGGTGATAATGCGTAATATTTGCCTGCCCTGGAGTAAGAGTATCATTGTTGATCCTATTTCCAAACTCCCTTCTTAGCTTTTTATTTTCCTTATCTATTATTTTTTCTATTTCTTTATAATCTCCCCAGCCTGCATCTGGACGTTTTATTATAAATGTATAGTTCGGTGTTACAGCTCGCATTTCAGATAAGTCATGAAATACAGCAAGTGATATATCTTCTATACTAAAAGAACTGCCTATACGTCCTAAACTCTTTTCAGGATATCCCCATCCTCTAGGATGATTATGCGTGAAAATGCAATCTTTCATCTTTGCACATTCTTCATCCGAAAACGCAACACTATATTTGGCTCCGCGTTTATCTATTATAACATTGCCATCCTTGTCGAATATAACTCCTGTTTCAAACTTTTTATTCAGACGTATTTCGTTCTCTGTATTGGTTATTTTATTATATAGTTTTCGTTCATTCCATCTCTTTTGAATATAATTTTTCTCAGTGTCGGTCTTGATGCGCTTTGTTCTTGATACTTTTATGACTTCGGGGGTAATAGGCTGAGGAGTTCTCTCTTTTTGCAAATCTCCTTCTTTGCTAAAGTTATCCTTATACCAGAAAGCAGACTGCAATCCGTTTTTATTCTCGTCAACAAAATCCTTTGCTGTTTGGGGAATATCCGTAATAGTCTGACCTTGCGGAACCGTGTCATTCAACAAGAAATCGGCAAAATCTTCCGGTTCCATGGTGATAGGAGTAGCAAAGCAGATGCAAAAAGGATGAAAGCCTGTAAACTTGAACGTTTTCGGATATTTACCGACCATTGCATCACAGATTTTGCACGGTCCACGATTATTGGCCGAGCGCTGTATTTCGATGCCTAGTATAAAATCCTGCTTACTCCAACGTTCGTAGTCCGCACTCCGGTAAGCTGTATTCGTAGTTGTCGCAGACGTTCTGAGAGCGTTCTTATATGCAGAACGATAAACGCCTTGTCCCGGATGATAGTCCTTCATCGGTTGTGATAAAACCAATTCCCCTTTCTCATTCCGAATCCGACGAAAGCGCTTGTCTGGTTTATGAAGAATCTGCCGTATATCACTACTGATTCCGTTTGAATTACGTCCGGCAACTACGCCGCTATCAAGATAGAATTCGAGTTGCGATTTCGTTTGCTGTGTAATATTCCAAACTCTATCAGATAATTTGAATCCGTTAGCATCTATATCGTTCTTTAGAGCTTCAAATGCAGATAGACTATGGGTAAACATTCCATCTTTCGTTGCACTGGAAATACACATTCCCTTGATGAACTGGGAAATAAAATCATCATTCTTCTTTTCTGCTCGTTCCCAACCGTCCTTTTGAAATGCGGAGATATTAGCATATAGCATTGATTCAAGATTCAGCAGTTCCCGGTCAACCGCACTCTCTATTCCCTGATTACGTAGCCAAACGTTGTTTTTCCCCGCATCAGACCATTTACGCAGATACGGGGAAACAGAAAGTATAAACTGATTAAAGATATTGGCTATTACAGCCTGCTGTGCAGCAACTTTCTGTATGTGCTGTTTGTCGTAGAAAGAAAGTCCGGGCATAGCTTAGAAAGTTGCTCCAATTAATGAATTATTCTGTGCAGTCTCTTTCTCATCATTCTTTTTACGATTCAGTTCCGCTTCCACATCATCTGTATAAGGTGAATTCTTTATAATAGTCTCCTTGCTATTGAATTGGGATGCTGTTTCAAGATTCTTAAGTTCTTCAGCCAAGTCCTGTGGGAGAATGCTACCAAAATCCACCTCAATGTAGTTATCCTCTAGCTGTGATGCGTACTTGGTATGTGTAATATTAGCCATTCCTGCTTGAACTATTGCCACTGTCCGCTGAACTGCCGGACCGAATATCTCCATTTGTTCAGTAGCCTTAATCTCTGCATCAATCAGCATAAAACGACGGGAAGTGCCGCTAAGGTTGCCAAGTCCCATTAGCTTATTTATAGACAGCTCCGGACTGGAAGCTCCGGAATGTATTGCATCATCCAGTTGATTAAGTTCAAGCGTTACGGATTCACAAGACTGTTGCCACGCCAAGTAATCAGCATCACCGTGATATGAAGTGCCGGTATCCGCATCCACTTCCATAGTAAAGTTTAACTCTTTGCCTACAGTTTCCTTGCTTGGAAGATTAGCCAAACCATAAGTTTTCAGTATCGGTTCAGAAAAGTAATCATTAGTATCTGATAGGCGTGAAAGTCTCATCTCCTTCTTGTCTATCAAATTAGCGACATCTTCCCAGTCCGGACAATCGACCTCAGCATATACTACCGGAATCTTGCCAAAACGATTCTTTATCTTTTTCACTTGCCAAACACCGTCCATAACACCGGAGTAGATAGTATTTTTCGTATAGACTTTCACACATTCGCAAGTACGGCCATTGACTTCTGCATTGTATTTATATATAAAACCGTCCATATCGTCGTCCTCGTCGAAATGAGGATAGAATTCACATTCGGTATTACTATCCTTGGGAGTAGAGAGAATCTTAACCTTCAACTGGCTTTTTCCGTCGTCCTTGGTGATTGGATAGAATACAATGGCAGCTTTGGTTTCAGACAACACCTTGCGAGCGAACTCTTTCAATACAGATTGCATCTTGAGTTTTCGCTTATAAACCTTCTTGAACTCGCTAAATCCGTCATTCGAGTCTTCTGCTGTGATAGTCATTTCACCACCAAATAAAAAAGCAACAGAAGTGCGAACAATCTTTTTGGGTAGATTAGTTACGACCTTAGCTACATCAACAGTCTTGTCTTCTAGCCTTTTGGGCTTTTCCTCTCCTGTTTCAGAGTCAACTTCAACCTCTGTATCCGAATATACAGCAATTTTCTTAGGCTCCCGATATCCGACAGACTCTTTGCGTCGTGTTCTATCACCGTTGTATTCCTCCATATACTCACGAGGATTACGATTTTCACGGGTATCAACGCATAAATCACCTACTATGCTACCGAAATCTTCATTTTTCAGAATGTCCTTAATGTCTGGCATATACTTTTCTCTTAAAATATATGGCAAACAGGATTTATCCACGCCCTACCTTACGAGTCGATGTTTTTAATTTTAGACCAAGCGATTCTGCGAACTCTGCAAGGATTGTCATGCCGTCCGGCGCGTCGTCATGAGCGTTATCTCCTTCACGCTTGTAGTTGGTAAGCGCTTTCATGAAACGGCCGTAGTCTGATCCTTTGGTAAATTCCGATTCATCGAGAAAGGCACAATGTTTCTTTATCCAGCCGGCTTTCATGATAATACGTGTTGGTTTATGTTGTGTAGTAGGACGAGCCTGTATTGCACAGGTTTTCTTTTCTGCTGTAACCATTTTACGTACATGGATTGCAAATATACGCCCTCCGTTGTTTGATTCTATACGCATTTGGTCACATTCAGTATCGATAACCATTTGTGCCAGGCGTGGTTCTGTAACTTCTACAGGATCTTTTGTGAAAAGAACATCCGTGATGAAGTATTTCGGGCCGAACACCTTTGCAAATGGTGCACAGAAATCATCATCGCCCTTATCAGCTGTATCGCAAGCGCCAAGTACACCATCAGGTTTCTTTCCTGCAATATCAACACTCTTGAAGCGTATAAGAGATGATTTCGGGAATAGCAAACCTTTGGCTTCGAATGGCTCCTGCATATACTCGGCCATCCAGATACTTTCATCCGTTTCAGAACGTAGTTCCCGATAATACTCTGTTGTATGTACGTCAGCGCAGAAAGTTTCATCGTTTTCATCTAGTGCAGCGATACGGATGATTTCATTGTACTTACCGGCTTCTTCTAAACGTCCGAGGACGTCACTAGAGGACCAGCGAGTACCAATATCAATGAGGCAACAACTTCCTTCTATACGTGAGTCGTGCGTACCCTGCTTCCAAGACCAAACCTTTTCATTGTTATTATCAGATAGAGCATCTTCCAAGCTCTTGTATAAGTCGTCGGTCATGGCGAGCATAGATGCACCGAAACCGATTACAGTTCCACCAACACCACCACCGAAATAAGATACCTGTCGAGCGCCTTCTACATTCCAGCCTTTGACATTCTGTTTATCTCCTTTTAGGTGAATCTCAGTAAATATCTCACGATAACGTTTTGATTTGACAATATCGCGGGTATCATAAGAGAGCTTGTTGTATAACGTGTCAGAACAACAGTTACGCATTACAGATTCTTCGGGAAAGTGTCCATACATCCAAGCGATGAAAAGAGAAGATATATATGACTTTCCGGCACGTGGTGGCATGCTGACAGCAAGACGGTAGATTATACCCGCAGAATACGAGCTGTACACACGCATGAACGCTTCAGCGACCTTTTTTAGGAACAGACGTTTAGAGAAAAACTTCGGATCATAGTACAAACAGAATGCCCAAAAGTCTTTCTTTGCTATTCGTTTGCGGAGTATGGTAGCAGCTTTCGCCTTACGAATCAATATTTCTCTTTTACTTTTCTTCTTTACCATCAATAATAGCCTGTAACTGTTCGTCACTCAATCCTTCCAGTTCATCACCAAGATTCACATTTGCATCAACTTCTTTCTTGTCACGCCATTTCTCCGGCTGCCGGTTCTTCAACCAAAATATTGCAGCCGTTGTATCAGGAGGATAGTGCTCAATGTATTCTTTTGAATCAGTTATTTTTCCCTCTGTCGCAGCAAACTTTGTTGCTTTACAATTATAGCCAATCGCACGGTTATAAAGACGGTATGCCACATTGGCATCCGCGATATTTTTCCCTTTTTTTAGGGACTCAAGAAATTCGGGATAGTCTTTTTTCCATTTGTTCAAGGTCTGCTCAGAAACAGAGAAAAAATCGGCAAGCTCTTTATCTGTTGCGCCAAGCAGACAAAGCTTTAACGCTTGATTGGCATATTCTTTTTGATATGCTGATTTGCGTCCTCTTTTTTTCTTTTCAGATTCATCTTTCGCTTGTGTCATTAGTTACAGATATTTTCTTTGGATATGGTTTAGACATTGATTTAATCGTTTTCATACATCTTTTATCAAGAGGAAATACATATTTTATCTTTGTTTCTCCTTTGATTACTTCAGCTTTTGGATCTACATGCTCACGTAACCAATCAATGGTTGAAGTGCCATATTTTGAGTTGATTGAACGCCTGTGTGTCAATTTACCATTCAACATGATTCCACGCTCTGATGCAAACTCTCCTAAGTAATACCAATTTGTCGCTTGATAGATTGTTCCGATGTGGCCTTGGTTACGATCCGCATAACTGACAACAAGCCTAACAGCAGGAGCATCTATCTTTAGTAGCTTCAGTGCCATGGCCAATGCTTGAGAGGTACATTCCTGCTTCCCGTTAAGAGCAACCCTGACAAGTTCCATCACCTGTCCCTGCACCATGCTGAAACTGGAGGCTATGAACTGATTTGCACCGTTCGAAAAAAGGATTACACCACACCATTCTCCTTCAGAATTGAAAACGGAGTACCCGAGTCTTGCCTGAGGAACAGCATGTGCATAATGAAAATATAAACATGCATATTTTGAAGCTTGATATGATGCTTTTTCTAGTCTCATAATTCCCCACCTCCAAAGACATAGCTTGCCCCATCAAATTTCTCTATCAATGGCTTCATTTCTTTTTCAAATAATTCGGCCTGCTTCATGTCAGTGAATGCAATTTTTATATATGGAGGATCTTTACGGCGAGGAGATGTCAGATCTTCTGGTATTTTAGAATCAACATCTTCTGTCAATGAATCAATTTCATCACTAAGTAATCCCCAATCAGGCAGATTTATTTCAAAGTCTTCTACAAGTAATGAGAAATCAAATGATGATGTATCAGATGTACGATTGTCCGTAAAAGAGAGAAGCTTTCTTTTTTCATCATCAGTAGCTAAATCTACACGTTTAATTGCAATCAGCTCATTCCCATCTGATTCGATAATGCGGACTTTTAATCCAAGAGCTTGCGCTTGCTCATATACACCATTACCGGATATGATTACATCATCCCGGTCGACCACAATTGATCGACCGGCACCACATTCAACCAAACTCTTGTTGATTAACCTTTTGTTTTCTTCCCCATGAATACGATAATTGCGAGGATCATATTTAATATTTCCATTATCCATAGCAGGTTTTATTCTAAAATATAGATTCTCCTGCTTTATTTTCTCTTATTACACTTCTCAGTCTTATTTTTAGATAATAATTATTCTATTAAGATAATCAACTATATTATTAATCTGACCAAAGATTAATGATGAAACTTTTTCTTCTGTATTCCAAATCGGTATATCAAAATCTAAAATTTGATCATCATCAATACAATTATAAACAGTAGTATACCATTGACAATCTTTAACTCCTCGTGTAATTTCTCTATAGTACGCAATTTCTATCTTGTTTTCTTGAACTTCAAAAATAATACTCTTTTCAAACATAGGAACTAAAATCCAGTATTTACCTATTATCTTCACAAGTTCATCATAAGCAGTATTTACATTAATTTTGTTGAAGTCAATTCCAAATGCTTTCAATAAAGCTAACAACTTTGTAAAGTCTGAACTGGATGTTATATATTTTCCTGCAAATCTTTGATTTAATTTTATATTTTGGGTTCTTATTAAATAATTAGCTTTAACTGTACGTTCCTTTATTATACGTAAATTGCTTTCTACAGTTTTTCCATCATCCATTGATGAAATAATGATATCTGATAGTATGTCACTAATTTGGGGGTATTTTTCTAAATCCTTATCCAATAGAATATTAGTGATATACCATTTCAATTTGTCCTTTAAAGAATAGATATATTCTTTACTGTTTGAGAATTTGCTTATATAACCTGTAAAATCAGTATTATCTCCATAAACATGGGCATATATCTTCTTGATATTATTAATATCGCAGACAGTGACTATTTTATCTAAGCAGAATTTGTTATCACCGCATGTTTTATCAACCCCATATCTATCGAAATGAGCAGAGAAAACATTGAGTATTCTAAAAATATGAGCAGGATCTATTCTGTCAAGATCTTCTATAATCAAAACAACTTTTTTAGTAGGATTTAGCTTTCTATATTCGCATATTATATCGTGTATCAATTGAGAAATACTATCAAATTCATATATTGATCCTTTTAGTGAATCAAATTTGGTGATATATAATTCTGATGTCTTATCAACTGACTTAAATTGTTCTTTATATTTATCAAACTTGTCTTTTATGTTTTTTATTTTTTTGATAACACTACTTATACTTATATCCACTCCGTAAACGTTGATTTTGGGTATCAAGTCTATAACATCTAAAATTGCGTCTTCTGATTTATTCATAAAATAAGAATAAATTAACGATGCATTACTTAACTCTATTTCATTAATGTTGATATCTTTATTCGATAGTAGCCTAATCAATATATCTCTTTTTATTAGTTCAAAGATATCTTTATTGTCCATTACCTGATAATTTACAGGATATATTGGAATGAACAGATATTCATCTGAATATTCTTTTATAAAGCTACTAATGAAGTAGCTTTTTCCATCGCCGAATTTTGCTGATAATATACATCTTGAATTAGCATCAAGATATTGTTTAAAGTCCTTAAGATAAGGTTCTATTGGAATCATATTTTCTTCTGTAGCCATGTCTTTGTTATTTTTTTACCAAAAGTAATAATATTGTAAATTAGAACAATGAACTTCCATTAATTTTCTTTCTAATAAGTTCCTGCACTCCGTTATAAATCTCATATAGTTGTTTCAATGTCTCCGGACCTTCCCAGTCGGAAAAATTACCGTCTTGAAAGAAATGGAACTCAAAGACACGGGCTGCCACCGTACCAAGGTCCAGGCTTTCAAATGTCTCTCTTACTAAATGCAGCTTCTCTAATATCTCAGCATTTCTATCCTCCGGTTCATCTGAGCTATCTTCAATATCCAGTCTCGTGTAATCTACGTTATCATCCGCAGGCAGGGGCTTGTATCTACTCCTATACTGTGAAGTAGGAGAGGATGCATTCAGCTTTATCATCTTCAAAACAAAGAAATCAAGCTCTGTATAGCCATTTTTTCTTGTTTCAAGTAGTTTGTCCAGTAACCTGTTTTTCTTTTGGAGGAGCGAACAAATGACCTCATTTAGGACATCTGTCGCTTCATCAGGAATACCTGCAAGCCCACAATGATACAAGGAGTAATCAAGCCAGCGCTCGTAGCGCTTAGTTATGTAATTATTTACTGCTTCACTTGCCATAAATTTAATTTTTAAAATTAAGTATGACATAGCAAAGAGAATTCTTTAGTGTTTCAGTAACTTACAAATAACAAATGCCGGATTTTTCTTCAAAATCCGGCTCAACACCATTCTATTGCAAAGATAGAAAAAATCTTGAAAAGAAAATTAATTCAGCGATTATTTTAAAAAGGCAATGGACCTTCATCTTTAATTTGATTTTCTTTAGAGGATGGCGCTTTAGTTTTAGAAATTGAAGAAGAACCAAACATCGTGCCGATTGGTTCACCAGGCATGGGAATGCACATGTCTTCCTCTAGATTTGAAAAGCGGCAGAACTCGCCTTTGAATCGCAATAATATTTCACCTACTGCACCGTTACGATGCTTAGCAATGATTATTTCTGCCATACCTCGCATATCGTTTCCTCGATCATCTTGAAAATTTTTATAATATTCTGGTCGATGTAGAAAAAGAATCAAGTCAGAATCATCGCATAATGTACCACTATCACGTAAATCTATTAACTGTGGACGTTTAGCATCAATTCCCTCACGAGATTCAATTGCCCGATTTAATTGCGATGTAATAATAATAGGAATATTCAACTCTTTTGCTAAAGATTTTAATCTTCTTGTGAAGTAATTAATTTCCGAATATCTATTTTCAGTATATTTGACATCATTATATAACAATTGAACATAGTCAATAGCAATCAACTTAACACCCTTTTCTTTTACTAAATAATGTGCCTTATTGCACAAAACATCCATTTTCATAAGTGGTGAGTCATCCACATAAAGAGGAGCGTCCTGCAAATCTTTCAGTTTATAATCCAATTGTTGCCACTCATAACAGGCAAGCTGTCCGCTCTTGATTTTTTCACTCGGAATTTCGCAGACATTGGTGATAAGACGATTGACTAACTGCACATTATTCATTTCAAGAGAAAACAAAGCGACTGGAATCCTGAAGTTAACCGCCATATTTCTTAGCATAGATATAATAAATGCTGTTTTTCCCATTGCAGGACGTGCTCCTATAGTAATCAAATCACCATTCTGCCAGCCAGATGTCATTTTATCCAATCTAGTGAATCCACTTTCCAAACCGCTCAAACCATCAGTTCGTGTAGCTGCCTTCTGAATTAGTTTATAGGCTTCATCAATCACGGGGTTAATCTGAATACAATCATGTTCCGTATTTAATGAGGATATATCAGTTAGCTTTCCTCTGATTTCCGAGATTAAATCTTCTGCATCTTGGGTTTCATCGAATACTTTTAAGCGAATATCTGTTGCAAGTGCAAGTAATTGGCGGGATATATACTTTTGTGCAATGATTCGGGCATGATACTGCGTTTGAGACGATGATGCTACTTTGCTGCTCAAGTGAATTATATAAGATGTTCCTCCAATTTTATCTAATTCACCTTGTTTGCTAAGTTGCTCCTTTACAGTTAGAATATCTATCGGCATTTGATTAACCGCAAGGACAATAATTGCAGCATATATCAGTTGATGTCGATGTTCATAAAAAGATTCTGGACAAAGAATATCACTTATTAACGCATAAGCCTTTTTGTCAGTCATTAATGTACCCAATACTGCTTTTTCTAATTCAGATGCGTAAAGAAGGTTCATATTAAATTGATTATCATCTTCTTGTTGCTGTTTTTTTTCTTTCATGTTTTTTGTTTTTTTATAATAATTCTCAAAGATACAATTATCTCCGACTTTTACCTCCGATTTCCACAACATTAAACATTTCGTTAACTCGATCGGCAATATATTCTCCATATTTTAAATGGATCTCTTCCGGGAGTAAATTGGTCGTTACGAATGTTATACAACCTCTTCTGTTGTCGTATCTCATTTGAAGTATGTACTGTATCACATCCATTTCTGTCCCATAGTACTTAACTTTTGGTTCTCTACCAACTTCATCAAGGCCGATAGCCATGCCATTGGAACCATCATATTTCAAAATTCCATCAATTCCTTTTTGACAATATTGGTTTGTCACAAATGATGCCGATTCTATAGGAAAGCCTCCTGATGGATAATATCCATTTGGGGCTAGCCCATTACTGCGTCTATCATACGTTTGTATAATTTTTAATATTGTAGATTTGCCAGTACCTACCGGACCATATAGCCATAATCCCTTATCGCGATCTAATTTTTTAGACCCTCTGATAAGATACAAAAACAACTCGTTCATCAGTTCACGATTGCTTTCGTTAACACTGAATTTTGAACATGCTGATAGACAACACTCACGGAATAAGGCTGCGGAATTCTTCAATGTAATGGGGTCATAGCTTGATTGTCCGCACTTCAACATCTGTTTCTGGATTTGTATTTGTTCTCTTACTTTTTCCATCTTTTTTGTTGTTAAGTTCAAATTTCAACCATCGGGCAAAGTGCGACATCGCATCTTTTGGCGATTTTGTCGTTTCACCCTCATTTTGCAGTTTCATAAAGAACAGCTTCAAACACTCGTAAAAGGCTTCTAGCGTGAAATCAGGATTTCCAGAAGAACGAGTGTTCATTGTTACTGTTTCCGCCCATGATCGGTTCGATTTAAGTTCGGTATAACAATCGTCCAAAGACTTGTCGAAAAAACTATCAGCCGGAAACAGTTCTCCCACGCGTAAGGGAGATATTGTCTTATTGTCTTTAGTCTTATCTTTAATGTTAACCGTTTTACTTACCCTTTTGCTTACCTTTTTACTTACCTTTTTACTTACGTCAAGTAAGTAATAAACTGGCGATTTTGCATTCTTTTTACCCGATTCGAAAGTTATTAAACCTTTTTGCTGCAATCTGTTCCTAACTTCAATGACGGTCTTTTCTGATATACCGGTTGCGAGGACGATAGTCTTGTTGGGATGTTCAAACGGATTCTGCCAACCCCGAATATTGCACTCATTCAATAAGTAAAAGTACAAAAACACTTCGTTCGAGCTAAATTCTACACTTCGATTCATCTTCCAAAATTGGTTTATATATTCTATATAGGTCATTGTATGCTATGCCGTCAGTTTCTGACGTATTAAGTTCATATTCTTTTTTACGAGATCAATAATTCGTCCATGATACTCGGTATCCTTGTTGCATATACCACGTGATTGGATTACCTGAAACTTACTCAGATCCACCTCGATGGTTTCAATATGTTTTTCACCGATGCGGGCAGAGAGGATTAAAGAGTCTTTTTTTCTGAAATAGTTGTTCGTGAATACGCAGTGATGCATGATTTGACCTTCCTGTCTAAACTCATCGAGACTTTTTAAAGGGACTATGATGATGTTACCATCAGAAATATTTAGATCAAAGAATCTCGATTTGAGCTTCTCATACTCCTTCTCGTATTTTTTCAGTGCCTCCATTTGTTTCATATCACGCTGACGACGTTCCTTTTCTTCTTTTCTGCGTTTCCTTTCCATATAAAAGTCATGAGCGGAATTCAGATTATCAGGACAAACATAGTGAGCGTTACGAAGATCCTTGCCTTCATCTCCCAGGAGATCAAGGTAGTCAAACCACATGGAGGTATCCTTTACCACATAGTTGTTACGCATACAGATTTTGATTGTAGGCCATGTTCTTTTTATCTCATAATCCTTGCCTGCGCAAAACATCCTAAGCAATTCATACTGTCCGGCTTTCAGGAGGGTTTCAGCAGTACTGTCCGTGCTGATCAAACGGAAGAAGTCAAGAGCGTATATACTATGCACCTTTCCTTTGAATCCGTATTTTTTCCATGCCGATAGATAACGGCGTACAGGATAACAAGCATCACAGCCGATGTGATAAGCCTCTTTGTCGTTCGCTCTTATTTCAAGGTCAGTGCCAAGACACCATGCATCGCGATAATACGAGTGCATGTTTGCAAGCAGGGCCATTGTTTTGAATTTCCCATCGGCAGACATCCAGTTCTGGACAACTTCTCTTATACAATACGATGCCTCCTTTCCGGAATGGAACTCTTTTCTGATATAGAAATACCTAAAGACCTGAAAGCCATGACAGGTGGTGATGATATTAAAGTATTCATTATCCCGGCATGATTTACGGGTGGTGGTCTCAATCTTCAGATGGGTGCCACAATTCGGACAGATATCCATTTCTCCATCTTCCAACTTCATGAGGTCATAGAAGATTTTCCCACAGTGGGTGCAGGTTATCAGACCTTTTTTTAGGCGCAGTCCTACATGGTCCATCGCATTCATAATTCCCCATCTTCTTTGTTTTTCAGTCAATGCGGGGAGTTTTCCGCTGAGTTTGACTATCTGCTTTTGTAACTCTGTTTTCGGTTTCATAGGTCTTCAAATAATAAAAATTGCCCTAATGGTATTTCTGTTTTCTTCCCTTTACGCTTATTAGGGGAGGAAGCAGGCTTTTTAGTTTCCAGAAGTTCTGTAGCTGCTTCTTTTTTCACACTCACAGCTGATACCTTATAATTGGTTTGCTTATTAACTTTGATATCATCTTCATCGTAGTAATGGACCGCCATTCCGAATACTATGTCATTATCCATCCCGCATCCTTTTACTCCAGAACTTATCGTACTACTTTCTTTGAGAGCCTCGCCCATAATATAGGCAAGACACTCATCAATGCTCTTATTCTTCTTTCTATAGGCTACAGCAAACAGTTCATCAGACTTTGCCCGCTTATCCAAGTAAGATTGAATGGTCTGTTTGAATGAATTTTGTTTTTTCATATTAATAGTTGATTGATAAAGGCATTAGTAAATAAGTAAGACTACGAACTTCTTCATCGCAGCGGGTAAAGATTGAGGCTTTCGACGGATCGCTCATGGTGATAGCAATATCTTCCGAAGGAATGCTGTTTACCATCTCTATCAAAAAACTGCTCTTGAAACCTATTTCAATATCACAGCCTGACTGCAGGCTGATCGTTTCTTCTGCAGATTTAGAAAAGTCTAAATCATGAGCTGCTATTTTAAGAGAGTTGGGATCGAATTTGAGTACCACCAGAGATGAGTTGCTGTCACAGAAGACAGATACACGCTTTAGAGCTGAAACTATATCGGCTTTCTTTAATACTGCACGATTGGGCTGGTTTTGAGGGATAACGGCACGATAGTTAGGGTACCGGCCTTCAATCATACGGCAGACTAACCGGTATGAATCAAACTCAAATAAAATATTAGTCTGATTTACCGATATTTCTACTTCCATGCAATCTTCCGGAACAATATTAGAAAGGATTTTAGCAAACTTGCTTGGCAGGATAAAGGCCGCCCGTTCCTTGCGCGTATAAGCGGATGGATTTTCAGTCATTGCTAGACGGGTACCATCTGTTGCGACAAATGACATTGAATCTAAACCGATATCAAAATAGACACCATTTAGTACTGGACGGAGTTCATCATTGGCACTACAGATCAAGACTTGTCTTATTCCGTATAATAAGTCATTGCCAGAAACGAGAAATGGGCTGGCAGTATCATCCGTGTTCATGGATGGGTATTGATCGCCTTTTTCAAGTGGTATTGAAAACCTGCCATTAGCGTACTTGACAATCAATTCCTTTTCAAGGATGGATATAGTCAATGGTTGTTCGGGGATTTCTTTTAATCCGTCGAGTAATGTTTTGGCGTTAGCCATGAAAGAATAATTGATGAAGTCGGCAGCGCCATCTACGTTTGTAGAGATGCGCCCACCTTCTTCCCCTGCTGTCACTAGAATAAGACCATATTCATCAACAACAAACAAAAAGTTGTCATAAGCTGGTGATGTGTTTTTAGGCTGTATGATTCGCCCGATTGATTTCAACTTATCTAATAAAGCTGTTTTTGAAACTGTAATTTCCATGCGTCATTGTTTTGCGGCGCATAACGTAAAAATGAGATGAGTTTCAGTAATAAGCGCTATTGAAGCATATATGCAATAAAAGCCGGACAAAACCATTGTTTTATCCAGCTCAACACCATTCTGTTTGCAAATATATAGAGAGTTTTTGTATTTGCAAACGTTTCAGTCTTTTTTTTCTTCTTTTTTCTGCAATAAATCCAATACAGCGCGATTTGCCTTATCACAAATACTATAATCTATATCAATGTAGATATCGGCCATCTTATAGTCGTTATTTACATGACCGAGGCAGAAGTCAATGTCTGCCTTCGGTACTCCGGCCTTGTTTCTTGCCAAGCTGGCCCAGCTGTGGCGGGCCCAGTTTGTGGTGACCTTGAAGTCTAGTTCTAAGTTCATACAAATGTCTTTCAGTCCATTATTGATTGCTCGCATGAAATTATTCAAGCTACAGTAGTTGGTATGAAAGTAGGAGAGGAAATAACCCTCTGTGTATTTATCAAGCAGGATGCGAAGCTCCGGTTCGATCTTGACGGAAAGTGGTATCTGTTCGTGATTCTTCTCCGTATTCGTTTTAGATCGCATGTACTCCAGTCTTCCGCGGCGTTCGCACGAAATACTATATAGGTCGTTAATATTGACTCCCATCATGTAGAACATCATCATAAAGACATCACGTGCCATATTGGTACGTTTCTTGTCAGATTGGAAATCCCTAATCTTCAATAGAGTGTTGATGTCTATATTCTTTCGTTTCCTCCGGTACTCCGGTATCTCAGCCTTTTTGAATGGATCGCCTGGGATTCTTATAATATCAAAGTCCTCATTGTTGTAATAGAGCTTGGCTTTGTTGTACAATGCTCTCAGTCCTCTAAGGTAATGGCTTATTGTGCCCGGTTCTAAAGGGATGCCGGCGGGCCCGGAGTGATATAAGTCTTTGATCATCTTATTTAGCAGAAATGAGGTAATTAGCTTAATATCTATCTTTTTTCTTTTCGTGTACCAACATAGGGTATCGATAGAGGATCTATACCATTCGGCTGTTTTCTTTTTTTTCGTCTGAATTACTATGTTTTGGGCGAACTCTACAAAGTCTATAAACTCGGCGTCAGGAGCTAGGGATTTCTCTATTTCTTCTTTTAAATCCTTGCATGACATAAACTGAGTTCTTTCTTGTCCTAGCTTTAAATATTCTCTCCTGATCTTTTGGATATACGCATTTATTTCGTACTCTATCATTTCGCCGTTTGTTACGTTTGGCAGGATTCGTCCGGAGTCATCCATGTTTCCGGGTTGGATATAGTAGCTGGTGGCTATATACTGAGATTCTCTATTATGATAGATTCTAATTTTTATATTGGATGTTCCGTCTTGTTTTATATGTCTTCCAGTTTGAAAGACGATCGCTTTAAATGTTGCCATACTGTTTTAATGTTTTTTAGAGGTTTAAAATCGCATTAAACAGCTTGAATCGGGGTGAATTGATGGGAAACCGCTTTAATTTCCACTAAATAGGTGCAAATAGAGAAACCTGTTCAAAGATAGTTCAAAGAATTATCCCCTTTATTTGCCCCTAAATGGGGTCTAATTAAGTCTATTTTGCACCAATGAAAAAAGCCGATACAAACTGTATCAGCTCAACACCATTCAATTTTTCTTAACTTGAAATTTTCGTCGGGGTAGCGGGATTCGAACCCACGACCCCCTGCTCCCAAAGCAGGTGCGCTA
>ERZ791611.184-NODE-184-length-72740-cov-9.324111_pt1 | contig 72740 bp, 70 predicted proteins | sample MGYA00510275_ERZ791611 | MGnify/ENA primary metagenome ERZ791611 (study PRJEB30046, sample SAMN00791912) | human gut metagenome | study: EMG produced TPA metagenomics assembly of the A metagenome-wide association study of gut microbiota in type 2...
TGTAATTGTCGTTACCGAAGTCTTTCATCTTGTACATACCGCTATGGCGGTCGAAATAGATATTACACGATGCTTTTTTGTCCTGATACAGTGGGTTAAGAAAATGCCTGCCTATACGCCAGTCACCGGGTAAATAATGCTTGAAAACGAGCAGACCGCTATTTGTCCTGTTTAGTATTTCTTCTTTCCTTAACATATTGCTGGTGATTAGTTATCAGTTCGTTTATACACTCCTTGTCACGCTTAATCAGGCGTTCTTCCAACATTCTCTTGACTTCCTTAATCTTATAGAAATAATGCCCCTTGATGTCGGAGTAGGAAATCATTCCTGCCGCCCGCAGACGTTGCAAGGTTCGGTCACTGATTTTTAAGAAAGTACATACTTCGTAACTATCCACCCAAATTTCATCTTCATCGGTCTTGTTTTCGTCCAAATGATTGAAGATGTAGTCTGCTATGGCGGTAATCTTGTTGTCAAGTTCCTTGTAGGCTTTTGACTCAAATGTTATAATTTCCATATTGTTAACTTATTGATTTGTTGCAAAATTGCATCATTCTTGCGGATAAGAAATACAAGGTTATACCAACTTGGTTGAAATTTTTTTAGGGCTTTTCAAGGTGATTTTTAGGGCTAAAAGCTGTTTTTATCCCTATTTGTATGCTTAATTTGTACAAAAAGAAAAACTACCAAGTTACTACCAACTTGGTAGTTTTTCTTTTTGTAAAATCCTTATTTATAAATCATCATCATCCATACGCTTTTGCAGTTGCTCTACTATGAATGTGAAAAAAGCCGTTCGGTCTTTCTTCCGGTTTTTAAGACTAAGATATGTTCGGTAATAGTCGCCCAACTCTATGTCAAAGGCAGCTTCGACAAACGCCATGACCTCTTTTATTGTAGCGTTGCCATAATTCAGCGTTTTGGCGGCAAACAATCCATATCCCCATTCTATCGCTTCCGATTTTGTGCCAGTCCATTTCAGTTTGAAGTCCGACAAATCCATTTTTATTGTGTTCGATTGTTGTTTCTTATCTAATAGCAAAAGTTGCTGGTTCAGATAGATGTTCAACATATCGTTACACAATATTTTCGCCACTTTATAATCAAAGCCAGTTGAAAATGCCGGGTCTTTGTCAAGGAAAGAACTGTCGGTACATAACTGGAAACTCATATAGCCCCTTAGAAAATAGCAGTTATCCAAGTGAGTGGCTTTTGAACGGTAATACTGATAGAAGTCTAAATTCCGGTCAAAGAAATATTTCAAGTTACCCAATTCGCTTATGAAGTATTCTCTTTGCGTTTCCTTACTACCAATAGGACATTTGGTTATGATGTTGCTAATCTTGTTGTAATAAAGGTATCTGCTTAATATTTCAGGCTTTAATTTCTTGAAAAAGTCTATTTCGTCTTGTTCGTTCTCAAACTTAAAGGATGACACGTTTGCACGGAGTTCCAAGAAAAGAGGTTTGATAAAATTTACCATATACGAAGTTTGTTCCAATGCAACCACATCATCGGAACAAACTTGTGCTATCTCATTTTCAATCTTTTGCAATATATCTTGTGCGAACTGTATCATCTATTTATAGTTAATTGACTACCCCACTATAATTATCTATATTTCAATTCTTTATTGGGAGAATAATTGTTCTCTTTCGTTGAGTTTATATCTTATTCTCTTCCATTTGCTCCCTCTTTGAAAGAACGTATACCTTTACCTATACCTTTCATTAGTTCGGGAATTTTCTTACCGCCGAAGAAAAGCAGGACTACTAATGTTATTGTCAATATTTCTTGCATACCGATACTTCCAGTAAATAAGGGTATCATAGTATATTTTTAGATTATTCGATTAAACCAATGGTACGCAACCACGTTTCTATACTGCTTCGTGCATTTTTCGCTTGGCTGCTTGATATAGCCAATGATTGCAGGATTTCGGAATCGGGACAGACGGAACGAATATTATTTACGCTTTGTGCCGTTCCGCTACCCCCATGAGTGCAGAACGGGGCAATTTTCTTTCCCGTAAGGTCGTACATAGCCAAAAAACTTTTTACAGGTGGTGCAAGCCGACTGCTCCAAATAGGTGTTCCGACAATCAGTGTATCGTATTCATATATATTTTCGACTTGTGTAACCAATGCCGGACGAATATCATTATCCAGTTCTTGCCGGGCACGTGCTGTAACTTCATTATATACCGAAGAATAAGGTTCTTCGACTTCTATTTCTACAATATCGCAGCCCGTCAGTTCTTGGATAGTGTTTGCTACGGTACGAGTATTTCCACTCCACGAAAAATAGACAATAAGCGTTTTGTCTGCTTCTGTCGTTGGGTGGTCTGGTGTCGGTATTTCTTCTGCCGATGTTCCGTTACTGCATGATACGATGCAGAATAATAATGCTGTAAATAAAAAATTAATCATTTTCATACTTGTAATTATTAGTCTAAATTCTTTTCATATAGCCACTTTGATAATAAATTCGCCACTTCAATATTATTCAAGTCAGAGAATGGGAAATGTGTATTACCATGTAGCCCTGCTTCGGGCAGGTGAACTATTGTTACATCACCGCCCAAGTCGTTGAGCATTTTAGCCCACTTGCGCATCAGGTGTAGGCGGCGTGTCCATTCGTAAAGCTCCGGTCGTTCGTCTGTTTCAGGCAGATTGTCGCCATAATAGACGATAATCGGTATTCCTGTGTACTTCACAAAGTCGGACATCGGCACTTCCACCCCCTCCGTTTTCTTCGATAAGGTTAGTATCTTTCCTTCTTCGGGTACTTGCCCCTCCGGGAAAGGAATACCACCGCCCGGTTCATAGGAAACAATCGCCTTGATATTGTCCGTTTTGAGCAAGGTACGCCAACCTACCGGACCACCTTGCGAGTGGGTGACGAATATTGCCGGACCGATTTTATCAAACAATGCAGCATAAGCATCGGAATAGACCTCGAAATCCACCGAGCCGACATTAGGTGTCATCTGGCGGAAATACTGGTTGAGAGCTTCCGTATCACGACTGAATTGTACGCCCTTGAAATAATCAGGGTATATTCCCACACGGAAACGGTTAAACCATTCTTCTTCATCAAAAGCAGGAGAGATAGTAACGGTTTCCGTGCCACGCCCTGCATTGCCACGCCGAGGTTGGTCAACAAGGTAGGTGGAGAAGCCACGCCGCAGGAAGATATTCTGAAACCCTTCCCGTCCGTCCGGTGTGGTTTCCCACGTTTTGGAGAACTGACCTACACCGTGCGCAAAAACAAGTGGATATTTCCGTGCATCGACAGGCTTTTGATAGAACACGTAGGCATGGTCGCCGTGGTAGTTGTGCCCCAATGAATCGGTCAATACCGTGCCGCCTACGGCGAAGCTGCCTTGTTCGGCTATCTGTAAAACATTTCCGTTGTGGGTGTTGCAACTTGACAATAAAGCAACGACCGCCATATAGAAGATTATCTTTCTCATACATTATTTCTGTATTTTCGATTCCTGCAAGGCATCGTAACGGCTACCGACAACGGGAATTGCAGCTACCGCCATTTCCAATTCTGCCATTTCTTCTACCGAGAATACAATGTCGCAAGCCCGCAGGTTTTCTTCCAAATGTGAGAGTTTGGTTGTGCCGGGAATGGGGACTATAAACGGGTTCTTGTTCATCAGCCAAGCCAATGCCACCTGCGCAGGGGTTATTCCTCTTGTCCGTCCGAAAACGTTCAATACTTCCACAATGCGATAGTTGGCACGAATGGCTTCGGGCTGGAAACGGGGTAGGGTTTGGCGGTTGTCATTGGTTGTATCGAATTGTGTATATTCGTTAATCATACCACCGAGGAAACCTCTGTTCAGCGGACTGTAAGGCACGAAACCGATGCCCAGTTCCTCACAAAGAGCCAACACACCGTTTCCCTCGACCGTGCGGTGCATAAAGTGATATTCGCTTTGGATAGCAGTAACGGGGCAGACCTTGTGCGCCCGGCGGATTGTGTCCGCATTGACCTCGCACATTCCCCAATGCAGGATTTTGCCCTCTTTGATAAGTTCACCGCACGTTTCCGCCACTATCTCGATAGGCGTGTTCGGGTCTATGCGGTGTTGGTAGAACATTCCGAGCGTTTCCACGCCGAGATTACGCAGGGAGTTTTCGCATACACGGCGAATGTTTGCAGGGGTACTGTCTTCTTCGGTTTTTACTTGTACGCCGTTCACGAACTTATGTCCGAATTTTGATGATACGAATACCCGGTCAGTATAACCTTTCAGGGCTTCACCTACCAACTTCTCATTGACGTGATAACCATAGCTCTCCGCCGTATCGAAAAGGGTAACACCACGTTCCACGGCTTCACGCACCAACGCTATTTCCTTTTCCTTGCTTGGATATTGACTACGATTGTGGTTCAAGCCCATGCAGCCATAACCCATTGAAGAAACTGTAAATGCCGCATTGCCACTACCCAATGTGCGTTGTGTGCGGACAGCCGCCATACTTGCCGGAATAGTTGCACTGGATACTATGGATTTACCCGTAATGGCTTTTTCCGCTGCCGTTACTTTTTCCAATGTCGGTGCGATGCAGATTGCCGCACTTGCCAATACCGTCCGTTTCAAGAAACCACGGCGGCTCATTTCGTTTTTCTGTTCTGTTTTCATATCTATTGCCTTATTCATTATTAGTTTCTATCAAGTGTTTACCGAAAAAATCAGTCAATTTATCGAAAGGTATTTTATCCATTTGGTCGTATAAATCCACATGGTTGGCATCGGGAACGATATATAACTCTTTCGGTTCGTTAGCTTGTTTGCAAGCATCTACACTGAAATAGCGTGAATGGGCGTTTTCTCCGGCAATGAATAATACAGGGCGTGGTGAAATCCCCTTGATTTGAGCGAATGGATAAAAATTCGTCAGTGCCGCCATGCTTGTATATCGTGTGCCGAGATAGCGAGGATGCAGCCCACGTTCGGGATTGCGGTAGTAACCGTAAAACTCTTTTTGTACCTCGTTGGCATTTTCCGGAAGTTGTTTAGGCGTACCGAAACGGATGCGTGGTTCTTCACCTTCCGCTTCACGCCAACGCTGCCGGGCAACTTCGGAAAACATTACCTTACGTTGCTCATCGGTCATGGTATCACCAAGTCCGTTGCGTGTGGCACGTCCCATATCGTACATGCTTACCGTAGCTAATGCACGGATGCGAGGGTCTATGGATGCGGCACATACGGAAAAACCACCGCTTCCGCAAATTCCTATTACACCAATCCGCTCTCTATCGACAAATGGCTGTATGCCGAGCCAATCCACAGAAGCACTGAAATCTTCCACCAAGGCATCGGGCGATACCGTATGACGGGGTGTGCCACCGCTTTCGCCTTGATAGGACGCATCGAAAGCTAATGTGATAAAACCACGTTTAGCCATTTCCTGTGCGTACAATCCGGCACACTGTTCTTTGACTGCTCCAAACGGATGCCCGATAATCAGTGCAGGGTGCTTGGCGTTTATATCCATATCTGCCAGCATATAAAGGTCAGCAACCAATGTAATATCATAACGGTTCTTGTAGAATACCTTTCTTACTGTTACCTTATTGTCTGCCACAAAAGTTTTTAATGGTTCTTGTTTCCATTCGGAAGCACGGACAAGTGTAATGATTTCATCGACTTGTGCATCTGTCAGACCATTGTATTTTCCATGAGCGATATGTACATTCAACTCGTTTTCCACTCCGTCCATAGCGGCAAGCATAGCGATAGTTGCCAACTCCCTTGTTTTCCAATCAAGATTGTCACGCCCGAAAATATCTCCAAAAAGATGCGCTTTAAGGTATTGGTCGATTGCCGGAGCAAATGCCAATACAGCACCCTGTGCATCACGTCCGAATAACTTGCGTTGATTGGTTGCACCGTATTCTACACCTCTGCTTACATCTTGTAAGGTCGGTAATGCTCCCTCTGCATCGTTGATACCTTGTGCCTTGCGCTCTTGCAAGACACCTATAAACGTGTTCAACGCACCCATGCTACGGGGAAAACCGCAATAGGCATAGAGTTGAACAAGCACTTCTTTGATTTCATTCACAGACAGTCCGGCATCCAATCCAGCAGTTAGAGCCGTAGTCAGTCCCGGCTTATCTCCCTTTGCCGCACTCCCACTGATTGCGGCGATTTGTCTTTCTTTCAAATTTAACATACTTTCCTTATTTTGGGCATAAATGCTGCTTATACAGAATAAGACACAAGCGATACTTACCAATAACTTTTTCATATCCATTTCTTTTAAATTATTCATAATGCAAAGTTAGGGGGAATAATTAACCTATGATGTATCAATTCTGCGGATAGAAAAACCAATTTTATAGGTCGGGCTGTGCAATGTTTGCCATTATCTATAAAATTGGTCATATTTCAGATAAAATTGAAACATATAATCTTGTCTGAACGGCTTATCTTTGCCGGAAAAGAAGTAATTTTGTATTCAGTAAATAATAGGTTATGAATGAAATAACAAAACTCGATACGGTACAACACTATTGTGACCTTTTCGGCATAGAAGCATTGCATCCGCTGATAAGCATTGTTGATTGCGACAAGATGTCACCCATTCGTCATGGACGACGACTTTATAATCTCTATGCAGTCTTACTGAAAGATACGGACTGCGGCACTATGAGTTACGGAAGAAGTTTATATGATTATGAAAAGGGAACTGTTCTTTTTGCAGCTCCGGGGCAAGTCATGGGAGCTGATGATGACGGTGAACTTCATCAACCGGCAGGTTGGGCATTGGTATTCCACCCCGAACTGTTACGGGGAACTCCGTTGGCAAGCATGATGAAAGATTATACATATTTTTCATACAATGCCAACGAAGCCCTGCACCTATCAGAACACGAACGCCGGACGATTACAGAGTGTATGGAGAAGATACAGGCAGAACTGCAATATCCCATTGACAAACACAGCAAATCGCTGATTGTGGATAATGTCAAACTGTTACTTGACTATTGCATCCGTTTTTATGACCGTCAGTTCATTACTCGTGAAAATGCTAACAAAGATATTCTGACACGTTTTGAAAATCTTGTGGAGGATTATTTAGTCACTAATGCTTCTGCCGAAAAAGGTATGCTTTCCGTACAGTATTGCGCAGATAAACTCTGCCTTTCTGCCAGTTATTTGGGCGATTTGTTAAAAAAGGAAACTGGAATATCTGCATTGAAGCATATCCAGCAAAAGATGCTTGATGTGGCGAAAGAACGGGTATTTGACACATCAAAGTCTATCAGCGAGATTGCATACGAATTGGGTTTTCAATATCCACAGCATTTCAGCCGTTGGTTTAAGAAAATGGCTGGGTGTACGCCGAATGAATATAGAACCACAAATTAACTTTGCTCTTTGTTCCGTGAATGGTTGACCAGTAAAACACCGGATATAACAAGTATAGCTGCAATCGGTTCGTCCCAGCTAAAAACATCTTGCCCAATCAAAATAGCAACAACAGAAGCTATGATTGGTTGTAGATTGATGTAAATGCTGGCAATAGTGGGTTGTATGCGTTTGAGGGCGACAGGATATAATAAATTATTGAGTACTGTTGCCAGCAATAATACAAATCCAAGTTGAAATAATGACTGTAATCGGAATACAGACGGATTAAATGTTTCTATTTGTAAATCGTTTATGCAGAAAGGAACTACAAACAATGTAGCAAACAGAAACATCCATTTTTGAAGTGTGACTGGGGAATATTTTATTGCTACCTTTCGTATGATAATTAAATAAAATCCAAGCATAACCGTATTGGCAATAGCGAAAACAATGCCCAACATATTGTTTTTACCGGGTGTCACAATATCCATTTGTGAAACCAATATCCATGCCCCGGCTATTCCAAATAGAACTCCGATTGTCTTTTGTCTATTTATAGCCTCTCTCAAAAATAATACAGAAAGAAGCATGACCACGATTGGATTTAAGGCTACAATAAGCGCAAAATGAACAGGTGTTGTATAGTTTAATCCCCATGCAAAAGAAAGATAGGTACAAGCAATGCCTGAAATTCCCCCAAGAGCAATAATTGACAAATCTTTTGCATTGACATTTTCTTTTTTTGAAAAAAGACTAATTACCCAAAACACCAAAGTTGCAAACAAGATGCGTGACACGACAAGTTCAATCGGCGTTAACCACCCACTTAGGAGAGATTTACCGATAGGTACATTCAAACCGCAAATCATTTGCGTTGAAAGCATAGCAATATGTCCGCTTAACTCTTTTCTATTCACTATCTAACATTTATCTTAAAATCTTTAAATACGCAAAATTAATAATTTCCTTTGAACAAATCGAGTCAAAATAACTTGCAAAGTTTTTCTAAGACAAATGAAAACTTAGTGCAAGGTGCAAGTATATATCTATATATAGCTTGCACCTTGCACTAACCGCAGAAGATTTATTTTCAATGGTTTGCGTATTTCAAAAGAAAACCGTATCTTTGAACCGTAGTTTTAGGCAGACAACGAACAGCCAAAAGGTGACAGAAAAGCGTTATTCTTGTAACCTAAGTTGTACCCCCTAAGGCTTTGACATACTGATAAGAAATTGAATTTCAAGGATATTGGAGAGTGGGTTCATAACCCTATCTCTCCGCTGAAAAACGGAAGTCCTTGCAAGTTGCTTGCAGGGATTTTTTGCGTTTAAGACATTGTGTCCCCGGATTGTTTCGGGCAATCCGGGAATACAGGAGGGGAAGTGTTTATCTCCTCCGTCTTATATCTTTACCGCTTTCTCGAACCGTTTCTCAAGACATACGCTGAGGTCGGTGGTGACAACTGCCCGTTGTGGAAAAGCGTGAATATGGTGGCCGGGGTGGGGGCAGCCTGTGCCTGCTCCAGCGTCTCCAGTTTGATTATTTTCAGCGGGATTCCTTTGCTTTGGGCTACATCTGCCAGCGAACCGAGGACGTGGTATTCTGTGTACGGGCAGCGGTTGGTGAAGTAAACGACCAGCCCGTTTTTCTCCTCGCATTCCCCACTTTTCGTGCAGGCCTTGAAAGAGGGCTCGGGCGCATCGGACATCAGTTTCAGAACCAGCAGGCTGAAACCGTTGGGGAGTTTTTCCACCGTCTGGAAACCCTGGCGCAGAAGCCATTTGGTGTCGCTCATGAAATGGAATTTGGATGTACCCGCTACGGTGACCAATCCTGCTTTTCCCTGCGACTGGGCATCGTCGATGGCGGATTGCAACAGCGCCTTGCCGTGTCCGCATCCCTTGTATTGTCCGGATACCCAGAAACAGTTGATCATCAGATAGCCGGGGGCGTTGACGGGAACCCAGGCCTTTTCGGCGGGGACGTATTCGATGAATACCTTGGCGCGTTCGTCAAGACGGCGGAAAACATATCCGTTGTCGAATTCTTTCCTGAGCCATTCTTTTTTCAGCTCATAGCCTTCCTTGCATTTTTTGTCGGAGAAGGCGCAACAAATATGTTCCGTTCCGATGTTTTCTTTTGTCAGGGTGATGTATTTTGTTTTCATCATACTATTATTTTATAGGTATATAAATTTAGCTTGTTGCTGTGTCATTGTTTTTTAGGTGTAATGGATGTACTCTTAGCCATCCCATGTGTCCTCTTTGTTTTTCATAATTTATTCCATGTTTGTGGGATAGGTAATCTGTTCTTTTGCCCGGTTTGTTATCTCCCGGATGAAATCGGTTTTTGCATCGGTGTAGCCGTCGCGATCGTGTTCGTATAGCTTTTGTAGTTTGACCTTTAACTCACCGTAGACCTTGGCCGTATTGGGATGGGCGAGGAGATAGTCGCGGAAATAAGGTTCGTCCCAGTCGCCGGAGTATCTTATGTGGAGATGGAAGGCTTGATCTTTAAATCCTTCGGGCGTATATCCTTTCATAAACATCATGTGGGGAGGCGGGTTGTCGGGTTTGTGGCAATAGATGTAACCTGCTGACTCGATAGTCGGGATGAGGCGGACGGGATCGGTTTTCTGCTGTATCTCCAGCAAAATGTCGATCGTCGGTTTGGCTGTCAGACCGGGGACGGCAGTGCTTCCGATATGGTTGATACGGACGATGTTTTCCGCTCCGATGGTTTTTATGAGCAGCTCTTTTTCTGTTTTGTAACGTCCGGGCCACTCCGGGTTATGGGGCGACAGTATAATAGGGAACAGTTGCCAAAGTTCCTCATTGCTCATTTCGTTCAAGTCCTTTTTTTTCATGATGTTCGTTTTTGACAGGTTACTCCGGTTCGTCCGTATCCAGGCAAAAAGGATGGCCGGCGGGGTCGATCAATGTGCGGGAAGTTTTGAAATATTGCTCACCGGCAAGGCGTGCTCCCAGGCTGAGGGCGTGGCGGACGGCTTCTTCGAGGTTGTCCACATAGAAATCGAGGTGTAGCATTTGCCCCTGTTTCCCTGCCTGCCAGGGCCAGACGGGCGGTTCGTATTCTTCAATCTCCTGGAAGGCGATGACCATACCGGCGGGCGAAGTGATGGCTGACCAACCGTTTGCCTGCGGGTGTGTCCACTCCCAATTCAGAAGCTGACTGTAAAAACGTGCCATGATACCTGCATCCTTGCAATCGACGACGACGTTGATTTTGCTGATTGTAGCTTTCTTTGTTTCCATGTTCCCAAAGATAGAATAAGTTTTTGATTTGTAAGAATGGAGAGGGATAATTCCGCTTTGTGGGAAGAAAGGGCTATCTTTGTGCGATAAAAATAAGCAGAAATTCCGATGTTTAAGAAACTTGTGGCGATAGAGCCTGTAAGCCTGATTCCATCAGCAGAAAAGAAATTGCAAGATTTTGCGAAAGAAGTTATTATGTACGACGATATACCATCCGGCGATGAGGAGGTGGCAAGCCGTATCGGGGATGCGGACGCTGTTTTGTTGAGTTACACCTCGCGGATTGGGAGGGCGGCACTGGAAAAGTGTCCGAACGTCCGGTATATCGGGATGTGTTGCTCGCTTTACTCGCCGGAAAGCGCGAATGTCGATATTCGCTATGCGAACGAACGGGGTATCGTTGTCACCGGTATCCGCGATTATGGCGATGAAGGGGTGGTGGAGTATGTCATCAGCGAACTGGTGCGTTGCCTGCATGGTTTTGAGCAGGAGGCGTGGGACGACATCCCCCGTGAGATTACCGGGATGAAAGTCGGTATCGTAGGACTGGGTAAGTCCGGTGGCATGATAGCGGATGCCTTGAAGTTTTTCGGGGCTGATGTTGCCTATTTCGCCCGGAGCGAGAAAGAGGCGGCACGCGGGAAGGGCTATCGTTTCCTGCCGCTTGGCGAACTGTTGTCGCAGAGTGAAGCCGTTTTCTGTTGCCTGAATAAGAACACTGTCCTGTTGCATGAAGCCGAATTCGGGCAGTTGGGCAATAAAAAGATACTGTTTAACACCGGTTTGTCTCCGGCCTGGGACGAGGCTCCCTTCATGAAATGGCTCGAAGGCGACAATCTCTGCTTCTGCGATACCGCCGGAGCATTGGGAGACAGCCACCTGCTGAACCATCCGCATGTACGTTGCATGCAAGTCTCGACAGGACGTACGCGCCAGGCTTTTGATCGTCTGAGCGAGAAAGTGTTGGCAAACCTTTCGGCCAATTGCAAATAAACAGAGTTGGAATAGGTAGCACGCGAATAATCACTGAAAAGTATTAATTATCAGTGTTTTATCCGCGTGCTCTATATTTTTATATAGTTTTGACAACCTGGCAGGGATTCCCGACCACCAGACTGTTGGAGGGTATTGACCGGGTGACAACGCTTCCGGCACCGATTACGCAGTTATCGCCGATAGTAACGCCGGGCAGTACGATTACTCCGCCACCAATCCAGACATCGTTTCCTATCGTAATAGGCAGCGCTCTTGTACGAAAGAACAGTTCTCCCGAGTTTTCATCCCAGTCTTCCACAAATCTCTCGGACGCACTTACCGGGTGGGTTGCAGTGTAGAGTTGCACGTTGGGAGCTATCAGGACGTTATTTCCTATCGTTATATAATTGTTATCGAGGAAGGTACAGTTCATGTTGATAATCACTTTATCCCCGATAAAGATATGTTTGCCGCATTCGCAGTGGAAGTTTATATCGACTTTCGAGTGTTTTCCGACGCGACCGAATAGCTCATGCAGCAAAGTTGTCCTTGCTTCGCTGTCCGAAATGTCGGTCGAATTGAATTCCGCAAGCAACCGTTTGTTACGGACGATCATATCAAACACTTCTTTATCCAGGCGGTTGCAATATTCTCCCGACAGGAATTTCTGATAGTTGGTTTCCATAATGACTGTTTTTTCGGTAAGGATTGTTTATGAACCTTTTAAAAGACGATGGGTGAGGTGATGTTCAGCAGCGTATTCACTACCGACCAACCGGCTATCTCGGCTGTCGCACTGTAGACGTCGATTACGGCATGTACCTGGTCGTTCCTGATCTCTACCCGTTGTGTATCGCCCGTAAATCCGGGGGTGGACTGCATTGTGACCTGCATGTTCCCGGGGCCTACCGAAGCCCGTGAGGCGGCAACGGTGACATTGACCTTGGTTGGGAAGAGTTTGATGGCTTCTTTTGCACTTCCGGAGAAGACGGTACGTTGTTCCGTTTGCAGTGACTCGTCGTAGACGGGCGTGCCTTTCAGGGCGTTGGGGCCTTTCTCATTGAAAAACTTCGCGGTGGCGTTTCCCATCAGGGAAGCCGTCCGCAACACATCGAAACCGCCGGTTGCTCCGGAGGCCAGGTAGACGCGCGTACCGTGTGCCTTGGCTGTTTCCGAGACTTCGCGGTAGAAGTCGTCGTCGGCAAGCGCTCCGATAGAAAGGGTTACAATTGAAGTACCGTTTTTCAGGGTGGGGATAGCCAATTCCCTCATGGCGGCAGGGGAGGCAGCTTCCACCAGGTAATCGGGTTTCAGCGCCAGCAAATCCGCTATGGTTGTACACGCTAGGCAAGGTTTTCCCTGTTTCTGCATCCGGGCGGCCATGCTTTCGGCCTTCGATACCGTACGGGAATAGACACCAACTAAATCATATTCAGGCAAAATGCCTTTGATAACGGCTTCGGCGACGATACCGCCCAGCCGTCCGCATCCGACAATTACTAATTTCTTCATGATGGACAAAGGTACATTTTTTATAGTATCATCCGATATCTGACACCGGTTATAGTTTCTTGATAGAGAAAAACCTTAACTCGGTTACATTTACTCCATTTATAACGATTTTGTTTTTATCCGACAGATTAGATGTTGCTATTTCTTGTGTGAATTTTTCGTTTTCTTGTGCAGATAACTTCTTGCGAGCGATTAAGTCAATGACTCTTATGTGGAGAAATGAGTCACCTATGAGAAAGTTGCTGTCGTATAAAGTTTCTCCTATAACTCGTGCTACATTTCGGAATTCGTTAGTACAATTGGAGAGAATAGATTCGTCAAAATAATCTTCTTCCACTTCCTGGATTGCATTCTCTTTATTGATAATTCTTATTGGAGCATCCGATTGCGACCATTTTTCCCAAAGTAAAGCGTACTCTTTTTTTTGATCATCTGATATGTGCTTAATCTTATCATATAAAACAGCTATATTATCGATAGAACAACATGCTAGCGGCAATATAAACGGATTTTGTTCAAGATGAGGAAATAAAACCTTTATTTCAGTGGTGTCGGCTTCATATAACTGACCTTTGATTAGTGAGCAAGCCATATAAAAAAAGAGTCGTCCATCAACATCATTTCCATGCCAAACAACGATATTATCGTATTTATCGAAATCATATTTTATGAAGTCCTGTAAAGTTATCAGATGACTATCAGGAAAATGATGTTTCCCAATCAGTTTTTCAAGAGATTGTGATCGTTTTTTCAGTCCTTCATTATTTAAATCTTTAATGGGGGAAAGGGAAGCATGTTTAAGTGTATTTTCAAAAACTAAGACTTTGTCGTTGATGCCTGATCTTTTAAAAAATAACTTTATTGTACCTATTCCTGATGGTTCTGAAGCTATATGTAATGTTTTGTCCATGAAATCAGATAAGTTATATATTAATATTTACATATTGTAGTTGTCCGGTAGGCATGCTTTGCTGGTCATTCTCTTGTTTGTCAAGCAGTAAAACTAATATCGAGGAACATCTTTTATCTCCTCGTAATAGTTTTCGATGCCGATTTTCCGTATTTTTCGTTGATGGAGATGAAACGTTTTTGCAAATGTTCGTCGAACCCGGTTTGTTCGCAGGGGAAAGAGGTACATTGAAAACAAAAATCGACACCCTTCTCACGGAAACAATCCCTGACATGGCAACTTTTGAACAGGGCACATGCCTGTTCGCGGCAACCGTTGCATTTGGCTTCCGAGAAATAATGCAGCATCATTTTGAAACTCTGGTAGTTTTCGAAGACTGGTTCGTCGAGCATGGTGACGAAGCGTTGGGCATAAACATCGAAGTTACCCAGGCTTTTGATGAGTTCGGTGCTGTGTTTCTGTATGTTGCCACCGTTGAAGGCAAAGCAACCCCCGCAGTGAAGTCCGCAAGGGGCGATGTGTTTCTTTATGATCTCGTTAGGTTGCATATGCGTTTATTTTAATCCTTTCTTGAAAAGTATCATCGACAAGGCATCCTTCACCTGTTCTTTTTCGGTGATGACAACGCTCATGGGGATGAGTTTTCCACTAGGTTTCGTCCGGTAGAATTCCTCTTTGATGCTTTCCGTAATTTCCATGTCAGCGATACGGTCCAGATGCTTTTCGGTAAAGTAGGAGGTGGTCCTGAAGTAGTTCTGGTAGACAACCAGCCACGCGAGGTTTTTCTTCTTCGACAGGACTTTGCACAACCAAGCTTTCCCGTCGTTGTAATAGTTCCATTCGAGTGTCAGGCCGGCGGCTTCAGCCGATGCGCTGAACGCTTCGAATGCAGGGAAACTAGCCTCCAGAACGTCAGCAAGGACTTCATTTGTGGGGAAGATGTTTTTGTCTTTTAAAATAGGAAGTTCCATAATGTTGTGTATTTCGGTGTGAAAAATAAAGTTTATTTTGTAGGTATATCTTACAAATCAAAGAGTCAATACCTTTTCTCCGTTTTTGAGATATTCGGTTAGCGGAGCTCCCATATATCTGACGGTAACTCCCAGTTTCTCGATTACAGGTTTCACTCCGAACCTTTCGCAGCAGTCCTGGCAGGCTTCGACGGTGACACCTGTTTGAAGCATTTCCAGAATTTCCGTTTGAACCTGTGTGTCCTGGGCGGCTAACTTTACGGAAGCTCCCCAAAGAATCACATTCACTTCCTGCCACCAGCCTCTCTTTTTGGAGTTGAGGGTGTACATGGCTAACATATTGAATATGGTGTCTTTATTGTCGGTTGTCCAGAGAATGTTTAATTTGTCGTTCATGGTAAGATGATTTATTATAGGCTTATCCCTGTTCGCAAATGTATATAAAAGAAATAGAACTAAATATTACTTGATGGATAATCTCTGTTTTTTATTAGAGTTATTTCTGAATATTGGAAAAATGTTTTGATATTTGGAAAATAGTGGGTAGCTTTGTCGCAAAGAAGTAATCATGAGAATAATCACATTTGCTACTCTGAGGGAATATTCTAAGAAGCATGCTGACGCAGATGTTCCTTTGAGAGATTGGTACAAAAAGACGGAAAAGAGTGACTGGTCATGCCTGGCAGATATAAAGCAAACGTTCAATAGTGTTGATTATGTGGGTAATGACAGGTTTGTTTTCAATATTAAGGGCAATGAGTATAGATTGGTTGCGATAATCTTGTTTGCCGCCAGGAAGGTTTTCATCCGCTTTATCGGCACACATAAAGAATACGATAAAATAGATTGTTCCAAAATTTAGGATTTTGTATTCGTGAGACACACGTATAAACTGTAAGTAAATTATGGCAAAGATAAAAGATAAAAAACAGTACGATGCGGCCTGTGCAAGAATTGAAGAATTGCTGAAAGTTGTAAGTAATAACACTCCTACGGATGACAAGAATTACCTTGAGTTGGATTTGCTGTCTGATTTAGTCGCTGATTATGAAGAAGAACATTTTCCTGTGGAAACTCCGTTGCTGGTGGACGTTCTTAAACTTCGTATGTATGAAATGAATCTTACTCAAACTAAGCTCTCGGAACTGTTGAGCGTGAGTCCTTCCCGGGTTAGTGAGTATCTTTCCGGTAAATGCGAACCTACGTTGAAAGTTGCCAGAGACATAAGCCGGAAGCTGAATATTGATGCTAATATTGTTTTGGGGGTATAGCTTTTATTATAAGTGTGGAAATAAAATCAGTATTGTAGTTAATTATCCTCCCCCTCCTGACATACTGTTGTCACCCCCGCCCCATACCTTTGCCTCATAGTTCGAGTATAAACATTAAAAAACTACGAAGATGGAATTAAAATTGTATTATTTAGGAGAGGTTTCCGGGATGACGAAAGAGCAGGTAGAAGAAGCTGAAAAGTTTATCAAGGGATTTGAGTACGGTATCATCGCCACTTGCAATGCCGAGATTGGCCCGCGTCTTTCGGCCTTGAACAACCTGGCTGGACAGACATTGCAGCAACTCCATTTCGCGACAGAAGCCACTACGCAGAAATTAGCAAACCTCCGTCAGGATCCGCGCTGCGAAGTGATGTACGCCACGCTGGAAGGTGGCCAGATGCAGATTGCGGGTAAGGCCGAGATTGTCACCGACGTGGAACTGAAGCGCGAACTTTGGCAAGACTGGATGAACGAATACTCCCCCGAAGGCCCTACCGGCGACGGCATTTGCATCATCCGCCTGATCCCCCAATCAATCCGGGCGATGATTTGCTAATCGTTCGACAGATACCCGGAAAGTTGATATCTTTGTAAAAAAATCAACTGAAGAAACACGTACAATGAACCGTCTGGAACGAATATCCGCTATCCTGGTCAAGCTGCAATCCCGCCCTGTTGTCACGGCAAGCGAGATTGCGGAGCAGTTCGGAGTAAGTCTCCGGACGGTCTATCGCGACATACGTGCGCTTGAAGAGTCCGGCATCCCTGTCGGTGGCGAGGCCGGGGTAGGGTATTCGCTGGTGGACGGTTTCAAGTTGCCGCCCCTGATGTTCAATACCGAGGAGGCTCTCTCTTTCCTGGTGGCGGAGAAACTTGTCAGCCATCAGACCGACGGCGATACCTACGGACTGTTCCGCAGTGGCATGGATAAGATACGTGCAGTACTGAAAACAGCCGAAAAAGATATCCTTCACCATTTCGACCAGTACATCCGGATTTCGGGGAGTTACAGCGCACCGCCTGCCATCCCCGGAAATGTCCTTCAGCCGCTTCTGAAAGGCTTGTTGAATAAGAAGCAATTACTGATGACCTACCGTGCCGGCTATAACCACCAGGTCACCGAACGGACGGTCGAGCCTCAGGGCATGTTTTTCTCGAGAGGCATCTGGTATGTCCTCGCCTGGTGCAAGTTGAGGAGGGATTACCGTACTTTCCACCTGGGAAGGATTGTCCATCTATCTTTGACCGAAAACGATTTTGAGGAAGCACATCCTCCGCTGAACGAACTGATAGAACAAGTCTATTATTCCGAAGTCGATATCGAGGTGAAACTTCGTGTCCACCGCGATGTCGCACGCGATACGGAAGTCTCCAAGTACACTTACGGATTTTACGACGAGCAACCCGACGGAGAGTATTACCTCCAGAAATACCAGACCTATTCGCTCGAAGCATTCGGTCGCTGGTATCTCTCCATTGCCGACCGCTCCGAGATTATCGGGCCGCCCGAACTCAAAACGGTCGTCAGGGAGTTGATTGCGAAAATCAAGCTGTAACGCCGTCCTTCCGGCGATTTACTGCCCGGCAGTCTGCCGGTTCGTCAGTATCTTGTCCATGTTTCCGACCGCCCAATTTACAAGGGCTTCGATATGTGGCATCAGAGTTGTGCCCAGTTCCGTGAGGCTGTATTCCACGCGGGGCGGCACTTCGGGATATACTTTGCGGTGCACCAGGCCGTCGGCCTCCAAAGTCCGGAGCGTGACGGTCAGCATCCGCTGTGAAATATCGTCGATGGTCTTGTGAATGTCGCTGAAACGCATCGTGCCGTTCACGCTCAAAGTAGTCAGGACAAGCATCGACCATTTGTCGCCCAGCCGGCTGAGCACATCCCTTACCGGACAATTTCCTGTGGGGTGAAAATTTTTCATTTTTTTCCTTTTTCTATCAAACTGAAATTCAATAATAGTTACCTCTGTGTAAGTAGCTTATCCCGGAGTGCGTTCTTGTTTGTTTCGCACGGAACGTCTACATTTGCTGCACAAAGGTAATAAACTTACGAAAGGTAACTATTGTTTCACTTAATAATTACAATTATGTCAAAAAGAGTAGCAGTTTTAGCAGTAAATCCGGTAAACGGATCAGGTTTGTTCCAGTATCTGGAAGCATTTTTTGAAAATGGAATTTCTTATAAGGTATTTGCTGTTGCCGAAACGACAGAGATTAAGACTAATTCGGGTATTAAGCTGACGGTGGACGATGTGGTAGCCAACCTGAAAGGGCATGAGGACGAGTTCGACGCTTTAGTGTTCGGTTGCGGGGATGCCGTTCCTGTGTTCAGCGAAAACGCCGGAAAGCAGTACAACCAGGATATGCTGGCTGTCATCAAAGCCTTTGGTGATAAAGGAAAGATGATGATAGGCCATTGTGCAGCTGCGTTGATGTTTGAAATTGCAGGTGTTGCGAAAGGCAAGAAAGTAGCCGTACATCCGCTGGCAAAACCCGCCATCCAATCCGGACTGGCCACCGACGAAAAATCTGAAATAGACGGAAACTTCTACACCGCCCAGTGCGAAAATGCCATCTGGACGATGCTGCCGAAGGTGGTTGAGGCACTGAAATAAGAATAGTTTTTATATTGTCCCTCAATTTGGGGGACAATTCTGTTTCTTTCCGAACCGAAACCCTCTTTCCGCAATATACACCCCGCTCAGGATAAACACTGAACCGATCAGGGCAACGACCGTGATAATTTCATCAATCACGATGGCCGAAGTGATCAGCGTCACCAGCGGAACGATATAGATATAATTTGCCGTACGGAACGGCCCCAGCTCTTTTACCGCCGTGTTCCACATGATGTAGCAAAGCATCGATGCTATCACTCCCAGAAACAGCAGGTTAGCTGCCACTACCGGGTTGAGGAGAATAGTGGTATTTGTATTCAACGGATGAATCAGAAACATCGGCGTTAGCGTGACAAGCCCGTAGAAAAACACTTTCCGCGTAATCAGCAATGTCGGATAACGGTTCCCCATCTGTTTCAGTATCAGGCAGTAAAACGCCCACATCAATGCGGCAATTAGCGTAAGCATATCTCCCACCGGATTGATTTTCAGCAGGAAACTACCATTGAACACCACAAACGCTACGCCGATCAAGGCCATGACCGAGCCATATATCAGGTTTGGCTTTATCTTTTCCTGCCGATAGAAAAGCAACGAAAGAAATGCCGTCAGGATAGGAGCTGTACAGATAATCAGCGACACATTCGAGGCCAGCGTGATGCCTAAAGCCGTGTTTTCAGTAATAAAATAGATTGATCCCCCACAAAGTCCGGCGGCAACGAACATAAGCTCGTCTTTCTTACTCCGGGCAAACAACACCTTCGGCGAGATAAACCAGATACATATATAAGCCAGCGCGAAACGGTAAAAGAGGATGTCGACCGGCGAAAGCCCGTGGTGGATCAGTACTTTTGTCGATACAAATGTAGTACCCCAGATAATAACCGTTATGATCGCGATCAGGTGATACCAGTAAGTCAGATTTGTTTTTGCCATGTTGTCGGTAAATTTCTATTAATAATTCAGGAAAATCGTACTGCAAATATATGTATTTAGTAAATCAGTTCTGATGATTTGTTGAAAATAAGGAATTATTCCTATATTTGGAGTGAATACAGGACGTTGTATGTTTTAGGAATAACTTTGATAACGAAAATAGGAAAAAATACTATGGCTTTACTGGATCAGATTGATATTAAGATTTTACAAGCGTTGCAGAATAATGCAAAAGTGAACATGAAAGAGTTGTCGGCGGAACTGAATATCTCGAAAACTCCTGTTTACGAACGGGTGAAGCGGCTGGAGGAAGAGGGGTATATCAGGAATTATGTTGCGCTGGTGGATAATAAGAAGGTAGGACTTCCGCTGGTGGTCTTCTGCAATGTTTCGCTGGCGGTGCACAACGATGAGCATATCCAACGTTTCAAAGCAGAGATACAGGAGATTGATGAGGTGATGGAATGTTATTCGATCGGCGGCATCTACGATTTTTTTCTAAAGGTAGTTGTTAAAGACCTGGCCGCATACGACCAGTTTGTCTTTAACAAACTAACCAAAGTAAATGGCATCGTAAAGATGCAGAGTTCCTTCGTGTTGAACGAGATTAAGCATACGACCGCCCTGAAGGTTGTGCCGGGGGAGTGACATTGATAATTTGCTGTTTTTACCAAGAAAAGAGTTTGAATAGAATCCATGATAGCATAACTATGGCTATGATAGCAGCTAAAGCAAATAGTTTTATTCGTGAAATGTAGGTTTGTTCGTTTTTTTCACGTTCTTTCAATTGTTGGTTGATCTTTTCATATTCTTCGACACTGATGTTTGGGATATGGGAAGAATATTTGGTACGCATATCTTTTCCTTTCCCGCGAAGCTGGCTGAGCTTTTCGCGATCTTCCTTATTTCTTCGTATCATATCGAAAACATGGCCGGCAAAACTCATAAGCTTATAATTAGGGATGAATATTCAACTGTATAACAAAGAACGGAAAAAAATAGCTCAAGACCATAAATGTTATGCAAATTATTGTGTATTTATTTGTAATTGACAAAATGTAATAAAATATATTGCTTATTAAGCATAAGGATTTTATTATTCGATTATTTGTGACGAGTGCGCTGGTTTAAATCTATCTTACAGAATGCTTGTGGATACAAAAATTAACAGTTGCTTCCCGATAAATGCTTTTTCATTTCGTTTTAAAGGAATTTGAACTTCGTTTAAAACGAACAAAAAACTTGTTTAAAACGAAATGGAGGTTTGTTTTAAATAGGATAATGGTTAATAAGTGTTTAATTGAGTCTTCCTGGAAGTCATTTTATACTAAAATCGTATGTTGAATAACATTTTTATTTTCTGTAGCATAGTAAATAAGCATAGCAAATAGATTGACAAATTTGTTTCGTATGGGAGATGTTGTCGCTTCAGTGATTCGTTCTATTCTTTTTTAGTCTTATAATGTCACTTTATTGGGCTTTATCTGAATGAAGTGTTATTTGTTAAGTCGCGGACAGTTGCATGAAAAAAGATAGGTATTGATTAGTCTACGTACAGCCCCTTTAAGAATGGGGTGAATTGACAGTTTGCTAAATACGGGAAGGCTGTTAAGAGATGGTAAAGAAACTGGCACAGGTCGCCGGGCAGTATGAATAAAACAAGTTAAACGCCTGATGTGTTACTTATATATACAGGTGTTTATCTGTAGGATGTAATTACTGTTTAATTATCTGATGATGATGAAAATGCGGCTTAGTCCTGCTTCTTATATAGTCTTTCTTGTTATGCTGTTTGTCTTTTCTGCGGATATGACGGCCTCTGTCTTACCACGGGTGGGCGAAGGTGATTCTCTTGTCCGAAAATCCATTTACCCTCCTTCTGCCACGCGCAAAAGCGATTTGTATAATAAACTGTGGGGCGAGCATTACCGCACACTTTATTCTCTCCCTATTACCGTTCCCGCCGTTACCTTGCAATCGCTGTGGGGAGGGGTGAAGGTGGTTGAACAGGCTGCCGATTTTCAAGGATTATTGCTTGAAAACAACCAGCAACAACTCTGTCTTTTGAAACCGTTAGGCGGATATACCACATTTATCGAGTCGAAATTCTTCCAGGAAGTCTATAACAAGAAGGTATTTAAAAATACTTACCTGGATCAGTTTATCGGGGATGCCTATACGATAATCAATCCCTATACCTTTATTTCCGCCGATTATCTGGCACGCTCGTCGGGGTTGAGTTCAAACAATTCGCGGATATTTTACCTGCCGGAACATTCGACCCGCGATACGGTTGCCAACGGGACGTCTATCGAAAATAAGTTGGTTAGTGTTATTGATGTACCGGATTTCAATACCCGTCCGAATATTCTCCTGACGGAAGAATTGTTGGATACCCTGCAGGCCAACAAGAATTTTCAGGTAGATCAGGTGCTTTATATCCGTGAACGCCTGCTGGATATGCTGATAGGCGACTGGAATAAAATACCTGAAAACTGGAACTGGCTGGGCCGCTCCGAGGGAGACAGCATCCTCTATGCCCCGATAGTCATAGACCGTAACCACGCTTTTACGAAGGTAGACGGTGTTTTGTTCAAACAAATGCTCCGTGTGCTGGGATTAGGTTTCATCGTCAATTACGACGCTTCCCCGAAAAGTGTCCGGAAAGAGAATACGTTGGGCTTTGCTTTGGATATGGCGTTGACTTCCCAAAGCGACGTTTCCGTATGGACCGGACAGGCGCGATTTATCCGGCAGACGCTTACCGACTCTATCATCGACAAGGCTTTTTCAAGGCTTCCCAAAGGAATAGAAGACAAAGAAATTAAACGGATTACCCGGATAATAAAGGAAAGGCGGGAGAAGCTGGAGGTGATAGCAAAAAATTATTTTGCTTCGTTGCAACAAACTCCGGTGCTGACGGGAACCAACCGTTCAGACCGTTTCGTGATCGACCGCCATAACCCGGACAGTCTGTTCATACAGATGTACGACCAGCAGACCGGGCAACGGGTGTTCGACCGGAAATACAGCCGGAAAAAGACAAAAGAGATCTGGCTCTACGGCCTGGAGGGTGACGACCGTTTCGAAGTAAGTGGCAGGGCAAACAAGGAGGTGCCTGTTTTCCTGATTGCCGGGAAAGGAAAGAATACCTACCGGATGGAACCGGGTCACCACATACGTGTTTATGAATATGAGTCGGGGAAGGCAGTCCTCGATACCGTGCCCCATGTCAAAAAGGTATTTTCGGATATCCCTGAGATTCATCAGTACGATTATAATAAGATAAAGCATCATAAGATGTCTTTCACTCCCTGGGGAATTTACGACTCGGACAAGGGATTCAGTCTCGGAACCTTCTTTACCTATACGATGTATGGTTTCAAGCGTTCACCCTTTACCTACCAGCACCGTATCGGGTACAACTATATACAAGGCTTTGTCTATCAGGGAATTTTTCCGTCTTATGACGGAAAGAAATCGTTTAATATAGATGCAACGATCAGCTCGCGGAGGAACTTTTACAATTTCTTCGGCTTCGGAAACAATACGGACGGCTATAAGGATGCGAAGAAGAATTACAACCGCGTGCATATCCGCCAGTTCAAATTATCCCCTTCCTTCCATCTGGATTTCAGCGAAAAGGAGAGGTTGGTCTTGCAAGCCTCCTGGGAAATGTTTAAAGCCAAGGAGACCAACGACCGTTTCATTAATCAGTTTTATCCCGAGGATCATCGTATCTTCAAAACCAACCTGTTTATCGACCTCGGACTTTCCTTCCATACGGAAAAAGAGATCTGTTCCTTCATCCCCAAACTGGGAGGAACGCTTACCGGAGGTTGGAAGATGAACCTGAAAGATGCAAGCCGTAATTTCCCTTACGCCGAAGCATCGGTGGAGCTGGATGTAAAGATAACCGACCGCCTTACCTGGGCTACGATGGCGAAAACCCAGCAGCTTTTCAATAATAAGTATGAGTTTTACCAGGCAGCATCCACCGAATTGCGTGGTTACAGGGACAACCGTTTCATCGGAAAGCAATCTTTTTACCAGTATTCGGACATTCGGCTGGACATGGGGAAGTTGAAGAATCCGTTTACCCCGCTGAAGTATGGTGTCTTTGCCGGGTTCGATTACGGGCGTGTCTGGTTTCCCGGCGAGCAATCCAAAAGATGGCATACGTCCTACGGGGGAGGTATCTGGCTGACGTTGATTAATAAGATTACGACGAAATATTCCTGCTTCGGCTCAACCGACAGTTTCCGTTTTATGTTTGAGTTGGGGCTGGGTTTCTGATCTTTCCGGATTGTTTTTCCGGAGATATGCCTAAACAAACCCATTTGCCGGTTGTTTATTAAATAGTACATAAAATTAAAACAACTTAGGTAATGGATGCTAATAGTGAAAAGAAAATCAAGGTTCTTCCCAACGGGCCTTATGAAGTGATCGGGGATATTCCCCTGAACCAATTGCGTTATGTAAACGACCGTAAAGGCGCTTCCACCGGTTATAAGGAAATACAGAAGTATGCTCCGGAAGGCGTATATCATCTGTGCCGTTGTGGCGGTTCGCATAACAAACCGTTCTGCGACGGGACGCATAAGAAAAACGGCTTTAAAGGAGATACGACCGCCAGCCATGACACATACGATGAAATGTCTGTCCTCTACGAAGGGAAGGTGATCGATATGCTGGACGCCGAAAGCCTTTGCGCCGTGGCCCGTTTCTGTGATACCCACGGTACGTCCTGGGAACAAGTGGAAGAGGGCGACTCGGCCGAAACGATTGAAATCGTGAAACAGCAATGCGCCAACTGTCCCAGCGGACGTCTCACAGCTGTCACGAAAGACGGAAAACGTATCGAACCGGAACTGCCCGAAGGCATCAGTATCCTCGAAGACGTGGCTCTCAGCGTTCACGGCCCTATCTGGGTGAAAGGCGGTATCCCGATAGAAGATGAGCACGGACGAGTTTATCCTGTCCGCAATCGTGTCACTTTGTGCCGTTGCGGTTTGTCGCAGAATAAACCGTTCTGCGACGGAAAACACATGCGTAACCAGGGAGAACTGGACGATTAAAAAAATAGCTGCCGACGTTTTTCCGAAAAGGATACATGCTTTTTACCAAGAGGGTGCATGCTTTTCGGAAAAACGTTGGCAGCAATCTTTCGACCGATACCTACCGGTTAAATTTTTCCTTTGATAAACTGATTGCCGATCCAGTACGTTGCCTGTTCAGCCGTGAACTTCAGAATGCAATACTCCGGATCGTCCACCCCTTTGGGAAAGTGTTCATAGAACCAATCCACCCAGAGGGCTTTCTTTTCTTCCACATCGCTTACCACTTCGATTGTGCCGGTCAGCGTAACACTGTCGTGTCCTTCGTAGAAAGCGACTCCGGCTTTCGGGTTTTTGATAAAATCTTTTGTCTTCTCCGAGCTTGTTCCCGTTGAGAACCAGATCGTATCGATCCCTTCCGTTTTAATCTTCGACAGGACGACCGGACGCGGACAGCCCCGTTCGTCGATGGAGGCAAGGGTTAAGACTTCGCATTTATTTAGCAAATCGATTGCTTGTTGTTTGATTTTTTCCATGTTCTGATGTATTAATTTCGTTCGGCAAACATAAAGGAAACTTCCCGCTTCCTGTTGTAAAAAATCGACTTTCTTTATTCTATGTAAGTAAGCGGATCGTCTTCCGGTATCGGCAAAGCCATGAAAGCGGAGGGGTTACTCCCCGATAACTTCCTGAATTCCTTGATGAAATGGGACGGATCGTAATAGCCGCAGTCGATAGCCAATTGCTGCATATCTTCCCCCTTCATCTGTCTTAATACGCGGGTTGCATACCGGAACTTGGTGATTCTGCTGAACTCTTTGGGAGTATAGCCGGTGATGTGTTTGAACTTGCGCTCGAAATGCCGTTGGCCGATGTACAATTTGTCCGTCAATTGCTGTATGGGCAGCATCCCGTTTGCCCGGACGATCAGATCGGTAGCCCGGATGATCTGCGGGTCTACCGGCTGGAGTCCCGGCAGACGGGCGATAAGATGTCTATCTATTATATGTATGCGTTCCTGTAAAGACTCCTTTTCGCACAACATTTCTGCAAAATGATCGTCGAACAGGACATTCAACTCGGATGCATTGACCCTCGTGTCGGTAAACTCGCCTAAAGGCATCCGGGCAAAAGCCGCCAGTCCGCAGGGGGAGAAACGGACACCCATCATATGAAGGCGGGTAGAGCGGGTCACCAGCTCCGAGTAAACCCGCATCGGGCCGACAAAATAGAAACGGTAGGGTTGCATCAGCATCTCTCCGTTCAGGGGTTGCGACGGTTCCTCGATAGAAAAGATAAAGTCCGTGCAGCCGTCGGGTAGTATCTTATAGTGCATATCGTATTCGGTTTCACCCTTGAACTCCCAGTATTTGTCAATATAGGGGGCAAGCAGTTGGCATGGAGGATATTCCTGATACATAACGGTCTACACGGTTTTATAGGTTTCGCCGGATACTCAATCCTTTTTCCAGCGTTTTTTTCGGCATACCGCAACTTTGGCAATAAATAGGGTCCATACTCTTAAATTTATTTATAAGGTTCTTAAATTAGGACAAATATAGAATTATTTTTCAGATTTAAAATAATACCTTTGGAGACTTTAAATTTTATAGACCATGGTAAATAGAAGAAATTTCCTGAAAAGTGCTTCTTTTCTAACTCTTGGAGGGTTAGTAGCCGGAAAGGCAGAAGCGTTACAGGCAGCCACTCCCGTTCGTACGGAAACGACAGCCAAAAAAAGTATCGGTTTGCAGATTTATTCTTTAGGAGGCGAGTTAACCAAAGATGTTCCTGCCGGAATGAAACAACTTAAACAGATGGGTTATTCTACCCTTGAACTGGCAGGTTACAATAATGGCAAGATCAATGGTGTCGATATGATGGAATTCAAGAAGATGGCAGAAGATGCCGGATTGAAGATCACCAGTTCCCATGTGAATCCTCCGACAGGCGAGTACACGCCGGATACCCGCAATACAATTATGGAATATTGGAAAAAGACGGCAGACGATCATGCCAAGTTAGGTGTGAAATATCTGGTTCAGCCCGGACAACCACGCACCCGTAGTGTGGAAGAGGTTGCTTATGTTTGCGATGTATTCAATGAAGCTGGAAAGATTGTCAAAGCAGCTGGTATTCCGTTCGGTTATCATAATCATGATTTTGAGTTTGCCAAAGTAGTTCCGGGAGGTACGGGAGCTGTCTTTGGTCGCCATAATAAAGGCGAAAAAATCTATGATCTTTTTTTGAAAGACACGGATCCTGATCTGGTATTTTTTGAAATGGATGTGTACTGGACGGTGATCGGGCAGAATGATCCGGTGGAATATATGAAGAAATATCCGGATCGTATTAAACTGTTGCATATTAAAGATCGCGCCATTTTGGGACAATCCGGCTTCATGAACTTTGAAATGATTTTCAAACAGGCGTATCAGATTGGAGTGAAAGAATATTACGTGGAACTGGAAGGTATGCCGGATGGTCGTACCCAGTTTGCTGGGGTGAAAGGCTGTGCTGATTATCTGTTGAAAGCAAAGTTTGTAAAATAAGTAAAGTCTCAATTATATATAAGGTACGAATGAAAGCCAGTCTGTTGCAGGACTGGCTTTTTTGTCGGGATATAACTTCGGTCATCTGCCCGTTTGTTAAGGACTACCCGGTAGTCAGTGCCGTAAACCCTTTAGATGCTTCTCTTTTTATCATATTCCTTATTTGTATCACAGCTGTGAAACAGAAGAAATCCAACTGTGATACAAACGGAATCCATCTGTGAAACAAAAGGAACACAGTTGTGATATGCAATAGGAGTGTGGTGTGGAAAAATTCCCCATTTCCCCATTGATTCCCCACCACACTTCTGCGGTAGAGTGAAATTGGAAATGTTGTGAAATAATCTTTTATTATCTGATAACTAGTTTATTAGTGATTGTTTTTCTGTTTCTCGCTGTTTTTGGCACGTCATTTGCAGTGTAAGTAGGTGTTAGGGAAACAAACAAGTTTCCCTCTATGAATATGATGATGAAGTTTAGAATTTAGAATAAGTGTAAGTATCTATCTCCCGATATTGTTTTCTAATATGTATTAGATTAGCAAAAACTTATCGATTGATAAAAGCCGTTCCGCCTGAGAAAGTAGAACGGCTTCTTTTATTTTATAGTTGCAGGGAGTTGGATAACTTTTCAAGCCATGCAGGCAGCATGTTCAGGTGGTTGATGCGCTCTTCTATATAAGAAGGGGCGAACAGGTTTATTTGTAAATCCTTGCATTTCTCCCGCAGGTTGTCTTCTACCGGGTAATAACTGGCTAAAACGGCTAAAGAAATATCTCCGCCATATGTTTCGCGCACCGCATCAATCTTATAAATATCATTTTGGGTGACTTGTCCTGATTTACATTCGATAAAGATTAGTTTCTGTTGGTTGTTCAGCAGTACATCTACTTCATTCTTTGTCCTTGGATTGTTTCCCTCTGTCTGAAACAGGACGCTTTGCCATACCTCTGGGCTGTTGGGACGTTTTTGGCTCCATGATCTGACTTTGTGTGCTACCAGTGTTTCCCACCAGCGTCCTTTGAAAAACAGCATGCAGGCGTTCGGTGTCGTTAGCCTGAGCAACACACGGTTCTGTTGGGCAACAAGAAAAGTACCTTGCCTCTGTTTGAAACGTAGTCCGTTTTTAAAAACACGTGATGCCGGAAGGCGTGACAGCTCCCTGTTACAGAAGATGTTGAAGAACTTCTGTATCATGGTGTGCTCTTTCGGATATTGTTCGATGAACTGTTTGATCAGGCCGGAAGCCTGCACGTCGGTATCACTCAGGTGTTTGGCGTCCTGATATTCTGTCAGGATATTTCCGCTCAGTCCCAGTATCTCCTTGTTATCCAGTTGGCTTTGCATCGGGTATTTCTCAAAGCTGTCCAGTCGGATCAGTTCGCCTAATTGTGACAGATAAAAAGCTGGGACGCTGTATTCTTTTGCGATGGTGAAAGCTGCGAATGCCATTACTTTGGTACCTTCCGACAGGTTGTAGGCAAATTCGGCGGAAGGATACGTTTGGTGTATTTTGCGGCAAACGTTACGGACATGTTCTCCGTCGTATGGTTCGGTCCGGTATAATGTCCGGCGAATGCCGTCGGGAAGGAGCGGAAATAGGGGAGCTGCCACCTCTTTTGTTTCATTCGTGCAAAGCAAATGCACATGATCGGGGCCGAATTCTTTGATTCCGTGATAAACGGAGGTTATATCTTTGCCAAGTAATATGATCTGATGTTTCATGTTTTAAATCATGTATTAATTAAGGTTCTAAATGTAGTATTAATTTCGATATAATTCATATCTTCGTTGCCTAATCAATCGCTGTATATATAGCAAATGGAAATTTTTATTATTATCGGCCTTATCTTGTTGAACGGAATTTTGTCTATGTCTGAAATTGCTCTGGTGTCTGCCCGCAAGGCCCGGCTGGAACTGGATGCAAAAAGAGGTAATAAATCAGCGCAAACAGCCTTGAAGCTGGCTGGAGAACCCGACCGGTTTTTATCAACTATCCAGATCGGAATTACGCTAATCGGTATCCTGACCGGTTTGTATTCAGGAGAGGCGTTTGCCTATAACCTGGCAGAAGTGGTGCGTCATGTGCCTGTGCTGGAGCCTTATGCACTGGGAGTATCTAAAACAATAATCGTTATAATTGTGACTTACCTGACTTTGATTATGGGTGAACTTGTTCCGAAGCGTATCGGTATGGGGTATGCCGAACGGGTTTCTATGTTGGTTGCTAAACCGATGTACTTTTTATCGAAGCTGGCTTTGCCTTTTGTCTGGTTGTTGTCGAAAAGCACTTCCCTTGTTATAAAAATTACCGGAATTAAAGCAAACGAAGAAAATAAAGTAACGGAAGAGGAGATCAAGGCGATCGTCAAAGAAGGCTTTGACGGAGGTGAAGTGCAGGAAGTGGAACAGGATATCGTAGAACGTGTGTTCAACCTGGGAGACCGAAATGTCGGTTCGATCATGACACACCGGAGCGATCTGGTATGGCTGGATGTCACCGACAGCATTGAGAAAATCCGTGAAAAGGTACAGGAAAACCTGTTTAATATATATCCGGTAGCTTCCGAGAAGTTTGATAATATCAAAGGTGTTGTTTATCTGAAAGACCTGTTCGGCCGGATTGACGAACCTGATTTTTCGTTGGAAGAGGTGATACGCCCCGCCCAATACCTTCCCGAGAACCAGAGTGTGTATAATGCTTTGGAACAGTTTAAGGAAGCACGTGTTAAATATGGTATTGTTACGGATGAATTTGGAGGAATCCAGGGAATTGTCACACTGAAAGATATTATGGAAGGGCTGATTGGACAGGTTCCGGAAGTGGGAGAGGAGGCTGAGATCGTGCAGCGTGCCGATGGCTCCTGGTTGGTCGACGGACAGTATAACTTCTATGACTTTCTGGAATATTTCGATATGGAAGATCTGTATGCCGAACATGATTATAATACATTGAGTGGTCTGATCCTGGAAATTCTTGAACGCGTTCCGAAGACCGGTGAGACGCTGACCTGGCTGACCTTTGAATTTGAAATCGTAGATATGGACGGTGCACGTATCGACAAGGTGCTGGTGAAGAAGATCGATTGATAATCTTTGTGCGAAGATTAAATAGTGGAAGGATTCAATACCTATATAGATCTGCTGGATTGTTCCGGACTAACAGACTTCTTCTATAAGAAGGGAGAAAAACGTATTCTCAAAAGAAAAGAGTTTTTTCTTCGTCAGAATGATAGTTCACTTTATGCAGGCTATGTTGAAAAAGGGGCCTTCCGCCTCACTCGTATTGGCGACAATGGTAAAGAGGCGGTGGTTGGATATTCGTTTGAGAAAGAATTTATTTGCGACTATTCTTCTTTTCTTAAAAGGACAACCTCTGTCGTTAATATTCAGGCTACAACAGAGAGTGTTGTATATGTCGTTTCGTTATCTGATTATTTGGAATATTTAAATACAGGACCAGAGGAACAACGTTTTAGGCATAAAGCAGCTGAGGCTTTGTTTGAAATGGTATATATGAGGTTGTTAGAAACTTATTGCGACACTCCCGAACAGCGTTATGTCAAATTAATGCAGCGTTGTCCCAACCTGAAAGAGAAGGTTCCGCTAAAAGAAATTGCTTCTTTTCTGGGTGTAACCCCTGAAACCGTAAGCCATATACGAAAAAAATTGTCATACCCGGAAAAGTCTTGAAGCAATTCAAGGCTTTTCTTGTTTATAATGCCTAATATTGCATCTTCGAGGATGAGGAAATCAAATGATCTGTGGAGATGAAGACTTTAAATTACCTGTTGATACTTATAGCGATAGCTGCTATTGCTGTTAGTTTTATCGTTATTGAAACTGATAACAAACTGATAGCTTTATCGACAGCATCCGTTTGTATAGCTGCTTTATTCGATAGAGGAATATATCGTATTCCCTTCTTGATAGTGGCCTTAATGTTATTAGCTGCGAGTTCTATGCATGCAGGTTATGCAATTTGATGAATATGGTTAATGGGTTGACTGTAATATTGTTAGTGCTGCTCTTGGATATAGCTGTGATCTGGAGTGTAATTCATTCTGTCCGGCAGCAGAAGTATAAATTGTTGTATATCCTGATTATCCTTCTTATTCCTATATTGGGAGTTGCAATTTATTATTTAATTAAAAAGTAGTATTAATATGAAAGCATCTAAACTTATTATGTTGCTCTTTGCATTGCATTGTATATTATATTGTAACGCACAAACGATAGAAAGAGAAAATGGCTGGTATTATATAATGGAAGGGAGGAAAGACAGTATCTCAAAAGAATCAATTATAACAGTCAAAGATTTTGCCTTTCTAAGATTGGATTCTTTCTCATGCTCGGATAATAGAATGATGTATATGATTGTTGGGACTATAAACCAATCCCTAGTGAGTCGATGGGCAGACGCTACGGAAAGATCTATCGGCAAACGAATTTGTTTTGTTTTTGACAATAAAGTTATCACAGATCCGCAGGTAAATGCACGGATAGAAAGTGGTACTTTCTCTATTTCTACTTATAAAGGGTATGATCTGAAAACTATGTTTCGGCGAATCAGGGAAGAAATGGATGTAGAAGAGGAAAGAATTCACTGTTTGGAAAAAGGCGACTTAACCGATATCCTTGGATATAAGAAACTGGAAAGAGCTTTATTTGAGGAATTACAAAAGCCTAACTTTAGTAGTTGTGCCGAAGATTATATGAAATCTGAAGCATATCTGAATTATAAGACTTTCATTGGTAAAAATCCGGACTATATTGAGAGGCTGTTTCAAAGTTTTCTGTTCAAAAGTAGTCCTCAAGGATTGTATGGTTATTTGATAGACGACATAATAAAAGAGAAATATCCCGATGCACCAAGTGTCAGAGGAAATTCTAGAGAAGGGACAGGCAGCAAGGATTATGATATACTGACCTTAGAAGATTATCAAAAAACAATCCGGAAATTAATGGATATTGAGAGAAGCAAGAACAAAAGCGAGCTATCCCGTTAGGGCTTCAGCCGGACCGGCAGAACTCTTATGCGAAGCTGGTTTGAAAAGCTCCCTTCTTTTGTAATCAAAATAAGGGACTTTTGTAATCAAAATAAGGGACTTTTGTAATCAAAATAAGGGACTTTTGTATTCAAAACATATATGTTTTAATGACGAAACATATATGCTTTGAAAAAGCCTTCAGTATAGTTTTTTTCCCCTTACAATTCTTTGATCTTATGGAGCACCTCCATTTTTCCGAAGAGGATCAGCTTGTCATTGGCTTCCAGCACCAGATCATCGGTCAGTGGGTCGACCACATAGTATTCTGTTTGTTTCAATCCGATCAGGTTTCGTACTTCTTTGGCTCGTTCTACTCCGACCAGGCGGATACCGAAGTTCGTTTGGAAGTCGATCGTCTTTAGCGTCTGTCCGACTAAAGCTCCCGGTGTCTTTATTTTATACAAATGATGTGTTTCCGTTACCTGATACCAACGCTGGAACAGGTCGCCCAGTAAACTCTGGGAGGCATAGGTTGCTGCATAATCCTGTTCCGGACGAATGATTTCCGATACACCGATCGAGCGGATCACCGTTTCATGAATGGGAGAGATCGAACGGACGATCAACCTGCTTGCATCCAGGCTCTTCAATAAGGCGACAGTCTGTACCGACGTTCCGAAATTCTTGCCATAAGTAACGAAGATGGCATCCATTTCGCTCAACGGCAGCGTATTTAGTGCATCCCTGTCAGTCGTATCGAGGCTGACGGAGCCGGAGATCGTTTGTTTTACGGCCTCCACTTTATGCAGGTTCAGATCGACACCTATCACTTCATCGCCGATACGGGTGAGATTTTCCGCGATGGCGCGTCCCAGATTTCCTAATCCTATAACCAGAAATTTCATAAGGCATTACTTATTACATTAATATATTTTCCTGGGGATATGTGTAATCCCTCTTTTTGTACTCTCTCATAAAGCTGACCATGAATGTCAGTACCCCGATACGTCCGATTAACATCGTACAGATGATAATCAACTTCCCGGCCATGGAAAGCATAGGGGTGAAGTTCAGGCTCGATCCCACCGTACTCAAAGCCGAAACAACTTCGAATGTAAGTGTAAACACCGGTGTCCCTTCTTCCGTATAAGACAATATCCAGACAGCCAGCGAGGCAAAGATAAAATAGAAGACAATCGTTGCGAAAGCCCGGCGGATAGTGGCGGGAGATATCTCGCGTTTACGAACTTCAACCTTTTCCTTTTCACGGGAAACATTCAATGCTGTGGCAATAGCTACAAAAACGGTCGTTACTTTTAAACCGCCACCGGTCGACATCGGAGCAGCCCCGATAACCATCAGGATAAGGGTCAGCATCAGCGTTACCGGACGAAGCGCATCCATATTTGCCACGGTGAAACCGGCCGTTCGGGGTGTCACGGCACCGAGCAGCGAATCAGCCAGCTTCCCTTTCAGAGGCAGGTCGGCCAACGTATTATTCATCTCAAAGAGGAAATAAAAGAACATGCCTCCGACGATCAGGACCAGCGTACTTATTACTACTATATATGTATGGATATTGATGATACGGGGTGTATGGATATAATGTTTCTGTTGTCCGATAGCTATCATAAAAGTGTTAACGATGAAATGCCTTAGCAATTTCAGATAATTGAAAACGATCGGGAATCCCAGGCCACCGAAGATAATTAATAGGGAAATCCATACATGCAGATTGTAGTTATGGGCCACTATCGGATCACACATATTGCCGCTCAGTGTGGAAATACCGGCATTACAGAAGGCGGAAACCGCATGGAAGATAGCGAAGAAGATGTTATCCTGCGTAGTGGCTCCCGGCAACACTCCTCTGATATCCATATATATAAAGTAGGCCCCGATTCCTTCGATAAAGAAAGTAACGAACAGAATATTCAGGATAACGCGGAACAACCCACCGATACGGTCTTCGTTCAGCATATCTTTCAGAACCAGTTTGCTGGTGAAAGAAGAATGCCCCATGAAAGAAAGGGCAAAGAAACTGGTAAAAGTCATTACTCCGATTCCGCCGATTTGTATCAGGATCATAATAATAACGTGCCCGATATGTGTAAAAGTAGTCGCTACGTCAACCGTAGTCAGTCCCGTTACACAGACAGAGGTCGTTGCCGTAAACAGCGCATCGACAAAATGGATCGGGCGGGTTGTCGCGTTCGGCAGCATCAGCAATCCGGCTCCGATCAGGATCACAAATATGAAACTCAGCAGGAACAGCAGTGACGGCTTGATACGTGTTTGCATAAGCGTGAAAGTCTGCCGTGACAGATGGATCATACTGAGCAATAACATCAGCGTATAGACAAACAACGGCTTCGACAGGAAATCGAGGTATGGCAGTGACTGCTGAATCACCTCTCTGAAAAATACCTTTGCCGACAAAACGGCAAACAGCAGGAAGTAAATGCCGATATCCAGATATAAGAGCTTTTCCTGTATGATCTCACCGAACCGGACGATGTAGCGTAGCGTGATACCGATAAAAAATGCCAGTAAAATATAAATACGGCTCAGATATAAATGGTGTATGGTTTCGCTTGTCTGCTGGAACCCGAACTGGTAGATCAGTACGAATAAGGAAGCGATAGATGCCAGAAGAATGAGGCCTTCCGCGAATATATTCAGGATGCCTTTCATGTTCGCCCAGTACATCCGGCATGTGAACTGTATATGTTTTATGTCCATTTTCAAGTATAATCTGTGGCAAAAGTATTAATAAAAGTAGTTGGAGGACAGAATAGTTCAGAAAGTTTAGATAAAGCATGTTAAAAAGAGAAAGATCAACGGTTTATCTCAATATTGTTTTGTTTACATTATGGGGGATAAATGTTATTGTATGAGGTAAGATAGTAAATTGTCAGATAAATAAGCTGTTATAAATATTGAAAAAATGATTCTGTGTGTTTTGTATATTGGATAAATGTTTATATTTGCAACTGTTTAACGTAATATTATGGAAACACATATGGAAAATAACAAGATGCTTTACTCGCATGTGTCTGTTGATTGCGTGCTGCTGGGCGTAAACGAAGATAAACTATGCGTGCTGCTTATAGAACGGCAAATGGACAATAGCGATGAGAAACGTTACAAGCTTCCCGGAAGTCTGATTTTTGAAAATGAAGATCTGGATACGGCAGCTCATCGTGTATTTAATGAGGCTACAGGTTTGAAACGCGTTCCTTTAAAACAATTCCGCAGTTTTGGCTCTCCCTCGCGTACAAAAAACAAAGATGATATGCAGTGGCTGGAAAACGCCATGAAGCTGAAGATCGAACGGATCGTAACCGTAGCTTATCTGGCATTGAGTAAGATCGGACGGAAGTCGAACCCGACCAATAAATATAATTCACTGGCCTGGTTTCCTGTCGACGCACTGCCTTCTTTGCCGTTCGACCATAAAGAAATCATCGAGGCCGCTGTGGAGGAAATACGTGAGTGGGTTGAAAAGGAGCCATCCATCATTTTCGATTACCTGCCTTTGAAATTTACAGCCTATCAGTTGCGTCGTACGTACGAGATCATATATAATAAGGAAATGGATGTCCGTAACTTTCATAAGAAAATGGGGTCGCTGGAATATATCGTACAGACCGACGAGATCGAAACAGGAGTTGCCCACCGTGCCGCCCGCTATTATCGTTTCGACAAAGTGAAGTATAATAAGTTGCATTCGAAATTTAATAAGAATTAATCAGTAAAGATATGTATTTGTTAGGTTGTGACATAGGTAGTTCTTCTGTGAAGGCCTCGATTGTAGATGCCAGTTCGGGATTAACTATCGGGGCGGATTTCTATCCGAAAGAGGAAGCGCCTATTAAAGCTATAAAACCCGGTTGGGCGGAACAGGAACCGGATGATTGGTGGAAGTATCTGAAAGTAGCCATTAAAGGAGCGATTGCGAAAGCCGGTATTCAGGGAACCGATATCAAAGCGATCGGTATCTCTTACCAGATGCACGGACTTGTGCTGGTCGATAAGAAGATGGAGGTGCTGCGTCCTTCTATCATCTGGTGTGACAGCCGTGCCGTACCTTATGGAGACCGTGCGTTTAAAAATATAGGGGAGAAGCAATGCTTGTCCCACCTGTTGAATTCGCCGGGTAACTTTACCGCCTCCAAACTTGCCTGGGTAAAAGAGTTTGAACCGGAGTTATTCCGTTCCGTTCATAAGTTCATGCTGCCGGGTGATTTTATCGCCATGCGGATGACAGGGGATATCGTAACAACCGTATCCGGTTTGTCGGAAGGTATCTTCTGGGACTTTAAGAACGAACAGGTTTCTGAAGACCTGATGAACTATTTCGGATTCAGCAACGACCTGATACCTGAGATACGTCCGACATTCGGTTTGCAGGGGGAACTGCTCGGTTCCGTTGCAACAGAACTGGGGTTGAAGAAAGGTACACCTGTGACTTACCGTGCCGGCGACCAGCCAAACAATGCGTTGTCGCTGAACGTTTTGAATCCGGGTGAGATTGCTGCAACAGGTGGTACTTCCGGTGTGGTGTACGGTGTAAACGGAAAAGTGAATTTCGATACCTTGTCGCGGGTAAATACCTTTGCCCATGTAAACCATTCTGCGGATCAGACAAGGTTGGGCGTATTACTTTGTATCAACGGGGTAGGCATTCTGAATTCCTGGGTGAAGAAGAATGTGGCGCCCGAAGGAATCAGTTATCCGGAGTTGAACGAACTGGCCGCCGGTATCCCTGTCGGATCGGAAGGACTGTCCATTCTGCCGTTTGGTAATGGTGCCGAACGTATGTTGCAGAATAAGCAGATCGATTGTTCGATACACGGCCTGAATTTTAATATTCATAGCAAAGCCCATATTGCCCGTGCCGCACAGGAGGGCATCGTGTTCTCTTTCAAATACGGAATGGATATTATGAACGAGATGGGAATCGATATAGATGTAATCCGTGCCGGTAGTGCCAATATGTTCCTGAGCCCGGTCTTCCGTGATACTTTGTCGGGTGTGACCGGAACGGTGATCGAGCTGTTCGATACAAACGGTGCCGTAGGTGCTGCCAAGGGAGCCGGTATCGGTGCCGGTATCTATCAGTCGGCCGAGGAAGCATTTGCCTCCTTGAAGAAGATAGATGTGATTGAACCCGACGGCCTGAAGGCGGATAAATATTGTGCAGCTTACAGCATATGGAAAGAACGGCTGGATAAGCTGATGTGTGAGAATAACATACCAATGTAATATAAATCATTAAAACAATTAATTTCATGGACTTTTATAAAGGTGAAAAAGAATTCTTCCCGGGAATAGGAAAGATTCAGTTTGAAGGACGCGATTCAAAGAATCCGATGGCATTTCATTATTATGATGAAAACAAGGTGGTAATGGGTAAAACATTGAAAGACCATCTTCGTTTTGCGATGGCTTACTGGCATACATTATGTGCCGAAGGCGGTGACCAGTTTGGCGGAGGAACAAAATCATTCCCCTGGAATGCAGCTTCCGACCCGATCAGCCGTGCCAAATATAAGATGGATGCAGCTTTCGAATTCATGACTAAATGTAGCATTCCTTATTACTGTTTCCACGATGTGGATGTGGTGGACGAAGCTCCTACACTGGTTCAGTTTGAGAAAGACTTGCAGACAATGGTGGAACATGCCAAAGGCTTGCAACAGGCAACCGGAAAGAAACTGTTATGGTCTACCGCCAACGTATTCAGTAACAAACGTTATATGAACGGTGCTGCAACCAATCCTTACTTCCCTGCACTGGCTTGTGCCGGAACACAGATTAAGAATGCTATCGACGCTTGTATCGCTTTAGGTGGCGAGAACTATGTATTCTGGGGTGGTCGTGAAGGTTATATGACCTTGCTGAATACAGATATGAAACGTGAAAAAGACCATTTGGCTATGATGCTTACCATGGCACGTGACTATGGCCGCAAGAATGGTTTCAGAGGCACGTTCCTGATCGAACCGAAACCGATGGAACCGACAAAACATCAGTACGACGTAGACTCGGAAACAGTGATCGGCTTCCTGCGCCACTATGGCCTGGATAAAGATTTCGCTTTGAATATCGAGGTGAACCACGCTACGCTGGCCGGACATACATTCGAACACGAATTGCAGGCTGCTGTGGATGCCGGCATGTTGTGCAGTATCGATGCAAACCGCGGCGACTATCAGAATGGCTGGGATACCGACCAGTTCCCGATGGATATTTACGAACTGACTCAGGCATGGCTGGTCATCCTTCAGGGTGGCGGTCTGACAACCGGAGGAACAAACTTCGACGCAAAGACCCGTCGTAACTCGACAGACCTGGATGATATCTTCCTGGCTCATATCGGTGGTATGGATGCGTTTGCCCGTGCTCTGATGTGTGCAGCCGCTATTATAGAACAGTCTGATTACACCAAGATGCGTGCCGAACGTTATGCCAGCTTCGATGGTGGCGACGGTAAAGCCTTTGAAGACGGTAAACTTACCCTGGAAGACCTGCGTACGATCGCTCTCCGCGACGGAGAACCGAAACAGATCAGCGGTAAGCAGGAGTTATATGAGATGATTCTCAATTTATATATATAATTAGTTACAAGGAGTAACTCTTTCCCCTCTGGAGAGGGGATTAAGGGGTGTGTTAAATTTAGTCCTATAACTGGCATTAACACACCCCCTGCCCCCTCTCGAGAGGGGAAAAGTTACTCTTAATCTGGTAAACATGAAAAACAACAACAGTTATATTTTTGGTATTACCCTCGTTGCTACCCTCGGAGGGTTATTATTCGGATATGACACGGCAGTTATCTCCGGAACAGTAGAATCACTACGGAAATTTTTTATTGAACCTTACGGGTTACCGCTCGACCAGGCCAATTCGCTGGAAGGGTTTGTTGTCAGCAGTGCGCTGATCGGTTGTATCCTGGGTGCCTCTTTTGCCGGATGGGTCAGCCAGCGTTACGGACGTAAGCCGACGCTGATCGTGGCGTCTATCCTTTTCTTGCTTTCGGCTATCGGTTCGGCTTGGCCCGAATTCGGTCTGGGATTACCTGGAAGCGGAGATCATACTTACATGTATTTATTTGTGGCTTACCGTATTCTTGGCGGTATTGGGGTCGGTCTGGCTTCGATGGTTTCGCCGATGTACATTGCCGAAGTCGCCCCGGCAGACCGTCGTGGTAACCTGGTTTCGTGGAACCAGTTTGCAATCATCTTCGGTATGCTGGTCGTTTATTTTGTGAATTATACGATTGCGTTGCAGGGCGATGCTTCCTGGTTGCATACGGTTGGATGGAGATGGATGTTTGCTTCTGAAATTATTCCTGCCGTATTCTTCTTTACCTTGCTGATGTTTGTTCCTGAAACACCCCGTTACCTGGTGATGCGCGGAAAGACGGAAAAGGCATTGACCATTCTCGATCGCCTGATGGGAAAAGACGAAGCGGCGAAAGAACTGGTCGACATAAAAGAAAGTTTTAAGGAAAAGGCGCCCTCCATGCGTCCTTACTTCCGTTTTATGGGAGCATGGCTCGTTTTGTTCCTGTTGGCCTACGGAGCCTTGGAACTGGCGGGAAATACAAGTGCCCTGGAGATTGCCCTGATCGGCAGTTTCTTTGTTTCGCTGGCGTTCCCGATTCGTTCCTACGGTGTACTTATTATTATGGTAGGTATCCTGTTGTCCGGATTCCAGCAGTTTGTCGGTATCAACGTAGTGCTTTATTATGCACCGGAGATATTTAAGACGATGGGAGCTGCTACCGATGCCGCTTTGTTGCAGCAGATTGTGGTCGGTGCCGTGAACCTGTCGTTTACTGTGCTCGCCATCTTTACGGTCGATAAGTTCGGCCGCCGTCCGTTGATGATTATCGGTGCGTTGGTGATGGCTGTTTCCATGATTATCCTGGGAACAACATTCTATACACACTCTGTCGGCATAGGCTCGTTGGTTTGTATGCTGGTGTATACAGCCGGTTTCGCTATGTCATGGGGACCTGTTTGCTGGGTGTTGCTGGCCGAGATCTTCCCGAACTCTATCCGTTCGACGGTGATGAGTATTGCCGTTGCCGGACAGTGGATTGCCAACTTCCTCGTATCGTGGACTTTCCCGATGCTTGACAAGAATCAGTACCTGACGGAAACGTTTAATCACGGTGTCGCTTACTGGATTTACGGCCTGATGGGTATCCTTGCCGCTGCCTTTATCTGGAAATTCGTTCCCGAAACGAAAGGTAAGACATTGGAACAGATGGAACAATACTGGAAAAGATAATAATAGAATGATTGATTTTCCAGCCTTCCATGTTTGTGCCTAACTAAAAAAACCTTATATTTGCATTTCCAGTTAATCTTAAAAGAGAACGGAATGCATACAAGTAAAGCAATACATATACTAATTGGTATCGGCCTTTTACTTTCTGTTGCCCTCGGAGCAGTAGAGAGTAAGGCCGATACTCTTTTTCAGGATCATTTCGCTTCCGATCTGCGTTATATCCCTGAAATGCAGTCCCGTGCAGCCGACAGCATCTATCTTCCGGAAAACAACGAAACGAAAATCCCCGATCGCGATAGCCTCCTGGCTCTTTGTGCAAAAGTCGGCTACGAAGCGATAGCGGATCAGATGCAACGCTATTACGAAGAAGCCATCGACGGCATCCCCGAAGATGCCGACCGCCATGCTGAATTTCTTCGGATGCGCGAAACAGTCGAACGGATCGGAGGGAGCATTCTCCGGCGCGAACTGGAATACGGCGAAGCCATTGCCCTTCCTGACAACACACCTGAGAAGCGTAATAAGAAAGTAGCCACTTTCTACGCCCTTGTCGATAAATGTGTTGCCCGCAACGATCCCTCTATGGAAATGAGAGCGCTTATCTATATTTTCCGTAAACTGTATTTACATGAACAATATTACGCCGCTTTCCTCTGTGCCGAACGTATCGCCAAACGCCTGGAAGTGGTCGGCGGTGATATCGATCCCGCGGAAGAGAAAAACATCTGGTACGACCTGGGTCGTCTTTATTTCGACTTTCGCGATTACGAGAACGCTATCCCTTACTTGAAAGCGGCTTTGCAGGATACCCCTGTTCCCCGTTATTACAATCTCTATAATCTTCAGGCACGCAACGCACTGGGGCTTTATTACCGTAGTATCGGCGAACCGGATACTTCCGACTACTATTTTCGCTCCATGCTCGAATGTAAAGACCGTGTCAAGCTGCGTCCCATGTTCGACTGCATCGCCTTGAGCAACCTGGCCTCCAACTATCGCAAACGTGGTTTGTACCGCGAAGCGTTGGAACTGCACAAAGGCGCCTTACCCTTTTCGCAGGCGGAGGGCGATCATAGCTTTACCTCGGGTATCTATGTCGGGCTGGCAGACTGTTATCTGGAAACAGGCAAGCCGGATAGTTGCAAGGCAATGATCGACAGTACCCTTTACCATATCGAACAATGGCCCTGGGTGATGTCGTACCGTTCGTGCGACCTCTATCCGGTGATGGCTCGCTATTATGCCCGCATCGGCGACCGGGAGCGTTCGATTGCTTATATGGACTCGACGACGGTGGCAAATCGTCGGCAGGACGAAAAGTACAGTGGCCTGCTGGTTCTCCGCGCCAAACAGGAGTTATTCGAGTCGGAGCGTGCCCGTAAGGAGGCGCAGCTCGTTACCTTCCGGCACGTTTCGGTCAGTATGGGTGTGACGGCGGGGGTAATCTTTGTCGCCTTGCTTATCATCTCCGTTCTTTACCGGAAAAAGCATCAGGCTTACCGCAGGCTGGTTGCCCGTAGCCGTGAATGGGCGGAGCAGGTCCCGGCTGTCGTGCCTCCGGCAGAGGCAGATGCTACCGACAGGACCCTGATGGAAAATCTCGGCCGCCTGACCGACGAAGAGCATATCTACCTCGACCCGGATCTCGATCTCGAAACCCTGTCGCAACGCATGGGTGTTCACCGTAACATGATCTCGAAAGCTGTAAATACCGTCCACGGCAAACCATTCTCCGCATATATCAACGAATGCCGTGTTCGTCAGGCCATCCTGCTGCTTTCCGATCCGGCCAACGACAACCTTTCGCTCGAAACCATCGCCTTCGACTCCGGCTTCTCCACCCGCCAAACCTTCTACCGCGCCTTCAAGGCACAAACAGGGCTTAGCCCGGCTTCTTTCAGGAAGAATAGGGGGTAGGGATGAAACATGGGAGTTATTGAATAACCCTGTCTTTAAAGGTGTCGAATTCGGCACCTTTTAGGAGGAAGAAGGTCAATTACCTTTGCTTATCCTGCAATTCGCGCATCACTTCATCTACGATATAGAGGTCGCCGTACAGATAAAGTCCGGTATCGGGATCATGGAAACGCTGGCAGGTATCGCTTTCGTAAAAGATGTCGAAAGCCTTTTCCGGAGAAACATTCAGCCGCTCCGAAAGACGGACGGTTATGCAACCGATACGTTGCCATAGGATAATGTCTTTTATGATATTATTGTCACTCATGATTTACTCTCCTTTCTGAATATCAGTGGTTGTCAATAATTCGGTAGCGATATAGCGCAAACAATCGTTTACCAGCGGTTGACTCAACAAACACATCTGATTATTCGGCAAATGCTGTGCCAGGCGTTCAAGAGCCACATCGGCCGTCATCAGGCCTAACAGGTAGAGATTTACCGTATCGACAACTCTGTCGTTGGCAACTCCTCCTTCAACGAAATCATATCCTTTCCAAGGTTCCAGGCCTTTACGGCTATTAGCTATAAAGTTGAGCCATGCTTCGTCATAAGCATCAAAATGAAGGCACCGATAGGTTGCACGAACGCGTTCTATATCCAACTCATAGACATTCAGTAACGGTTTTACATTACGTCCTGCGCTTTGACGTTGTGCCCAGCCGACAGCTTGTTCCCGTAAATCGGTTACGTAAAAACCCTGACCGAAATCCAGATTCGGACGTCCTGCATTACAAAGAGGTTCGGGGACTGCACAAGTTGCACCATGATAAACTTTCAGCATTTGCCATCTCCTTTCTCCTGTTGCTTCAACAGATAAAGATTAGTCCCTTTGGGGGCGGTGATACCTTGGCTGGCTTCCCAGTTGTCCAGGCTTTCAAGAATGTTTGCGGTGATATTTTCCCGGCTTTCGGTATGGATTGTATCGTAGTGCCGGAGGATATACTTGTCTATCAAGCCTACGCGTTTCATCCGTCTATACATCTCCTTGTATGTACAGCCTACCTGTTTTGCCGCCGTCTCCACACACGATGCAGCGAATCCCATGCGTATTTCTATGTCAGTCAGTTCCAGTAATCGTTCCATTAGATTTCCTTTCTTTATTTTTTGCACATACAGGTTACAATGATTTACGGTAGAATCGGTCTTGCCCAATCTGGAATCAGATCGGCATATTGTTTTACTAATTTCCCTTCTGCCAATCTGAATAGCAGCTGGGCTTCACTATAATCAATTGAGTTATCATAAACATAGGTGCGATCTACAAATTTAGATGCGATACTACAATTAGAAATAGACTTCTGATACCTGGATATAATTTTGGTAATAGGCACGTCATGCCCTCCTGCCATAATTCTATCTGCAATACGGGAAGCGTTTATTGAGGGAGAGTTTGTACATACAAAGAATAAACGAATAAAGAAACCGGCCTCCTTTGCACGCTGTATAAAATCTACTTTATCATAAACAGACAACACCGTTTCAAAAATAAGACTTTTCCGTTCTTTCAAACACTGCTCTCTCAGTTCCTCCGAATATTTAGCAGCTTTCATCACGGCTTCAACAGAATTCCAGTCACCAAACTTATCCTGAGCAATATTATCGGGATTAATGTAAATGCTGTCCTCCATCCAGTCATGTTTAATAATTCGGGATGTAATGGAAGTCTTACCAGAACCGTTAGGCCCTGCTATTATTATCAACACAGGCTTATGCATTATCCAACTTGATATTAATGGTAGAATATTTCTCTTTCTGCTCGCGGATATATTCATACATGTTCTGGAAGAAAGCCGATTTGGCTTTTTCCGATTTCTGTTTTGCTTCTTCTGCAACTTCTTTCATAAGTTGGGATAACTGTTCATCAGACGGCTCTGTTGTTATATCGGTTAAGCTGTATTTCATATCAACCGGCTGTTTTTGTGATGTCGATGCCATAGTTTGTATAATTAACGTTTACACAAAGATATAAATCCATCCGTAAAGTTTGATACGTTTATTCCTAATTATTTACTCATAGTGGAGTCTTCACTCTGAAAATTTGTTTTTCTTCCTTCAAATCCCCACTATTTTGTCGCATTTTGCAAAATGTTACAACATTCTCCCCCTTTTTCTTCACCTTGCAGCATAAAAATAAAGCAGATGATAGGAATGCAACACATCGATGAGAGGAATACCGCCGTGCCCGACTGGTTCGTCGGTTATTACGATTCAGGGTATTTTTGGGTAGGTGTGGCGGTGCTGAGCCTGCTGACGGTCGTGCTGATCGTGCTGGCGTGCCGGCTCTATTACGAGATGAAAGAAGCGCAACGCATCCTCGACGAACACGAAAAGGAATAAACAAACAGAATGATCGCTAGTAATAATATTTAAAACAAATTACCATGGCAACAAAAAAGTACGTGTGGAAATTCGACCTCGAAGAGTACCTGATGACAAAAGACGTGAAGGAAGACTTCGCCGCTAAGGTGAAACCGATCCAAACCTTCTACATGGCCGACGTGGCGCGATTGATCGCTGAAGAACGCACCGAATACCGCGTCGATACGATCGTGAACATCACCAAACTGGTGGAAGCGAAAATCCGCCAACTTGTCTGTGGCAACAACAATGTAGTAACCGACAACGTGCAGTATTCACCCGGCATCCTCGGCCTCTTCCTCGGAAAGACAGGCGTGGTAGACCCGGCGAAGAATAAGGCAGTTATCAACATGATCGCCACTGCCGCCCTGCGTGCCGAAACGGATCAGGTGGCGCTCGAATTTTCGGGTGTCGTGCGCGACATGGGCGGCGCCAACATCAGCCTGGTGAAAGACGTGACCACGGGCAAGACCGACGGAACCGTCACCCCCGGCGGCATCCTCGACGTCACAGGCTCGAAGATACGCAGTGTCAATGCCGACGGCACGGGGCTGGGCTTGCTCACGCTGGTCAACACCGCCGACCAGAGCGTGGCCGCCACCATCACGCTGCTGGCTATCAACGATCCCAAACGACTGATGTTCAACATTCCTGCCGACCTGGCCAAGGGCAGCTACCAGCTTACGCTCGAAACCTGGTTCAGCACCAACAGCACCCAGCTCAAGCAATCGCGTACCCTCACGTATGCCATTCCGCTGGTGGTGGGCGGCACGAGCGGCGGCGGTGGTGACGACCGTCCGGAGATCGAGTAAACCTCTTTCGCAGGGCAAGGATCTGTTCGATGCTGTCGAACCGCCTGATTCGATGGCGTCGAAGCGTCCCTTTCGATGGCGTCGAACCGACCGCTTCGATGGCATCGAACAAGCCGCTTCGATTTCACCCGACAGGCAAACGGCTCTTCCGACATTCACAAACAATCTAAAATAATATCACTTATGAAACATGTTACATCTTATTTATTTCTGATTATAGCCTTCCTGCTTCTCGGAGTAAACGGGGCGGCGGCACAAGAAAAAGACTGTCCTTTTGAGGTTACCGTTGTAGGGGATAATACTGATATTTCCTACGATAATAAAGTACTTTCCATTAGAAGTAGTGATAACGTAACCATTACGGGAAACGGAAAATCTACCGACTGGGGAATTGAAATAGAACCTTTAGGCTCTCTGGGGGTGACAATAAAAGACCTGAATATTGAAAGAAAAGGGGTACCTCTGAAAATAAAGGGGGGGGACTGTTCTATCGCAATAGAAGGAACGAACCGGTTTGTTTCGACAGGCTCGTCGGGAACTGCCGGGATAGAGATCGAAGGCTTTCTCGACTTATATGGAAGCGGCTCCCTGACTGCCATAGGGGCAAATGGAGATGGCAATACTCCCGGAGGAGCAGGGATCGGTGGTGATAGAGGATCTCTGACCATAAAAGGTGGCATCATCCATGCCGAAGGCGGGGCAGGTGCGCCCGGTATCGGTGTAAGCGATCCTAAAAAGGGTATGACGATTCAGATCGTCGGAGGCACGGTAACCGCCATCGGCGGTGGCGGCCTATATTCGGTTCCCGGCATAGATGGCGGTACCTCCTCCAGTTATCCTTCCATTGAAGGAAACGCCTTTGTCATAGCCATCGACGGGATGAATGCTGCTGGCAACATTGCGACTACCCAGATAAAGGATCATAAGAACGGCCTGTTTATCCTGGGCTGGCAACAGTCCGCCGGCTCCATTGTACAGACCTCTTCCGTCCTGAAAGGCAACGTCACATTGGAGAGCAACGCCGAAATCCCTGCTTGGGCAACGGTCACTATTGCCGCCGGCCAGACCTTTACCATCCCCGCCGGCATCACCCTGACCAACAACGGCACTCTCGAAAACAAGGGAACCTTCACCAACAACGGCACCTTCACCAACACCGGCACCGTTGAAAGCAACACATCCCTTAATATAGGGGGGAAAGATGGGTTCGATGTTACCAAAACCGATGGTGGTGCAACTTTTAGCTATAATGGCACGGAGGAATTGCTTACCATTAGCGGAAGTGGCAAAGTCTTAATCAAAGGCAGAAATAAGGATAACGCTGTCGGATGCGGGATTGTAATTGCGGAGGGTGCACAAACTACACTAACAATTGAAGACTTGAATATTGTGGCGGATGAAGCTTTGGTGTATAGGGATAGAAGTGACGGGCAGCAGATGAATTATTCTCTTACCTTGCAAGGAATAAATAGACTAACGTCTACCCGTGGGGTTGGGATGAACTTAAACTATAATTATATAACCTTTATGGGCTCCGGCTCCCTGACAGTTACAGGAGGAAACGATTGTGCCGGTATAAAGGTTAGCTCTTTCTGGCTTTATAAAAATAGCAATGTCTTCGTTGTCGCCATCGGTGGCAAAGGTGCAAAAAGCGGCATAAGCGGCAATCTCAACCACCCTGCCGGCCTCCTTATCTACGGCACGCAAGACGATGCCGGCAGCTTCTTGGAGGAATACTCCAAACTGGTAGGCAACGACTTTACCCTGGGCGGCGACGCCGAAATCCCCGATGGGGCGGAGGTCACTATTGCCAAAGACCAAACCTTTACCATCGACGCGGGTGTAACTCTTACGAATAGCGGTACTATCTACAACAAAGGAACCCTTACAGGTAATCCCGTCAAGGGGCATTTTCCGTACCATTACATCACTTTCGATGCCAACTATCCGGCATCCCCTGCTGTTGATGAAAGATATATCCTTCAAGGCGACGCACTCCCGACTGATATCTTCACCCATTCGGGCTACACCTTCTAGGGTTGGTACGACGCTCCCTCTGGCGAAACAAAAGTAGAAACCAGCGCCGAGCCGCAAACGCTTTATGCCCATTGGAAAGCAGTGCCTGTGCCCGAACCTGAACCCGAGCCCGAGCCAACGGTCTACTACACAGTTACCTTACCCTTTGTAGAGGGCGCCGTGACCGACCCCGTGGCCGGCGATTACGACGTAGAATCGTGGAGCACCTTCCGCTTCTACCTCACGCTCGACACGGCCTACAGCCAGTCGCAACCCGTAGTCACCACCAGCCGCGGCGAAACGCTTCAGCCCCGTACCTCCGACGGCGCCTACCTGCTGAAGTACGTGCGCACCGACGTGGAAGTCTACATCGACGGCATCCTGCTGAACCCGCCGCCCGTCGCCAACGAGCCGATCCGTGCCGCCGCCCCCGAGCCGGAGATATGGAGCGAAGACGCCTGCCTCTGCATCCGCCTGCCCGAAGGCCTGCCGACGTCGCCCGTCCGCATCTTTACGGCGGAAGGCCGCCTGCTCGACAGCTTCCGTTCAACCCCGGGGTTGAACCGTCGGCAATTGCCGACGGGGATCTATATCGTGCAGGTGGGTAAAACCGCGCGCAAGGTGGCGGTAAAATAGTCCGTTATGACATAAACAACTAAAAACAACATATCATGGAAGAGAAAACATTTATCAGCAATAACCTTACCGGCAGCCAGCCGGTGGCCACCGATTTCACTATTGAAAGCAATAAAGCGCAATATATCCTGCTGGGCGACACTACGCTTGAAAAAGTGGATACTCCCGATTATACGGGTGACGAGAATTGTGTTGTATACAAATACAATGATAACGAAGACAAGGATGAAAAAGTAGTAGTCTGGAGCCAGGCTGAATACGACTTCCTGGAAAAACTATACGACGGGAACTACACTGTCCATCCCAGCCTTTGGAACAACGGCCGCAACAACCATTTGAACGGCGTATTCCGGGTACACGACGAAATGTCCATCTTCCAGGTGCGCGGTTACGATATGGCAAACATCTCCTTTGTATATACCGGCAAGTCGTGGCTGATCTTCGACACCCTGATGAGCGGCGAATGCACACAGGCGGCAGTTGATCTCTTCAATGACTATCTGGATAAGAAGTATAAAAATAATTATGTAAAGGTAGGTAAGGGAACGATAGAAGCCGTCATCGTCAGCCACAGCCATATCGACCATTACGGCGGACTGCAAACCCTGAAGGATATCAATGGTGGCGAGCTAATTATCTACGCTCCCAAAGGTTTCGAGCAGCATGCTGTAAGCGAAAACCTGTATGCCGGTGTGGCTATGGGGCGCCGCGCTTCCTACCAGTACGGTACCCGCCTGCAAGCCGGTTGCTGCGGACGCATCAGCATCGGTATCGGACAGGGACAGTCTACCGGCACTGTGGGCTACCTGCGTCCGACCTATGAGGTGGACGAAGAGTTTATGAACAGAGACAACAACGACTTCTATGGCGTGAAGGAAACAGGCCGGCGCTACCTCGTCTTCGGCAACGTGCGCCTCTACTTTCAGCTTACCCCCGGCACCGAAGCCCCGGCGGAGATGAACAACTACCTGGAGTTTTACGCTTCGGAAGCCGATGCCGATCTTGAGAGTATAGGTGCTACTCCCGACTACTCAGCCCTCTGGATGGCCGAAAACTGCAACGGGACGCTCCACAACCTCTATACCCTGCGCGGAGCACAGGTGCGCGATGCCAAAGCCTGGTCGGATTTCCTGATACAAACGCTCAGCCTCTGGCCCGATGCCGAAGTGGTGTTTCAGGCCCATAACTGGCCCCGTGTCAATGCCGTAAATAAGGAGAACGCCGTAAACGAATACCTTTTCCGCACCGCCGCCGCCTACAAATATCTCAACGATCAGTGCCTGCTCTATATGAACCAGGGCTTCAAACCCGATGAGATAGCCGAAAAGGTGCGTTTGCCCAAACCGCTGGAGTGCACTCCCTACCTGCGTCCTTACTACGGCACGCTCAAACATAATGCCCGTGCCGTCTACCAGCGCTACCTGGGCTGGTATGATGCCAATCCGGTGCACCTCGATCCGTTGCCCGAAAAGGAACGGGCAGAGAAGTATGTCCGTTTCATGCAAAAGGCGGGCGGTAATATAAAAGGAGAGATAGATACAGAGTACAACCGTGGCAACTACCGTTTCGTGGCCGATATATGCCATCAGCTACTGTTGGGAAAGGCAGAGGAAAAGGACGTTAATACTTACTGCTCTTACCTGGCCGGCTCGCTCCGCCAACTGGGCTACATGGCCGAGTCGGGTATCTGGCGCAACAGCTACCTGTCGGGTGCTTACGAACTGGAGAACGGTGCGCCGATACCCGCAGAAACAAAGCCCTCCGGCCAACCTCTCGAGCTGCCGGACAGCTCGATGATGCGCAATATGTCTTACGAGATGTTGCTCGACTACCTGGGCATCGTGCTCGACACCGATAAGGCTTCGGCCCTCGGTGCAGAGGCTTTATGGAGCCAAAAGTCCAAACCGGCAATGACCGGCTTCTATCTCGGAATTACCTCTGAATCTTCTGATACGCAATGGTTCCATGTTTCGGTTAAGTATGGCGTGTTGCTCTATCACAAAGTATCGGATAAAGATATTTCAAGTTCTGTGAAAGTTACTCTGACCAGTGAAAACCTTTATTCGCTGATTGCCAATATAGGTAATAACGCCAATATAAAGAAAATAGTCGGTGGCTTGACGGGCGACAACCTTGCTATCTCTTTATTGCAGCACATCTTCTGCTATATGGTAAACATCAACCGATACGCTACCTTCGACATTATGCAGCCATGCAACGATCGGTATTATCAGTGGGTGGAAGAATGTGCCAAGATGCTCGAAGAGTCTTATGATAAGATAAAGGCCATCTCATTTGATACACCGCTTTCTCTGTCGGAGAATGATAAGATACGCTGGAATAATACTGGCCGTAAACTGGTAGACGCCGGCATTATAGACGACCTTTACTTCTTCTCGGAAACTCCCGCAAAAGAGTATGATAAGATCGGATACGATAAGACCTTCTACAAATACCAGTATTGCGAAACCCTGTATGAATGCTATAAATACCTGGCAGGCAACTACGTGCCGGACAGCAGAACCCAATTCGTAAAGTTCTGTATCGACATGACGGAGCCTTATGTGAACCGTTTCAGAAGAAAGCCGGACGAAAAGCCTGACGGAACCGCCCCTAAAGGCGAAGGTAAGGGTGCCGAGTATTATCCTTTCGATAAAGATGATCTGAATGCCTGGAAGAAGTATTGTTTAGTGGTATTCGGAGATATGCATACAGATGAAGATATACGGTATATTTACAATGAGAACATTCGATTTTGCGGAAATGGCAATACGAGTAATAAGAACCTGGGAATCGGTGAAGATGGAGAGTTCTACGGTTCCGAACTCCTGCATTTCCTCTATCTGTGCTACCGTTTCCTTTACGATTATAAACATAAAACAATAGGATAGACTATGAAACCGATAACAACTTACCGACAAACAGCCTGCCGTCTTCTGGCGGCCCTGTTCTTCCTCTGCCTTTTCGCCCCGATGGCGGCAGGGCAGGATAACTGGAACGACCATTGTGCAAACCGGATAGCAAACAAAGACGGTGGCAACGGCTCATCCTGGGACAACGCCATCGAGATAGCCACCGCCGAAGAGCTTGCCTACTTTGCGCAGCAGGTGAATAGCAACCAGTCTATCAGTTATGGTGACGGCAATTCGATCGGTCCGGCCGATAAATATCAAGCAGGAGGCTTTATATCCTATTACTTCGCCCTCTCCGCCGACATCGACCTGTCGGATTATGATTGGACGCCGATAGGGAATGCTACTTATCCTTTCAAAGGTAATTTCGACGGCCGGGGGCATTGTGTGAACGGCCTGAAGGTGATGAAGGTCGAAACCGTTAGTGGGGCTGTCTATGCCGGCTTGTTCGGTTGTACGTCTGTCGGAATCCTCCGTAACCTCGGTGTCCGTCTGGCGGATGAGGGGATACAGGCAAATTCGACGGGTGGTTCTGCTTATGCCGGTGGAATAGCCGGGTACGCTCATAATATCTTTAACTGCTATGTAGTGGGAGAGGGCACTATTGAGGCAAGCTTTTCAAGAGAGGGTAATAATATCTATGCCGGTGGGATCGTAGGATATCTTGACGATAATGGTTCGCTTACTAATTGTTATGCTACTGTAAATGTAAAGGTAGAACCTAAAGGTATAGTTAATGTTGGTGGTATTGTTGGGTATGGTAGTTCTAATTCAACGATCTCCTGCACCTATGCCACGGGAGATGTTGAAACGGGAACAGGAGCGAAATTCTATTACGCCGGCGGTATCTGCGGATATTTGCGGAACGAGGGCACTCTCACAAACAGTTTGGCCGCCAATGGACGGATAACAGGAGGTAACTCATTCAGTAACCGGATAGTTGGTAATAAGGAGAGTAATTCCACTCTCACCGGCAACTACGCCTCCCCCGATATACAGGTGAACGGTTCGTTTGTAAGCAACGGTGCAAAGGATAACGAAAACGGCGATCCTGATGTCGATCTTGATAACTTTGGTTCTGTATTGACTTGGGGCGATGGTTGGGATACAAGCGATGACACGCACCTGCCGCAATTGAAGATGCAGACAGGCGATGACCCTAATTACTCTTACATCGATTGGCCTACCGGCCCGGGCTACACCCCGCAACCCTCGCTCGATGCCGCCCCCTATTTCCCTTCGGAGCATACTCTTCACATCGTTTCTCCCACCGGAGGAACCCTGAAGGTAACAGGCAAAGACGGAAACGAACTATCTGACGGCAGCAAGATAGTTTCCGGCACCCTCTTGACACTTTCGTATACGGAAAGCCCTAATTACCGTTTCTCGGAGTACCTTTCCGGCAGCAGTGCCGACAATCTGCGTACCTTGGCCGGCAATACGATCCCGATGCCCGCCACCGACCTCTACCTGAGTGCCCGTTTCAATTACGAGGATCCCACGCCGCCGCCTGCTCCGATTTACTACTCCGTCTTCCTTCCCAGCGTGGAAGGTGCCGTAACTGATCCCGTAGCCGGCACTTACGACGTAGAATCGTGGAGCACTTTCCGCTTCTACCTCACGCTCGACACGGCCTACAGCCAGTCGCAACCCGTAGTCACCACCAGCCGCGGCGAAACGCTTCAGCCCCGTACCTCCGACGGCGCCTACCTGCTGAAGTACGTGCGCACCGACGTGGAAGTCTACATCGACGGCATCCTGCTGAACCCGCCGCCCGTCGCCAACGAGCCGATCCGCACCGCCGCCCCCGAGCCGGAGATATGGAGCGAAGACGCCTGTCTCTGCATCCGCCTTCCCGAAGGCCTGCCGACGGGGATCTATATCGTACAGGTTGGGGTGACGGTACGAAAGGTGGCGGTAAAAGTTAAATGATTGTGTCGTACCTGCGGGTACCTATGGGAGCAACAAACGTGGCACGTTTTTTGTTCCTATAGGTATATGATTATAAGCGCAAGTAGACGAACCGATATTCCCGCTTTCTATTCGGAATGGTTCTTCAATAGGATTAAAGAGAAATATGTATTGGTACCCAATCCGTACAATCCCAAAATGATCAGCAGGATTGATTTGAGCCCTGCGGTGGTGGATTGTTTTGTGTTCTGGACGAAGAATCCGAACCGGATGATCGACAAGCTGGAGGGGATAAAGGATTACAACTATTATTTTCAGTTTACCCTCAATCCTTATGGCGAAGATGTGGAAAATCATTTACCGGCGGTGAAGGAACGTATCGAAATATTCAAACGGCTTTCCGATAAGATAGGCCGGGAAAAGGTCGTTTGGCGATACGATCCCTTATTGACTAATAAGAAATACGACACCTCTTTTCATAAAGAAGCATTTGCCGGGATAGCATATGGCCTCCAAGATCATACGGAGCGGTGTATGCTCGGCTTTATCGACCATTATCAGCATATTCGCGGCGAAGTGAGCAAATTCGACATACAGCCTCTGAAGCAGGAAGAGATCGAAGAAATGGCCGTTTCTTTCAAACAAACTATGAATCAGTATCCGTCTATCGAGTTCGATACCTGCACAAGGAAAGTGGACTTGACCCATCTGGGAATACCCAGTGGCCTGTGTGTGGATAAAAAACTGATCGAAAAGATCATAGGCTATCCTATCTCCGCCAGGAAGGACAAGAACCAGCGGGATATCTGCAACTGTATTGAAAGCATCGATATAGGCACTTACGAAAGTTGTCTGAACGGCTGCATTTATTGCTATGCTATCAAGGGTAACTACAATACCGCCGGGTTCAACAATCGGAAGCACGATAAAAACTCTCCCATGCTGATCGGTAATGTCGTAGCGGGGGATGTGATAAAAGACAAGCTGATGAAGAGCCTGAGGGATGATCAGCTTTCGCTGTTTTAGAGTTTATATCTTATCAGACACGTTTATAAATCCGGATTTTTATGTAAGTTTGTCCGGATTAAAAAGATTTCGGATATGCCTATTATAAAACGGATATTGATCTGGTGCAGGAACATACTTATCTTTCTGTTCATATCCAGCATTCTGGCGGTGGTGGCGTATAAGTTCATCCCCGTTTACTATACGCCTTTGATGCTGACACGTCTGTATGACCAGCATAAGGCCGGCAAACCCTTCAAGCTCGATCATACATGGGTGCCATTGTCGGAGATCGCTCAGCCGCTGGTGCAGGCGGTGGTCGCTTCGGAGGACAACCTGTTCCTCGACCATAACGGCTTCGATATCGAGCAGATACAGAAGGCCCGCGACGAAGCCGAGAAAGGGAAACGTGTCCGTGGTGCCAGCACGATCTCACAGCAGACAGCCAAGAACGTCTTCCTTCTCCCCACGAAAAGTTATATCCGGAAAGGGATCGAAGCCTATTTCACCCTGCTGATTGAATGGATATGGGGAAAGGAACGCATCATGGAGGTCTATCTCAACTCCATAGAGATGGGGGATGGTATCTATGGGGCCGAGGCGGTGGCACAGGCTCATTTCAAGAAGCCGGCAGCCAGGTTGAGTGCGGGCGAGGCGGCGTTGATAGCTGCTTCACTACCCAATCCGCGGAAATTCAATTCCGGCAAACCCTCTCCCTACATGCTGAAACGGCAGGGGCAGATCCTTTCCCTGATGGGTAAGCTGATAAAGATACAGATGGGCCACGGTGCCGGAGAGATAGAAAATAAAGATGGTAAAATAAAAAAGAGAAAGAAATGGAGAGCTTCACTTTTCACGACCTCGGACGTATCGCTTATGCCGACGCTTTAAAGGTTCAGACGGAAGCGTTTGAGACATTGCTGCATGCCAAGGTTTGGGGCGAACAAGGAGAGAATAAACTGTTTTTCTGCGAACATGAACCCGTGCTGACGATCGGCAAAAGCGGGAAAGACGCTAACCTGTTGATCCCTGCTGAGCTGCTGAAACTGCGGGGCATTTCTTTCTTCCATACGAACCGGGGAGGGGATATTACCTATCACGGCCCCGGACAGATCACCGGCTATCCGGTATTCGACCTGGAGCATTGGCAACTGGGACTGAAACAGTATATCCATACCCTGGAAGAAGTCATTATCCGCTTCCTGTCTCTCTACGGGATAAAAGGGGAGCGGCTGGAAGGAGCGACCGGTGTTTGGATCGAGCCTATGGTGAAAGGCCGTGCCCGTAAGATATGTGCCATCGGGGTGAAGAGTAGCCGGTACGTCACCATGCACGGTTTTGCGCTGAACATCAATACCGACCTGAGTTATTTTTCTCTGATCAATCCTTGTGGCTTCACTGATAAAGGCGTCACTTCGCTGGAAAAGGAATTAGGTGGAAAGCAGGATTTCGAACTGGCTAAAACACAACTTCATTCATTATTCTCAGAACTGTTTCCCTGATGGATTATAAAATACATTTCGCTCCCTTGCAAGGATATACCGATGCCGTGTACCGGGAAGTCCACCACCGTATATTCGGTGGGGTGGAGAATTATTACACCCCTTTTGTGCGTGTGGAGAAAGACGGTTTCCGTAACAAAGATATCCGTGATATCGCTCCGGACAGAAATTCGGAAACACCTGTGATTCCCCAACTGATTGCTGCTACTCCCGATGAGTTCCGCCGTCTGGCAGCATTGTTTCGGGAAAAGGGATACCGGCAGGCGGATATCAATATGGGTTGTCCTTACCCTATGCAGGCGCGTTTGCACCGGGGGGCGGGGATTCTTCCTTTTGTTGAAGAGGCGGAGGCTTTGTTACAGACGATCCGGGAGTTCCCGGAGATGAACTTTTCGGTTAAACTCCGGTTGGGTTGGAATGCTCCGGATGAGGTCTTTGCCTTGCTTCCGGTAATGAACTCCTTGCGGCTGGCTCATGTTACTTTGCATCCCCGGATAGGTACGCAACAATACAAAGGGAATGTGGATACAGACAGTTTTGCGCGTTTTTATGAAGCATGCAGGCATCCGCTTTTCTATAACGGAGATTTGAACAGCCTGGAAGATATCGACCGGATTCTCTGCCGGTTTCCCCGTCTGGCGGGTGTGATGTTGGGGCGTGGCTTGTTATCCTCTCCCTGGCTGGCTGCGGAATATGCAGTAGCAGGCAATGGTTTTACGGATGAAGAAAAGAAAGCGAAACTGCTACATTTCCACACGTTGTTGTTTGAAAAATATAGCAGTGCGCTTGAAGGAGGCGACCATCAGATACTGGCCAAAATGAAAACCCTTTGGGATTACTTGTTGCCAGAGGCGGAGAAACGTCTGCGGAAGAAGATACTGAAAAGCAACCAACTGCCTACTTATCTTCAGGCCGTGAAGGAACTGTTACAATAGTTGAATCAGCCTTTGCCGGTGCGATTGTATCGGCTGGGGCAAGCGGGATAATCGGTACTAATTTCCTTCTCCGGCGGAAAAACTCGGAGAGATGGGAGAAGTCTTTCTTGAACATGACACCTACGCCCTGAGTTGTTAACGCCCCGTTGAGGTATTTATACATATCATTTGCATGATTGTATGCTTTTAGCCGGATTTCTCCGCTGGGGGTTAGCTTGTATTCCAGGTCGAACTCACCGACAAAATCATTCTTTTGCTGATACGTATTGTTCCTGTATCCGAAACTACCGTTGAACAGCAGGCGATTGTCGAGCAATTGGCTGGAAAGCAACATTTCCACTTCCGTATCCTGTATGCCGTCTTCGCTGGTACGGATATTCGTTCCGATCTGTACCTTGTCGGTCAGGCTGTTCAGAATGCTTGAAATCTGGGAAGAGATGGCAGAAGAAGCTACTGCACTGAACTCGCTCGAACGATACGCATTCTGAGAATAGTCGGGTGTGTAGAATTTATTCAATACCAGCAGATAGATGATCTGGCGCGTCATCATATCTTCGGTATCGACCAATGCCTTCATCTGTCGTTCTATCTCTTCGTTGGTACCGGGCAGCTCCAGGTCGAATGAGATTGCCGGACTGCGCAACATGCCATCCAGGTTAAGCACGCAGTTGACAGGGACGTTGGTTCGTGGACTTTCCCTGGCAAGTCCGTCATCCAGATCGCGCAAGTTGGCGGTCAGGTTATAAATAGCATTTATATGCATCGTCGCATCGAAGGGATCGCCACGGAAGTCGATTGCACTGCCTTCGCGTATCTTAAAGTCTTTATGGATAATCTGCTGTAAGCTGAAATTATAGTTACCGCTGACGATTCCCATGTTGCCATACATGCGTAAGTCTGTTTTCGTCCCGTATTCTATCTGCATGCTTCCGCTGCAATTACCGGTTATTTTGTCGCCGGCAATCGGGTCCATAATCAGTTCGATTTTGGCATCGGGGGTGATATCGAGCAGGAAGTTCATGCGCATTTCGGCCCCTTCCTCTTCTTCATTGTTTACAATCTTCAGGGAATCCCGCGATAATGTACCGTTGGCCAGATCTTTCAATTGTTTTTTATCCACAAAAGTGATAAAGTCATAGTCGGCAGCAGTAGTATTATTGATGAAGTCGAGGGTAATGGACGTCTTGGGATCGCTCCGCATATTGATATCGAAGTTGATCAGCTTGTCATTTCCTTTGATGGAGGCCGAACCGCTACCGAAAACGGTACCGTAGATCAGTGGATTCAGTTTGCGGGTAGCGTTGAATACCAGCATATTCTTTGTCTTGACATTCACGTCGAAGCTGACATCTTTGAAGTGGTTATGGTAGACGCTCATGTTGACGGTACCCGGATTGCCGAACTCGTCGTGAACTGTCAGGTCGCGCATATTTATGGAACCGGCATCCATGTAGATGGAGTCGGAGAATGTATAATACGTATTGGTATATTCGATACCCAGGCCGCCGTCCAGCACGTATGCGTCGCCCTCTACGGTCAGCGCTTTGAACGGGCCGTGCAGGTGGACGTTTCCGAATCCCCGTCCTTTCATGTTTTTGGCCACCTTTTCCACAAAAGGATGGAGGAATCCCAGGTTGATATCGTTGGCATCGAAGAACAGGGAGAGTCCGGCATTTTGTCCGACCGGGAAGATATAGCCGCTTACGTCGGTCCATGTCGTATCGTTTTTATAGATGCTGCCCAGCATCAGGATACCTTTTTGGGCATCGTCCCACTCGCTGAACAGATTTAGCCGGCCAAGGGGAGTCTGGTTGAATGAAAAGTCATTTATTTCAAGGTCGGTGTTCAGCATGCGGCTTCCGTAAAGGTCGCAGATGTTGAATGTACCCGTTGCTTTCCCGGCAAACTGTAATACCGGAATGTTCAGTATATCGAATATATAACTGAGTTCAACCTGTTTCAGATCCATTAAAAGGGTATCTGCCGGATTTTTGGAGATGCTTCCGTCCAGCAACAACGATTGTTTTTCGTTGCCTACCCTGAATTTATGGATATCTATTTTACCGTCGGCTATTCTGATATCCGACGGGTGGATGATCCATAGAGAATCGTTCAGCACCAGCTGGCTCTCTTTCACGGCAATATCGGTTCGTAGCACGGCAGGCTTTTTCTCCTGTTCCTCTTCCGTAAAGAGGGCGGAAGCCGAAAGTTCGGCACGAAATTCTTTTTCCTTGTTGTTTGCCCATCCGATCAGCGTATTGATCCGGTTATCCTTGGCATCCACTTTCAGATCGAGGTAGTTGCGAAGTCCTTTCTGGTTGTAGTTGATCGCTTTTAATAGCAGGTTGATGTTTTCCTGCGGGTTGTCGCATGTCAGATAACCGGATTCGAACATGGATTTGCCCAGTCTGAACTTGGGGAGGAAGGCTTCGATGCGGAATTTGTTATACAGGTTGTTGTAATGTCCCGTGATACGTGCCTGGTTTACTATTGTTACCGGCAATTTGAGTGTTTCGGATATCTTCTCCGTGTTTTCCACAGTCAGCAACAGCGAGAAATTGTTTTCTTCTACTTTCTGCTTTTTCTGCGTGGCATTGATAAGCGCCGGAATATATCCTTTGAAGGTATTCATGAAACTCGGGATGATCGTTTTGAACGAGTAAGCACCTGTCACTTCCCCGTTCAGAATGTCGGACGAGATCGTCAGATGGCGATCCAGCGAATGACCGGAGGCCGTTACCTGAAACTTTTTCAGGAAAAAGCTGCTGGGTGCTGTGAGGAAGGACAGACTGTCTATCGTGATGTTCCCCTCCAGGTTATCTATATTGTTGCCGGTGAAGTCGGCGTTCAGGGATAACGAGATATCCGGCGATTCGTATTTATCGATCAGGTGGAGGCTGTCCGGGCGGAAATGCTCCAGATTGGCGGTGAAGTTGAACATGGAGTTCTTTCCTTCGTGGCGGAACATACCCTCTGCATACAACTTACCGTTCGGATCGTTCACCTGTACCATCCCGTCAAAGCTGTTTTTCTTGAAATTTCCGGATAACTGAATATCTTCGTATTTGTATTTCCTGTATTCGAATTCGTCGATATTTGCTTTGATATTACCAAAGAAACTGCTATTTTTATGCCGTTTGGCATCGACCGATATGTTCAGCTTGGCGTTACCGTAAGGGTTGCCTTCGTCGAAAAGTTCGTTCAGAAGCAGGCCGGAGGTGGAAACATGTCCTTTCAGGTAGGCTGCGATATTATTTTCTTTATCACTACCGAATATCATATCGGTTTGTACGGAGCCGATAGCCGAAGAGAACTTGCCGAAAGCCACCAGGTTATCGAAGAAGCCGGATATCTCTCCGGTAAAGTTGATCGTACCCAACCGGATAACCGGATCGGGCAGGACGACCGGTTTTTTATTGAAATTGTTTATCAGTCCGCTCAGTCCGTCGGTGGTAATATACATTTTGTTCACCTGTCCGAAGATATAGGCGTCTTCCGGGTGGCTGATTCCTTTCAGGTCCATTTTTCCGATAAACAGCATCTTGTCACTGTATCGTAATGTCAACTGTTTCAGGTTGATATTGTTGATGGCTCCGGAGGCTTCGGCCGAAAGCTCAATGGTTTCGGTGAAATTACTAAAGGCCGGAACGAAGGACGAAAGGTCTTTCAGGCAGATTTGCGACGGAGATATGTTCAGTGCCAGCGGCGCATGGTTCAGTAGCTCGGAAGCATTGTTGATTTCGCGCATGTCTATCCTGGCCTTGCTGATTTTCAAATCGGTTTCCGGCAACTTGATTTCGAAGTTATTGATAAACGTGCTGTCGCGGTTGCCGATGATATTCATCGAGAGTTTGTTCAACGTAAAGCCGGAAGCCTCGTCGAAACTCATCTTTTTGATGTTCGCGTTGAGACTGTCCTTATTGAACGCTTTCATGGAAATCTTGGCACTCAGGTTCTTGATGTCCACATGTTTGGCGTTGAACTTACCGGGCGTTTGCGCCTCGCTCTCCACATCAAACCGAAAATTACCGCGGCGTATCAGGATGGAGTTGAAGCGCAGGTCGATATTCGGATTCTTCTTCATCGTATCTTTGCTGGCGAAAGCGTCGATAACGAACTGGAGGTTCAGCGGACTGTCGGGAGTCTTTTTATTGAGATTGACCGAAAAGCCGAATAACCGGACCGTAGAGAATACGAATTTGCCTTTGAGCAATGGGAGGACTTCGAAACCGGCAGCCACATGATTTGCCTCGAATAAGGTCTTACCTGTCTCGTCTTCCAGGTATAAGTTGTCGAGTACCACGCGGTTGAACCACTCGATATTTACATTTCCTATCTTTACGGGCACACCGAGATGGCTGGATAATTCTGTCGATGCAATGCCGGAAACCTGAGATTGGATATAAGGTATCTTCAATAAAATGAAAGGCATTGCATAGAATATCCAGAACAAAACAAGTAGGGTAATGATTATGTATTTTAGTCCTCTGATATCTTTACTATATTTTAAACGCAAATCTACAACAATATCGCGATAGATTTCATTAAATTTGCACAAAAAAACGAGAGAAGAGTATGAGTGTAACAATATTGGGGATAGAATCATCCTGTGATGATACTTCCTCTTCTGTAATACGCGACGGCGTGATGCTGTCGAACGTGATAGCCAGCCAGGCCGTTCACGAGGCTTATGGCGGTGTCGTTCCCGAACTGGCTTCGCGGGCACATCAGCAGAATATTATCCCGGTGGTTGCCGAAGCCATCAAACGGGCCGGTATCGATAAATCGGAACTGAGCGCCGTCGCTTTCACACGAGGACCGGGACTGATGGGTTCCTTGCTCGTCGGGACCTCTTTTGCCAAAGGATTTGCCGCCTCTCTGGATATTCCGATGATCGAGATCAACCATTTGCAGGCCCATGTGCTTGCCCATTTCATCAAGGAAACGCCGGAAGACGATCATGCGCCTTCTTTCCCTTTCCTTTGCTTGCTGGTGTCGGGTGGCAATTCGCAAATCATCAAGGTGAACGCATATAACGATATGGAGGTGATAGGCCAGACAATAGACGACGCGGCCGGCGAAGCCTTCGACAAATGTGCCAAGGTGATGGGATTGGGTTATCCCGGCGGTCCGGTGGTGAACCGTCTGGCCAACGAAGGAAATCCGAAAGCCTTCGCTTTCAGTAAACCGCATATTCCGGGGTACGATTACAGTTTCAGCGGGTTGAAAACCTCTTTCCTTTATACGTTGAGGGATCGGTTGCAGGAAGATCCCGATTTTATCGAAAAGAACAAACAAGACCTCTGTGCTTCCTTACAGTCTACAGTGGTTGATATCCTGATGAATAAGTTGCGTAAAGCAGCGAAAGGCCTGAATATAAAAGAGGTAGCAGTGGCCGGAGGTGTATCGGCAAACTCCGGTTTGCGTGATGCTTTCCTGGATCATGCCAAGCGGTATGGTTGGAAGGTACATATCCCGAAGTTTGCGTTTACAACAGACAACGCAGCGATGGTCGCCATTACAGGTTATTATAAATACCTCGATAAGGATTTCTGCCCGATGGATGCAGTTCCTTTCTCTAGGGTTGTTATTTAAAGAAGAATACAAAGGTTGGAAGAAATATACTATCATACTATCATATTTCGATATAAGTAGTTGTATACATGTTTGTTATAGTATGATAGTAGCTGTTTTCAACGATCATTTATCTATCATACTACTATCATTTCCTACTTAAAAAATGGGACAGACAGTATGCTGTTTTCACTAAGTATATGGCTAAAAGACAAGCAGATAGTGACAAAAGTTGCTCGACACCCGGGTCTTGAAACCTTTGACACCCGGGTGTAGGCATCGTCGAGATGGGGGTGTAAAAAGGGGTGAAACGGGCATCCCGGCAACAAAAAGTCTGTGTTCGAGTGAAATTAAGTCATAGTTTTGGGATAAAAAGGAAGTAATCTGACGAATTATAAGATGCCGTAGGCGGTTGTAACAAACGTCTTTATCAGTCTTAAAAAGACTGTCCGTTGGTTAAAATAGAGTTAAAATGATGGTTGCATGATAGGTAAATGATAGTATAAAAGACGTACTGTCATAGTTTAAATGATTGCTATATAGTTATTTACATGTCGTAATGACAGTATGATAGTATATTCCGTGAAAACCTCTTATATTGAGGGGGCTATTCACAATTAGTCCTTTCAGGACAAGCTAAGACAATTAATTAGTTTAAATCTGATAATTATTAAAACATTTAAACCTGATAATAAAACGATATGAATAATAATAATTCGCTCAGCGAACAACTTGGCGGACTTCTCCGTTCGAAAGGATTGTTAATGGGTACGGCGGAAAGCTGTACGGGCGGACGTATTGCCAATATGGTTACCCTGGTGGCTGGTAGTTCCGATTATTTTGTCGGGGGCGTTGTTTCTTATAGCAACGAGGTGAAACATAATGTGCTCGGAGTTTCGGAAGACAGTTTGCGTCTTCATGGTGCCGTGAGCCGTGAAGTGGTGGAACAGATGGCGCAGGGAGCTATCCGTACGTTGGGATGCGATTGCTCGGTGGCGACGTCGGGAGTTGCCGGACCGGGCGGGGGAAGTCCCGAAAAACCGGTAGGAACGGTCTGGATCGCTGCCGCTTTGAAGGAACAGGTCGTTTCACATTGTTATCATTTCGGTACGGTGCGGGCCGAAAACATACAGTCGGCAGCCGATACCGCTTTGACAATGTTACTGGAACTTTTACAGAAGTCCGATGGATAAATTCATAGAACAACAGCGATTGATCTATCCGATGTCGGACGAAGCCATCCGGCTTCTGATCGATGAGATGGACGAGGTTTCTTTCCCGAAGGGCGATCTTCTTATCAGGGAGGGCGACCGTGATCCGTTCGTGTGGTTCGTCAGGAAGGGATTGATCCGTTCTTATGTCGAAAGGGAAACGAAAGACATCACGTTATGGTTCGCTTCGGATGGCGAAATGATAAAGTTCGTCTACCGGGATATTGCCGCTTATAATATCGAGATGGTGGAAGATTCGGACTTGCTCCGTATCCCTGCCCGCAGACTGGAAGAGCTTTTCGAGCAGTCGCACGACATAGCTGTCTGGGGACTCAAACTGCTTGATTATTACCTCCGGGAATATGAAAATTATTTTATTAATGATAGTTGGAGTGATGCCCGCGAGCAATACGAAGCCTTGTTGCGCAGCAATCCCGAACTTTTCCAGCGAGTGCCTCTCAAGCATATCGCTTCTTATCTCCAGATCACTCCTCAATCGTTGAGCCGTATTCGTTCTTCTTCTAAATAAAAAGAGCAGACCGAAATTATCCTATGGTAATTTTTCTCTGAAAAGACCTCCCTACCTTTGCAGCCGGAAACCAAAAGTGAGTTGATTTATGAATAAAGACAAAGCTCTCTTCCGCCTGGAAAGGGAGAAATTATTGTTGACAGGTGAGATTCCCCGCTTATTTATGAAGTATGCACTTCCCGGTGTTGCGGGATTGTTGTTCCTGGGTATACAATCCGTGATCGACGGGATTGTGTTGGGACGTTTTGTAGGAGCCAATGCGCTTGCCAGTGTGAATCTGGTTTTGCCGTGTTACAGTCTGATTTCGGCATTTGCAATCGTGATGGGTATCGGGGGGCAAACCCTCGTCAGTATCAGCCTCGGAAGAGGGGATAAGCAGGAGGCTAATAACGCTTTGCGCTCGGTATTCGTGTTTTTGCTGGGGATGTCCGTGGTGGTGAGCCTGGTTATTTTTCTGTCAGCAGGAAAGATTGCTTCTTTTTTGGGGGCGAACGAAGTGTTGTTACCCGATGCGGTACATTATATACGGGCACTCGTTCCTTTCTTCCCGCTGCTGTGTGCGATGTTTTTCGGCGACTACATAATCAAGGCGATGGGGCATCCGTTGTATGCGACTTCTGTTATGGGGATAACTGTGGTTCTGAATATTGTTCTGGACCTCGTGTTTGTTGCCGTTCTGGGGTGGGGCGTTATGGGAGCCGGACTGGCTACCGGTATTGCTTTTACGATGGGAGCCTGTTTCAATGTGCCCCGTCTGTTTTCGCGTCATGAAGTGGTTGCCGTGCAGCGTGGACGCTATGACCGGCGGCTGGTGTGGAATGCTTTCTATAACGGTTCGTCCGAAGGTATGTCGGAGTTGTCGGTGGCGATTACGGTATTTCTTTTCAATATTACCATGATGAGGTATCTGGGAGAGAGTGGGGTGGCTGCATTTACGGCAATCAATTATATATTGTTTATCGGAACGACCGTATTCCTTGGCATATCGGATGGGATCATTCCTATTATCGGGTATAATTACGGGGCCAGACAACAGGAACGTATCAAATCTATCCTGAAATTGGCGGCGCGGACGAATTCGCTGATCGGGATCGGTTTGTTTTTGCTGTTGTTGCTGTTTGGCGAGCAGGTGATCGGACTCTTTTTTAAGGATCATGGGAGCGAGGCTTTTGAGATTGCTTCGAGGGGTGTTTCGATTTACTGTTTCGCCTTCTTGTTGTGCGGGTTGAATATATTGGCTTCCAGTTATTTTACGGCGATAGGGAATGCTAAGATATCTATTATTATCTCAGCTTTGAGAGGACTCGTATTTGTGGGAATCGGCATACTTGTCCTCCCTGCCGTGTTCGGTATCGATGCCATCTGGTATGATGTACCGATCGCTGAGATATGTACCTTGTCCGTTTCTTTCTGGCTGGTACGTAGGTCGTTATTTAATAATCGGAGCAATTAACCGGTATCCTTTTTCATTCGGATGCAATCCGTCGGAGAAGAGGGATTCGTCTATCTTTCCGTTGGGAAGGAGCAAGGCTGGCCCTGCATCGCCGAACAGGCAGTTTTCCTCCTCGGCCATCGTCCGGATATTCCGGTTGATGTTTTTCACCCAGTCCTCATGTTCGCGACGGGGAAGGATACCCATTACCTGGATCGTTGCTTTTGGCTGGCGGTTACGAACGGCTGTGATAAGGAATCGTAGACCTTCTACAATGTCTTCGTCCGTACTGGAACCCATGTTGTTTGTTCCGATCATCAGGACGACCTTCTTTGCTTCGTAACCGTCCAGTTCATCGTGGTAGATACGCCAGAGTGCGTTTTCGATGCGGTCGTAACCATATCCCAGGTTCTGGAAACCGGCGGCTGCCATGTATTTCTTCCAGCTTTCCGGACCTCTGTTTAATGGGCCGGCAGGTTCGCCTCCCCAGAAATGCGTAATCGAATTGCCTATGATAACGGCTTTGGGAGGGTGCTGTTTGATATGGCTTATTATTTCGCGATGGCGTTTTTGCCATTCGTAATTGTTCGGTTCGCGGCGTTGGGTTACCGGCTGGCAGGTAGGGCGGTTACCTTCCGAGATACGGAGTATTTCACGTACTTTCTTTTCTACGGCTGTTGCCTGAGCCTGTGCACCCAGGTCGGAGGGGTGTACGTAATCAACCCAGGCATCCGGCGAGTAATCGAGCTCGTCGTGTGTCAGGTAGTAGAGGTCTTTCACTCCTTCCGATTGTAGTATTTCGAAACCTTTTTGTGAACCTCTGTTGAGGCGGGTATATAGTTCATATTGTCCCTTGTCGGTCGGTGCATTGCTGTATCCGGCGTGTTCGACAAGCAGGATGGGAGCGTTGCGGGTCGCCCTGATTTGTTTTACGGCGGCAACGACCAGGTTTGTAACTTCCTGTTCGGTATTTGGTGTCAGGTTAGGCAGGCAATCCAGGATATATATACGTGCATCCTGCTCTATGATGTAGTTCAGCACTTCCTTTTCCAGTTTCCCGTTTCCGGAAAATCCCAGGTTGATAAGCGGATAGCCCAGCGAACGTTGCAGGATATTGGCCCAGGCCATAGCCGGACGGGAGGAACAGGCTCCTTGTGCGATGGAGGTTCCATAGAGTACGACCGGCTTTTCCGGCGATTGCGGGATAAAGGTCAGTTCGCTGTCTTCGGGAGTGCCGATCTCCATCCATTCTACCGTATTATATAAAGGTAAATAAAGACGGTATTCAAATCCACGGTTATGATAGCTGTCCTGACCTAAATTTCTGTAACTGTATGTAATGGTATCTCCGAAAGAATAGTTTCCGAAGCAAAAGCCCCATTTCCCGTCGCTGTCGATACTGTACAGGTCGACGCCGGATACACCGGTACTTTGCATGTGCGGCATATTCAATCCGCCACTCACTTTGTAGCGGACGGTGATCTGTGGGGCATTACTATAAAAGTGGATCGCTAACCCGGCCGAGTTGCGGGAGAGGTTCCATACGGCGGGTCTTATTTCCTTCTCTGCCCGGTCAGGCAGGCGGACATATTTGTAACCTATTTCATCAGGCCAGCCCTGGTTTTGTACTACAGGAAAACCTGCATCCATCGGATTCTGCCATTTCCATTGTGCCCCGGCAGAAAGGCATGCCATACAGAAAAATAGTAGGCAAAAGAGTCTTTTCATGGTCGTTATTATGTGTTTATGTTACTTTTTGATACGATATTGACAAAGATAAAACAATTTCAGGAATTCTATTTTTATTTATTCATGTATATTTGCCACTGTTAAACAAAAAGTAAAAATACCATGAAAGTACAAGCACTGCTCGTATTCCTTCTGGCCGGAAGCATGTCGTTGATGGCTCAGAAGAGTTATCAGTTACAATCGCCGGACAGAAAACTGCAAACGGTAGTTACCGTAGGTGATAATGTAGAATTTTCCCTGACTCATGACGGAACAGAGGTCCTGGCCCCATCCGCAATCTCCATGACTTTACAGAATGGAGAAGTTTTGGGAGCAAAACCGAAAGTATCGAAAGTAACCAAAGGGTCGGTAGACAAAGTGATTCCTTCTCCTTTCTATAAGAAGGCGGAAGTAAGCGATATCTATAATGAAATGACGATTTCTTTCCGTGGAGATTACAGTATCGCCTTCCGCTTATATAACGATGGACTGGCTTATCGTTTCATTACCCGTAAGAAAGGGGAGATTGTCGTTGCAGACGAAGCGGCAACCTACAACTTCTCGACAGACCATAAGACATTTTCTGCTTATGTAAACAGTACGAAGCCGACATTCGAAGAACAGTTCTCCAACTCGTTTGAGCAACCTTATGTGAATGAAGCTATCACCAAACTGAACGACAAACGTTTGATGATCCTCCCTTATCTGGTGGATCTGGGCAATGGAAAGAAACTATGTATCACCGAAGCCGATTTGGAAGACTATCCGGGTATGTTCCTGAACAATGCAACAGATAAACCCTCTCTGAAATCTGTGCATGCCCCTTATCCGAAGGTAAAACAGCAGGGGGGACATAACCGCCTTCAGATGCTGGTCAAGGAACGTGAAGATTTTATAGCTAAAACGAAAGGAAACCGTTCGTTCCCGTGGCGTGTGTTTGTCGTTTCTGAAAATGACAAGCAGCTGGTCGATTGCGATATGGTGTATCGCCTGGCTTCTCCTTCCCGTGTAAGTGATGTTTCCTGGATCAAACCGGGTAAGGTTGCCTGGGACTGGTGGAACGATTGGAACATTTACGGAGTGGACTTCCGTGCCGGTATCAATAACGATACTTATAAATATTATATCGACTTCGCTTCCGAACATGGCATCGAATATGTAATTCTGGATGAGGGTTGGGCTGTTAACCTGGAAGCAGATTTGTTGAAAGTCATCCCGGAAATCGATCTTCCAACCATCGTATCGTACGCCAAATCGAAGAATGTGGATATTATTTTGTGGGCAGGTTTTTATGCTTTCGACCGTGATATGGAGAATGTTGTGAAGCATTATGCGGATATGGGTGTCAAAGGTTTCAAGGTTGACTTTATGGACCGTGACGATCAGGAACTTATTAATTTCTTGTACCGCTCGGCAGAAACTTGTGCCAGATATAAGATGTTGGTCGATTTTCACGGCATATGTAAACCGACCGGTTTGCAGCGTACTTATCCGAACGTGATCAATTATGAAGGGGTGAATGGTTTGGAACAGTTGAAATGGTCGCCTGCCTCTTACGATATGGTTACTTACGACGTAACATTCCCGTTCATTCGTATGGTTGCCGGTCCGGTAGATTATACACAGGGTGCCATGCGGAATGCAACCCGTGCCAACTATCGTCCGGTCAACTCCGAACCGATGAGCCAGGGTACCCGTTGCCGCCAGCTGGCTACTTATGTGATTTTCGAATCGCCTCTGAATATGCTTTGCGATAATCCGACCAATTATATGCGTGAAAAAGAATGTACCGAATTTATCGCAAACATCCCGACCGTTTGGAACGAAACACAGGTGCTCGATGCAAAAGTATCCGAATATATTGCTATGGCCCGCCAGCACGATGATATCTGGTATCTGGGTGCCCTGACCAATTGGGAGCCGCGCGAGATGGAACTGGATCTTTCTTTCCTGGGTGACGGCGATTACAAACTGGAACTTTTCAAAGACGGTATCAATGCCGACCGTGCCGCCTGCGATTATAAAAAAGAAATCATCCCGGTTCCCGCCGACCGTAAGCTGAAGATCAAAATGGCTCCGGGCGGCGGATATGCTGCAAAGATCTATAAATAACCGACTTCCAGGTGCATGGAATAAGCGTTCGAACCGTCCGCATAATAATTGTTTATTGTGCGGACCGGTTCGAATTTGTTTTTTTGGTAAAGACGGAGCGCTGCCGGGTTTGATACGTTTACTTCGAGCGTAATCTTTGGATGATTATGCTGTCTGGCAAATTCGATCGTTTTGTCTATCAGGTGTTGCCCTAACTTCTGCTTTCTGAAACCGGGATGTACGGCTAAAGAATAGATGCGCAGATTAGGGGTATGATCGTTTTGCAAGAGAGAAACGTAAGCGACTATTCTCTCTTGGTATTCAACGACATAAAACATTCCTTTGGCTTTTGTGATCAGATAGACGAATTGTTTTTTGGAAAAGCTGTCCGGACCGAAACAGGATGTCTCTATTCTCATAATCCCGTCCAGGTCTGCCCGGGTTGCCTGCCTGGTTATAATCTCCTGTTCCATCTTTTAGAAGTGTTTCATATCCAACATACGCCCGAAATGATTCAGTATCCTGTAATACAGGTCATCGCCCAGTACAGCGTCTTCGATACCGTGGTCGATACTCGGATTATCGTTGATCTCGATAATCATGGCGCGGTCGTTGACCATTTTCATATCGACTCCGTATAATCCTTTTCCGATAAATGAAGTCGCTTTGACTGCCGTGTCAAGCACTTTGCGGGGAACCTGATAAATAGGAATGGTATCGACCAGTCCGCACCGGCTTCTTCCCGAATCATAATGACAGTAGATTTGCCAGTGTCCTTTGGCCATATAATACTTGCAGGCAAACAACGGCTCACCGTTCAGGATACCGATCCGCCAGTCGAACTCAGTCGGAGTAAATTCCTGGGCGAGGAGGATGGACGATTTTTCAAACAGCAGGTCGAGTGCTGCTTCCAGCTCCGTTTCGTTGGTCACCTTCTTCATCCCGAAAGAGAAAGAACCATCCGGAATCTTCAGGATGAACGGTGATCCCAACTGGTTGCTGATCTGTTCGAATGTATTTTCGTTAGACTTGAATATCAGCATCGAGAGGGGAGCCGGTATCTTTTCCTTTTCAAATAATTCATTCAGGAATACTTTATTTGTGCACCGGATGATGGATAACGGATCGTCTATCACGACCATTCCGTTCTGCCTTGCCAATTGCGAAAGCCGGAAGGTGTAATGGTTCAGTGAAGTCGTCGTACGTATAAATAAAGCATCGAACTCCATCAGACGGGTGGCATCTTCTTCCGTGATCAGTTCGGCATGTATATCCATCTTTTTGGCTACTTCCAACAGTTTGTTTATGGCCTGTTTGTTGCTGGGTGGGAACTTTTCCTCCGGATCGTATAATACAGCCAGGCTATAGCGGGCGGATTTAACGGTTTGGGGTGCACGCCATACCTTTTTGTTGAAACGGTCGAGCGCTTCAGCGAAGAAACTTTGTTCTTCATCGTTCAGTTGTTCCAATGACAAGAGTTGAATGGATTCAATCTGGTTCTTAGCCCGGGTATTAAAACTGATCCTAAGGAGGGGAGCAGGATAGTTTTCGAAGATGAATCGGGCAATTTTCTCCAGCCCTTTTTCCTGGCAAGTCCCGAAATAGAGGTTCAGATACCAGATATCATCGGTAATATTGTTTTTCTGTATCCATTGATAACAGAGCTTCTGTAAGTTCCGGTCCATGCGGACACCCGCCCCGGCTTCCAGCTTATTGATGATATCTACTCCGGGAATCACCTTGTGTCCTCGGGGTTGAGCCAGTAATGAACAGTAATATCCTTCGGAATTATAACTGTAGTCATTACTGAGGTTGATGACAAATTTACTCCCCTTTTCTTTTTGGAGAGATTTGTTTTTTAAATAATCGGAAACAGTTAAGATACTGCTTGTCTTGTAATACGGTTTCCAATCATTCAGACTGTCTAAAAGAATCAGCACATTATTCATATTGAATATTAAAATGAGTGCGCAAAAATAGACAAATAAATCAATCTGTAATGCGAATAATCATTAATTATTAAAAGTACTCTTTGCTGATTGAGTCTCAGGGTGTTGTTTCCTGTCACATATTATCTCCAATCTCGTTGTTTGTGTTGTTAAACATCTTGATTTTTACGGTTTGGGTGTAGAAATGTTTACTTTTGTTGAAACATAAATATTATAATAATGGAAATAGATGAATTGAACGCGGAAATAGAGAAGATGGAGAAGTCTATCGCTAATGCAAAGAGGAAAATAGAATCATGTGAAAAGAAGAGAAAAGAGCTTTTGCAAGAGGTCTATAATAACAAGTATTTGCGGCTTTCAGAATTACAAATTTGTTATGTAAGAGAAATATACCGCTTGGATCTTGATAGGTATGATGTTATTGATTTTAAAGGCGTTTATGCTGGATTTAGATATGGTATATTTGAATATGAAAATTCTGATGAATATACAAACAGAAGAGAAAATTATTGTGAAATAATAATAGAGGATGAACCAGAAATAATTACTGAAGAAGAATTTTGTGATATACTTAAAATTATTCATACTAAGTTGGATGAAAAATTGTTTTCTAAATTTGCAAAGTCTAAGTAGATGAAGTATTATCACTTTAAAGTCAAAATGTCATTTTGTTATTTTACCTTCTGTATCTTTGCAAACACGAAGTTACGAAAAGAGTGTAATTTATTGGAAATGAGCGTAGGTTAATTGCTCTTGATAGTAATAGGTTACGATTTAGTTAGTTATCTACTGCATTATCCTTCTGCGCGTTGCGTAACCTTCAAAGAACTCTTCGTATGCAAAAGTAGCTATTTAATTCGAGATTTTGATATAAACTCCCGTTTTTTATCCCCTCATTCATAAGAATTTTCCGTAAAAGCGGTATTGTCCGTCGGCACACCATTGCCCAAAACGAGTTTGGAACAAACGTGTGCCGACTACCGCATAGCTGGAGAAAAGGGCATTGCCTCACGCCTAAACGATGTTTAGACAGATGAAGCAATGCCCCTTTCTTTTGCGCCTATGCCAAGAGGTGCTTTTACGGGTTTTCAAATGATTTTTCTTTTTTCGCTGTCTCTTTTGCCGGAAGCGGAAAGTGAATGCAGAGTGTGTCAGCCTGCCCCATGAATGAAACAGGCGCCCACACACAGCCGGACAAACCGGGAAGAATGATTGTTGCCACCCGGCTGAACAAGTTCCGTCGGATCGGAAACAATCATACTTCCTTTGTTGTGGTTTGCCCTTTTCACGCTTCCGGTGATGTCTTTTTCCTTTTGGTGATTCTTTTTTTTACGGATTTTCCCCTGAAGTTTTTTTCTACACAATCTGCCTCTGTTTTCGTTTACCTCCATTTTGCGCCTTTCAGTAAGCCGCATCA
>ERZ791611.189-NODE-189-length-70840-cov-8.936427_pt1 | contig 70840 bp, 67 predicted proteins | sample MGYA00510275_ERZ791611 | MGnify/ENA primary metagenome ERZ791611 (study PRJEB30046, sample SAMN00791912) | human gut metagenome | study: EMG produced TPA metagenomics assembly of the A metagenome-wide association study of gut microbiota in type 2...
CTTATTGTATTGAATTCATCAATTATTTATAATCGCTTATTTATTTGACGCTTACTTAAGGCGCATGAAAACATGTGTCTTTTTTAATAGAATTATATCTTGATAACAAATTATTACAGGAATATAATATTTGCGGTGATAAAAATGGAAAATTATGACGAAGTAGAACAGAATGTAGAACAATTAGAAGATGAGTTAGAAGAAGTTGAAGAAGAACTCGAACAAAAAGAAGAAGGCTTTCTAGAGTGTGAACGTTGGCGTTGTTTTTTATTATTGATTACTGTAGGGGGATTCTTTGGGGCTTATACTTTTTCAGTAAAAGGTGGTGTTTTCTGTAATGCCCAAACAGCCAATATTGTTTTATTTGGCATGGCTTTAGGTAATATGGATTTCTCAAGAGCTGCTTATTTATTAATTCCTATTAGTTCTTATTTTATAGGAACAATGGTTTCTGAATATTTGGCTTTAAAAATAAAGAAATATAGAAAATTAAGATGGGATACTATTTTAATTGGTATTGAAATTATTACGGTTATTATTCTTGGATTGTTACCAAGTAGTGTACCTGATCAAGTATTTCAAGTAACAATTAACTTTATTTGTGCAATGCAATTTAATACTTTTAGACAAGCAGAAAAAGTAGGTATGGCTACTACTTTTGTAACAAATCATATTAGACAAACAGGGAGTTTCTTTGTTCGTTGGTTAAGAAAAAGACATGAAAAGAAATATTTAAATCGTTCTTTAAGACATTTATGTATGATTTTATGTTTTATAGGTGGTGCTGTTCTTTCTACTGTGATGTGTCATTATTTTAAAGATAGAGCTATATGGGGTTCACTTATTTTCTTAATTATTTTACAAGGGGACTTATTATATGCTGATTTAGTCAAAGAAAAAGAATTATTAGATCAAGTTCCAAATGGGCATTAATGCCCATTTTTTCTTGTTTAAATCGTCTATTTCATGTATTATTATTGTGCTATGAGTATAAAAAATTTAATGGAGGTAAAAAGCTATGAATGAAAGTATGTTAGATAGATTAGTATCTATGGAAAATAGATATGAAGAATTAGGTCATATGTTAATGGATCCAGATATTGGTACAGATATTAAGAAAATGACAGATGTAACAAAAGAACAAGCATCTTTACAAGCTGCTTATGATTTGTTTCAAGAATATAAAGAAGTAAAAGATGGTATTGATGGTGCTAAAGAATTAATGAAGGAAAATGATCCTGAAATTAAAGAAATGGCAAAAATGGAATTAGATGAATTAGAAGAAAGAATGCCAGATATTATTAAAAAATTAGAATTAGAATTAATTCCTAAAGATCCAAATGATAATAAAAACGTTATCATGGAAATCCGTGGAGCTGCTGGTGGAGATGAAGGAAATATCTTTGCAGGTGATTTATATAGAATGTATGTAAAATATGCTGAAAGCCAAGGATGGAAAGTAGAAGTTATGGAAGCTGAAGAATCTGAAGCTGGTGGTTTCTCACTTATTTCATTCAATGTGATTGGTGATGGTGTTTATGGTAAATTAAAATATGAATCTGGATCACACCGTGTTCAACGTGTTCCTAAGACTGAAACACAAGGACGTGTGCATACTTCAACTGCAACAGTATTAGTTATGCCAGAAATGGAAGAAGTTGATGTACAAATTAATAAAAGTGATTTAAGAATTGATACTTATCGTGCAAGTGGTGCCGGAGGACAACATATCAATAAAACAGATTCAGCTGTTCGTATTACTCACTTACCAACAGGAATTGTGGCAACAAGCCAAGATGGACGTTCTCAACATGATAACCGTGATAAAGCAATGAAAGCTTTAGTAGCACGTGTTTATGATTACTTCCAATCTCAACAAACTGAAGCAATCGATAGTGAAAGAAAATCTAAAGTAGGTACTGGAGATCGTGCTGAAAAGATCAGAACTTATAACTATCCTCAAAACCGTGTAACAGATCATCGTATTGGACTTACAATTCAACAATTAGATCGTATTATTGAAGGTAAATTAGATGATATTATTACTGCTTTAATCAATGAAGATCAACGTCTTAAATTAGAAGGTCAAAAATAATGAAAACAGTTAGAGAATTAATTAGAGAAGCAGAAAGTAAGTTAGATGATGAACATAAAGATGTCAATGTAGCCAAAGTTCTTTTCTATCATCTAGCTAAAAAAGAACCACATGAGCTTTATTTAATGATGAATGAAGAAGTGGAACCTGAATTAGAAAAAGCTTTTCTTGCTGGAATGGAAGAATATTATCAAGGGAAACCTATTCAATATATTAAAGGTTGTGAAAGTTTCTTTGGTAGAGACTTTAAAGTGAATGAAGATGTATTGATTCCTCGTTATGAAACAGAAGAATTGGTAGAAAACATCTTATATCGTATTGATGATTACTTTAATGATTATAAAGAAATTCATTTATGTGATGTAGGGACAGGAAGTGGTGCTATTGCGATTACTCTTGCTTTAGAAGAACCACGTTTAGAAGTCATTGCGACAGATATTTCTAAAGAAGCTTTAGTTGTTGCTCAAGATAATGCGAAAACATTAGGGGCGAATGTTGAATTTAGAAATGGAGATATGTTACAACCTTTATTAGATACACATGAAAAAGTAGATATCTTTGTTTCTAATCCACCTTATATTCCTAATGATCAAGATATTGAAGCAATGGTTAAAGACAATGAACCTCATGTTGCTTTATTTGGTGGAAATGATGGTTTATATTTTTATAGAAAGATTTTTAAAGAAGTTAAACCTTTATTAAATGATCGAGCTTTATTAGCTTTTGAAATGGGATTTGATCAAAGAGAATTGATGGAAACAGCAATCAAAGAATTCTTTGGAGATTACCCTTTTGAAATTATTAAAGACATTAATGGAAAAGATAGAATGTTATTTATCTATTATAATTTAAAATAATATGAATATAGAAACAGAAAGACTCATAATCAAGCCACTTACATTAGATGATGCCAAACGTTTTAGTGAATATCGTGATAAAGAAGAAGTTGCAATGTATCAATCATGGGATGAATATCCTTTAAATAAGGCTATTAACCGTATTGAATATTGTCAAAAGCATCCATTTCATGGACAAATTGGTAACTACCAATTTGGCCTTTATTTAAAAGAAAACAATCAGCTTATTGGAGATATTTTTATTGAAATAGATGGGCATACAACTTTTACTTTAGGATATACTTTAGATAGTGTTTACTGGTCTAAAGGATATGCAAGTGAAGCATTAAAGAGTGTATTTAAGGCAATGAATGAAACATATTCTTTTAAAATATGTTTATGTCATGTATATGAAGATAATATAAAATCAATTAAACTATTAGAAAGAAATGGATTCGATAAAATCCATAAATCTTGGTTTTACCAAGATGTACTTTATCGTAAAATGTTAAATAAATAGATTTTATCAAAATGAGTTAAATGGATAATTCAAAATAAAAGGCACCAATTTAAAGATGTCTTTTTTTAGTGACAAAATATTTAAAATAAACTCTATATAATGATTACGAGGTGGAAATAAAATGGATTTAGTTATCGTCAATAAACAAAAACACGTGCATTATATTTTACCAATCATTATATTTTTTAGTACCATTATTTTAAGCTATGCTAAAATACAAGAAACAGCCTTACCTTTTTTATTACCTTTATTTATTGTATCGTTTTATAGTGGATATCTGTATCTTACATGCTTTTTGACAGCGATTATAGGAATATCGATTATTAATCAAGATACATTTACAATTGTTGTCATCATTACATTATTACTGACCATTTATCTTCTTAACTTTACACATCTATTAAAAACAAAGTATATTTCTTTTATTATAACAGCAATTTTGATTCCATTTTTTTATGCGAATCATTACAACATCTTACAAACAACAGTTCTCGTCATGTTAACGTTGTTTAATTGTTATCTTGATCAAGAAATTATTCCTTTAATTATTCATCAAAATAAAAATGTTTTAAATATAAAAAGATTACAAGCATTAATTGTTGTGGTATGTACATTATTTATTAGCTTTATTCCTTTTAATACAACATATACAATGATCTTTTTAAGATATTTCTTATTAATTTCTATTTATTATCTATCAATTGAAAAAGTCATGCCTATTATTTTATATCTTTCTATTCTTTTAATGCTGATAGCTCCATCATTAAAAGATGATGTCTTATCCTTAATATTACCAATGAGTTTCTTTTTTATGATGCAACCTAAAAACAAATATCTATTCATGTCTATTTTCTTATTATCACATATTACACTACCATTTTTTATTAATTACAATTACTTCTATTATGCTTTTGTGATTCTTGTTCCAGTTTTTTTATTTATGATTTCTCCACAATTTAAAAATAAAAAAATAAAGATCAATCCAGAATTTATAGAAATAAGTTATCAAGAACAACTTAAAAGTAAAGCAGATGCTTTTGCATCTTTATTTCATCAACTCACAGAAGTTTTTAAAGAAGAAAATCAAGAAACCCATTTATCTGAATATGTGGGATATGTTTATGAGGATGTGTGTCATCATTGTTCTTCTAAAAAATATTGTTTTTATAGTCAAGAAGGAATGAGTCGTTTAGGTAAGTTGATTTCTAAGGGGATTCAAAAAGATTTAGAGGTAGATGATTATAATTATATTTATCAACATTGTTTAAAGCCGGATGATTATTTAAAGAGTTTAAAGAATCATCAAAAAGGTTATTTTAAGATGTTAAAAGTTAATCATGCACATGATCATTTAAAAAAAGATTTATTTCAAGAGTTTTCAATCATGGGTCATGTTTTTCAAAACTTTTCTAAAAAGATAGATGAACAAGATAATGAAAAGAAAATCTTAGAACATTTAAAAGCGTATCATTTTGAAGTGTATTATTTAAAGAAAATAAAAAAAGATTATGAAAATTATATGTTAGAAATAGGAATAGAAGATATAGATGAAAAAACTGTAACAGAAGAACTTATTCCTATTTTAGAAAATTATTTAAATGAATCATTAGATCTTGTCTCTATTAAAAAGCAACATCTTCAAATAGGTTACACTTCAATTTTATTAAAACATGAACTTAAATATACATTACAACTTGCGAAAAAACAGTATGCTTTAGATCAACAATGTGGAGATAGTATTCTTACTTTTGGTTTAGATGAACATCATTATGTGGCTTTATCTGATGGTATGGGACAAGGTTATATTGCTTATAAGGAAAGTAAGTTAACATTGGATGTTTTAAGTCAATTGCTTAAAAATGGCATTCAATTAAGAGATACATTGAATACTTTAAATACGTTATTAAAGATAAAGAATCAAGGAGATATGTATACGACATTAGATTTATTTGATTTTAATTTAATGAATTCAAGATTAAAAGTAATTAAATATGGAGCTTATGAAAGTTATTTAATAAGAAATCATCAAATAGATGTTTTACATTCACATTCTTTACCAGTAGGAATGGCTTCTACAATGAAGATGGTTTCTTATGATATGAAAATCAAAGAAAATGATATATTGATTCTTACAAGTGATGGAGTAGGAGAACATTTCTTTGATTTATTAAAAAAATATCAAGAAGAAATTGAAAAGATGTCAGTTTATGAAATTGTTTCCTTTCTTTTTCAAAAATCTTTTCAAAAGAAAGATCTAGATGATATGAGTATTATTGTTATTAAAGTGGTCAATAGAAATTAGAGATATGCTATAATACAAGCGGTGAGATTATGTTAGATGAAAGTTTATTAGATAAAAATAGAAAATATCTTGTAGGAGTATCAGGTGGCGTCGATTCGATGGCTTTATTAGATATGTTAGTTAAAAAAGCATACAATGTCATTGTTGTACATTATAATTATCATTTTAGAGAAGATAGTGATCTTGATGAAAATCTCGTACGTAGTTATTGTCAAAATCATCATCTTCCTTTTTATGTAAGACAAGGAGATAAAAAAGAATATCAAAAAGGTAATTTTGAAATGTTAGCAAGAGAAAAAAGATATGCTTTTTATAAAGAAATAGGTGATTTAAATGGAATTGATACGATTATTTTAGGGCATCATTTAAATGATCATTTAGAAACGATCGTGATGCAATTACAAAGACATAATACAAAGGGATATTTGGGTATAAAAGAACAATCTTATGTTAAAAATATGCATGTTGTAAGACCCTTATTAAAGTTAAAAAAACAACAATTTATAGATTATTGTACTAAAAATCATCTTGAATATCATGAAGACTATACAAACTATGATACACGTTATACACGTAATCATGTAAGACATATCGATCTTAAAAAATATAATGAACAAGAATTATTAGAAAAGGCAAGTAAACATAATCAACAATACAAAAAACAACAAGCAAAACTCCAACAAATTTATCAAGAATATGATCAAAATCATTTCTTGTATTTAGATAAGTTACCAACAGAATCATTAGATCAAATCATTTATTATATGTTAAAAAAAGAGATCTATCCACCACTTATAACAGAAAACTTAGTACAAGAAATTATTAAACAAATCCATTCACAAAAACCAAATATTGAAATATCATTACCTGTTAATTTTGTGTTCATAAAAAAGTATAATAATATAGCCGTTAGAAAAAAAGAAATTGACGATACTTATTATGTAAAGTATGAATCTTTTTATAAAGATCAACAATTACATTATTTTTTAACAGATCAAGGACATCTTCACGATGGTGTTTTTCTTTCAAAAGAAGACTTTCCAATAGTTATCAGATGTTTTAAAAATGGTGATACAATCAAAACATCTGGAGGAACAAAAAAGGTCTCTAGGCTATTTATAGATCGTAAAATTCCTAGAGATGAGCGTAAAATATGGCCAATCGTTGAAAATTGCCATGGTGAGATCATTTTGATCCCACATATCGCCAAAAATATCAAGTATTTATATACAAAACCAAATGTTTTTGTGATAAAATATGACACATGTAAGTGAGGTGTAAGGTATGCACAAGGATATAAAAGAAATATTATATACAGAAGAGGAAATTAAGGCTAAATGTGATGAATTAGCAAAACAAATTGATCAAGATTATGCTGGTCAAGAAATTTTATTAGTTGGTTTATTAAAAGGTTCAGTTCCATTTATGGCAGAACTTGCTAAACATTTAAAAAGTGATGTTAAGTTCGACTTTATGTCAGTAAGTAGTTATAGTGGTGTTGAATCTAAAACATTAGTTGTTAGACAAGATATTAAAGAAGATATTCGTGGTAAGAATGTTTTAATTGTAGAAGATATTTTAGATACTGGAAAGACTTTATATAACGTTAAAGAAATGTTAGAAAAAAGACATGCTAAGAGTGTTAAAATCGTGACTTTATTAGATAAAGAAGAAGGTCGTGTTTTTGATATGAAAGCTGATTATTCAGGATTTAAAATTCCTAATGCCTTTGTTGTAGGATATGGTCTTGATTTTAATGAACGTTATCGTCAATTACCTTATATAGGTATTTTAAAAGAAGATTGTTATAAAAAATAGTTAGGAGATTTTATGGGAAATAAAAAAGGATTGTTGAAGTCTATCCTACCATGGCTTATTGTACTGATGGTTATTTCTGTGGCAATTCCTTTCTTTAATCAAAGTGAATCGTCAGAAATTAGATATGATAAGTTTATAGAGATAGTTCAAAAAGAAAAAGTAAAAGATGTAGAAATCGTTCCTAAATCATTAGTCATTGATGTGAGTGGAACATATTCTAAAAAAGCAAGCAATGGTAAAAAAGAAGATACTAAATTCTCTGTTGTTATTCCAAGAACAGAAACAGAATTAGATTCTTTAATTAGCTTGTTAGATGAAAATGGTACAAAAATCAATGTTGTCAATGATGCTGAAAGAAATCAATTATTGAACTTCATTGTAAGCTTATTACCATACTTGATCTTATTTGGAGGAATGTTCTTCTTCTTGAAGATGATGTCAAATACTGCTGGTGGTAATAATAAAGCCTTTGAATTTGGTAATTCAAGAGCTAAACTAGAAAAAAATTCTAAAACACATTTTAGTGATGTTGCTGGAATGGATGAAGAAAAAGAAGAAGTTAAAGAATTAGTTGACTTCTTAAAAACACCAAAGAAATTTGCTGATATGGGTGCTAAGATCCCACGTGGTGTTTTACTTGTAGGTCCACCAGGTACAGGGAAAACATTACTTGCTAGAGCAGTAGCAGGTGAAGCAAACGTTCCATTCTACTCAATTTCAGGTTCTGAATTCGTAGAAATGTTCGTTGGTGTTGGGGCTGGACGTGTAAGGGACATGTTCAAAAAAGCAAAACAAACAGCACCATGTATTATCTTCATTGACGAAATTGATGCAGTTGGTCGTCAAAGAGGTACTGGTATGGGTGGAGGACACGATGAACGTGAACAAACACTTAACCAATTATTAGTTGAAATGGATGGTTTCTCTGGAAATGAAGGAATTATCGTTTTAGCAGCTACAAACCGTGCAGATGTCTTAGATCCAGCTTTACTTAGACCGGGTCGTTTCGATAGACAAATCCAAGTAGCTAATCCAGATAAACGTGCACGTAGTCAAATCTTAAAAGTTCATGCAAGAAATAAACGTTTTACACCAGATGTTAATTTTGATAACATCGCTCAACGTACACCAGGGTTCTCTGGGGCTGAACTTTCAAACGTTTTAAATGAAGCTGCCTTACTTGCTGTAAGACAAAATCATGATTTAATTACAATGGCTGATATTGATGAAGCGGTGGACCGTGTTATGGGTGGACCTGCTAAGAAATCACGTAAATATACAGAAAGAGAAAGACGCTTAGTGGCTTACCATGAAGCAGGACATGCTTTAATAGGTTTAACTTTAGAAGATGCCAATAAAGTACAAAAAGTTACAATTGTTCCTCGTGGACAAGCAGGTGGTTATAACTTAATGACACCTAAAGAAGAAACATATTTCCAAACTAAGAGTCAATTAAAAGCAACTATTTCAGGATATATGGGTGGACGTGTGGCTGAAGAAGTCTTCTTTGGAGATGTAAGTTCAGGAGCACACAACGATATTGAACAAGCAACTCGAATTGCGAGAATGATGGTTACTGAATTAGGTATGTCTGAACTTGGACCTATTCAATATGATTCTGAAAATGGACAAGTTTTCTTAGGTAGAGATTATACACAAAGAAGTAATACACATTCAGGACAAATTGCTTATGAAATTGATGTTCAAGTACGAAAAATTATTGATGCTTGTTATCAAGAAGCAACAAATATTATTGAACAAAATAAAGAAAAACTTATTTGTATTGCAGAAGCATTACTTGAACATGAAACATTATCTGGTGAAGATATTGAATCTTTATACAATACAGGTAAAATGTTAGAACATCATGATGGAACTTTAACTGAAGAACCTGTTCAAGAAGTTAAAGAAGAAAAACCATCAATTGATGATCAAGATGATTTATTAGATGAAATGAAATAAAGCGAATTTCGCTTTTTTTCATTTAGAAAGGGGATAAATATGAGTACACGAACAAAGAGAATTGTAATCATCTTAATCGCTTTAAGCATGATTATTCCGATATTTTCTTCCGTGTTCTTTTTATAGAAAAGAAAAATGAAAGATTATTTAGTAAGAGGATTAGTCAATAGTAAAAATTGTCGTGTGTTTGCTTGCCAAACAACGAATTTATTAGAAAAAGCAAGACAAGAACATGATTTATGGCCAACAGCATCTGCTGCTCTTGGAAGAATGATGTCAGCTACTCTTATGATGGCTGCAATGAATAAAAATAATGAAAAAATGACTGTCACAATTAATGGTGGAGGACCAATTGGTACGATGATGGCTGTTACGCGTGGTGATGGACATATTAAAGGTTTTGTAGGTGATCCACATGTTCATTATACTTATAATGATACTGGACATTTAGCAGTAGGTGTGGCTGTTGGAACACAAGGAACGTTACAAGTGATTAGAGATATGGGGTTAAAAGAACCCTTCTGTGGAACAGTACCACTTCAAACAGGTGAAATTGGTGATGATTTTTCTTATTATTTCATGGCAAGTGAACAAACTCCATCAGTTGTTTCTGTAGGTGTTTTAGTTGATGAAACAAATGAAATCTTATCTTCAGGTGGTTTTATTATTCAATTATTACCAGAAGCTACTGAAGAAGATATTTCTTATATTGAAGAAAAAATAAAAGATTTCCCTGCTGTTTCTTCATTGATTCATGAAGGAAAAACACCAGAAGAAATCTTAAAAATGATTTTTGATGATGTTGAAATTACAAATCGACAAGATTTATTCTTTACTTGTGATTGTTCAAGAGAAAAGATGATCAATGCTTTATCAACTATTGGAAAACAAGAACTTCAAAGTATGATTGATGAGGATCATGGTTGTGAAATTACATGTCAATTCTGTAATACAAAATATCAATTTAGTGAAGAAGAATTGCAAAATTTAATTAATCGTTTATAATCACATTGAAAAATGTGATTTTTTTAAAGGAGAAAAAATGGAAAACAAGAAAAAGAAATTAATTATAGGACTTATACTCATTATTATATTAGGTGCAATTGTTTTCTATTTAACAGGTCATCTTACTAAAACAACAATTTGTAAAGGAACATTAGATATGATTACAGATGAAGAAGTAGAAGTTATATCTAGTGATGATAAAGTTAAAGAAACAAAAACGAAAGTAATTTATGATTATACAGATTATGTATCAGAAAGTTATCCAATTTCTTATTATAAAGATTATATAAAAAATAGTAATACATTTTATAAGAACGTAAAAGGTGTTAAAACTTCTTTAAAGGTTGAAGGAAATAAGATTATTTATGAAGTAGATATTCAATATAGTCAAGATTATATGAAGGATTTAGTAGAAGCAGGGCTTGTAAGTACAAATGGTAGTTATAAAGATATTGATTATATATCTTTAAAAGATACAATAGAAAACCAAAAATCAGCAGGGTTAACTTGTAAAGAAAAATAAAGGCAAATGCCTTTATTTTCAAGGAAATCAACTCTTATTTAGATAACTTATATCTATTTAGGGGAGGAAAATAGAGGGAATATATAAGTTATCTATTTATATTATGAACAGATGTTTAAATTATATACAGGAGCTAACTATATAAAATTCAAGTGATTTTATGAAAAAGTTTGAAAATATTTAAAAATTTGAATTTTCAGTTAGAAATGAAAGAGAACATTGAAAAGTGAATAGTGATTTGTAATTTTGGACATGCTGAAAAAGACCTCGAAAGGCCATTTTTAAAATTTTCAAGTGCTATCTTAACAGTTGAGGATCAAACTGTTGATTTGTTTTTAAAAGATGATAGATGATTCTAAGCAGCTTTCTTACACAGTGTCCTTGAGCACAACGATGACCTTTGCCTTGAGAAATCTTTAACTGATAATACTTATTGAACACAGGATTGTGTCTTATTACAGGAAGTATTATCTGATATAGGGTCTTCCTTAAATATTTGGATCCTTTCTTGGTAATAGCTGTATGTTGTGCATTGAACTGACTTGATTCATAGTGTAAAGGAGCAACTCCTGCAAATTTAATGATTTGAGAAGGCTTAGAATAGTTGCTTATATCTCCTAATTCCGCTAGAATAGAAGTACCAGAGAAGTGAGATATTCCTGGTATGGATAGGATAGGAGAGTTATTTTGGATGGAGAACTCTTCTATTTTTTTATCTATTTCAGTTAGCTGTTCTTCAATCAGTTCTATTTGAGCGGATAAATGTTTTATTTGAATAACTTCCGCTGATGAAGAAATCCCAATAGAAGATCTGGCACATTCTTTAAGTCTTTCAGGTGTTAAAGAAATACGATTGCCTCTGCCTTCGATTTCAAAGCATTTACGGATGGTTCTGATATCTGTATTGGCGATGTTTTCAGCACTCCCAAACATTTTAAGAATATTCATATAAACAATGCCATATTTAGAATTGAACAGTTTATTGAATTCAGGAAACATGATATCGATACATTTTTGAAGACGATTCTTATAGACATTTTCCTTTTCTTTCAAATTATGATGATGTCTTGTCAGCTGTTTTTGTTCATAAAGATCAAAGCTGTTGACTTTAGTGATACGATATTGTTTTTTACGCTCAGGAGTATCAAGAACATCACAGATATTGATTGTATCGAGCTTATCATTTTTAGTAATACCACCTTGCATCTTACGATTGAAATCAGTTGTTTTAGGATTAATTAAAGCAACAGTATATTGTAAGTCTAGAAGGTATTTCAACAAAGCAAAATGATAATGTCCCGTATCTTCCATACCAATAAGAATAGAATCTTTTGGATAAGATTTGATTTTTTGTACTAGAAAATCAAAACCTTCTTTGTCATTAGAAAAAGAAACAGGCTGAGAGATGATCTCACCAGTTTGTTGATCCATGACACAAAAGAAATGTTTGTTTTTTCCAATGTCGATGCCAATTAATTTCATATGTAAAAAATCCTTTCAAAGTAAATTATGTGAAATGGTGTCCACAACACTTAAACCACAAAACCTGGTTCAAAATAGGAATTCAAAGACTCATCTAACTAATCATTGTTTAGGAGTAAGGTGTGGTAAGAAACTCCTCAAAGTAGTCGAGCCACAAGGAGTAAAATACAAATCCACATTCACATATTTCAATATTACAGAATACACAAAACGTAATCAATCGCGGATAAATAAGATTGATAGAAAGGAATGTATATTGTAGATGACTACTCAGATGGGTCAATTACAATATACCAGGAGATAAAATTTGAAAATTAGAGATATAGAAATTAAAAATTCTGTCATTATGGCACCAATGGCTGGAATTACTAATATGGCATTTCGTAAGATTGTAAAAGAGTTTGGAGCTGGACTTGTATATTCAGAAATGGTCAGTGATAAGGCAATCTGTTATGGAAATCAAAAGACAATAGAAATGTTACAAGTAGATGAAGGAGAGCATCCTGTTAGTATTCAATTGTTTGGTGGAGAAGTGGAAAGTATGGTACAAGCAGCCAAGTTTATTGATGAACATTCTAATTGTGATATTATTGATATTAATTGTGGATGTCCAGTGAATAAGGTTTTAAAAGCAAATGCTGGAAGTAAACTTCTTCAAAATCCTCAATTAATTTATGATATTGTCAGTAATATTGTTAAAAATGTAAGTAAACCTGTTACAGTTAAAATTAGAAGTGGTTTTGATAAGGAACATATTAATGCGGTAGAAGTAGCGAAATTAATTGAAAAAGCAGGAGCTAGTGCCATTGCTGTTCATGGTAGAACACGTTCACAAATGTATGAAGGTCATGCTGATTGGTCAATTATTAAAGCGGTTAAAGAAGCAGTTTCTATTCCTGTTATTGGAAATGGTGATATTAGAAGTGTAGAAGATGCTAGAAGAATGCTTGAAGAAACAGGCTGTGATGCAATTATGATTGGTCGTGCAGCACTTGGAAATCCTTGGCTTATTAAACAAGTTGTAGAAAGTTTAGAACATGGAACAGATATACCTGAACCAACTTATAAAGAAAAAATAGCATGGTGTTTAACACATGCTAAAAGGTTGATGACGATTGAACCTGAAAGAATTGCTATGTCACAAATGAGAGGACATGCTCCTTGGTATATCAAAGGTTTAAAAAGTTCGTCTGCTGTTAAAAATGAACTTTCAAAAGTAAATACGTATGAAGAATTAGAAAAAATTCTTAAAGATTATGAACAATTTTTAGATACGTTATAAAAGGATGTCACGGCATCCTTTTATTCATTAATCAATAAGCGTATTGTTTTATATAAATGAGGTTTAAATTCTTCTATTGGAAGTGGATGACTTTCAACAATAGAAGTAAAAACTGTAGAACTTACAAGTTCAATAATCATAAATAAAGTCATCTCAGGATATTCTAAAGGAATATCCTTTTCTTTTACTTCATTTACAAATAATTCCTTGATTCCTAATTCTTCACTATCTAATAAATCAGTTAATTTTTCACTATATAGTCCTAAAGATAAGTTCTTTTGAATAAACTTAAGAATGTTAGGTCTAACAATTAATTCATTAATAATAGAATCTATAATAAAAACAATCTTATCATCTAAACGATCAAATTGTTGTTGAGTAGCTTCCTTACATGCTTTGGAAAATAATTCATGAGATGTTTTAGCTAATAAAACATCTTGAAGTTCGTATTTATCTTTAAAATATAAATAAAAAGTTCCTTTAGCAATACCTGCATCTTTAACAATATCTTGAATAGAAGTTTTTTTAATTCCTTTTTCTGAAAATAAATGAAGTGCAGTATTAAGCAGTTTACGTTCTTTTTCTTGTTTATTATCATTTATTTTTGATTTTATCTCTTTAATTGCCATAAAAACACTCCCTTTAGCATTTATTTTAGGGTGAAGAATTAAAAATGTCAATGAATTAATTAAAAAAGTGACTTTTAGTCATTTATATATTGACCGATGGTCATTTTAGTGCTAGTATCATTTATGACCAAAGGTCATTTAGGAGGAGAACTATGAAAAAGCTAGGAGAAATCATTGGTAAATTTGTTGTTAAACACAAGATACTTATCGTGATTGCATCAGTTATTCTTTGTATTCCATCTTTATTTGGATATATCAATACTGATATTAATTATGATATTCTTGTTTATTTACCAGAAGACATTGATACAATGAAAGGACAAGATATACTAGCTAAAGATTTTGATATGGGATCTTTTGCGATGTGTGTTGTAGAAAATATGTCTTCTAAAGATGTCTTAAACTTAGAAGAGAAGTATAAAAAAATAGATGGTGTTGTTAAAGTTATTTCCGCAAATGATTTAATAGGAACAACAATACCTCAAGAAATGTTACCAAGTGATGTGACAAAGCAGTATAAAAAAGGAAACAGCGAACTCATGTTGGTAACATTTAAAGATAGTACAATTGCGATCGATGCAATTACTCAAATGAGAGAAATTACAAGTGAAGAGGTCGTTAAAATAGGAGGAATGTCAGCATCTACATTAGATACAAGTATTGTTGCTGATAGTGAAATTATTACTTATGTTATTGTTGCTGTTATTTTAGTTTTAATTGTTTTAATGGCATCGTTAGATAGTTATGTTGTTCCATTTCTATTATTAGGAAACATCGGACTAGCAATTCTTTATAATATGGGATCTAATATTTTCTTAGGTCAAATTTCATATATTACAAAGGCAATTGCCGCTGTTTTACAATTAGGAGTTACAACAGACTTTTCAATTTTCTTATATCATAAATATGAACAAGCAAAAACAAGAGTTAAAACAAATAATGAAGCGATGACACTTGCTATTGGAGATACACTTGTTTCTATTGCTGGAAGTTCACTTACAACGATTGCAGGATTTTTAGCTTTATGTACAATGCAACTTACATTAGGTTCAGATATTGGAATTGTTATGGCTAAAGGTGTTTTTATCGGTGTTCTTTCAACAGTTACGATATTCCCAGCATTTTTATTAGTATTTGATAAACTTGTCTTTAAGACAAAACATAAACCAATTATTCCATCATTTAATGTGATTAAAAATTTTGTTATTAAACATTATAAAATTATTTTATTAGTCGCATTAGTTATTGCTTATCCAGCTTATTATGGAAATGCACATGTTAAAAGTTATTACAATCTAACAAAAGATTTACCACAGGATTTAAAGAGTTGTGTGGCTAATAGTGAATTAAGTGATGAATTTGATTTAGTTGCTTCGCAAGTTATTTTAGTAGATAAAGGTATTAAAGATAATGATTTAAATCAAATGGTTGATGAAATAGAAAATGTTGAATCTGTTAATCTTGTTTTATCACCATCACAGTTATCTGACTTAGCTATTCCTGATGAAATGATACCTGATGATGTTAAAGATATCTTTGAAAGTAATCGTTATAAAATGATATTTGTCAATTCAACAGAAGAAATTGCAACCAATAAATTAAATAAAGTCATTGATAAGATAGATCATATTATCAAAAAATATGATAAAAATGCTATAATGGCAGGGGAAGGTCCATGCATGAAGGATTTGGTTAATATAGCAGATGAAGACTTTAGAAATGTAAGTATTGCATCTATAGGAATTATTTTTATCATTATGTTATTTGTTTTAAAATCAATTTCACTTCCAGTATTGTTAGTTTCTGGAATTGAACTTGCTATCTTTATCAATATGGCAATCAGTTATTACACAGGTGATGTTTTACCATTTGTTGCCTCTATTGTTATTGGAACAATTCAACTTGGAGCAACAATTGATTATGCTATTTTACTTACAACGAAATATTTGGAAAATAGAAAAAATGGTATTGATAAGATTAAAGCAATGGATAATGCAATTAGTAATTCTGCAGGTTCAATCTTTGTTTCTGGAATGTCATTCTTTGCAGCAACATTTGGAGTAGGAATGATTTCTAAATTGAATATGATTGGATCATTATGTAATTTAATGTCAAGAGGAGCACTTATTTCAATGTTTATTGTTATTTGTGTTATACCAGCAATCTTACTTGTATTTGATAAAGTTATTATTCATACTTCTATCGGTTTTAAACAATTAAAAAATAATGCAAAAGGGGAATATTAAGATGAAAAAAGCAAAATTAATCACTTCTTCAGCAGTTGTAATGACAATGGTCATGAGCTCAATTGTTCCTGCCTTTGCCTATTCAAAAGAAGAAACAGTTTATAGTAAATTAAAAACTAATGGTACAGAAAAGACAACTGTTGTCTCTGAACATTTAATCAATGACCAAAATGAAACATCATTAGATGATCAATCATCTTTAAAAAAGATTAAAAATGTAAATGGAAAAGAAACATTTAAACAAGATGGTTCTAGTTTGGTATGGCAAACAACAGATGGACAAGATATTTATTACCAAGGTAAAACAACAAATTCATTACCTGTTTCAATGAAAGTAACTTATAAATTGGATGGTAAGAAAACGAAGTTAAAAGATATGCTTGGTAAAAAGGGTAAAGTAGAAATTCAAATTGATTATACAAATAATGAAAAACAAACTGTTGATGGTAAAGAACTTTATGTTCCTTTTGTTGTTACAACAGGAACAATGTTACCAACAAAAACAGATTCTAATATTGAAGTTACAAATGGTAAAGTAATTAGTAATGGTTCTTCTAATATCATTATGGCAATTGCTGCTCCAGGATTATCAAAGAATTATGATAATAATGAAGAATTAGAAAGATTAAATTCTGTAACTATTAAATATGATACAACTAAATTTAAATTAAATAGTTTAATGTCAGTAGCAACACCATCATTATTATCTGAAACAGATATTAATTTTGATGATTTAAATGATGTTTATGATAGTGTAGATACATTAAATTCATCATTTGATCAAATTATTGCTGGTGGGCAAACATTACAATCAGGCTTAAAACAATATGCTTCTAAATATAGTGAATTTGATCAAGGTGTAGGATCTTTAAAAACAGGTGCAGCTTCTGCTCTTGTAGGATCACAAAAATTAACAACAGGTATTGAAACATTATATAATGGTTTAGTCACTTTAGATGGAAAAAGTGCAACTTTAGTAGCAGGAGCAAAACAAGTATTTAATACTTTATTAACAACAACACAAACACAAATTAATAATCAATTGGCTACTACAGGAATGTCTATTGAATTAACAATTGATAATTATCAAACAGTTTTAAATGGTTTAATGGCAAAATTACCAGCAGAAAATCAACCATCAATCAAAACAGCTTTAGCACAATTAGATTCATATAACAAATTCTATCAAGGATTACAAAGTTATACAGATGGAGTTGCTCAATTAAAAGAAGGAGCACAAAGTGCTGTTGATGGTTCTAAACAATTAAGCGAAGGATTATCTTCATTAAGTGATGGATCTAAATCCTTAGCAAGTGCAAGTAGTCAATTAAAAACGGCATCAAATCAATTAGCTCAAGGTAGTGATGCTTTAGTTGATGGTTTAACTTTATTTAAAAGTAAAGGTTTAGATAAGATTTCTAGTGTTTTAAATGATACTGTGAAAAAAGATGTAGATACAACACAAGAACTTGTTGATTTAGCTAATGATTATAAAACATTTGCAGATAGTAAAGATGGTGTAGAAGCTAAAACTAAATTTATCATGATTATTGATTCAAAATCTAAGAAATAGAATTGGATTTCCAATTCTATTTTTTTACAAATTAAGATAAAAGGTTTGAAGATAAAACAATATTTTATTATTATGATAAGTAGTTAGAGAAAAACGTTGATTTCATGCGCTTTTTCTTAAGAAAAACACTTTACAAATAAAAAAAATGGTATAGAATACTTACCAAGGAGGAAGTAAAAACTGAGGTTTTGAAGTGAGAGAATATGAAAACAATGATCGAAGTACAATACCAAGAAAAGAATGTTAAAGATGGTGATTTAGATAAATACGTTAAAGAAACTTTAAAAGAACAAGGTGTAAAAACAACAGAAGTTGAAACTTTAAATATTTATTACTTACCTGAAACTGCTAAAGTTTTCTTTGTAGCAATTAAAAAAGATGGTTCTGAATTAAAAGGTGAATTAGATGTTAATGCTATGCCTGAATATCCAGAAGTTGTTAAAAAACCAGCTGCAAAAAAAGCGCCAGCTAAAAAAGCTCCTGCAGCAAAAGCACCAGCTAAAGCTGTAGCTGCTAAAGAAGCTAAACCAGTTGTTAAAAAAGCAACAACTGCTAAAAAAACTACTAAAAAATAATAGAGGAGAACCGAGAGGTTCTTTTTTTATGCTTAAATTTTCTAGATAATCTAGAGAGAACAACTTTAGTGAGAAAAAATTTTTTATAAAAGTGTTATAATTTTGTAACAAATCAACACTTTAAAAAGTATTACTAATGAAGGGAGGTTTTTAAATATGGAAGAAGTTATTCAACGGGAAAAAGATCTTGTTTATCGTCTTGCCTTTAGTCAATGTCATCAAAAAGATCAGGCAGATGATATTTTTCAAAATGTAATGTATCGTTATCTTAAAAGAAAGCCTAGTTTCAAATCATTAGAACATGAAAAAGCATGGTTTATAAGAGTTACACTAAATTGTAGTAAAACATCTTTAAAATCCTTATGGAATAATAAAGTAGAAGAAATAGATGAACAAACTTATATTTTTGAAAAGAAAGAAATTGATTTAAAACCATATTTAAATAAACTTTCTAAAAAACATAATGCTGTTCTTTATTTATTTTATTATGAGGGATATTCGACAAAAGAAATGGCTAGCATTTTACATATCAAAGAAAATAATGTACGTGTTTTATTAAATAGGGCAAGAAATCAATTAAGAAAGGAGATAGAAGCTGATGAAAAATAAATCATTTGAAAACTATTATGATGATATACATGTAGATGATTCACTTCTCCAACAAATACCTATAAAAAAACATCATTATTTAAAACCAATTCTTGTTATTTCTTGTTGTCTTTTGTTATTTGTTTTTATTTTTCAAAATAAACAAATAAGCAAAGATACTTTAGAAGTTCTTGCTTATAATCAAAGTTATAATTCTATAACAACTAAAGTGACACCAATGGATTATTATCTAGTTCATGATCAAGTAGATTCTAATGAAACACAAGTAAAAAAGAAATATGAAGATAAATATTTATCTAAAAAAGCTGATTTTAAACAATCTAAATTAGATATTAAAGATTCTTATCTTAATGGTTATCTTACAACAAGTTATTTTACTGTAGATGTTCATAGTGATGAAATTGAAGCAATACGAATAGTTCAAGGCAATAATCCTTTAGAAATACAACTAGGTGATAAAATATATCAAAATAATATAATCATACCTTATAAAACATATTGTAAATATTATCATACAAAAAAAGGCTTAAAGGTTATATGGAAACCTGATGAAAATATCTTTAATCAAGATTTTGAAGATATCTCAGATCAATTTAGAATAGAAGTAGAATATAAATCGAAAGAAAGTAAACTTTTTGAAATTGAAGTATCATTTAATAAAAAAGGACAAATGTTTGTTCAAAAAAGAAAAACAAGACGTACAGAAATAAATACGGAATTAAACAATTCAAAACAAAAATACTTAAAATTTAGTACTTTAAGTGAATCAGAAACAATCAAAGAACTAAAAGAAATTCTACCTCAAGAAGTAATAGATGAATTGATGAAAAATGGTTATGTTTATGAAAATAAAAAAGAAAGATATTTTAATTTTAGTAATGATAAAGATAATCCAACATTAAGATTAGATGTAACTTATGACAATAATAACAAAATCATTCAATATGTATCAAAAGAATATGGTTTTACAGAAAATATTCTATCAACAACTAAAAAAGATCCAATAGATGTTATCAAACATGCACAAGAGATTCTAATAAACCAACAGTTACCACTTACTAAAGTTATACTTCCAAGTCATTATAGTGGAGGAAACTATGAAGCCTATGTTGATAAATATTATCAATATGTCATTCAAACAGATAATAATATGCTTGTACAAATTGAAAAAAGAAAAGAGAATGATATTACAATCAAAGAGGTAGAATCAACTATTTATGATTATGATGATATTGCATCCGCTATTAATACAATTATTGATAACTTTAAAGATTGGAAAGGATGTACTTTAAAAGAAATCTATTATACAGGAGATGATGAAAAGTATTTTAAAGAAATCAATCAACAATATGGTGGAAAAGAAGCGATTGTTTTATTATCAAAATTTGATGTTGATGGATCAGGTGGAGATGGATCTTTAAATCCCAATAGTACTTATGATCATTGGAATTGGTTATTAATAAAAGATAAACATGGAAACTGGAAAGAAGTTGATCATGGTTATTAAAAAGAAGAAAAATTATTTTCCAAGAAATGTAGGTGAGAATATGAAAGAGAAAAAAGATAGAATTTTGTTTAATTATTTTATTATTGGTTTTGAAATATTTATATTTATTTGTTTAGAAGGAATGATTTATCCTGTAAGGAATACGGATGAATATTATTGGGGTGGTTATCAATATTTTAGTTTTATTTGCCTTGTACTACTTATCATGATTATTTATAAAATAGTTCAAACGATTTCTTTAAAGAAAGAATGATATTAATTGATGAAAAGGCTTGATTGAATAAAGCCTTTTTATTATACAAAAAATGTATAATAAATGATAATTTATAGGTATTTGACTCTAAAACGAATAAGAATAAAATAATAGAAAAAGGGGGATTCTATAATGGAATATGTAACATTAAGCAATGGCTTAAAAATGCCTATGGTAGGTTTTGGAGTATTTAGAGTACCAGATAAAAAAGAATGTGAAGAATCAGTATATCAAGCTATTAAAGCAGGATATCGTTTAATTGATACAGCTGCAGCTTATTATAATGAAGATGCAGTAGGTACAGCAGTTAAAAAAGCAATCGCTGAAGGTATTTGTACAAGAGAAGAATTATTTATTACTTCTAAATTATGGGTACAAGATATGATGGATTATGAAAGTGCTAAAAAAGGAATTCGTGCATCACTTGAAAAAAGTGGTTTAGAATATTTTGATTTATATTTATTACATCAAGCTTGTGGTGATTATTTTAGTGCATGGAGAGCTATGGAAGATGCGTATAAAAAAGGTCTCTTAAAAGCAATCGGTGTTTCTAACTTCTATCCAAATATTCTTACAAACTTCTGTGAAATCGTTAAAGTAAAACCAGTAGTCAATCAAGTAGAACTTCATCCATATTACACACAAGAAAAAGCTCTAGAAACAATGAAATATTATAATGTTGTTCCTGAAGCATGGGCACCACTTGGTGGAGGAAGATATAATCCATTTGAAGATGAAATGTTAAAAGGAATTGCAGCTAAATATAATAAGTCTGTAGGACAAGTAATACTTAGATGGAATATCCAAAGAGGAGTCATTGTTATACCAAAATTAACACATGTAGAAAGAATTAAAGAAAATATAGATATCTTTGATTTTGAATTAAATGAAGAAGAAATGAAACAAATCTCATCATTAGATATGGGTTATTCAGGATCAAGAGCAAAACATTTTGAACCTGATTTTGTAAGAATGGTATTAAATAATAAGATTCATGATTAATGCACTCAGGTGCATTTTTCATTATTAAAACTAATTTTATCGCTTATATTGACAATAAATTTGAATTAAGTTAAGATAACGAAGTAGAAATAAAGGCAATGAATAGACAAGTAATAATAGTCCTTCATTCAAAGAGAGTCTTGGTTGGTGGAAAAGATAATGAAACTATTATGAATAAAGACTAGGAGCTGCATCTTGGATGTTTTGATAGGATGACGTAAGCCACGTTATAGGCAAGACTATTAATAGATAGTTATTGAGGTTAATAGGGTGACCTATTAATGAATTTGGGTGGTAACACGATTTAGCTCTCGTCCCATGGGATGGAGAGTTTTTTATATTTTAGGAGGATATTATGGAAGAAAGAAAGTTTAGTGAACAAGAACTTGTTCGTAGAGAAAAGATGCAAGAACTTATTGACAAAGGGATTGATCCTTTTGGTCAAAGATTTGATGTAACAGCTTATTCAAAAGGTATTAAAGAACAATATGGTGATAAAACACATGAAGAATTAGAAGAAATGGCTGTAGAAGTAGCTGTAGCTGGTAGAATTATGACTAAACGTCGTAAAGGTAAAGTATGTTTCATGCATATTCAAGATAGAGATGGACAAATCCAATTATATGTAAGAAAAGATACTATTGGTGAAGATGCTTATGAAATCGTTAAAAAAGGTGATATTGGAGATATCATTGGGGTTAAAGGAACAGTATTTATGACAAATACTGGAGAATGTTCAATTAAAGTAAGTGAATATACTCACTTAACTAAAGCATTACGTCCTTTACCAGAAAAATTCCATGGTTTAAGTGATATTGAAGAAAGATATAGAAGAAGATATGTTGACTTAATCATGAATGAAGAAGCTAAAAAAATTGCTTTTACAAGACCAAGAATCATTCGTTCAATTCAAAATTACTTAGATAGTAGAAATTATGTAGAAGTAGAAACTCCAGTTTTAAATCCTATCTTAGGTGGAGCTGCAGCAAGACCATTCGTTACTCATCATAATACATTAGATACTGATTTCTATTTACGTATTGCGACTGAATTATCTTTAAAGAGATTAATTGTTGGTGGTATGGATGCTGTTTATGAAATTGGACGTTTATTTAGAAATGAAGGTATGGATAGAACTCATAACCCTGAATTTACTACAATTGAAGTTTATAAAGCATTTAGTGATCTTGAAGGAATGATGGATTTAACTGAAGGTATTATTTCTAATGCAGCTATGGAAGTTAATGGAACTTATGAATTAGATTATAAAGGACATCATATTTCATTAGCTCCTGGATTTAAACGTGTTTCTATGACAGAAGCTATTAAAGAAAAGACTGGTATTGATTTCAATGAATATATGTCATTTGAAGATGCTAAAAAATTAGCTGAAGAACATGGTATTGAAGTAGAAGCTCACTTTGGTTATGGACATATTATCAATGAATTCTTTGAAAAATATGTAGAAGAAACAATTGTTGAACCAACATTTGTATATGGTCATCCAATTGAAATCTCACCACTTGCTAAAAAGAATTTAGAAGATCCACGTTTCACACAACGTTTTGAATTATTCATCTGTGGAAACGAATATGCTAACGCATTTACTGAATTAAATGATCCAATCGATCAATATGAAAGATTTGCTGATCAATTAAAAGAAAAAGAATTAGGAAATGATGAAGCAAACGAAATGGACTTAGATTACGTAGAAGCTCTAGAATACGGTTTACCTCCAACAGGTGGTATGGGAATGGGTATTGATAGATTAGTTATGTTATTAACTGGACAAGAATCTATTCAAGAAGTTATCTTATTTCCTCAAATGAAACCAAGAAACAAATAAAATAACAATAAAATCAACATTTTTTTGATTTTAAATTTGTGATTAACACATCAAAATAAGACACATTTATTGATGATAAATATACTTAAAATAGCACTTATTTAGGTATAAAAATCATTAATTAGATGTGTCTTTTCTTATTAAAAGTATATATTATAGCTAATTGGTTTTAATATGTTAAAAAGCATGAGTAGACAAATTTCTAGATAAAATATTATAATAGCAATATGAATGAAAGAAATTACACAATATTAAAATATTTAAAAGAGAACGGCGAATATGTGACTTCAGAAAATCTAAGTGCGTTATGTAATGTAAGTACCAAAACAATATTAAAAGACATTAAATTAATAAATGAAGACATGAAATCAACAAAGAATTATATTGATGTCAAAACATCTCAAGGATTAAAATTAGTTATTAATAATGTTGATGAATTTATTAATTTATGTAATTCCTATCGCTCTTTACAAGATTCTTTTGTTTTTAGTGTTAATGAAAGAGAAGATTGGATTCAAAAATATTTGATAGAGTCTAATGATTGGGTTAAATCAGAAACATTATGTGAAATGCTATTTGTTTCTGCTTCTGTATTGTCGCAAAATCTAAAGGGAATTAGAAAATCACTGTCAAAATATGATTTAAAATTAGTACAAAAACCACATTATGGAATGAGAGTAGAAGGAAGAGAATTTAACAAGAGATTATGCTTAGCAGCAATATATATTTCTTATATTGATCAACGCGATGATTTTCCAGGAAATCAGTTTAATTCTAATGATTTGTTAATGATTCAAAATATTAGTCAAATTCTTGAAAATGTAATGGTCAAATATCAAATTTCAATGTCAGAAGTATCTGTTCAAAACTTTATTATTGTTATTTTTGTATCATTAAAAAGAATTAAACAAGGTATTTTATTGAAAGCTACAGAAGAAATGATTATTGATATTTCTCGTTGGACTAATAGTGTTGTTGCTGTAGAATTAGCAAAACAAATTCATAAACACTTAGGAATTGAGATGAGTGATCAAGAAATTGTGTCTCTTTCAATACATTTAGCATCAAAGAGAATTATTAGAAATTTTGATGAAAGTATTCATCGTATTATCAAAGATTTTGATGTTAATCAAATTGTAAATACTATGTTAGTTAATATTCAATCACAATGGCGCATTGATTTTTCTAATGATAATGAATTAAGAGATTACTTACTTTTACATCTTATTCCATTAGAGGTTCGTTCAAGATATAATGTAGTTCTTCGTAATCCGCTTATTGATAAAATAAAACAACAAAATATATTGGCTTATCAATTAGCTGTTGCTGCATGTAATCATCTTGTAGATTATCATGGAAATAATTTAAGTGATGAGGAAATAGGATATATCGCGTTACATTTAGAACTTGCTCTTCTTAGAAAGAAAATAAAAGATAAAAAGAACATTCTTGTAATGTGCGGTGTAGGAAGAGGAACATCAAGTACTTTAGCGTATCAGATAAAGGAAATGTACGGAAAATTTATAAATGAAATTCAAACGGTTGATTATATTGGAATTAAAAGTTATGATTTTGAAGATGTTGATTTTCTTATAACGAGCACACCGATAAAAAATAAGTTGCCTATACCAGTAATAGAAGTTAATTATTTTTTAAATAATAATGATAAAAAAAGAATACTCTCCTTTTTGGATGATCAAGATAGTTTTCATATGCAAGAAGTAATTAAGAGGAATTTAATAATAAAAAATATTAATGAAGAAACAAAGGAAGGAGTTCTTTCTTATATTATAAAAAATACTTTAGGAAACGAAAGTATTTCAAAAAATTTGATTGAAGAGGATTGTATAGGAAACTATGAATTAGAAAATATGCTCGCCATCTTATCTTGTTGTGTTGATGAACCAAAGACAAAAATTATTATAGGTATTTTATCAAAACCTATTTTATGGAATAAGAAAAAAGTACAACTTGTTATTATACCGCTTATTGGTAAAAATATAGGGATAAAAATCTTAGATTTATATAAGGAACTTTCTTATTTTGCGGATAATTCTAACTATATAAAAAGAATTATAAAAAAACAAAACCAAGAAGAAATTATAAAAATATTTAATGATATTGAATTGAAAATATAGAAAAAGAATTGGTAATTTATCAATTCTTTTTCTATATTTTGAAAAGTTCCACAATAAAATGGAATTTATATACATTGAGTTCTATAATAGAGGTTTTATAATTACATATGAAAGATATAGATAGATCTGCAGAAATAAATTCTTATATTTTTTAGAGAGAGAGGAAAAAAAATGAAAGATAAATTACAAAATGTTTTGTTATCAATAAGCTCAAAAGTCGAAACAAATAAATATCTTGGTTCGATTAAAGAAGCATTTACGATGTTTGCACCGTTTATTATTGTTGGTTCATTTGGTAGTATGTTAAATATATTAGTATCTGGAGCTAATGGCTTGGCACAATGGATTCCATGGTTATCAAATTTATCTCCAGCATTTACAGCGATAAATTTTGTGACTATTTCTTGTATGTCATTACCAATTGCATTTTTAATTGGTTATAAACTTGCTGAAAAAGAAAACTTACCACAATTAGAAAGTGGGTTAATTGGATTATTAAGTTACTTAGCTGTATGTCCAAATACAATAAGTACAGTGGTCGAAGGTTTAAAAGATCCAGTTGTGCTCAATGGATTAGGTGCAGGTGTTATTGGAGCACAAGGACTATTTGTTTCAATGATTATGTCAATGGTTGCTGTAAAATTTTTTGGATTATTGACTAACATTGATGCTATTAAAATTAAAATGCCAGATTCGGTTCCAACAGGAATTGCTCGTTCATTTAATATTTTAATCCCTATTTTCATTATTATTACTGCATTTTCAGTTGGGGGATGTTTATTTAATACATTCACTGGTAATTATTTAAATGTTTGGATTTACAATATTATTCAACTTCCGTTACAAGCGTTAGCAAATACAACAGGTGGTATTCTTGTTCTTGCATTAGTAAATCAATTATTCTGGTTTTTAGGTATTCATGGTGGTATGGTTATTGAAGGAGTTAGAGGTCCTTTATCTGCTGCTGGACTTGCAGAAAACATTTCTGCTGTACAAGCTGGAGGAGTTGCAACAAATATTTTAACAAGAGGTTTTTGGACTAGTTTCGTTGTTGTTGGTGGAGGAGGAATTACTCTATCATTATTAATAGCAATTTTCATTTTTTCAAAACGTGAAGATCATAAATCTATTGCAAAATTTTCATTAATTCCTGGTATTTGTGGTATTAATGAACCAGTAGTTTTCGGTTTACCTTTAGTATTAAATCCAATCTTTGCAATTCCATTTATACTTAATTCAGTTATTGCAGCATTTATTGCTGTAGTTGCTACAAATATAGGATTTTTAACTTGTGGAGTACTTGATTGTCCACCAGGGTTACCAGTATTTGTAACAGGATTTATTAGCTATGGAATTCATGGAATTATTGTTCAAGCTATTATTTTAATTGTTACATTTATTATTTGGGTTCCATTTGTTTTGATGTCTAATAAACAAGCCAAACTTGAACAAAAATAAAATAGTTTGTTCTTTAAAAATTGTTTAATTAATGTAAAACGAAGAAGGAGTAAATGAAATATGAGTTTTCCAAAGAATTTTTTATGGGGTGGTGCTACTGCCGCTAATCAATATGAAGGTGGATGGCAAGAAGGTGGCAGAGGAATTGCTGTTCACGACTTAATAACTAATGGAACTAAGGATGAACCTAGACGTATTTTTTGTAAGAATGATCAAGATGATGAAGTGACAATCCAAATGGGAGAATGCATTCCTTATGGATATGTTGGTTTCTTAAAAGAAGGGTATTATTACCCAAGCCATCAAGCTACAGATTTTTATCATCACTACAAGGAAGACATTGCTTTAATGGCAGAAATGGGATTTAAAACGTATCGTCTTTCGATATCGTGGACAAGAATATTTCCTAACGGTGATGATGAAACACCTAATGAGGAAGGACTACATTTTTATGATAATGTTATTGATGAATTAAAAAAGCATAATATAGAACCATTAGTAACAATTTTACATTTTGATATGCCTTTAAATTTAGCTACTAAATATGGTGGATGGATCAATCGTAAATTAATTGATTTTTATTTAAAATTTGCAAAAGTTCTTTTTGAAAGATGGAAAGATAAAGTTACTTATTGGATTACCGTTAATGAAATAAATGTATTGGGTGGTTATTGGACACTTGGATTAGCTTCGAATCATCGTAAAACAGGAGCTCATTCTAATCAAGGAGAAACACCATTAGAAGATGCGGGAATTAAGTTTCAATCAATTCATCATATGTTAGTTGCCAGCGCAATGGCAAATAAAATGGCAAGAGAGATCAATCCACATTTTATGTTAGGTACAATGTGTGCACTTTCTGGAATTTATCCTGCGACTTGTCATCCAGATGATGTATTTGGAGCATATGAATTCAGAAGAAAAGCATTGATGTTTAGTGATGTTACTTGTCGAGGATATTATCCTAATTATGCACAAGCTATTTTTGATGAATATAATTTTAAATTAAAGATGGAACCTGAGGATGAAAAATGGTTAAAAGAAAATACATCTGATTATCTTGCATTTTCGTATTATCGAACAACTGCATTTGATCGTTTTTCTCCTAATACGACAACTACTGGTGGACAACAAGCATCACCAAACCCATATTTAGAAAAAACACCTTGGGGATGGCCAATTGATCCAGAAGGATTAAGATTTGTTTTAAATGAATTATATGATCGTTATCAAAAACCATTATTTATAGTAGAAAATGGAATGGGAAATGATGATATATTAGAAAATAATGAAATTCACGATGACTATCGTATTTCTTACATTAGAAATCATATAAAAGAATTAAAAAAAGCAATAGAAATCGATAGAGTTGATGTACTTGGCTATACTCCATGGGGATGTATTGATATTGTTTCTGCTGGAACAGGAGAAATGAAAAAAAGATATGGTTTTGTATATGTTGATTTAGACGATTTAGGCAAAGGTAGCTTAAAAAGAATAAAAAAAGATTCTTTTTATTGGTATAAAAAAGTTATTACAACAAATGGTGAAGAATTAGACTAAGGTATATTTCCTTCCTTATAAAAATTTATATACCTTATGTTATTTTGAACTCATTTATCAATAATATAAAAGAAGAAAAAATAAAGCGATTGTGATTATATAAAAGCTGAAAGCAAAACCAATAAATAAGTTGGATATGAAAAAATTAAGAAGAGCACTAATAAACCTAGATAAATAGGAATTGTTGGTGCCTTTTAATTTGATGATTTATTAGTGAAAATGAATTTTTTAACTTTTGATAAGGGGATATAAAAGAAGTTGACGGTGGTAATAAGCGATATATAATTATTTTTGTATATAGAGGGGGGATGTAAATGGATTATTATAAACGAGCAAATGAATTAAAAGAAGATACTATTGAAATACGAAGATATCTTCATAAAAATGCAGAAGTAGGATTAGATTTACCAAATACGGTTGAATATGTTATGAAACAATTGAAAGAATATGGAATTTAACCCCCAATTATGTGGACATGGAGTAACTGCAACGATTGGTAAAGGAAAACCTGTTATTTTATTGAGGGCAGATATGGATGCTTTACCGATTACTGAATTAAGTGGAGAAGAGTTTACTTGTACTTCAGGAAACATGCATGCCTGTGGCCATGATATCCATACAGCTATGTTATTAACGGCAGCAAGAATGTTAAAAGAAGATGAAGATCATTTACATGGAACAGTAAAATTAATGTTTCAAAGTGCTGAAGAAATATTTAAAGGTGCCAATGATATGATTGAACATGGAATCTTAGATCATCCAAGACCAGATGCAGCTATGGCTTATCATATGATGATAGGAAAAAATCAAGTTGGAACTTATATGTATAATGCAGGAGGCATTATGATGAACTCTGTTGATGAATTTAAAATAACCATCCATGGAAAAGGAACACATGGAGCTTATCCTCATCAAGAAATAGATCCTATAAATATTGGAGTACATATTCATCTTGCTTTACAAGAACTTATTTCAAGAGAAGCAAATCCTCAAGATATATGCACACTTACAATAGGTAAGTTTAATGCTGGGAGTGCAGCTAATATCATACCTGAAAGTGCAATTTTACAAGGAACACTTCGAACAAATAATGTTTCTACAAGAGAAAATTTATTAAGTCGTATGAAGGAAGTATGCCATAAAATTGCAGATACCTATCGTGGAACAGTTGAAATTGAAATGGTTTCAACAGTACCACCGCTTATGTGTGATCCGCAGCTAACTTTAGAAATGGCAGAATATATGTCACAAATAGGAATTGAAGGATTAAAAGGAATACCTAATAGTACAGCAACGGTATCAGAAGATTTGGCTATTATTGCTGAAAAAATACTGACAACTTATATGATTTTAACTGCTGGATTTATGGATGAACGTGGCGATTATTCTTTACACCATCCTAAAGCACAGATTGATGAAAATGTTTGTGTTATTGCTGCGGCATGTTTTGCATATTGTGTAAGTCATTGGCTTGGAAATCATAAAGATAGTTAAATTATAAAATACTTCATCTAAATATAGCTTAAATAATATATAATTTTAAAACATACTTCAGGAAGCAAATATGCTATGATTTATTTACAAATCTGAAAACAATTGCATCAAAATGAAAAGGTAAGGATTGATGGATTCTTACCTTTTCTAACTTTAAAATATTAATTATTATGAGAAATTTCCCTTCATAAACCAATCATAAGATCTATCTGCTATAACTTTAGTTTCAAATAAATCTAATCCACCACCTACAATAGCGCCTACACCAAGTATTAGTTTTTCTAAATTAATAATATCATAATGTAAAAAATTTTATCGCTAAATATTTCTATGTTTTTGCCTTTAATGTTTGTAAATAAATAATGATAAATTTTAAATGTAGATAACAAAGAGGTGTTGTTTAGGCTTTACCCTCTAGTTAGCTAGAATGATAAACTAAAATTAGAGGTGATAGAATAGTTGTTAAAAATTAGGGAATTTTCCAAACTTTGTAAATGCAGTGTTTACACTCTTAGATATTATGATCAAATAGGAATCTTAAAGCCTTCTATCATAGATACAAAATCAGGATATAGATTTTATGATGAAAAACAATTGAATGATTACATAGAAATAAAAGACTTCCAATCTATAGGATTTAGTATATTAGAAATACAAAGCTTTAATTCAAAAACCAATAATGAGATATTACAAATGATTGATGAGAAAGTAGAACAGCTAGAAACAAAGTTGGAGTTATCAATATATATTAAAAAGAAATATTTTGGAGGATATGAAAAATGAAAAGAGGAATAAAGTGCATAATTTTAATATGTATGATTGCTATAATAGGTGGATGTAGTTCTAATAATAAGAAGAATAACACAAATAGTGATTTAGAAAAACAATCAAAAATTAATATAGAAGATATAAATTGGAAAGTTAGACAAGGAATTGTAGATGGTGATCGATATGCATTACTAGATTATACAAATAATACACCTTATACGATTACACATTTTGAATTAACTTTTGAAGAAAAAGATGATTTAAAAGAAGAAGATAAAGAAAAGTTTTATAAACATATAAAAGATGTAGTAAATGCAGATGATGAAGGCATGGAAGAAATAAAAAATAAAAAAATTGAATTTTATGCAAAATCTAATAGAATTGTAAATAAAAATAAAACAGTAAAAAATCAAAGAGTTTATTACTATAGCGGTATATATTATTTACAAGATGCAAGTTATATTAATTTAGCTGATCCATCTACAGCAACTATAGAATATATAAGTAACGATAAATTACATACAGCCTATTATGATTATAAATCAAAAGAATATACAGAAGATGAAAAGACTGAAAAAGCGATCTATTGGACACAAGGAATATTTAAAGATAAATTACCTAAACCTAAAGCACAAGTTATTAAAAAAGATTATATAGATAATAAGAAAAGTTTTTCTTTTGTTGCATGTGGTTTAACTAAAGATGACTATGATAGCTATGTTGATAAATGTAAGAAAATGGGTTATACAGTGGATGCAGATAATTTTGATGATTCTTATTATGCTAAAAATAGTGAAGGATATAAGATTGATATTCGTTATGATAAAGATGATTTTGAGTTAAATGTTTCAATTTCTGCTCCTAGTACAAATAATGAAAATCAAAATACTACGGATACAACAGATGATGATCAAGAATTGGATGAAGAATAATAATAGAGAATAAACGCAGAAATTTTTCTGCGTTAAATTTTTGAATGTTCTTATATGTAAGTATTGACCTGTTAACATACTTATATTCGACAAAATATAGTATAATATTACAAAGGTATTATTTTTAATAGGAGGAAAACATATGGATAAAAAAAGAAAAAAGGGGAAAGAAAAGGTAAATATTGTAAAGTTAATTAACAATATTATTGAAAGTAAAATTGCTACAATTTTATTTTTATTTATAGTTGCTGTTATTTGTGTAAAACTTGCTATTTTACCTGCATACAATAAGTATTTTGGAGGGGAAACGACCATAATAACAAAATCAACGTTGACCGATGTAATTAAAACAAGTCAAATTTCAACATATCAAATGACTTATAATGGGGTAGCTAAAAAAGTAAAAAAAGGTGAAAAAAAAGCGGCATATCTTGTTAATTACGAAGCAAATATTAAAGCAGGCGTAGATATGAGGAAAATTGAAATAATGAGTATCGAGGATAACAAGATTTCGATTAAATTACCTGCAATTGAAATAGAGGAACCCAATGTTGATATGCAAAAATTGGATTACATTTTCTATGATAAATCAGAAGATAAAGAAGGGGTAACAAATGAAGCATATAAATTAGCAGTGAATGATGCTAAGACGGAAACTAAAAACAACAAGGCTATAAAAAAACTTGCAGAAGATAATTTAAAAAGGCTTTTAAAAGCTTTGATAGATCCTCTAATTGAAGAAAATGGAAATAAATATACATATGATTGGAGTGTTGAAAATGAAAAATAAGAATCTATGGGTTTTTGGTATTATCATTTTAGTACTTTGTTTTGGAGCAGGAATACTTATTAGACACTCTAATGAAAATGAAAAAAAGGATATTATACCTACGGTTAATAAATTGAGAGGAATTGCAGATTTAGCAACAATTGAAACAACGTATCATAATGTTGCAAAATATGATAATCCAGGGACAGCATTTTTGTTTTTGAAAAATAATAAAAAATTATGGATTGAATATGAAGGAACTGTAAAAATTGGAACGGATATCTCACAATTGCAAATGGAGATGGATGGCAACAAAATAAAAGTTACAATGCCTCATTCTAAAATATTACGAAAAGGAATAAGTATTAATGCGGATTCATTGGATAAAGATCATTATTATTCTGATAAAGAGGGATTATTTGTCAGTGATATCACTTTTGAAGATGAAAAGAAAGCATATAGTAAAGCAAATGAATCAATGAAAAAAGAAACAAAGAAGAATAAAATATTATTTGTACAAGCTGATGAAAGAGCAGAAGAATTGATAAAAAGTTATATTAATAATGTTGGAAAAATTAATAATAAAAAATATACTGTTACTTTTGAATATACAAATGATTAAATTTTGAACAGGTAAGAATTATTATATTCTTACCCGTTTTATTTCATGAGGAGAAATGATATGTTATTTAAAAATAAAGAATTACAAAGTAATTTTGATATAGGAAAAGATTTATCTAATGAACAAGCAAATATTAATTGTTTAGCTGAAGAAATAATAAGAATAACAGAGAAGATATATAATATAGAAGGAAAAATTGTTTGTAGACATAGGGATCAAAATAATAGGGAAGTTTTTGTTGATAGAGTGTGTATTGATGAAGCTACTTTGGATAGAGGAAAAGAAGAAATAAAGCAAATACTTGTAAGAAATGATAAAAGTAGATTTGCTTTAAATAATAGATTAAAGGTTTTTGGTGTTTATGAACCTAGTGAGTCATTAGAATATAAAAAGTATTTACAAGTGCTTTATTTCTTTTATATAATGAATTATTTTATTTTTCCTAAAGAAAATATATTTAAAAGTCTTTCATTAGAAAATGTAGATTATAAAAAAAGTTATGAGGAAGGTGCTTTAAAAGGAAATCATTTATCATTTATTGTTTTAAATTTATTTGATGATGAAGAAGCATTTTATTATTTTTGTAATACTAATAACGAATTTAATAACATATCATATCAAATTGAAAAATTGATTGAAAATATGGCATATAAAAGATTTGATTTAGCTAGTAACGATAAATTAGAAAGTATTATAGAAAACATTATTTATGAAAATCAAATAGAAGTAAAAGGATATAATGTTAATCCAATTATTCAATTAGTAGAACATTGTAATCAATATAATCGATTAGTTTATAGTGTTGATCTTTTAAATAATCTTGATAATAATTTTCAAGAGTTATTTTATACAGAAGAATTTGAGATATTGCCACCTGATATTTGGAAGAATATGCATATTTCATTAGAAGATTTAAATGAATTTTTAATGAGTAATGACTTATTCTATTTTTGTAAACAAACAATTGGAAAAATAGAAAGTAAACAAAGACATAATTTTTTAAATAGTAATGCTGTTAAATTTCTAAGGAATGCTATTGAGTATGATAAACAATGGATTGATACATTTGATGAAAATGAAGGATTATATATAGAAAAGATAGATGATAAATATACTATTTATCCTTTAAAAGTTGCTATTTTTCTAAGAACATATGATGAATTAACAAATAAAAGAAAAGTAAAGATATTAAGTGGAAATAAAAAGTCTCAATTATTAAAATCACTTTTAACGAATAATAATGATCCATTTCCACAATCATTACCAATGCAAATATTTAGTCTAGTTTGTCATTTTCAATATGACAATATTACAAAAGAAATACCATTTGGATTTTATAATTATACAACGTTATTAAGTGAACGACTATTTTGTACAATAATGATTAAAACAACGGAAACATATAATTTTGATATGAATATCAAATACTTAAATACTTTATATGATGATTTATGTGATTTAGTAGAAGTATTAAAATAATTGTTGTTAAATATTAATATCCTTTTTCTTGGATAATTGATATTAAATTTCTTATATTTTAGATATAAAAGAGAAAGTGAATTAGTCAGTAAAACTAAAGAGAAGAACAAAAATAGAAATTCAATTTTTAAAGGAGTTATATGAAATAAAGGATAAATTTTTTGATAAAGTAATTTCTGAAAGAAAAAATAAAAATTTAAGTGAATGTACAATAACTTGTGTACTACACGCAAAGTATGGTATACTTTATTTGCAAGTCGGAGAACAATTGCATCAAAACGAAAAGGTAAGGATTGGTGGATCCTTACCTTTTCTAACTTTTAGAGTGGTCTAACACTAGGCTAGTTATCGCTTAAATCTTTTGTCTAACCATTTGCATATGTAATAAACTAACACACCTGCCACGACGGATACTACTAAGTCGGAAAACAATTAACATCACCTCCTTTCAAGGAGGACGATAACAAAATAATTATATCAAATTATGTCAAAAAAGTATGGTTGAACAGTAAAGTAAATGGATAAAAATAGTATTTTATAAACTTATAATTAGGGCTTTCTTTTTGTGATTTATTAATTACTTTACAAATTTGCTAATGTTGTATGTCATATTAGCAAGAATGTAAAGTTTAAATCTATCTTGACATAAACCAAGCTTTAGGGTTTACAATAAATGTAGGTTAATTTAGAGAGGATAAAAGGATGGAATATAGTAAAATTGATAAACTTAATGTCAATCCTTCATTATTAGGATTTGGCTGCATGCGTTTTCCTAAAAAGGAAGATGGCACTATTGATGAGGTAGAAGCAGAAAGAATGTTAGATCATGCTATTGAAAGTGGTGTGACTTATATTGATACAGCTTATCCTTATCATGATGGCGAAAGTGAACCATTTGTAGGTAGAGTTTTAAAGAAATATAAAAGAGAAGATTTTTATCTTGCGACAAAGTTACCAATGTTTAAAATTGATTCATTGGAACAAGCAAAAGAAATCTTTGAAGAACAAATAAAAAGACTTGATGTCGATTATGTTGATTTCTATTTATTACATGCTTTAAATAAAGATACATGGAAAAAAGTTATTGATTTAAATATCATTCCTTATTGTGAAGAATTAAAGAAACAAGGAAGAATTAAAAACTTTGGTTTTTCATTCCATGATGATTATGAAGTATTTGAAGAAATCATTAATTATCGTGATTGGGATTTCTGTCAAATTCAATTAAATTACATTGATACAGATATCCAAGCAGGAATGAAAGGATACAAACTTACAGAAGAAAAGAATGTACCATTAGTTATTATGGAACCTATTAAAGGCGGAGCTCTTGCTAGCCTTTCAGATGATATTGAAAAAGTCTTTACTGACTATAATCAAAATGTTAGCATTTCAAGTTGGGCTTTACGTTTTGTGGCTTCACTTCCAAATGTTAAAGTTGTTTTAAGTGGTATGTCAACTTATGATCAAGTAGAAGATAATCTTGCTACTTTTAAAGAATTTAAACTATTAGATCAAGATGAAGAAAAACTTGTAGAAAAAGTAGCTAATATGATTAAAGCAAAAACTAAAAATGGATGTACAGGATGTCGTTATTGTATGCCTTGTCCATTTGGAATTGATATTCCAGGTAACTTCAAGTTATGGAATGAATATGGTATGTTAGGTCTTAAAGATACAGCTAAAAGACGTTATACAAATCTAGGAGATGCACAAGCTGAATTTTGTAAGAAATGTGGTAAATGTGAAAAACTTTGTCCACAATCTATTAAAATCAGAGAAGATTTACAACGTGTCGTTCAAGATATTAAGAACTTATAAGAGAATGGCGTTATGTCATTCTTTTTTTTGTATTATGTTTTAGTAAAATAAATAGTGATATGTATGGTATGATGTATTTATAGATAAAAGTGAAACAGGATATACGAGGAGACAACTTATGAAGATAAAATATATGGGGAAATTAGATCCAGAAACTAATCCACTTCCAACAAATAAGCTTAAAGAAGGGGCTATTCGATTTAATGAGCCAACGGATAGAAAAAAACAGAATATACAAACAAGTATTGTTACTTTTATTATTATATGTATTATGTTTGTACCAGAATATTTAAATGTTCTTTTTAGAGATGTTGATTCTATGGATTTATCAAATCTTTTTAGCTATTTTATACTCGCAAATATTTTATTAGTTCTTTCAAAACTATGTCAGTTTTATTTCTATAAAGAAATTTATATGTTTAAAATACCGCGTGTTGGTTTTGCAGGAGTATATACAACAGAGTTTACAAAGAAAAAATATATAGCTATCAATCTTATTCCTGATATTTTATTTGGTTTAGTTCCTTATTATATTTCATTAACAAAATGTAAGTTTTTTTTAGGAATGGCCGCTATGTTTGTTGTTGCAAATTCAGCAGTAGATTTCATGAATGTATATCATGCATTTGTAGAAATGCCACCGGGTTCAAAAACATTCTTATATCAGTTCAATAATTATTGGTATTTACCAAAAAAAGATAATAATAACTAGGGCGAGGGAAACAGTATGATACTGTTTCTTTTTTATATGAAATATGATGGAATAGAGTTGAATCTTTAAGATATCATAATATAAAATTAAATTATTAAAGAACTTACACAAAGATTACAAATGAAGAAAGTATATTAAAGATGAAGGGAGGTATTGTTATGAAGATACTACTTGCTGAAGATCATGATAATTTAAGAGAAATAATAGAAGATTATTTGGTTGTTCATGGGTATGTTGTGGAAAGTTTTGATAATGGAGAAGATGCTTACTATAGCTTTTTAACTGAAAGTTATGATCTTGTTTTATTGGATGTGATGATGCCTAAGATGGATGGTTTTACATTATGCAAAAAGATACGTGAAAAAGAAGAAACACCAATTCTTTTTATTACGGCTAAGGTACAAGAAGTTGATCAGTTAAAAGGATATGAATTAGGTTGTGATGATTATATTATTAAACCCTTTTCATTACCGGTATTACTTGCTAAATGTAAAGCTATTACAAACAGAAAACATTATCAATTTTTAGAAAAAGGTATATTAAAGTTAAATACAAGAGAAAAACAAGCATATCTTAATAATCAAAATTTGAATTTAAAAATAATAGATTATAAAATATTAGAATATTTTATAAAAAATCCAAATCAAATCTTATCTAGAGAACAGATTTTATTAAAAGTGTGGGGATTTGATTATAAAGGACAGGAAAGAAGTGTTGATACACATATTAAAATATTAAGAAAAGCCTTGGGACCTTATCAAAAGGGAATAAAGACAGTGATTAAACAAGGTTATTGTTTTGAAACGAAGGTGTTTGAAAATGGTTGATTTTTTAAGAGCGTTAAGTATTGTTTTATTATTAGGCATGTTTTATCTTGTCTTTAAGAATAAGAAATTTAAAAGATTTCTATTAATTGAAAGTGTTTTAATTATTGTTTTTATTATAGGTAGGCAGATGTATACGAGTAATCTTAATACAATGGATACTGTTATGTGGTCACTAGCAAGTGATGTTACGAATCAAATGATAACGCAAAGTGATAAAAATATTGAAAATAATATGCATGATGTACTATCTACTATTTATGATGGTAATGGTTTTGATATTAAACAAAATATAGCTTTTGAATATAAAGTAAAAAATAAATATGAATTTAGTAATAAAAACTTTATTATCTTTTTTAAAGATAGTACAAATGATAAGTATACTCTTTTTAATCTAGAAAAATCTTTTAATAAAAAAGAAATAAATAATTTATTAGACTTTTATAATCAAAATCAAGTTGGTTGTACTATAAAAAAGATGAGTTTTCATTCAAAAGATAATCAATACATCATAGATCAAATTGTCTTTTATGATGAAAATAGTCATACGACTTATAAACTTGGTAACTCACAAGGAACAATGAATTATTATTCATGGTATAAATATAAAAATAAAAAAGCAAGTAATCAAAATAGACTTGGTGATTTTGAATTAATGTTTTTTAATTCAAAGCAAACACTAGAAAAGAATCCAAAAGAAAAAGATATTAAAGTAGAACAAGAAACATGTGATATTTCTTCTGATAAGTCAAAGATATATGTTCATTATGTAAATAAAGAAAATAATATAAAACTTAATATATTTATTGATACACCCAGTATTGTTTTAGATAGTTTAAAAGATAGATTTATTTTAATGTTTAGTTTTGTACAAATTATTCTAGCATGTATTTATTTTATATATACGTATCTTGAAAATGAAAGAGAAGAATTAAATAAAACAAGAAACTTATTTATTAATGCAATGGCCCATGAAATGAAGACACCAAACGCAGTTATTTTAAATAGTTCAGAAATGTTGATAGAGAATGTTAATCCTGAAAAACAACATAAATACTTAAAAATGATCGAAGATGAATCTAAGCATATGAATAATCTTTTAAATCAAATGTTGATATATACAAGAACGACAAATTCTTATCAATTACATAAACAAAATCATAATCTTTCGACAATGTTTGAAGAAGTATTAAAACATTATGATTTAGAATCAAAAATCATTACAATTGATATTGATTCTAAAATCAATATTTCATGTGATCAACAATTGATGATGATTGTCTTTGACAATCTTATCAACAATGCTTTTAAATATGCAAATCAAAAAATAAGTATTGTTTATAAACAAGAAAAAATAATTATAAGTAACGATGGATCAAAAATAGAAAATAAAGATATTAATCATATATTTGAACCTCTCTATAAAGCGGATGTATCAAGAAATGATACCAATTCTACAGGAATGGGATTAGCGATTGTTAAAAATATTTTAGATTTACACAACTATACTTGTAAAGTTGTACAGGATGAAGAAGTTCATTTTATCATAGAAATGAATAGGTAATGAAAAGTTTATGTAGAAATACATAGACTTTTTGTTACCTTTTTTCTATATAAAACGTATTATAAGTGAAAGAGCTCTTGAGGAGGCAGTTATGAAGATATATACAGAACAAGTGATTGAAACATATAAAGATCGTATTTTTGCGATAGGATTAACGATGTTAAAAAATCCTGATGATGCTGAGGATGTTGTTCAAGAAACTTTTCTTAAATATCATACATATAAAAAAGGTTTTGAATCAAAAGAACATATAGAATCTTGGTTATATAAAGTAGCAATTAATAAAGCTAAAGATATTCAAAGAAAGTTTTGGAGAAGAAAACAAGTATCTATAGAAGATTATATGGCAACGATTCCATTTGATAGACCACAGGATGAAGAATTATTTCAAGCAGTGATGGCTTTGCCATCAAAGTATAGTATTGTGATTCACTTATATTATTATGAAGATTATTCAATTAAAGAAATTGCTCAACAATTAAAACTCAATGAAGGGAATGTTAAAGTAAGACTTTCTAGAGCAAGACAAATATTAAAAGAACAACTTAAGGAGAACTGGAACAATGAAGAATAAAGAAGCCTATAAACAAGCATTTAAACATGTACATTATCAAAAAGAAATTAACTTAAATCAAAGAAAAATTCCAAAACCTTTACTTACTCTTGCAACATCATTAATTGTCTTATTATCTACATTTACTGTTGCTTATGCCTTTGATGTAGGGGGGATACAAAGTAAATTAGAAGTCTGGTTCCATGGTGAAAAAAGAAGTGTTCAATATGAAAAAGTACAAGATAACGCTTATCATTTTTATACAACTGATAAAAATGGAGATGTCGTTGATATGGGAGTTCATATTGGTTTAAAAGGGACACCTTTTGGAATTCAAACGATGAACGGGGATGAAATAGCAAATAGTTTAAATGATGACAGTGAAATTGTTTATGATGAAAAAGAAGATAAGTATATATTCTATTATCAAGATAAAGCGGTTGATATAACAAAGATGTTTGATAAAGAAAAGGAATGCTATTTAGTAATCAATAATGGTGAAAAAGATATTTATTTTGTGATTAGTTATAAAGATAAAATAGATGAGGATAGCACTATATCACAGTATAGTGATGAAAATGCCGCAGTTACACAGGGTGTAACGGTCAAAGATATCAAAGATCGATTTATTAGAATTAAGTAAAAATGGAGGATTTTCCTCCATTTTTTATAACCATTGAAATAGGTAAACTGGATAATTTAATAAGATAGATATTAGTATTAGAAATAAAATTAAAAATATTAATTTTATTATTTTAATGTTGTGGTATAATGATTTAAAGGAGTGATCATTATGGAATTACTATTTGTATTTGCAATGCTTCTCATTATTCTTTATTACTTTTATAAGAAAAAACCTAAAAATCATTATCCTGTCATTCAATATCAAGATCATAAAAAACATGTATTAAATTATAAAAAAATACAAACAACGAATACACCTGTTCAAGACTTACAATATGTTTATTATTTATTATCATTGATTGATGAACTACCACAAGATAAATCAATCCTTATCTATTTATTATTAAAAAAATGGAATGAGCAAAAAGATATTTCTTTAGAAGAAAAAGACTATGAACTAAGTATTCATTTTCTTAAAACATATACAAATAATAGAGCAGAAGATCAATTATTCCAAATGTTATATGCTATTTCTATTGATCAAATTGTTGATGATAAAACACTACGTATTTGGGTAGAAAATGATTTTGAAAAAATAATAAAATGGGAAAATGATTACTTAAAAGACATGAAAAATAAATTAAGACAAGAACATCATTTTGTAGATGATTGTTATAGTTTAGATATTTATGAAGATTTAAAGAGATTATTAGGTTATGAAAAGTATTTAGATGGTTATAAAGAAATTGAAACAGAAGAAGAAATGAAGTATGCATTGTTATTTGGATTAAAGGAATGTCCTTATCCAATGTATTCGTGTTTTGTTATGCAAAATATCGAAGCTGACTATGGTGTATCGAGAGGATCAGGATTATACTGATCCTATTTCTTTCATATAGCCTACCGTAATAATACCTGCTGGTAAAGCGACAATCGCAATTCCCATGAAAGAAGAAACCATGGTAATCATTCTACCTAATGTTGTTATTGGATAGATGTCTCCATACCCTACAGTAGTAAGAGAAATCGTTGCCCAATAGATAGCATTAAAGAAAGTATGGAAGCTATCAGGTTTAACGTTGAAAATAACTAAAGCATAGACAATAATATAGCCTATTGCTAGATAAAGAACAGTAATTAAGGCATCTTTTGAATTCTTTCCAACCTGTATAATAATTTGAATATTTTTAGAATAACGAAAACTTTTAAATATACGTAGTACTCTAAATGTTCGAATAAGACGAATTGTTTTTAATGCTTTGAATCCTTTATTTAAAAGGCTGATAGATGGTAGGATTGAAAGTAAATCAATAATAGCTATAAATGAAAATGGATATTTTATGTAAGAAATAAAGCGAGGATCATCATATTTTAAATCAGCTGTAGCCTATCTTAATAAATAATCAATAATAAAAATTATAACTGTAATTAAATCAAGTGTTGTAAATAACTTTGTTTCTTGTTTAAAAGCAAGAGGAATAATACTCATAAATATTGTAAACATCATCACAAGATCATAAATATGACTTGTTGTGTCATCTTCTTTAGATACTTCTATAATTTCGTAAATACGTTTTTTCATGTTATCACCCTCATTAAAGATATCATAGGTAGAATTAATTTCATATTATGAAATTAATGTGGAAGAGATATTTGATTAGATACAATAATAAATAAAGGAGGATCTTTATGTATAAAATTATAGCGTGTGATTTAGATGAAACTTTATTAAGTGATGATCGTTCAATTTCTAAAGAAAATATCGAAGCAATTCAAAAAGCCAAAGAATTAGGTGTTAAGTTTGTTCCTGCTACAGGAAGAGGATACAATACGGTTGATGGAACTTTAAAAGAATTAGGTCTTTATGACTTAGAAAATGAATATGTAATTTCTTATAACGGCGGAGCCATTAGCGAAAATAAAGGAAGTAAACTGCTTCATTTTGAAGGGATTACCTTTGAAAAAGCAAGTGAGCTTTATAAACGAGGTTTAAACTATGATGTATGTATTCATGTTTACACAAAAGATATGGTTTATGCTTATAAGTTTGTTCAAGAAGAAATTAACTATTTAGCGGGAAGAATGGAAGTTAAAGAAATCTTTGATGATCATATTGATTTTTTAAAGGGACAAGAAATTGTTAAAGTGTTGTATATGAATACAGATTATGATTATTTGAAAAAGATTGAAGATGATTTAAAGGATATTACAGGGGATTTGGATGTCAGTTATTCATCTAATCGTTATATTGAATTTAATCATCAAGGTGTTAATAAAGGACAAGGTTTAAAGAAACTTGCGGATATCTTAGGTGTAGATATTAAAGATACCATTGCTATTGGTGATAACTTTAATGATTTATCAATGATTAAAGTGGCAGGACTTGGTGTTGGGGTACAAAACACCGTTGAAGATATGAAGAAAGAATGTGATGTGATTACCAAGGCGACAAATAATGAAAATGCTGTGGCGGAAGTAATTAGTAAATATATTTTAGGCACAAATTAAAGTTTGTGCTTTTTTAATAGTGATCTATTTTGTATAATTGAATAAATACGAAAAGAGGAAGAGTATGAGTTCATTTTTTACAGATACAATATTAGAAAGAGGAAAAAAATATTTTGAACAAAACAGAGTTTTTTCCGTTAATCAAAAAGGTGATCAAACTTATACAGGGATTGTTTTAGGAAGTGAAGCTTATCATACTAAAATTACTTTAGATGAACATTATAATGTGATGTCTGCAACGTGTGATTGCCCCTATGCTAAAGATGGTCATCATTGTAAACATGAGGCAGCACTTTATTTTGCGATTGAAGAAAGACTTCCTAAGGATGAACAACAATATATCGATATTAATGCTTTATTAAAAAGAGTTCGTGCAAGATCACGTAGTAGTTATATGTTAAAACGTGAATTTAATGAAGAATTTAAGAAATATTTAAAGAATATTATTCAATTAAATAAGCAAGGAAATTTTCATATTTCTAATTATCAACAAATTATTGAAGAATTTTTAAGTTCTAATTATCCAAAAGATTATCGCCATGAAATACTTAATATTATGTTTCAAGGATACTGTAAGTTGCTTACTAATGAACATAATAAAGAATTAACAGTGCAATGGCTTAAAGAAAATATGAAATATCAAAGATATGAAAATGCATTTAGTCATATTATGTCTGTAGTTTATTTATTAGATGTTGAAGATCAAATAGCTATTATTAAAGAAATGCTTTTAAATAAAAGAAATCCAGCTTTATTAAATACATATTTTAAAATAATTAATGATCATCATTTGGATATAAAAAAATACTTAGATGAGATCCAAATTTATAATAACAATGAAGATTATATTATGGAAATGATACGCTATTATATGAATAATCAACAAATAGGACATGCTAAGCAATACTATAAAGAACATATACAAAATATTAGAACAAAAGAAACAAAAGTAAAATTAGAATCATTACTCAATCCAGAAAATGAAGATGCGTATTTAAATTATTTATGTTCAAAATTAAGCTATTATAATTGTTCAGAAGTTCCTATTTATTATGATGATTTAAAAGAGTTTTATGGAAATAAATTTGAAAATTACTTGATTGATTTTATAAATAAAGTAGATGATTATTATAGTGATTATGAATTAGCGATAATGTTTAAACGAAAACAAGAAGCAAAATATGCTATTTATATCTTACTACAAAAACCAAATATGAATTTTTTTGATCCACTAAAAGGAATGATAAAAGAATACAGTTTAGAAATGTATTTAATGGTATATGTTGAATGCTTAAAAGATTATATAAATCAAGGAATAAGAAATTATTATTTAAGAGATTATATTTATGACTTATTTCATGAGTTAGATGAAATGTCTAAAATAGAGTTAGTAGATATGTTGAAAAAAGAATATCCAAGAAAAAAGAAACTACATGAAATGTTAGATGCATGTTTAAAGGAAGGTGATGAAATTGAAATTCAATATTAATTCAAATGTTGTAAAAAGTAAAAATAACTTAGAAATTGCTAGAAAATATCATCACTATGATAATGTAGAAAGCATACATGTTACAGCTAATGAAGATGTTTATCATATAGATGCTGTCGTTTCGGTATTTAATCATCCTCAAAAATGTTCATTAGATATTAAAGATAATCAAGTTATTTCTTATGAATGTTCATGTCCATTTAATGATCAAGATTCAATGTGTGGTCATTTAGGTGCAGTAATTTTAAAACTTAATGAATTAGAAATCAATGAACTCCCTTTTGATTATCAAAGTGATAAATTACAAAAAATCAAAGAAATAGAAAAAGAAAATCAAAGACAAAGAAGAAAAGCACAATTAAGACAAATGGCTTCTATGTCTACAAAGCTTATTGATTTTAATAAAAGCCAATATCAAACAGACTTACGCCTTTCAATTAATCAAGAAAAATATGATTTAACACCGAATGTTTATCTAAATGGAGATGAAATAGTACTCGAGTATAAAATTGGAAATGAAAAGAAATATGTATTAAAAAATATTGCTGATTTTATAGATAGAATTCAAAATCAAGAAAACCATAAATATGGAAAAGCTTTAGAATTTGTCCACAGTGAAAAAAGCTTTACAGATGATGCTTTAAAACAAATTGATTTAATGAAAAAAGCACTGATCATTCGTCGCTATGATATGGAAGAATATCCTTACTATTATGAACCTATTAAAAGAAGTATAACAATAGATTCTCGTTTATTTGATGAATTTTATGATGCGAATAAAGAAATCTTTTCTTTAGGTGAAATGGAATGTAATTTACGTTTATATATCCAAAAAGAAGATGAGTATTATATTGTAAGGGTAACTGTAGTAGACCCAATTTATATTGGGGATAAACATGGTTATTGTTATGGAATGAATAATGGTGAGTTTTATATGAATCGTATGACTTTTGATGAGGAAGGAAATGTTTGTCGCTTTTTAAGCAGTATTTTAGATAATGAGGGGAAATTGATTATTTTAGAGGAACAATATCAAGACTTCTATAAATATGTTTTGTTACCAATTCTTTCTTATTTTGAAGTGTTTGATGAAACTCAAAATGATATGCCTACATATGATGAAATAAAAATCTATGGAGATATTGATGATAATCAAATGATTTATTTTCAACCAGTTTATGTTGATGAAAATCAAAATCGTGTTTATGGCTTTAATGATAATATTATTACAACTTATCAACAAGATATTGTTGAAAAATATATTGAACAATATGCTTCTTCTATAGATGAAAATAAGCATCGTGCTTATTTTGATATGAATAGCCAAACAACTTATGAATTCATCTTTGAAGGATTAGATTATTTAAAACAATATGGAGATGTTTATGTATCAGAAGCATTAAAAAGAGTAGGTAAGAAGATTTCTTATAACTTACATGTTGGAGTTAGTGTTGAAAACAATCTTTTAAAATTTGATATTTCATCACATGAAATACCGAAGAAAGAATTACAAGATGTCTTAAATCAATATCGTCGTAAAAAGAAATTCTATCGTTTAAAAAATGGCGAACTGCTTTATTTAGATTCACCTGATTTAGAAGAATTAAGTGAATTTATGGATGCTTATCATGTTGATGTTAAAGATATTGATAATGGTGAGTTTTCAATGAATAAACAAAGAATGCTCGCAATTGATGAGGAAAATGATTTTGAATATGTAGAACTTGATCGTGAAGAATCCTTTGTAGAAACACTAGATAGATTTAAATCAGCAACGCAAAAAGAGTATCCAGTACCTCAAAATTATGAAAAAATCTTAAGAGATTATCAAAAAGAAGGATATGTATGGCTTCATACGTTAAAAGATTATGGTTTTAATGGTATTCTTGCTGATGATATGGGGTTAGGAAAAACATTACAAATTATCACTTTATTAGATTCATTAAAAACTAATAGACCAAGTCTTGTTGTATGTCCATCTTCACTTATTTATAACTGGGAAGATGAAGTGCATAAGTTTTCTAAACAGTTACCAGTCACATGTATTACAGGTAATGGTGCTTTAAGAAAAGAATTAATAAAAGAGATTAAACAAGGTTTATATGTAACATCTTATGATTATATAAGAAGAGATTTTGAATTGTATCAAGATATTGAATTTGAATATGTGATTTTAGATGAAGCTCAATATATTAAAAATCAAAAGACAAAGAATGCACAATCGGTTAAAACTTTAAAAACAAGACATAAACTTGCTTTAACAGGAACACCAATTGAAAATAGTTTAGCAGAATTATGGTCTATTTTTGATTTCTTAATGCCACAATACTTATTCAATTACCATTATTTCCAAAAACAGTATGAATCAAGTATTGTTAAAAATAATGACGAAGAAAAAACAAAACAGCTTAAAAAACTAGTAACACCATTTATCTTAAGAAGAAATAAAAAAGAAGTATTAAAAGAATTACCAGATAAAATAGAACAAAATATGATTCTTCCATTTAGTGATGAAGAAGAAAAAATCTATGTTGCAAATCTTGCTAAAGTCAATGAAGAACTTCAACAACTTTATGACATAGAAGGTTCAGATAAGATGCAAATTTTAAAAATGCTTACAAGACTAAGACAATTATGTCTAGAACCACGTCTTGTTTATGATAATATCGATCAACCATCATCGAAGCTTAAAGCCTGTATGGAACTTATTAAAACAATGCAAGAAAATAAACAAAAAGTACTTCTCTTTTCTTCATTTACTTCCGCTTTGGATTTAATTGCTGAGGAATGTCAAAAAGCTGGTATTACATATTACATGCTTACAGGAAGTACAAATAAGGAAGAAAGAAGAGAACTTGTTTCAAGATTCCAAAAAGATGATACAACATTATTCTTAATTTCTTTAAAAGCAGGAGGTACAGGTCTTAACTTAACATCGGCTGAAAATGTTATTCATTATGACCCATGGTGGAATGTATCAGCGCAAAATCAAGCAACGGATCGTGCTTATCGTATTGGTCAAAAGAGTAATGTTCAAGTATTTAATCTTGTGATGAAAGATAGTGTAGAAGAAAAGATTATTGAAATGCAAAAACGTAAAAAAGAATTAGCGGATATGTTTGTAGAAAATAATAGTGGTGGCTTATCGCAAATGTCTAAAGAAGATATCTTAAGCTTATTTACAATGTAAATAGCTGTTACGAAATTATTTGTTTAATTTCGTAATGGCTCTTTTTTTTGATATAATTATATAAATATTTAAAGGGAGGCAAAGTGTTATGAATGATTTTTTAGAAATTGGAAAAGTTATTATTTTTGTAGGTTTAGGAATTGGTTGTTTATTTTTGGGAGCAGTGTTTACTGTGATTGCTTCTAAGAAATTAGTAAAAAAATAGAATAATAAATGCGTGTGGAAACAGGAGTTCCTGGTGTAATGAATGTTTCATTAATCAATAATGGGCTAATAACTACTATTTAGATAGCATAAAATAATGATATAAAAGAAACAGGGATGACATATATGTCAAAACAGGAACGACAGAAATCAAATAGAGTCAAAGTGATACAACTGAAAGTGGACATGGCAGATTTGTTACAATAGTTATAGAAGATGTTAAAGATCGAAGTAAAAGAGGTTATATTGATGAACATACCAAAGCACTTTTAGATTTATATCTTTCTAAAGTAAATAATTAATATTTAGAAAGATAATATGTTATAATTTGGATACAATGTAAAATAATATAAGGAGAGCTAAGTATGGAAATTGCAATAAAAGACAATAAGAGAAATTGGCAGATAGTAAAGGATAATAGAAGATATTTGTTTCCACCAAAAATAAGATTAGCATTTAAAATATGTATATTAGTCTATGCTGTGTTAGTACTGATAAATGTGCTGATGCGTCAATTTAAGTTATGGATGGCTTTTGTACTACCAATAGCAATAATTGTTTTTGAAGTACAGATTTATTATTTTGCAAAAAAAACAATAAACCTTCAAAAAGAAATATTTAAAAAAGAAGAAATATCTTTTGATTTGGTATTTTTAGATGAAGGTATTGATATGATACAAGAATCACAACATACTTTCATAGAGTATAAAACTCTAAAAGAAGTAATTGATACAGGGACACTTATTATGATGTTGACTAGAGCAGGTGCAGTTCTTTATTTTGAAAAGAAGAATGCTACAAAAACTCAATATGAGGGAATAAGAGAAATATTTGAAAAGAAAAATATTCTTTGTAAAATGAAAAATATATAATTATAAAATGTGTTTTGTGTCAAATAATTGAGCAACTTAAGAAGCTGTAGAAAGATTGAAATATAGTAAGGTAAATAATCAAATTTCTTTTCATAGTGAAAAAGCATTAGATTGTTTACAACTTATAAGGAGGTTGAGATACGATGCATGGTATTTACTTCTTTAATGGACAAGATATTACTATGAATGTATGTATTCAAATTCATAGAGTTATTAATCTTATACAGGAACAAGAAAATATTGATTTTGAAGAAGCAACAGGCAAGTTTTATCATTCTCAAACATATAAAACGCTTACTCAAGTTGAAAATGGTTTGTGGGCGGAAAATGCAGAATATATTTTGGATTGCTATAATGAAGAAGTTCAAAAATGAAAAGACTGTTATGAAATAGATAATTTCTTTCAAACAGTCTTTTTCTTTTAATTTAATAAAGATGTATCAATGATTTGATAATTTGCACGATGAATATAAAGAGCTTTACCATCAATCATAAGCTTTGTCATTTTAGGTAGTTTTTTAGGTACTGACCAATAAACTTCATCTCCTGAATAAGCTGTAATCGGTTGACCTAATTGAGACTTAATAACAACAACTCTTGATTTACCAAAGTAGTTTTTATACTTATTAATAATATTAGCAATATATGTATTATTTGAAAGTTTTCCATTATCATTACTTTCTATGTCTTCTTGAGTAAAATCAACATTTGGTTCTAATCCTTTTTGAGTAAAGATACATGTATCTCCACAAGATTCAATTTCTTGACCATCAATGGTAATGGTAATAACTGAAGATAATTCATATCCTGTAATAATACTTCCATCACTATCATAAGAAGTTGTTTCTACAGGATTACCTTGAATATTGATTTTATCTCCTGTTGTTGTCATAACTCTTTTTCCATAGTTATCAAAGGTATCAATGGTATAACCATTACCAACAAGGTTTCCTTTAATATCGTTGATCTTTGATTCAAACATTGCACATCCTGTTAAGCTTATAAGCATTATACAAGATAGTAATACTGTGATTATTTTTTTCATATTCCCACTCCTTTTCTAAATTATAACAAATTTTTGTGCAGAGAACTTAAAAATACAGTAAAATATAAAAAGAGGTGAAATCCATGTTACTTAAACAAATGAAATATTTTATCACAGTTGTTGATTTACATAGTTTTACAGAAGCAGCTGAACAATGTTTTATTTCACAATCAGCTATTTCCCAACAAATCAAAGCTCTAGAAAAGGAATTAGGGGTACGTTTATTTGAAAGAAGTAAAAGACAATTTTCTTTAACAGCGGCAGGAGAATATTTTTATCGTCATGGAAAAGTACTTCTTGATGAAATTGAAGATTTTAAAGAAGAAACAATTCGTCGAGGAGAAGACCAAGAATTAAACCTAACAATAGGTTATCCTAAAAATTTTAGTACCAATGAATTATTAGAAACAATTGTTGAATTTAAAAGAATTTATCCAGAAGTTAATATTTCAGTAGTCAGTGGTACACATGAAGAATTGTTTGAATTATTAGTTGATCATCGTATTGATATGAAAATTAGTGAACAAAGAAGAACGTTTAATAATGATTATTATAATGAAAACTTAAAAGAAAGTGTTTCTTTTATTGAAATCTCAACACTTTCTCCTTTATCTAAAAAAGAAGTTATTAGTGCTGATGATTTAAAGAATATGTCTTGTATTATCGTTGTTTCTAAAGAGAGAGAAGATTCAGAAAGAGAATTTTATGAAAAGTCACTAAATCTTTCGCATCGTTTTCTTTATGCAGATTCTTTAGAACAAGCCCGTCTAATGGTTGCCAGTCAAAGGGGTTATTTACCCATTGATCAAATTGGTCATTTAGATAAGCCTATGTCAGGAATTGAAAGAATTGAATTATCTTATAAAGGTAATCCAATTCAAAGAAATTATTTTGCTTGTTGGCCTAAAGATAAAACCAATTATTATATAGAAGAATTTGTAAAGATGTATAAAGAAATATTAAATAAGTAAAACTTATAAAGATGATTAGGAATTGAAATTGTTTCAATTCCTTCTTTTTTTTATCATATAAGTGGAAAAAGGAGTGAGTAATTATGGCACAAGTTCTTGTTTTAATGAGTAGTCCAAGAAAGAATGGGAATACAGATCGATTAGCGAATGCTTTTATTAAAGGTGTAGAAGAAAATGGATATAGCACAGAAAAGATTTATGTCAATTGTCAAAATATTAAACCTTGTTTAGGATGTAATATTTGTCAAAAGACAAATCAATGTGTACAAAAAGATGACATGTAAGAAATTTATGAAAAGATGTTAGAAGCAAAAGTTATTGTCTTTGCTTCACCGGTTTATTTTTATACATTCAATGCTTCTATGAAATTGTTGCTTGATCGTACATGTACATTTGCGATAGAAAAAACAATTCATGATAAAGATTTTTATTTACTTTCTACAGGATTAGCTCCTGATGAAAGTTATTTTAGAATTATTAAAGAAACGTTTCAAAAATATATTGATTGTTTAAGAGTAGGTGGCAATCGTTTTGTTGATTCTATTTTAGGTTTTCAAACAGGAGATAAAGATGATATTGAAAAAACAGATTCAATAGAAAAAGCATATAACATGGCAAAGGAGATAAAAATCAATGAGTAAAAGTTTAATTGTTTATTTTTCACATAATAAAGAAAATTGTTTCTCGGGAAATATTGTTAATTTAGAAAAAGGAAATGTACAAGTCATTGCTGAAACATTATCTACAATGATTGATGCAGATATTTATCAAATCAAAGAAGTGGATGCTTATCCATTTGATTATCATGAATGTACAAAGCGTGCAAGTGAAGAACTTAAAAACAATACTCGTCCCCAAATATTAGATCCATTAGAAAGTATTGATGAATACGATACGATTTATTTAGGATATCCAAATTGGTGGTCAACAATGCCAACGATTGTTATGACATTTTTAGAAAGTTATGACTTTACCAATAAGCATATCTATCCTATTTGTTCACATGAAGGAAGTGGTATGGGAAGAAGTGAAAGTGATTTAAAGAAACTTTGTCCAAATAGTATTGTCCATAAAGGATTAAGTATTCATGGAAGTCATGTTGATGGATATAGACAACAATTAGAAAGAGGATTAGGAGGAAAATAAAATGACAGATAACGCTAAAAATTACCATGAAAAAATGTTTCCAGGGTATGTTTCAGATTTTTTAAGAACAGATCCAGAATTTATTGAAGCTTTTGATAACTTCGCTTTTGATGAAGTAGTTAATTAAGATGATTTAAATGACAAAACAAGATTTATTTCAATTCTTGCAGTTTTATTAGGATGCCAAGGAATTGACGAATTTAAAGGAATGTTGAAAGCAGCATATAATTTTGGAGTAACTCCAGTAGAAATGAAAGAAATTGTTTATCAAGCTGTTGCTTATTTAGGAATTGGGAGAGTTTTTCCTTTCTTAAAAGCTGTGAATAGTTTTATTGAAGAGACTTTAGGTTTAAAACTTCCATTAGAAAATCAAAATGATCCTAATACCAATCGTTTAGAAAAAGGAGAGCAAGCACAAGTAGCAATCTTTGGTGAAGAAATGAGAGGATATGCGACAAGTGGTGATCCTAAAACAGTGCATATTCGCAAATGGCTTACAGATAACTGTTTTGGAGATTACTATACAAGAGGTGGACTTGATTATAAACAAAGAGAAATGATTACTTTCTGTTTCTTATATGCACAAGGTGGATGCAAGCCACAAGCCATTGCCCATGCCAAAGCGAATATAAGATTAGGAAATGATGAAGCATTTTTAATTAAAGTCGTTTCACAAAATGTTCCTTTTGTAGGATATCCAAGAAGTTTAAATGCCATTGATTGTATAGAAAAGGCAGGTAAAGAATAATGAAAGAAGTTATGATTGTTGTTGGTGCTGGTCAAATCAGTATGGCGATTGCTAGAAGAGTGGGTGCCGGTAAGAAAATTATTTTAGGTGATAAAAATATTGAAAACGCAAAAAATATTCAAAAGACAATGGTGGATGCAGGATTTGATGTTGAAGTTATAGAAATGGATTTATCAAGTAGACAAGATATTTTAAAAATGATTGATATGGCTAAAAGTTATGGACCTATTAAAATGCTTGTCAATGGTGCAGGGGTTTCACCTTCCCAAGCACCAATTGAGGCTATTTTAAAAGTGGATCTTTATGGAACAGCTGTTTTATTAGAAGAAGTAGGAAAAGTAATTGCAGAAGGTGGCATTGGTGTAACAATTTCAAGTCAATCAGGTTGGCGTATGGAACAACTTACAGCTTTAGAAGATGAACAACTTGCATGTACACCAACTGAAGAATTATTAGACTTGGAAATCTTACAATCAGAAAATATTCAAGATACATTGCATGCTTATCAATTAGCAAAAAGATGTAATGAAAAACGTGTAATGGCTGAATCTGTTAAATGGGGACAAAGAAAAGCAAGAATCAATGCCATTGCCCCAGGTATTATTGTAACACCGCTTGCAATTGATGAATTTAATGGACCAAGGGGAGATTTCTATAAAAATATGTTTGCTAAATGTCCAGCAGGTAGACCAGGAACTGCGGATGAAGTTGCAAATGTAGCTGAATTATTAATGAGTGATAAAGGAGCATTTATTACAGGGTCAACATTTTTAATGGATGGTGGAGCAACATCTTCTTATTACTATGGGCCTTTAAAACCAGAAGGAGGAAAATAAGATGAATGATTTTCAATTTCAAAACACAACAAAAGTTTATTTTGGTAAAGACCAATTAGGTCATTTACATGAAGAAGTATTAAAATATGGTAAAAGTGTACTTGTTGTTTATGGAGGAGGTTCAATTAAAAAAATAGGGCTTTATGACAAAGTTATAAAAGAACTTAAAGAAAATAATATTGAAGTTTATGAACTTGCAGGCGTTGAACCAAATCCAAGACATACAACAGTTAATAAAGGAGCAAAAATTTGTAAAGATAATCATATTACATCCATTCTTGGTATTGGTGGTGGTTCAACAATCGATGCTTCTAAAGCCATTGCGGCTTTAACACTTGCTGATACAGATAATATTTGGGATTTAGTAGAAAAGAAAGTAGCATGGAATAATGCCTTACCCGTACTAGCAATGCCTACAATTGCTTCAACAGGAAGTGAAATGGATAAATCATGTGTGATTGCTAATGTTGAAAAAGGTGTTAAAAGTGGTATTAATGGGGATATCTTAAGACCTAAAGCAGCTTTCCTTGATCCAACAAATACATTTAGTGTTTCAGCTAAACAAACAGCATGTGGGGGATTTGATATCATGGCTCACTTATTCGATATGAACTATTTTGTTAATAGCGATAAATACCCATTACAATTCAATGTTGTTGAAACATTATTAAGAACAGTAAGAGAACAATTACCAATAGCTATCAAAGAACCAGAAAACTATGCAGCGAGAGCAACTATGTTATGGGCTGCTTCATGGGCATTAAATAGTTTTTGTACATCAGGTTATAAAACACAAGCTCAACTTCATGCTCTTGAACAATTCTCATCAACATATGATATGACGCATGGTTTAGCACTTGCTATCATTACTCCTAAATGGATGACTTATTTATTAAACAAAGATGAAACTGTTGTTGCAGATTTTGCTCGTTTTGGTTTAAATGTGATGGGTATTCAAGATCAAGGTGATGACATGGCTAATGCAAAAGCAGGTATTGTTGCTTTACAAAGCTTTATTAAAGATGAACTTCATTTACCTACATCATTAAGTGAAGTAGGAATTAATGATGAAAAATTTGATGAGTTGAAAGTAAAAGCCTGTTATGGTCAAGACGCGTTATCTAGAGCTTATCGATCATTAAGTCAAGAAGATTGTTTGAATATTTATAAAATGTGTTTATAAAGGAAGATTCGTTCTTCCTTTTTGTTTATAATAAAGTAAAGGAGAGATGACTATGAATAATGTTGTTAATTTTAAAATGATTCTAGAAATCAATCAGTTACTTAAAGAAAATAATATAGAATATTCAATTCATGGTGTTGGTGGATGTACATGTTGTGGTTTAGAAGTAAGACAAGAAGGAAAAAGTTATCCTACAGATAAGATTTTAGAAGTTATTAATGGTTATTTAAAAAATCATTGGATTTATGTTCAAGAAAATAAATATCAACCGGGATTTCTTACAATTCATTCAAAATTTGATAAAAAGCCTTGACTATAAAGCCACTCTATAGTGTTAGATGAAGTTAAGGAAGGGGTGTTATTTATGAAAACACACGAATTAGAAAAGGAATTAGGGATTTCAAAACATACAATCTTCTATTATGAAAAAGAAGGAATCGTTACACCACAAAGAGATGCCAATGGTTATCGTAGTTATAACCAAGATGATTTACAAAAACTCATCATGGTAAAATTCTTACGTAACTTAAATATTTCGATTGATGATGTAAAAGCAATCTTAAACAATGAACTTGATTTTAAAGAATGTTTAGAAATCAATCAGATTCATTTAGAAAAACAAATTAAAAGCTTAGAAGAAGTCCAAGAAAATATCGAGATGTATGTAAGAAAAGATCTACCAATGTTACCAGCTTTACAACAAATCCAAAGAGAAGCTAAGAATTATAAATTAGGTTATCAAAAAACAACAGATACTGTATCTCTTGGAAGAAGACTTACAAAGAAACTTGCATTAAGAAAATTCTTATATAAGATTCCTGCCGCAATCACCCCATCGTTTATTATGTGGATTTGTGCAGCTTCCTTTTTTGATGAAAACCTTGAAAAGACAACAGCTTTAATCATTATCTTTATTTTATTAATGATTCTTTTTATAAATATCTTTGTTGCGACAGAATTTCAATTTTCACAAATATGGTTAAAAATGCCATTAGATCAAACAATGAATCAATCAGTAGAATTTTTAAGTGATGGGATTCGTTATTATCAATTTCATGGATATCTTAATAATTTAAAATATTACTACGGTGTTTTATTTAATAAAGCAGAAAAATATATGCAATTTTATAAGTATGAAGATATTCAAAGTGTTGAATTGATTTTAAATCATCGTTATGAAAGTTATGGAACACCAATTGCGAAAGATTGGTATGTTCTTGATTATCGTTTTGAATTTAAAGATGGAAATCATTTCTATTTTTATTGGCCGATTACATTGGATGATGATTCTCGTTTTATTGGAACCATCTTAGATGAAAAGGTAGAAAATATTATTGATAAAGATCATGTCATTGATGCTTTAAAAAATGGTATCCATTTAAATGACTATGCAAGAGGGACTGAAGAATAATTCAGTCTTTTTTATAAAAAAGGTATTATTTTGATAAAAAACCTTGACTATAAAGTTACTCTATAGTGTTAGATGAAGTTAAGGAAGGGGTGTTATATATGAAAACACACGAATTAGAAAAGGAATTAGGAATTTCAAAACATACAATCTTCTATTATGAAAAAGAAGGAATTATTACACCACAAAGAGATGATAATGGTTATCGTAGTTATAGCCAAGATGATTTACAAAAATTAATAATGGTTAAGTTTTTAAGAAACTTAAATATTTCAATTGATGATGTTAAAGCAATCTTAAATAATGAATTAGATTTTAAAGAATGCTTAGAAATCAATCAAATTCATTTAGAAAAACAAATTAAAAGCTTAGAAGAAGTAAAAGAAAATATAGAAATGTACGTAAGTAAAGATTTACCAATGTTACCGGCTTTACAACAAATCCAAAGAGAAGCTAAGAATTATAAATTAGGTTATCAAAAAACAACAGATACTGTATCTCTTGGAAGAAGACTTACAAAGAAACTTGCCATAAGAAAATTCTTATATAAATTTATACCAACATTTTTAATTGTTCTATTTTTTAGTGCAGTTATTGAAGAAAGTTTTCTAACAAGGATACTTTCTGTAACTATTATTTCGTTTATATTTTTAAATATATTTATAGCATCTGATTTTCAATTTTCACAACTTTATTTACATATGCCATTAGATCAAACAATGAATCAATCTGTTGAATTTTTAAGTGATGGTATTCGTTATTATAAGTTTAATAATTTTATTGATAATGTGAAATATTTCTATGCGGTTCTATTAAGCAGAGAAGATAAGTTTATGAAAGAGTATAAGTATGAAGATATAAAAAGTGTTGAATTGATTTTAAATCATCGTTATGAAAGTTATGGAACACCAATAGCTAAAGATTGGTATGTACTTGATTATCGTTTTGAATTTAAAGATGGCAATCATTTCTATTTTTATTGGCCTATTACTCTTGATGATGATGCACGTTTTATTGGAACAATACTTGATGAAAAGGTAGAAAATGTTATCGATAAGGCTCATGTCATTGAAGCTTTAAAAAATGGTATTCATTTAAATGATTATGTAAAAACGACTGAAAATTAATTCAGCCGTTTTTCAATGAAATTATTGATAGCTTTTACAGTTTGATTTTGTTGCTCTTTACGTGAAATAGTTGCTTTAGCATCACCTTTTTGATGACCATAGTTACCAAAGTTTGCATGATTTCCACCTTTGATGACAACGATATTTCTTTTATAATCAATTTTCTTTTTAACACTTGTATTTAAAGAACCATAAATAGTAAGTGCATCTTTATCTGATACATCTCCATAAATATAAGAACCTAATAGAATTAAACCATCTACTTTATCTTTATTTTTAGAAACATAGGAAGAAGCCATGGCTCCACCCATTGAATGACCACATATGTACCAATGTTTTATATTTGGATATTGATTAATAATTTTATTAGCTGCATTTTTATTAAAGATAGCCATGTTAAAAGGCATCTTTAATAAATAACAGTTATAGCCTTTGTTTGTTAAATGTTTTAATAAAGGCAAATAGGCTGTATTTTCTACTTTGGCTCCAGGATAAAAGATAATACCTACATCACTTTTCTTTTTAGGTGTTAATGTAATAAGATTTGAATTTACTTTTTTAACATTTTTATGATTTAAGATCTCTAGGGCATCATCTTGTGCATGATAATAATCATTGACATAGATGCCAAAACAACCCACACAAAGAATTAAAATGATGGATAGTGTTATTAATATTTTCTTTTTCATCTCTAACAATCCTCATGACTATGTTGATAGTATTGTTGAATTTGTGGTGGAAGTTGTTCAAAAGAAAGAGCTCGAACATAACCTTCATCTTCTTTTTCAATAGCTTGATCATAATACCAACATTTATAATTAAGCATTGAAAGTACTTTTTGAAGTTTTTCCATCTCTTGTAATACTTCTTCTTTTTGTTTAACAAAGATTTCTTTTCTTTGTTTTAAAGTAGAATTTCCTAATGAACATAAGTTCATATATTCTTTAATATCTTTGATTTCTAAACCTGATCTTTTTAAACAATCAATTATACGTAAGGTTTCTATTTCATTTTCACTAAATTGTCTTACCCCATTTACTCTTTTTAAATGAGGAAATAATCCTTCTTTATCATAGTAACGTAATGTAGAAATAGGTAAATCAAACATTTTTGATATTTCACCAATAGAATACATTTTTAGTTCCTCCTCTTGACCTAAAGTTAAGTTTAGGTATTACTATTAATTTATCATAGAATATAATAATATTCAACTGGAGGAAAAGAAGATGGCTAAAAAAATATGTGTTATTAAAACAAGTTTAAGATTAAATAGTAATTCTGATCAACTAGCAGATGCTTTTATTCAAGGAGCAAAAGAAAGTGGAAATAGTGTTGAAGAAATAAGTTTAAAAGATAAAAATATTGCCTTTTGTAAAGGATGTCTTGCTTGTTTAAAATTAGGTGAATGTGTCATCAAAGATGATGCCAATAGCATTACTGAACACATCAAACAAGCAGATGTTATTGTATGGGTAACGCCGATTTATTATTATGAAATGTCCGGACAAATGAAAGTCATGATTGATCGAGCTAATTCTCTTTATACATCTAATTATCAATTTAGAGATGTTTATTTACTCTCAACAGCTGCCGAAAATGAAGAAGGGGTAGATAAACGTGCTATCACTGGTTTGAAAGGATGGGTTAATTGTTATCCTAAAGCTCATTTTGTAGGAAGTGTATTTGCAGGTGGTGTTGATATTCCTAATAGTATTAAAGATCATCCTGCCTTAAAGAAAGCTTATGAAATGGGAAGAGCGATACAATAATGAAAAGAATTATTTTAGTATTTGTTATAATTGCAGGTTTATTTCTTTTTGCAAATAAACCAATTCATCAAAAAAGTATAGAAAAAGAAAAGGGAAGAGAAATAATGAGACTAGAAGTTAACGAATATACATTTGAAATTGAGTTAGAAAACAATACAAGTGCAAAAGCATTTAAAGAATATGTATCTAAAGAAAAAAGAGTACTATCTTTAGATGATTATGGAAACTTTGAAAAAGTAGGAGATTTAGGAACTACTTTACCTCGTAATGATAAAACAATAACTACAAAAGAGGGAGATATTATTTTATATCTAGGTAATAAGTTATGTCTTTATTATAATCAAAATACATGGGATTTTACGAAGTTAGGACATATTAAAGCTACAACATATTTAAAAGAAGCATTAGGGAAAGGAAGTGTCACTGTTACACTTTATATGGAGTAAAAAAAGATGAAGAAAATATTAAAAATAATAGGGATTGTCATTTTATGTATTGGAGTTATTGCTTTGTTGTTTATTAAATTTTGGCCGAGTTTAGGTGGGCGTGTGACAGAGGATGACCAAAAAGAATATAAAGCAAGAAATTCTTTATATAAAAAGGGAATATTTCATGGAAATCCTGAAATTCAACTGATGACAGGACAAAAGAGCGAGTATAAAAATGAAGAAAAAGTTCCTAAAGGTGAAATACCTGTTCATCAGTTAAAGAAAATAGAAAAAGCGAAGAACGATGAACTTAAATGGATTTGGTTTGGACATTCAAGTTCATTACTTCAAATAGAAGGAAAGAACGTATTAATGGATCCTGTTTTTTCAAACTATAGTTCGCCAGTTCCTTTTATTGGACCAAAACGTTTTACTAAATTACCAATAGATATAGAAAATGTGCCAAGTATTGATGTTCTTGCCATTTCTCATGATCACTATGATCATTTAGATTATCAAACAATTAAACAAATAGATAAAAAAGTCAAAGAGTATTGTGTTCCTCTAGGCGTCGAAAAACATCTTCTTCGTTGGGGAGTCAATGAAAAGAAAATTCATGTTATGAATTGGTGGGATGAAGTAAAAGTAGACGGACTAACGATTACTTCAACACCAGGTAGGCATTTTACTGGGCGTGTTCCTTGGAAAAATAATAAAACATTATGGAGTGGCTATGTTTTTAAAAATAATAAATATACAACTTATTTTACGGGGGATACCGGTTATGGAAATCATTTCAAGGAAGTTTATGAAAAGTTTGGTGACATTGATTTATTAATGATTGAAGATGGACAATATGATAAGTCCTGGTCTAACATTCATATGTTACCAAAAGATGGTATTCAAGCAATGAAAGACCTACATGCTAAATGGACAGTTCCTGTTCATTGGGGTGCTTTTTGTATTTGTAATCATGCTTGGGATGATCCAATTATTCAAATTACCACAAGATCACAAAAAGAAAACTTAAATGTGGCGACACCAAAGATTGGGGAAATTGTCGATTATAGTCATATAGAAACTTATCAAGAACATTGGTGGGAAAATGTTGAATAGTTTTTTCATATTATGAAAGCAATTTCAATAATTTTCCTATATAATGTTTGTAGAGAAAACAAGGAGGTAATGAAAATGGGTTTTCCTAAAGGATTTTTATGGGGTGGCGCTGTTGCTGCTAACCAATGTGAAGGAGCATATTTAGAAGATGGTAAAGGTTTATCGGTACCAGATATGTTATTAGGTGGAGATGTTAATACACCAAGAACATTCTTACCAAAAACAGATCCAGAAGCTTTTTATCCTAGTCATGAAGCGGTAGATTTCTATCATCATTATAAAGAAGACATTGCTTTATTTGCTGAAATGGGATGGAAAGTATTTAGATTATCTATCAACTGGGGACGTATTTTCCCAAATGGTGATGATGAAGAACCTAATGAAGCGGGGTTAGCTTTCTATGACAAAGTATTTGATGAATGTCATAAACATGGTATGGAACCATTAGTTACTTTATGTCATTATGAAATTCCATGGAATATTGTTACAAAATACAATGGTTTCTCTGATCGTAGAGTCATCGATATGTTTGTGAAATACGCTACAACATGTATGAAACGTTATAAAGATAAAGTTAAATATTGGTTAACATTCAACGAAATCAATATTGCATGTATGGGTGAAGGTGGAATTGGTAACCTTTATGGACTTGGATTAATGGATCCAGAAGATGTTAATGCAGATCATAGAATTCCATTAAATGAATTAAAATCAAATGAACAAATTATGTTTGAAGCATTACACAATGAATTTGTAGCAAGTGCTAAAACTGTTATTGAAGGTCATAAAATCAATCCTGATTTCATGATTGGTAATATGATTGCTCATACAACTTTATATCCACTTACACCAAATCCTAAAGATATCTTAGCTGCTTTTGATGAAGATAACTTTAAAAACAATTTCTGTGGAGATGTTCAAGTACGTGGTGAATATCCATCATTTATCTTTAGATATTTTAAAGAACATAATATTGATACTTCTTATATTACAGAAGAAGATAAGAAGATTATTAAAGAAGGTACAGTTGATTTCTATACATTCTCATATTACATGTCAAATTGTGTAACTGTTGATGAAAATGCTGAAACTACTGCAGGTAATATGTCAAAAGGTGCTAAAAACCCATACTTAAAAGCATCTGACTGGGGATGGCAAATCGATCCAGATGGTTTAAGATATACATTAAACTTATTACATGATCGTTATCCACATACTCCATTAATGATTGTAGAAAATGGTTTTGGAGCATTTGATACAGTAGAAGAAGATGGATCAATTCATGATGATTATCGTATAGATTACTTCAAAGGACATATCCATGCAATGAAAGAAGCTATTGAAGATGGTGTACCATTAATTGGATATACAACATGGGGACCAATTGATTTAGTATCAGCTGGAACAGGACAATATGCAAAACGTTATGGATTCATTTATGTAGATAGACATGATGATGGAACTGGAGATTTCTCTAGAAGTAAAAAAGATTCATTCTATTGGTATAAAAAAGTTTGTGAATCTAACGGAGAAGAAATTTAATATAATAAAAGGACGATGTTTTGGCACCGTCCAATTTTTTTAATTATTTTTAATATAAGGATTATGATAGAAAGAATAAACAAGTTGAACTGTCATTACACACCAGATAACCGGTTCACAGAAGATAACAGCCATATATTGAAAACGTGGAATTAAAAAGATAACAAAGATAATCTTTCCAAAGAATTCAATCACACTTGAAATTAAAGGAAGAAGTTTTTGACCAATTCCTTGAAGTGCATAACGTGTTTGCATCAATATTCCAAGCACGGCATAGAAAGGTCCAACAATTGTAAGATAAAGTGTCCCATTATGTAAAACAACTTCTTTACTTGAACCAGATATTAATTTCACTAAAGAAGAACCAAATAATAAGATAATACAAGTTACAATAGCTGCACCAATAATGTCATAGATATAAGCATAACGAAGTGCTTTTTTAATTCTATTTTTTTGATTAGCCCCTTTATTTTGAGAAACAAAAGTTGAAATAGCAAGAGCCATCGCTGTAAAAGGCATATTAAAGAACATATAAAGTTTTCTTGCAGCAGTATGTCCAGCAATAATTAAATAACCTAAGTTATTAATACCATATTGTAAGATGACAGAACCAGCAGAAACAATACAACTCATAAATCCCATTGAGAACCCTTGTCCTAATAATTCTTTATAAAGATCTTTATCAACTTCAAAATGTTCTTTTTTAGGAATTAACAAAGGTGTCTTTTTAAACATATAAATGATACACAAAATAACGGAAGTTCCTTGAGAAATAACAGTTGCGACTGCAGCTCCTTGAACTCCCATATTTAATTGAGTAATAAAAACTAAATCTAAAATAATATTTAAAACAGATGAAACAACTAAGAAAACAAGAGGCATGACACTGTTACCAATGGCTCTCATTAATCCAGCACATAAGTTATAAGCAAACATAACAATAATAAATAAAACAATAAAGAAAATATAACTATAAGCTTCATCAATAATGTTTGTAGGCGTATTTAATAAATGAAGAAGTGGTTGTAAGAAAATTAAACCAATAAGTGTTAGTCCAATTGAAACAACAATACCAATGACTAAAGAACTAGCAACTGATTTCTTCAATAATTTTTCATCTTTAGAGCCAAAACTTCTTGCAGTAACAATAGCAAGACCATTTCCAATACCTAAGGCAAAACCTACAAGCAAGTCATAAATAGAGGTACATGATCCAATGGCTGCTAAAGAAGCGTCTCCTAAAAAGTTTCCAACAATCATTGTATCAACAGTATTATAAAGTTGTTGGAAGATATTTGATATAAATAGTGGTAATGCAAAGATGATGAGTGATTTAAAGATTGGTCCATGAATCAAATCAACATTTGCATTAAATGATTTACGTTTTGTCGAATCCATATTTCTCTCCTATTCTGTAATGTTACGATTAAAAATTTCAACAAGAGTAAAGATGCCATTTTCATATTCATATTTTTGAATACAACAATTATAAAATCTTTCCGTTTTCTTTACTTTTGCATGTTCTTCCCATGCACGATAGAATTGGGCGCAAGCTGCACCGTGAGAAACTGCTAAAACAACTTGATGATTATTCTTATCCATGATTTCAGTTAATGTTTTATTCATACGTTCTCTAAGTTCAAGTTCTCCTTCACCACCGAATTGTTTAAAGAAATCCCCATAAGGTAATTTAGGATTTAAACATTCATCCTTTCCTTCAAAAGCACCAAAATTCCATTCTTTTAAACCTTTTAATCTTGTATAAGGCATATCTGTAATGATTTCTAAAGTATCCGATGCTCTTTCAGAAGTAGAAGCATAAGCGTGATCAAGAGTAATATTTGTAAAGTATTCTTTTGCCATTTGTGCTTGTTTAATTCCTAAAGGTGTAAGAGGTGCATCACACCAACCTTGTATTTTATGTTGCAAATTAAACAAGGTTTGACCATGTCTCATTAGATATAATGTTTTTTTCATTAAAAAAGTCCCCCCCTCATAATATTGTAATCCTCTTAAAGAAAAGAGTAATTTATAATTAAATATTTTTGTTAACAAGTTGACAAAATGAGTTCTTTATCAATATTTAAATCTGTTTTAAGATACTCTTTTCTTTAAAGAATAATTAACATTATTATAAAAGTACAATACTAAAAGTGCAATCAAGTATAACAAAAAAGAATAACAAAAGTACCATAAAAAAGTACTAAAGAATAATATTTGATATTGAGTATTTTAAAGAAATATTAGGATGATAAAACTGTAATCGCTTACAAGAAATGAAAGTGGTACCATTGTATTTGCGAAAGGGAGGAAAGAAAAATGAAAATAATGAAAAAAGCATTTGCGATGTTTGTTGCTGTGTTTACATTACTAGCAACGTTATGTATGGTACCAGTTTCGGCTGCTACTACAGTTGCTGCTCAACTTTATGGACGTATCGAAGATAATGGGCAAGCAATTTATAAAATGGTATTAGATTATGGAAATGTTAAAGTATCAGGAGTAGATAAAGATACATATACTGTTCATGCCAAAACAACTACAGAAGGTAAAAGACCAGCTGATGAGAAAGCTTATGGGGATTATGATCAAGATAGAACTATTGTTCGTGTAGAAGAAAAAGGAACAAAAGTTGAAATTTATTTTGATGAAAATGATGGTGCTGCTGGAACATTATCATATTTATCTACTGGAGCTAGAAATATTCCTTCAGACATTAATTATACAGTTACTCAAAATACACCTGTTAAAGTAAGTGCAATGGATGGAACTGATTTAGGAGAAGATACTTTTGTTTATTCATGTACTAATACAGTTGTAGATGAAGAAGCTGTTAAATTTACATCTGTGAAAGTGGAAAATGGTATTAATTATCAATATTATGATGCTGGGAATGCAGATTCATTAATCGTATGGTTCCATGGAAATGGTGAAGGAGATTACAATGGTTCTCAAAATAATGTTGCTCAATTATTAGCTAATAGAGGAACAGTTGCATGGGCAACAGATGAAGCTCAAGATATTTTTGGAAATGCTCATGTTATGGCTTTCCAAGCACCAGACACATGGTATTATGCACAAAAAGATGGCTTATTAGAAAAAGCATATAATGAAATCCAAGAAGTTGTTGCTAAAAAAGGAATCAATCCTAAAAAAGTATATGTTTCAGGATGTTCTGCTGGTGGATATATGACAACTCGTATGTTAATTAAATATCCTAATTTATTCAAAGCTGCAATGATCAATTGTCCAGCTTTAGATGTTGCTACTAAACGTGGTGGAGAAACACCAACAGATGAAGAATTAGCTTCATTAAAAAATTCTCCAACAGCTATTTGGTTAGTACAAGGGGCTACAGATGGAACAGTTAATACAGAAGATTGTTCAAAACGTATATTTAAAGCATTAACTGATGGACAAGAAGTTGTAGAATCTAGACATGAACAAGAATTAGATTCTGATTTCACTACAACTGAAACAAAAGATGGTAAATATAAAATTTCTTTATACGATACAACTGAAGCAGGTAAGTTACAATTCGGAGAAGATTTTGATCAAGATGGTGTAAAAACACTAGTAGAATTTAGTAATCATTGGTCATGGATTTATACATTAAATAATAATCCAGAATCTGCTGATGGAACAAGTATTTGGAAATGGGCTGCTAATTACAATGTAGCAGATACATCTGCAAAAACTGATGACAAAAAAGATGGTACACAAACTCCATCACAACCAACAGCTGATAAAAAATCTCAAAGTGTTAAGACAGGAGATAACGCAGTTATAAGCTCATATGCTATCATGATGTTACTTGCAGCAGGAGCTTATACAACTATTAAAAAAACTGCTAGATAATATTAAGGCGTAAAATAATTAGTATAAAAGTTCAATTTTTAATAAAATAAAATTGAACTTTTTCTTTATGTTTTTTAAATGCGTTATTTACAAAGTGTTAATGTTATCAATAAATGTTTTTTAAGTGTGTTATTTATATTAATTTTTGTGATATATTAAGATATGTATGACTATACAAGGAGATCTATTTATGGGTAAAACAAATTTAAAAATAGAATATGTCTTGAAAGCAGCTAATAATATAGGGTTTGATAATATTGATACATATATATCCAAAATTATATTTGAACATTATAATAAGATACCAACATATACATTAGAAAAAATGTTATCTATTTTAAATGTATCTAAACCAAAGTTTAAAGCATATTTAAATCAAATAGGCTATAAAAACTTTACAGCTTTTAAAGATGAAATTATTTTTGAAAAAATAGTAAGAATAAAACAAATAAGAGAAAGATATGATAAATTTGAAAAAGATAAAATACTATCAGTAATAAATCAATTAAGAAAATCTCCAATCGATATGAATGACATAGATGGCATATGTTATGAAATAAATAAACATGATCGATTTATTGTTTATGGGTCACCAACACTTTTAAATTTATTATTTGATTTTCAAGTAGACATGAAAATGTTTGATAAAACGGTTTTGTTAAGTTCAGTAAATAATGGAAAAATTTTAGTACCAAAAAATAATGATCTTATTGGTCTCTTTACAGCAACAGGAAGATTATTAGGCTGTTGTGATGCAAAATTTCAAGAAGTTGTTTTAGATACAAAGAATACAAAGATACTTTTTAGTAAATCTCAAATAAATAGTCAATATATTGATTTCAGCTTTTCTATGGATACGGATAATGATTATTATGAAATGCATTATGTTTTTTTATTTCTATTTGATTTAATTAAAACGAGATACTATGAATTATATATAAAGGAATGAAAATATGATTATAGGAAAAATAATGATGATACAAAATAGTAGTTCAAAAGAGAGTGTGGAATATTTAATTAGTAAAAAAATAATGGAATTAAAAGGTAATATTAAGGATTATACATTAAATAGATTTATAGAAGAAGTGGGTGTGTCTAAGACTTCGATGGTCAGATATTTAAAAAATATTAATATTAATAAGTTTTCTTATTTTAAAAATGTTATGTACGAAGAATATATGCATGCGGAAGTAGATATGAAAAAGATGAAAAAGGTTATTAAAAATAATTTTCCTCACATACAAACAAAAATTTTTAAAAAAATCATGGTATGTAAAAGAATTGTTATATTAGGCGATGGAAATAGGTTTGCATTGTTACTATGTCAAAAAGCGTTGACATATTTAGGATATCCTTGTGAGATACCGGTTTATCTTGGAAGTGAAGAAGAAATTATTGATCAGTTTCACTTGAAAGAAGATGATTTGGTTATTATTGTAAGTTTACATGAAACATATGATGATTTTTGTACAAATAGATCTGTTTTTTATCAAAATGCTAACTATTTAGATGTGAAAATAAAACCTAAAATTGGGTTTATAGGAGTTGCTCCTAAAGATAATCATCTTTATTTTAACTACAATATAAATCAAGAAAGCTTTGATAAAAGTATGAATGAGTTACAAGTATTCTTTTTAAATCTTGTACAATATATTCTTTATAAAAATGGAATATAAAAGGCGTAGCACAAACTACACCTTTTTAATTATTGAAACCAATAATCTAGATAATCATATTTAAAGACGCGGTAAACGAATTTACCACCTGTCGTTTTAAATGTTTTTAATAAAGTTCCATCCTGACTGTATTCACTCCAAGACATTGCGATACCACTATCGATAATTACATTTCCATCTAATTCTTGAACACTACTTACATATCCTGAATAAGCAACAGGAATACTACTTACAAGTTCAACAGTACGATTATTTTCATCTACTAAATATTTATAGTAATAAGATGTTCCTTTTTTTAAGTTATAGTAAGCATTTGAGTAATTTGAATCACTTTTCCAATCATCATCAGGTCGTGTTGTACTTACAGCTAGGTTAGTTATTATTATAAAGATAGAGATAATATTGACCTTGAGGTAGGGAATTATCTTCTACATAAGTGACACTATGTTGACCAGCTTGCATTGAAAAATCATTTGTTTTATTTAAGAGTAAGGAATCATATCCACTTTCTTGCCAAAAGTTATCAGAACCAATCATGTAATCAATTGTTGGATTTGAATAGATATTATCTAATTTAATAATTGTGGATGTTTCTCTTGAACTAATAATTAAACTTGTTTTATCAATAAGAGCCAGTGAATTAATATGCATCCAATCAAGATCTTCTGCACTATCAGGTAATGAAGTTGTTGAATAATAATCAGGTAATAAATCAATAAGATCTACAAGTTCTGCTATGTTACCAGAATCTTTTTCAATCATAATAATTTTATCTTCACTTGTTTTTGCCTCTTTTTCACTTGCAAGAACAAGAATATTATTGTTGCTATCAAAGATGTAATCATGATGTAATTTATAATTACCTGTATCATAAATTTTAGAAACATAACCAGTTTGTTCCATACCAACTATTTTTGTACTAGAAATACTAAAGTACATGGTGTTGTTTTCAAAAAGAATACGGTGACTTCTATAAGAAACGATAGGAATTTCACTACGAATGATGCCGTAATTATCATAAAGTCTCATATAAGCTTGTTCTTCACTATCTTCAGTAACATCGTTTCCAAGAACAGTATAAAGACCGTTAGATAAGGATGATGTATTTGAATCATCACATTCTACTGTAAGATATTGATCACCGCCTTGTAATGAAGGGGCATTATATGACCATGATAAGGTATCAACAACTTTACCTTGTTTATTTGTTAGAGTAACTGTAATTGTATTTGTTTGATTAGGAATTGCTCCAATTAAGAGATATTCATGTTCTGTTGTATAACTGCTTAATGTATTAGAATTCAAAGTTTGTGAAAAATCAGCGTAATTATTACAATGAATTGTGTAACTTGCTTGTAATTCTTCTGTGGTTTTAAAATACATATAAACAGCTGTTGTATTTGTTCCATATGGATTCCTTATTAATAAAGGATGTTGAAAAGTATAATTATTTAATTTCTTTTGTTTATTAATTTGATTATGTATACGAGTTTGATATTTTTCACTATAAATAATAGAAAGGGATGTACTTTTATTTTTTAATTTTAAGTAATTTATTGAATTATTATCATTACTGGAAGCTTCTATTTCTGTAGAGTTAGAAAACATGAGATAGAGTGAAGCTATAGAAATAGATAATATTAGTAAAATTAATTTTTTTAATTTATGCATAATCTTTACTTCCGCTTCCATTATGTATGTGAATTATGTGAAAAATGTAGCTTTCATTTAAACAATTATAAAAAAGTAATGATTATAGAATGAAAAAATGGCTTATATAAATAATAATTTAAAAAAAACAAAAAAAGACAGAAAAAAAGCTTTACAAAAGGGAGAGGGGATGGTAATATAAATGGGCACTCGACGAGAGAGTCAAGTGAGAGGACATTGAAAACTGAACAGGAAAGAATAAAACACAACGTCAATTAAGTTTAAGAAATAAAAAAGAGCTAAACAGACTAAGAGATTGTCTGAAAGGAATAAGACAATGGAGAGTTTGATCCTGGCTCAGGATGAACGCTGGCGGCGTGCCTAATACATGCAAGTCGAACGCTTCACTTCGGTGAAGAGTGGCGAACGGGTGAGTAATACATAAGTAACCTGGCATCTACAGGGGGATAACTGATGGAAACGTCAGCTAAGACCGCATAGGTGTAGAGATCGCATGAACTCTATATGAAAAGTGCTACGGGACTGGTAGATGATGGACTTATGGCGCATTAGCTGGTTGGTAGGGTAACGGCCTACCAAGGCGACGATGCGTAGCCGACCTGAGAGGGTGACCGGCCACACTGGGACTGAGACACGGCCCAGACTCCTACGGGAGGCAGCAGTAGGG
>ERZ791611.217-NODE-217-length-63965-cov-13.897841_pt1 | contig 63965 bp, 57 predicted proteins | sample MGYA00510275_ERZ791611 | MGnify/ENA primary metagenome ERZ791611 (study PRJEB30046, sample SAMN00791912) | human gut metagenome | study: EMG produced TPA metagenomics assembly of the A metagenome-wide association study of gut microbiota in type 2...
GCGCTATGTTCAGGCTTTTTTCATAAGCCGTTAGAGGCTCTATGTTGATGTTTTTCCCCCTACCCTCAATTCATAGCTGATGCAACTCGGTCGAATGCTCACGAAGATGCTAGCCATAAGGTGATGAGTCAGAAAATTGGACACAGCCGAACGTAAGATTTGAAGGTTGGTAAGTAGCGTCATGGTGAACGCTAAGTTTAAGATGAATAGCAAAGAGGTGTATTACAACCATGAAGCGACCATTTGTGTAACAGAAGGGAGCGAATGGTTGTAATACACCTCTTGCATTTAGATTAAGTTTTCGTAATGACGCTACTTACCGACAGCAAACGTACTCTGGCGTACCAATTTTCTAACTACTCACCCGGGTCGTTCTTGTACATCGGCTTGGTTGCGGCGACTAATCTCCGGAGCCGTTCTTTTGAGCCGGTCGAATTGCTTGACTAAGCAACTCCGCTTCGAGCCGTGTTGGCAGTCCTCTGCGTCCTCCCACAGCTCTAGTATTAAGCGCTCCCACCGCTGAAGCAAGCTTAATGGCTTCTTTAGGCTCATAGCCTGCGCACAGTGCGTAGAGGAACGCACCATGGTAGCTGTCGCCGCAGCCGGTGGTATCGACTACATGGTCGCGCTGGAAGGGTGGGCAGAAGATTTCTTCGCCGTCAGGTAAGATGAGATAGCTGCCTTTAGCACCAACGGTAACACCGGCTAAAGAAACGCCTTTGGCATGTAAGCGTCGAGCCGCTTCTAGTGGGTCGGCGGCAAGCGTGCCGTCGTCAGCTTCCGTATAGCGGTCAGCAAACTCTTTTGCTACAATGGCGATGTCGGCTGATTCCGCCCATTTACGCTGTGTTGGTGAATACCGATTAGCTCCGCCATCAAAGGATACCAGTGTGCCGGCTTCTTTAGCGATGGCAATCGCTGCCGGAAGAGCTGCGCTATGCCGTCCATTGCAGTGAAAAATCTTCGCGTTTCGAATGGCATCCGCAAGCGTGAAAGTGGTTGATGCATCGGCATTAGCAAGAGTAGATGCTGTTCCGGTGGCCGTAGTGGTCTGACTAAGAGTACAAGTTTTAAGGTCCTCCGCAGTCAGCTCCGGCGCAGTCGTTCTGGTAAAGAATATAGCTCGTTCGCCGGTGCTTTCTTTTACCAAGATGATGGCGCAGCCTGCATGAGCGCCGGGCACGCGCAAAATGCCATCGGTAGACACGTTATAGGTTTTAAAATCGTCTAGAATGGTTTGTGTTACGTCGTCGTCGCCGAGACGGTCTAGCATGAGTGCTTTGCCTCCAAAACGGCCAACGACGGCTAAGGCCGTAGAAACGGGCCCGCCGCCGTCGGAGATCATAGATACTGCTTCTTGTACCTCACGGCCTGTAGGAAACTCTTTCACCACCGTGAATCGATCTAAGGTAGAACCGCCCATACCGACCACATCATAACGACGTTCATTCGGTATTTGCATGATGTACTCTTCCTTTGTTTAGAAAATATAATCCATATCCGTTGTTTAGAACACGTAATCCACATCCGCTTAGTCAAAACAGCGTATTTGCTCAAGTGGCTAAAAACGTATTAGGGAAGCGGATGCAGATAATAGAACATTATTCTTCTTCCGTGTAGTTAATAACCGCCGTTTTCGTCTTAACGAAATTCGGCACGATAAGGGCAATGGCCAAGATGGCTACGATGGCGTAGATGCCCACTTCGCCGAACCAGGTGAAGGCTTTGCCGATGAGGATACCAAGCACGCCGAAGTCCGCATCACCGAAGGTGGTGTTAGCAAAGCCCAGCTGACCGAGAACGGGGAGGAGCAATGCCGGGAGGAAGGTGATGGCAAGGCCGTTGATGAAGGCACCGGCCATAGCACCGCGGCGACCGCCCGTAGCATTACCGAAGATACCCGCCGTAGCGCCGCAGAAGAAGTGCGGCACAAGGCCCGGGATGATGAGCACGCCACCAAGGGCACCGAGGATGAGCATGCCGATAATACCGCCGATAAAGGACGAGATAAACCCAATTACAACGGCCGTCGGTGCATACGTGAAGAACACCGCGCAATCTACGGCTGGAATGGCATTGGGGATAATTTTAGTAGCAATCCCTTGGAACGCCGGAATCAAATCGCCTAAGATCATGCGAACGCCGGCATACACAACGGTAACGCCAACGGCGAAGTTGAACGCGGACATAATCGCATAGAGGAACGGCGACATCGAACCGGACAACGTAGCCACGAAGTCAGGACCGGCAGCGATAGCGGCGATTAAATAGAACACCACCATCGTAAGCGCTGTGGACAACGTCGTATCGCGCAAGAACGCGTATTTTTCCGGAATCTCGATTTTTTCCGTGCTTTCCTCCGGCTTGCCGGCGAACTTACCAACCCAAGCGGAGAGGTAGTAACCGAGACTGCCGAAATGGCCCATGGCGATTTCGTCGCCTTCCGTAACCTTCGACGTATACTGCTGGCCGATAGCCGGGGAGATTGCACTCCACGCACCGAGGATGAAACCGCCGATGAGGATAAGCTGCCAGCCGCTCATGCCCGTCGCGCCCAGCACTGCGGACAACAAGCACGCCATAAACAGACTGTGATGACCGGTGAGGAACACGTATTTATACTTCGTTACACGAGCAATTAATAGGTTAAATAACAACCCCGCTACGAGGATAGACATGGTTTCCACGCCCAGCAACTTCTGCGCCACCGACACAACGGCCTCGTTATTCGGTACAACACCTGTAATGTGGAACCCTTTTTCGATCATTTTACCTAGGGGGTCAAGATTGGCCACGATAACGCCGGCACCGGCACCGAGCATTAAATACCCGAGAATCGGCTTCAGCGTACCGGTTAAAATCTTATGAAACGGGCGTTTTAAGGCGACTAAGCCGATGCAGGACATAATCCCGATGAGCAACGCCGGTTGAGACAAAATATCGCGAAGAAACTCCAATACCATAGTCATAATCCGACACCTCCGTTTCTAATTATGCATTAGCAGCTTTGGCTTTCAGAACTTCCAAGATATCATCAGCAATCTTCTTCTTATTGATGTAACTGCGCACAACGGCTACCTCGCGGCCTTCGAACTCAGACGCCAACTCCTTAACCGTGACGATCAAATCCGCCTGCTTGCCCTGCGCCGCGTTGAAATCGATAGACTCCACATCAGCCTGGATGTTATTTTCCGCGCAAATCTCTTCGATTTTCATTTTAAGCATCAAGCTACTGCCAATACCGTTGCCACAAACCGTGATAATCTTCAACATAGTAAACCCTCCCATACTGACTCAATACATGCTAACAAAAGCTACCCATCTAGCGAGCCATAGCGTCGCCAAGACGATTACAACTCCATAATATATTGATACAATTCTTCATCACTTTGGGCCTTGCTGGCCACGTCCACAAAGTGTTCGTCCTCGAAAAGGCCCATCAAATCGGATAAGACCTGTAAATGCGCTGTTTTGTCCACCGCGCAGAGGAACACTGCCACCGAAACCGGGTCATTCTCCGCATTGCCGAAGTTCACCGGTTCCGCTAAGGCTACAACGGTAACGCCTACCTGTAACGCACCGTCTTCGGGGCGCGCGTGGGGCATAGCAATGCCGGGCGCGATGACGATGTACGGGCCCATTTCGGTAACCGTTTTCACCATGGCGTCGATATAGCCCGGGGTGACGAGGCCGTTATCCACCATGACCTGGCCGCCGATGCGGACCACATCCTCCCAGTTATTGGCGTGGACCTGGACGCGGACCGCCTTGGGTGTCAATAAATCTCGTAGCATAAGGATTTCACCTCCTTGCGTCACTAACGTAGGATTAACGTTCAATAGAGTAGCTAATTCGCGGCGCAATGCCGGTTCGTCGTGAATGGTGCCGTGGTGCTGCATGACCGTTACCACCTGTGAAATAAGCGTCGCCGGCAAGCTCCGGTACGGTGGCAGGTAGCCTTGCAGCGTTTGCAAATCCGTCTCTGTCAGTAACGGATGGACCACTAACACTGGTAGCGCTTCGTGCGTTAACGGCACGGTGCTGACGATTATGTCAGGCTTAACGGAAGCCACTAGCTCCTTAAAACGGCGCTTCGCCGTAACCGCTGCAATCTGAATGGCAAAATGCTGGCGAAGCTTGGCCGAGAGGAGACTCGCCGTGCCAATGCCGGAACCACAGACCACCAGTACTCGGCGATACCGACCAAACTCCGTGCGCAATCGTTCAACGGCGGCACTGACGTGAAGGGCTAAATAGCCAATCTCCGCATCACCAAACACCTTGCCGTAAGCGCCGGCGATAGGGGCGAGCCCTTTGGCAACGGCGGCGAATACGATACCGTACTCGCGCTTGATGCAATCTAAAATCGGATTGGCCACCTGAATATTATTGCGCAAGCGATACAACGCCGGCTTCAAATGGTCGTATAGCCCCTGAAATAACTGCTCATCGGTGAGTAATTCGGGAATCGTAAGCGATGTGGCCACGTCTTGCATGAACTGATGCGTTATGACCTGCAACCGCAAATCGGCCGCATCAGCCGGTTTCAAGCGATGCACCGTAGCGCTCAGCAAGTGGATAGTCATATACCCAATCTCCGTGTATGGAATGGGAAAGCCATACTTTTCCTCTAAGCGCCCGGCAATGGCCGATGCTGCTAAGAATTCCGGCGTCGTGCGATAACTGTCTAACTCCGCATCGGGCAAATGAATTTCATTGCCTTGTTCAATACGCTGTAGTGCCACTGCAATATGCGTGGTCAGCGAGTAGAACGACTCGTCGGAAAACGACGTTTCCAGTTGTTTTTCTGCTTCTGACACGCATTCTTCGATAAAGCTCACATCGGTAGACGCCAGCGCACCACCGGCCGCCGGCAATGCATCCGTGATCACCGTCGTGACCGCCGTTAAGGTGCGCGGCGTTATTTCTCCGTCGCGTGACACAGAACGGCGAAAGAGGGAGAGGGCACAGCGCCGTAGGGCTCGTTCCTCGCCAACCAGCCGAATGCCGTGATTCGCCTTGCCGCGAATGCGCAAGCCCGCGTCAGTCAGTGTCTGGCGCAACCGCTGAATATCTGACACCACCGTGGTGCGACTCACGTCCAACTGCTCGGCCAACCACTGTAGCGTCACGTACGACGGATTGCTCAACAGGAGACTGAGCAACGCATCGCTGCGCTCCTCCGCCGACAAGCCATAGGCAATGCGCTCGGATACGGTAATGTGACGACGTAAACGGATAAGCTCATCAGGCGTAAGCGAGTAACGAATGCCGTGACTCCGCTTGCGCTCGATAGGGGGTAAGTGAAATGAAATAAGTCCTTCGTCCAGCCGATCCAACCAGTACCGCACACTGCGCGGGCTAATGCCTGCGTGCTGACCTAAAAACGCTAAAGTGACAAAATCGTCTTGTTCTAACAGTAAGTCCAGTAACTCTAGCGACTTCTGATTCCACATAGAATCACCTCACACTTTGATTATATCTAATTAAAGAATAGAGTAACAGAAGAACCTTTGTAAAGTACTTTGTGACAAAAGTGCCCTAATTAACGTAAATTTAATGTAACAATATCCTATCCTATGAAATAAAATGCCTGGTACCAGTGCGGATTCTATAGTTTATATTGTATTATTATGTAGAAATTGCAAAATATATATTCAGATAAGTGAAAAATGCCTTGAATTTAATAAATTTTTGAGTTATACTTATGTTGAAATAATTATAGACTTCCTATAAAAATATAGAAGAGATAGTCTGTAGCTGTGTAAATAGTACTCGTATGGTAAAAATGTGTGGGCTAACAGACTAATTCCTATATATATTAGAGGGAAGTCTGTAGTTATCCTATTTGATGGTTTGTGATTACATGTTGTTGTTTTTGGTGTATTTTTTAGGGTTTTTAAAATTTTAAAAACATCCTATGTATAATTGTGTTGACTTATGATTGTGGAATTATTAATTAGGTGTAGTTGTTGTATCGGTGTAGATACAAGATTTAGGACACTGTGTGGAAGGAGGAAAAATTACTCAGTTCCTATTAAACTGTAAATAATACCTTATAGGAAAGAACGGGGGGCAAATCATGAACCGAATATTTAAGGTTATATGGAGCAAAACACGTGGTTGTTACGTCGCGGTTTCGGAATTAGCTAAAACGCATAGTCATGGATCTACGCAGAGATCCCGTGTTGGTAGCCGTGTTCGTGCAACAATAGCAGCAACAGCAGCCATTGGTCTTTTGTCCAGCTTGGGCACTGGCGTGATGGCAACGGATATGGATTATGATGTTAGTATTATTAACGGCCATAGTCTGACTGTTAGCGGTCCAACATCTTTAAACCATACAGTTAATATTAATGGCGTTACTACCATTGATGGTGCAACTACTTTAAGCAACATTTCTAGTATGGTGGTCCAAGGTACAGATGCCAGTGCTGCTAAATTCCAAAACGGCTTGACGATTGGCGACATCCAGGTAACGAGGAATGCTAGTAATGCTTTGTAGGTAGCAGGTAACTTAACGTCTACGGGCGAAGTAAAAGGTACTTCAATTACTGATGGTACGGCAACGTTACAGAATGGTGCTATTACTGGTTTATCAGCCATTGATGGAATAATTGTTGGTGCTAGTGTAGAAAGTAATGGTGGTTTAACTTTTGGCGGTAATGCTACTGTCGGCGGAACTAATCCTTTTAGTAGTACTGACTTCTCAGTAGATTCTCATGGTAATGTAAAGGCTCTTAGTTTTAGCAATGCTGATGACAGTTTCCATTTAATGAGTACTGGTTTGAAGGTGGGGGACAATAATACATGGTCTTCGGCTGGTGAATTAAAGGCTTCTGGCGCTATTTCTGGTGCAAGCTTATCGGCTACCGGTAACATTTCTACTACTAGCGGTAATATCTCCGGTGTGAATGTATCAGCGTCCGGTACTGTTTCTGGTGCTACTTTATCGGCTACTGGTAATATCTCTACTACTAACGGTAACATTACTGCTACGACCGGTACGGTTTCCGGTAACTTAGTCACTTCAACTACAGGTTTCCAGGGTGCTGGTAATGCTTATCATTTGACTGGTAGCGAATTAAAGGTAAGTAATGGAAATACCTGGACTTCTGGAGGTACTTTAACAGCTAGTGGTGCTATTAAAGGTGCATCTTTAAGTGATGGTACAGCAACGTTAAGTAGTGGTAATATTACAGGATTAAATAGCATTAATAATACATCTGTACAAGATATTAAAGATGCTGTAACTAAAACAACTGGGTTATCGTATCATAGTGGTACTACTACTACATCGGTAGCAGGTAAATTAACGGTAACAGATGATATTACTACAACTGGTAAAGTCCAAGGTACAACAGTTCAAGGCACAACTATCAGTGATGGCACCGCACAGTTAACTGGTGGTAAATTTACAAATTTAGCCCAAATCAATGGTACGAATGTAACAGATATCCAAGGTGCTGTAACTAAGACAACTGGTATTTCGTATGTTGTAGGCACAGGCACAACCGTAGACGGTGTTACTATGAACCAAGGTGCTGTGACTGGTGTAACATCTCTCAATGGTGTGTCGGCGGAAACCTTGACGAATTTACCAGATAGAGTTACCACGGTAGAAGACAAGACAACGGCTATTACGCACGATGCTGCTGGTACGCACGTAGATGGTGACCTGTTGGTAACCGGTGCTATTACGGGCAATAGTATTTCAGCAACCTCCGGCACGATTGGTGGCGTAACGCTTTCCGGTGGCTCGATTAGTGCAACAGGTGGTCTTACAGTTGGTACTGATGCTAACTTTAGTGGTGGTGCTACATTTAATGGTGGTGCTACATTTAATAACGGTGTAAACATTGCTAGTGGCAAAACATTATCCAATGGTACGGCAAGCTTAACGGATGGTGCACTTACAGGCTTAGTTACCCTTAACGGTACGAATGTAACGGATATTCAAAACACCGTAACAAATACAGCAGGTATTTCGCGTGCAGGCACAGCTACTACGATTGAAGGTTTATTTAAGGTAGACAGCACTGCTAATACAGCAAAATTCCAAGCAGCTGAAAGCAACGTACCGATTTATTTCACGGCAACGGGCATTAAAGTAGGCGACAACTCTGCTTATGTACAACAGGATGGCTTCCGGGCCGGTACGACTGAAAATTATGGACAGTTGACTACAGCTGGTTTGACAGTTGGTACGGGTGCAACTAGCGAAACAAATTTAGGCACTCAAAAAGCTAAGATTGAAAGTACTTCCGGTAATATCACAACGGCTGGTACACTGTCTCTCGGTAACGGCGCTATTGGTTCCGGTTTGGTAACGTTAAGCTCAGACGGCACGAACTTGGTATCCAGTAATGCTATTAAATCGACAAACGGATTTGTCGTATCGAATACTAATCAGCTTACCAGTGATGGTATTAAAGCATCGGCTGGTTCGATTGCTGGTATGACTTTTGATAGCACTTCCGGCATTACGACCAACGGCAAAAATATCGATGCCGGTGCAGGTACTGTTTCGGCAACAAATCTTAAGGCTACGAACTTAATTGATGGAGCTTCGGCTACGCCATCTTCCGTTACCGTAGCAAATCTCATTGCGGATCATGGCAATATAGCAGGTATTACGCGTGATGGTACGACCACAAAAATTGAAAACACATTGTCGGTAACGCAGGATTCCGGTTTTGGTTTAGTTAATGGTAACTTCGGTGTTGATTCTAACGGCAATGTTACGTCGAAAGGCAACATTACAGCAACCGGTTCCTTAACCTTAGGTACTGGTGGTAATGTGACGACCTTAACGTCGGATGCTACTGGTTTATCTATTGGTAGTGACAAGACCTTTATTGTAGGTAGCACCACCGTTAAATCCGGTGAAATTAACACCGGCACTAACGGCAATGTTAAAACTGCTAAAATCAATGATATTACTGTAACGGGTGCTACGACTACCGGCCTTACGTTTGGCGGCAATGCTAGCGTAGGTGGCACGAATCCGTTTAGCAGCACAGGCTTCACCGTTGATACTGCGGGCAATACCGATGTTGAATCGTTAAAGGTAAACGGTACAACTCGTATTACGAATGCTGGCGACGCAACGTTGAAATCGGTAACCATTGATGGTGGTACCTATACGATTGACGCATCTGGCAATGCAACACTTAATGGTATTAGCGGACAAAGCCTCGATGTACAGGGCTTACAAGTAACAAGTACCGGTACTACGGCAGATAATTTAAAAGTTACGGATACCTTAACCGTTGGTGCTTCGACGCTTAAAGATTCGGCTAGCGGCTTAAAGGTTACACCGACAAACGGCAAATTGCTGGTTGGTGATAACGTAGCTGTTGGCACAGATGGCACGTTAACCGGCATTACCGGTATCGATGGTGTAGCAGTTAGCGGTAGTGCGGCTGCAGGATTGACGCTTGGTACAGCTACGGTTGGCGGTTCTACCAACGCATTCAGTAGCACTGGTTATGCAGTAGATACTTCCGGTAATACGACGGTTAACTCTTTGAAGATTGGCGCTACTGACTATGGTATTGATAGCAACGGTAAAGTAACGGCACCGTCGGTACAGACGACAACGTTAATTGATGGTGCTAATCCGAATAACTCCATAGCAGTTGCGGCTTTAATGACGGATCATAGCAATACAGCCGGTATTAGCAGATCGTCTACTTCTACGTATACAACGACGATTGAAGGCCTCTTGACGGTAAATCAGAATACAGGCATTGCCTTCACGAATAACAAGTTCGCCGTAGATACGAGTGGTAATATTACGGCAGCTGGCTCTTTAACCTTAGGCTCCGGTACTTCTGCAATTGGCTTAACCGCTGGTACGAATGGTCTCGACTTAACGGGTACTACGAAGCAGTTAAATGTAGGTAGCACGAAGATTAAAGATACGGGCATCACAGCTGATGCAGTAACAGCAACGACCGGTACGGTGGGCAAGTTCAAATTTGATGGCGCTACGGTTACCGGTACAACCTTTGCCGGCACGACCTTAAAAGATACGGAAACTAACAATACGATTGGCATTGGCGATATTATTACCGACCATGGCAATATTGCAGGTATTACGCGCGCCCAGAGTGGTAGCAGCTATAAAACAACGGTAGAAGGTTTATTCACCGTAGATGCAGGTACTAACAAAGCGACCTTCCAAGCCGATACAGCGAATAGCACGCCGATTTATTTCACCAGCAAAGGCATTAAAGTCGGCAATAACTCGGCTTATGTTAACCAGGATGGTTTCCGTGCCGGTACAGCAGGTACTTATAGCGAAATGACGAACGTCCGCGTATTGATGGGGACTGGTGCAAGCAACTTTGATATGACGTCTGATCCGACCTATGGTACCAATACCCTCGGTATGGTGGCAGCATCTGGTAACATTGGTACTAAAGGCACGGTTATGATTGGTGCGACCAGCATTGATAGTGCCGGCGTAGCTACAGGTGGCGTAACGCTGAGCAAGAATGCAGATGGTCAGTTAGAATCTGATGCAGCGATTAAGTCGGCAAACGGTTTCATCGTTGATACCGATAATCAGCTTACTAGCGCAGGTATCACTGCAACGGCTGGTACCATTGCAGGCATGACTTTTGACAGTACAGACGGTATTACGACGGGTAATAGAGACATCAACGCTGGCACCGGTAAGGTAACGGCTAAGGATGTACAGGCTACGAACTTAATTGATAATGCTGACCCGGCTAAAAGCATAGCGGTTTCCGCTTTGATTACGGATCATTCCAACGTAGCGGGTATTTCTAGAGTCGATGGCGTTACGACCATTGAAAATACCTTTAGTGTAGATCCGAACACGGGTATTGCCTTGACGAATGGTAAATTCGGCGTTGACTTAACTGGTAATATTACAGGCGCTGGTACCTTGACCTTAGGTCAAGCCGGTGCTACGAATACCTTAACGGCTGGCACTGATGGTCTTACCTTAACGGGTACTAAGGCACAGTTGAACGTTGGTGATACGACGGTTAACGAAACCAGTGTAACAACCGGCGATGTAACTGCTGATACGGCTACGTTAGGTGATTTCAAATTCGACGGTAGTGCATTAACTAATAAAAATGGCGTTGCAACACCGTTAACGATTCAGAACTTGTCCATTACGGATAAAGCGATTGAAGGTATTGGCTTTAACAATACGGCTATGACCGGTCTTACTAGCCTCGATAACGTTAAAGTGGCCGGCACACAAGCTAACGGCTTGACCTTTGGCGACGGCGCTGGTGCAGCAACCGTAGGCGGTACGAGCTATGCATTCAAGAGCAACGGTTACAGTGTAGATACGGCCGGTAACGTAACGGCACAGAACTTGACGGCTCAGGATACGAAGGTTAAATCCTTGAATGTGAACGACAAAGCATCCATCGATGCTAATGGTGTAGCAACCTTCGGTACGTCCACATCGGATCAGACTGTTATCAACAACGGTACGATTTCTACGAAGACTGTAAACGCTACGGATGTAACGGCAGACACCTTGACGGCGAATACGTCCGCTGACCTTGGTAAGTTCCACATTGTAGGTAATACCATGGATAACAAAGATGGCGGCACAAATCCGTTAATCATCGAAGGTATCTCCTTAGTCAATGGTGAAATGAGCGGCGTTACGAAGTTCGACGGTGTAGCAGTTACTGGCGATGCAGCTAGTGGCTTGACCTTCGGTACAGGCAATGGGGCAGCAACTATCGGTAACCCGAATACGCCGTTTGCAAGCAATGGCTTCTCCGTAACGAATACAGGCGCAACGGATGTTAAATCCTTAAGTGTAAATGGCACGGAACGCATTAATACGGCCGGCGACGGCACGTTGAATTCCTTGCTCATCGGTACGGTGGCGAACCAGAAAGCTAAGATTACCTCCGATGGTGATGCAACGGTTAAATCCTTGAGCATTGGCACTACTGGTTACGGTATCGATGCTGACGGCGTTATTAAAGGCGCAGACAATTCTGTAATCGGTGGCGTTACGATGGCCGGTGGCGCAATTACGGCGCCGAACGGTGGCACTATTGCCAACGCCGTATTCAGTGGCGATAGCATCAACAATAAAGATTCTGCTAATCCGTTGACCATTGAAGATGTAAGTCTTAAGAATGGTACGATTAGCACGACGTCCTCGACTGGTGCGAACACGACTATCAACCAGGGCAATGCATCTTTCACCGATGGCAATGGCAAGACTACGACCATCTCCTCCGGTGGTGCTGTGTACAACGGTGGCGGTGCCAATAACACCACGTCCATTGACGGTGGTACGATTACCACGGAAACGGTTAAGACGAACCGCTTAGTATTGGGCAACGGTGATAGCGCTTCGAGCATTACCCTTGACCAGAATGGTGCAGCAAGCTTTGCCGGCGGTCTCTTCAACATCGAATCTAACGGTGATTTGATTGTTAAGAAATCGGTTAACGGCGCAACGACCTTGTCCTACGATAACCAGGGCGAAACCTTAACTGTAGGCAGCGCAGCCGATAATCAGACGATTATTGCCAAAGGTACCTTGAATGCAACCGCAACGGATGGCACGAACGTTAACCATCGTGTAAGCACTGCAACGGAAGATACCACAGCTGTATCGGCAACGGGCTTCACAGGAACACGCACTATCCAGAGCGCAAGCAAACAGATCCAGGATTCCTTGGCGGCTGGTAATTTCACCGCAAGCCGTACGATGGATGGCACCGCGCAGACCATGACGGATACGTTGAACTCCGGTAGCAATACCGTATCGGAAGTGAAATCTATCGGCACCCCGTCTAACGTATTGATGGTTCAGACCGATGCATCGCACTCCAATATTACGACCGACTTGGCTAACGCTTCTACGAAGGTGATTACCGACGGTCAGACTACGGCAACGTCCACGCAGAGTCTCACCACCTTGGCTGAATCCTTGGTAAATGGCGACAAAGTGGTATCCGAAACGAAACAGTTCGGTAGCACTAACAGCACGTTGAAAGATACGAACGTATCCATTACGACGGACAGCGTATTAAGTGGTAATGGCGGCGTGCCGACTACGACTACGGTACTGTCTAAAGGTGCAACGGGCGCTGAAGTGACGAATACGATAGAAAATACGAACACGAAGTCGTCCATTACCTTAGCAGATGCAGCGAATAGGGCTGATACAGCGTCCATGAGCTTGGATCGCTCCACTCATGAAGCAGATTTGTATATCGCATCGGATGCTACTCACTTCGTAGCCGATGTTAAATCGTTAAATGGCTTTGGTACTACGTTGAATCAGGGTACAAATTCTGCTACTGACGCAGTGATGTTGGACTCGAGCCATCAGTTCGCAATGCGTACGATTGCTTACAATGGTGTAACGACAATTGATAAACAGGATGCAAATAGCAAAGTAGCGACCACATCTGTAACGGAAGGTGCGAACACCGTATCCGATGTACTGGATTTGGCAAATGGCAACATTACCAATACGGTAACGAAGGACGGTAAGACCACTACGACGACAGTTACGAACAGTAACTACGCGATTACCGGCTCCACCGCAGCAAGTGGCAACCTGAAGGGCACTACGTCCGCAACGGATGATGCTACAGCAGTAACGGCTGGCGCAGCTTGGACTGGTAACGTAGGTCTTAACCTGGATACGACCACTGGTGAAACGACGCTCCGCACCGCTTCGAACGGATACTCCGTATTGAACGGCGGCAAAGCTTCCTTCGTATCCCAGAGTGGCACGAACTACGTAGACATTAACGACGGTACGTTGACCGTTGTCAATAATGACAACACGGGTGCTGGTACCGGTACGTACTCCAACAAACGAGTGACCACTATCACCGGCGGTAAGGTAACGACCGACACCTTGTACGTAGATAGCTTAATTTTCGGCGAATCCATTTCTACTAACGACCCGACAACCCCGACTGATACTGGTAACTACATCAGAGTCGATGGTTCCGCATCGTTGGCAAATGGTAAGTTCAAGGTATCCCAGGATGGCTATGTAACGAACATCTTCCCGCATGCAACCGATGATGGTTATGATCAGTACTTAACCACCTTCACGACGAATCAGTATGGTGTAAACCTGAGCTATGAAGATAAAACGGCACAGACCTTGTCCTCCATCTCGGTAGGTACAGACGCTAATGGCCGTGCAAACTTCATCGTTTCCGGTTTGACCAGCACGGATCCGACCTTGCTGAATACGAAGAACGTAACCACTACGTTGATTGATAAGACGACTCATGTAGTAGCTAGTGAAACGGCGTCTAATACGGCCGTACAGACTGCAGACAAAACGGCTAGCAGCCTCGCCAGCGCTGATGGTACGAAGTCTATCGAATCGGCACAGAGCATTTCCGGCACGAACGTAACCGATACGTCCACTATGAAGAATGGTAGCAATACCATTACGAATAGCCAGACCGTAGCAGCGAACAAAGCAACGTCCAGCACGGTAGTAAAGGATACTAACGGCACGGCTTCGAACACCTTAACGGGTGGCCAGGCTACGACGGCGGTAACGGATACGTCCGGTAAGTCTTCTACGATTACGACGACCGCTGACGGCGGCACCGTATTCACTAACAGCAATGCGAACACCCCGTTCGTAAATGGCGGCGCAACGACTACGACCATTAAAGGTAACACCATTACCACTGGTCAGATTACGACGGATAAATTAGTCATCACTGGTAACCATAGCGATGGTAGCGATGGTCAGGGTAACGGTGGCAACACGCCTGGTGGCGCCGTAGTTATCGCTGGCGACGGCACCTTCAGCAGCATGGTAGCCGGTGTGGATAACACGGGCAAGACCTCTGAATTGTCCAACACGGTTAACGGCGTAGTAGCTAGCGCTTCCGATGGCACGTACACCGGTAAGAGCAATGTAACCGCTACGAACGTAACCAATGGCGTAAGCAACACGGACGGCACCATTGAATCCTCTACGGTTAACAACGTAGACGAAAATGGTAACGCAACGTTGACGAACACCATTAAGGACGCAGCAGGTACCAATATCAACACGGAAACGTCTACGGCTAGCGCTAAGACGATTACCGGCCTCGGCGATAACGCAAGTAAGGTAGCAAGCTAGACCTTGAATCTCGACCAGGCTCAGACGAAGCTCGCTAATGGCGACTCCTCGAACACGGTAACTCGCGAATTGGCGAAGACCAGCGACATCTTGATGAACGGTACGAAGACGAATTCCTTGATTCGCACCTTGGATGACAGCACCATGAGCATCTCCGATGGTACGAATACGAATACGATTCTTCATAACGCAACGAGCTCTACGCAGACCTTCTCGAACGGCAGCAAGACCTCTACGATTACGACGAACAGCGACGGCATGACGGTTAACACCAATGGTAAGACCGCAACCGTATCCGGTGAAGACGTAGTCATCAAGAAGGGTACTTCCGAAGAAGTTAAGTTAAGCGACCTCGGTAAAGTTCAGAAGATCGTTGATGGTTTGAAACCGGTTGACGGCTCTGATAATACCACCGTAGTTGATAGCTTGAACACTGAATATCAGCAGCGCGTAGCCGCTGACGAAGCGCTCAATAATCGCGTAACGAAGTTGAACCAGCAGGTTGACCGTGTAGGTGCCTTGGCAGCTGCTATGTCCACCTTGGAACCGTTACCGTACGATAAAGACGCGCCGACCAGCATCAACGCAGCCGTTGGTACGTATAAAGGCGAATCGGCCGTAGCAATTGGTGTAAACCACTACAGCAATCAGGATACGATGTTAACCTTCAAGATCGGTAAGAGTGGTAGCGATACCATGGCCGGCTTCGGTGCATCCTTCCGCATCGGTCGCAAGAGCCCGCAGCAGATTATCGAAAACGAACGCGCCAAAGCAGAACGTCAGGTGGCCGCTGCTCAGGAACGAGCTTTAGCTGCTCATCGCTTGTACGAACAGACCGTAAAAGCCTTGGAAGAAGCTAAGAAGATCGCTGAAGAAAATCAGCAGCTCCAGATTCAGGAAGCAGCCAAATCTGAACAGGCCGCTAAGGATCGTTTGGAACAGGTAAAAGCGCAGCAGAATAAGGACCTCGCTCCGAGCTATCAGGTAAAATAGTGCAGGACACTCGGGCCTAACGATTTTGCAATCGCATGATGTAACCTTTCACTTTAGTTGTGTGTTGTGTTTATATGGCCCCGTCCTATAAGGTTTAACATAGAATGCAGGGCAACCCCTAAATAGGTCCCGCGACGAATGCAACAAGCCCCCGTCGCGGGGCTTATTGCGTTTATAGAGGCGATTTGGCGGTTGTGTAGGGCGGAACGGGAGGGAAGCGGTTAATTTCAAAGGGGAATAGTTGCGTAAATGAGAAAATGGCTGTATAATCAAGATATAAAAATTGCATACGATAGTCTTTGAGGCAAGGTGCGAAGGAAACTTCAATTCCTGACCGGCGGTGATAGTCCGCAAGCTCTGCGATGGGTTGACCCGGTGTGATTCCGGGACCGACAGTATAGTCTGGATGGGAAAAGACACAATATACACGTGCACGGAGTGGCGCTAGGGACGCGGCCGGGCATAGATATTGCTACGATTACCGAAGGGACTATAGTTTGCTATGGTCCCTTTTATTTTTAGGAGTTGGTTGTATGAATGATGAGCAGTATATGGCGGAAGCGCTGGCCTTAGCGTCGCGCGCAGCCGGCTATACGCATCCGAACCCCATGGTTGGCGCCGTGGTGGTCAAAGAGGGCCGCATCATTGGACGCGGTTATCATCATCGTGCCGGTGAAGCACACGCTGAGGTGCATGCGTTGGCAGAAGCTGGCGATAAGGCAAAGGGCGCTACGTTATATGTAACGCTGGAGCCGTGTGCTCACTTTGGCAAAACGCCACCGTGCGCGAATCGCGTGGTGGAAGCCGGGATTAAACGGGTTGTGGTCGGCATCGTCGATCCGAATCCGCTGGTTGCCGGCAAGGGCGTAAACATTTTACGCAACGCAGGTATTGAGGTTGAAATCGGCGTGCTCGCTCATGAATGCGCCCGATTGACGGAAGGGTTTATAACGTATATTAAAACGGGGCGTCCCTTTGTGACGTTGAAATCGGCTATGTCACTGGATGGCAAGATTGCTACCCGCACCGGTGATTCGAAATGGATTACCGACGAAGCGGCGCGCAAGGACGGTCATCGTCTACGGGCGTCTCACGATGCCATCTTAACAGGCATCGGCACGGTGCTGGCAGATAATCCGAAGCTGGATTGCCGCTTAACCGGTGAAGATTGGCCCTACGAAGTGGCACCACATCAGCCGGATGTGGTTATCCTCGATAGCAAGGGCCGTACGCCGGATGATGCGGCGTTGTGGCATGGCCCGACGCGGAAGATTTTAATCTTCGTGACGAAGGCGTGCTCGAAGGAACGACAGGACGCGCTGACTGCCTTAGGTGCGACGGTACACGAAGTACCAGCCGGACTTAACGGTGTTGGTGTTGACTTAGACGCAGTCCTCGATAGTCTAGGCGGTGCCGGCTATACGTCGGTACTCGTTGAAGGCGGTAGCGGCGTTATCGCGTCCTTCGTGGAACAGCGTTTGTTCGATAAAATCGTAACGTACGTAGGCAATATCCTTATTGGCGGTCAGGACGCGTTAAGCGCTGTTGGCGGCCAAGGGGCTACGACATTAGCTGATGCGGTGCCGCTTCAGTTTGAAGCGCCTACGACGATTGGCGACAATATCCGTATTGAAGGGTATTACCGTGAAAGGAAGGGTGCCTATGTTTACGGGGATTGTTGAGGAAATCGGTCACATTACCGGTATTTCTAAGGGCGCGCAGTCACTGCGGCTTACCATTGCCGGCGATGTTATCTTTAGCGATATGGAGATTGGTTGCTCTATCGCGGTGAATGGCGTGTGCCTTACCGTAACGGAGTTTGGGGGTCGTCATTTCACAGCGGACGTTATGGCCGAGTCGGTGAAGATGACCACGCTGCATACGCTGAAGGTTGGTGATGCGGTGAACCTGGAACGCGCCATGGCGGCGAATGGTCGCTTTGGTGGTCATATGGTGGCCGGTCACGTAGACGGTATTGGTCGTGTCATAGACCGCCGTACCGTCGATAATTCGGTAGTGTTCCGCATTGCAGCGCCCAGTGACGTGATGGATTATATTATTTATAAAGGGTCCATTACTGTGGATGGCGCGTCGCTGACCGTGTCGAAGCGGGAGCCGACGTATTTCGAGATTTCCATTATCCCGCACACGCTGGGGCAGACGATTTTAGGCGCTGCTCGGCCGGGGACGATGGTGAATTTGGAAACGGACATTGCCGGTCGCTATATCCGACATTTCATGATGCTCGGCAGTGGCGCTGAGGGCCCATCGGCAGCGAATGGCAGTACGGACAGTGGGTCGGCGAAGACAAAGTCTGCCGGCGTTACCATGGATGTGCTAAGCCGCAACGGTTTTATATAAATTACGCTTTACGGCGTTTCATACAAGCAAAATTACAAAGGAGATTCAAGCTATGGCTAAGTTAAATACAATCGATGAAGTGTTAGCTGATATTCGTATTGGTAAACCGGTTATCATCGTGGACGATGAAAATCGTGAAAATGAAGGGGACTTGGTAATTGCCGCCGAGTTCGCTACGCAGGAAAATGTAAATTTCATGGTGAAGGAAGCGCGTGGCATTTTGTGCACGCCCATGATGGCCGGCGATTTGGAACGCCTTGGCATTGGCCAAATGGTGACGAAGAATACGGACAATCACGAAACGGCCTTTACCGTAACGGTTGACCATGTGAATACCACGACGGGCGTGTCGCCGTACGAACGTGCGTTGACCATTCGTGCGTTAATCGACGAACGGTCTCGTCCGGAAGATTTCCGTCGTCCGGGCCATGTGTTCCCACTCCGCTATAAGGAAGGTGGCGTGCTGGTACGCCAGGGCCACACGGAAGCGTCTATTGACTTGTGCCGCTTGGCAGGTTTGAAGGAAGCGTCTGTTATCTGTGAAATCACTAATGACGACGGTTCCATGGCTCGCCTTGATGATTTGCTCGCCTTCGCGCAGAAGCATAACCTCAAAATTGCGTCTGTTGAAGAATTAATCGAATACCGCAAGCTCCACGAAACCATGGTACAGTTGGCGGCAGACTCCGAATTGCCTACCGAATATGGTGACTTTCATATTTACGTGTTCAAAAATGACGTTGACCACAAGGAACATTTGGCTATCGTCAAAGGCGACATTCGCGACGGCGAAGAAGTGCCGGTACGCGTTCATTCCGAATGCTTGACCGGTGATGTGTTCGGCTCCAAGCGCTGCGACTGTGGCGATCAGCTGCACAACGCTATGCGTATGTTAGAAAAGAACGGCCGCGGCATGATTATCTACATGCGTCAGGAAGGCCGTGGCATTGGCTTGACCAATAAGATTAAAGCCTATGCATTGCAGGAAAAAGGCTACGACACCGTAGAAGCTAACGTTGAATTAGGCTTCCCGCCGGATTTGCGCGAATACTCCTTGGCAGCCCAGATTATTCGCTTCTTTGGTATTAAGAGCATCAATCTCTTGACGAACAACCCGACGAAGCGTTCTAACCTGGAACATTGGGGTATTACCATCAACAAACGCGTGCCGATTATTGTACAGCCCAATAGCGTAAACGTTGGTTACTTGCGCACGAAACAGAAGAAAATGGGTCACTTGTTCGACCATCAGTTATAATCGGCTCGTTTTTTGATAGCCGAAGCGTTCGATACTGAGTCGAAAGCTGAGTAACGCAGGATTAGGTGGCCGCCGCGGCGGCCTTACGATATACGATTAGATACAAAGTAAATGGAGGAATCACCATGTTAATGGAAGGTAAATTATTAGGTTCTGGTAAGAAATTCGCTATTATTGGTTCTCGTTTTAACGAGTTCATTACGTCTAAATTGATCGCCGGTGCAACGGATGGCTTGGTTCGTCACGATGTAAAACCGGAAGATATTACGACGGTTTGGGTACCGGGTGCTTTCGAAATTCCGTTGGTAGCACAGAAAGCCGCTAAGAGTGGTAAATTCGACGCTATCATCTGCGTTGGTGCTGTTATTCGCGGTGCTACGTCTCACTATGATTATGTTTGTAACGAAGTGTCTAAAGGTATTGCGCACATTAGCTTGGAAACGGGCGTACCGGTTATGTTCGGTATTTTGACTACCGAAAACATTGAACAGGCTATTGAACGCGCTGGCACGAAGGCTGGTAACAAAGGCTTCGATTGTGCTATGGGCGCTTTGGAAATGGTAAATTTGTTGGAGCAGTTCTAAAATGGATTTTATTAAACGTTACACCACGAAAGAGGGCATTCGCCTCGCTGTGGCCGTTACGACGGCTACCGTTGAGGAAGCCCGTGCTCGCCACGGCTTAAGTCCGGTGGCGACGGCGGCGCTAGGTCGTACCATGACCGGTGCGCTCTTGATGGCTGGTGATTTCAAAAATGATGAAAATGTTAGCGTTCGCTTAAAGGGCAATGGCCCATTGGGCGTGGTGCATGCTGACGCGTTCGCCGATAACACGGTGCGCGGCTATGTGGATAATCCGAAGGTGGATATTCCCTTGAAGTATGCCGGAAAGCTCGATGTGGGCGGCGCTGTCGGTCACGAAGGGGAAGTGCAGGTAACGCGCTTCACGAAGCTTCGTCAGGACTACACGTCTCAGAGCCCGATTCAGAGCGGCGAAGTGGCGGAAGATTTGGCGTATTACTTATATACGTCCGAACAGATTCCGGCCACTATCAGCCTTGGCGTGTTGGTTGGGACCGATTGCACGGTAACCGCTGCCGGTGGTTTCTTGGTGCAGGCACTGCCGGATGCGACCGATGAAGCGCTGTCCGAAGTGGAAGCGAACATCAACGCATTGGGCCCGATTTCCCAGTATTTGGAAGCGCATCCGAACGGGGAAGGCTTAGCCGAAAAAGTGCTGGGCTCCTTGAGCTATCACGAAGTACTGGAAAGCCCGGTAGCCTTCAAATGCACGTGCAGCAAGGAACGCTTTGAACGCGTGCTCTTGACCTTGTCCGACAAGGATAAAGAAAGTCTCTTACAAGATAAAGAAACGGAATTAGTGTGTCATTATTGTAACAATCGCTATACCTTCAGTCATGAGGAGTTGGCGAAGCTGTTCGAAGAAGGACATGCAAAATAATACAGGTAATAAGCCGGTTGTGTAAGCAGCCGGCTATAGCTGTTTCTAAAAGCTTTATGTCGACATATCACTTGATGGCATGAGTTATCTCGTAATGTGATAAATATGCATAGTTTATAATTCGTAACGACTACAGACTCAACTGGGAATGTGTTACAATAAGAATAGTCAACTTACTATATGAGAGGTGAATACAATGAGTGTTATCGCAGTTATCGGTGGGACCGGTGTTTACGACCCGTCCATGTTTGACAATTTGGAAGAAAAATCCATGAACACGCCGTACGGTGAAATTCATTATACAAAGGGTTCTTATAAAAATAAGACCATCGTGTTCTTGGCACGACATGGTAAATCCCATTCCATTCCGCCCCATTTGATCAATTATCGGGCGAATATGTGGGGCCTTAAGAAATTAGGCGTTACGCTGATTATCTCTACGACGGCCGTTGGTTCCTTGAATCCGGAATTCAAACCGGGTCATTTCGTGTTGACGGATCAGTTCCTCGATTTCACGAAGAACCGCGCTCACACGTTCTTTGACGGTGGCGACAAGAAGGTCGTTCATTTGGACGTTACCAATCCGTATGCACCGGAAATTCGCGACGTTATCGAAAAAGCAGGCAAGGAATTAGGTTTCCCCATTCATAATGGCGGTACCTACGTATGTACCGAAGGCCCTCGTTTCGAAACGCCGGCTGAAATCAAGATGTACGCTTTATTAGGCGGTGATACTGTAGGCATGACGAACGTGCCAGAAGTTACCTTAGCCGGCGAAGCGGAAATCGCCTATGCAACGATTTCTATGGTGACGAACTTTGCAGCCGGTATTTCCAAAACGGAATTGACCCATAAGGAAGTAACTGAAATTATGGCGCAGCTTAGCGAATCGTTCCGTGCGTTGATCTTGAAGACTATCGACGCGTTGGATCCGGATATGGATTGCGCTGCTCATCATCGCTTAGCCGAATACGGCGGTTTCAAGGTTGCGTTAGGTTCTGATGGTGCCGACTTATGATGACTACTAACGATTCGTTGCGCAGTTTACAGTGGGACGGCGAGGCGTTGACCTTGCTGGACCAGACAAAATTACCGGGCGAACGAGTGTATATTCGTTGCATCGATTGGCGCGTTGTAGCCGAAGCGATTAAGATGCTCCGCGTTCGTGGGGCGCCGGCCATTGGCGTTGCGGCGGCGTATGCCATGATTTTGGCGGCTCGCGAAGCGCAGAAATCCGGTGCTGACGAAGAAGAACGTCGTTTGCTCTTAGCGAACTTCGCTTATGACCTTGCCAATACCCGTCCGACGGCGGTTAACTTGGCGTGGGCGGTTAAACGCTTGGAAGCAGTAGCGGCCGAAGAAGTATCCTTCGATACAGTGCCGGCTGCCTTAGAAGCAGAAGCAAAAGCGGTAGAAGCGGAAGACTTAGGCCTCAATAAGGCCATGGCGGAAGCGGGCTTGACTCTATTTGAAGGCAAAAAAGGCGTGCGCATTTTGACGCACTGCAATGCCGGTGCCTTGGCGACAGCCGGTATCGGTACGGCGCTTGGTGTCGTTCGTGCGCTTCATCAGAATGGTCAGCTGGAACGCGTTTACGCCGATGAAACTCGTCCGTTGTTGCAGGGTGCTCGCTTGACGGCTTTTGAGCTTCACGAAGATGGCATTCCGGTAACGCTCTTAACGGATAACATGGCGGCGTACGCTATGCAGCAAGGCTTAATTGATGCTGTTATCGTTGGTGCGGACCGCATTACGACGGAAGGTGACGTAGCCAATAAGATTGGTACCTATGGCGTTGCCTTAACGGCGAAGGCTCATGGCATTCCGTTCTATGTGGCAGCTCCCTATAGTACCTTTGATTTCACCTTGAAATCCGGTAAGGATATTCCTATTGAAATGCGCAGTGCTGATGAAGTACTGGGCTTTCATGGTGTGCGTACCGCTCCGGAAGGCATTGATGTGCTCAATCCGGCCTTCGACGTTACGCCTCATGAATTAGTCAGTGCTATCATCACCGAAGCAGGCGTGCTGAAAGCGCCGTATACCGAATCGGTAGACGCACTTCGTAAGCGCTACGAGAAAAAATAGTGCTGTTAATAAGTTTTACACAGCCGGCGGTGGAGGCGGTTTATTTCACCAAAGGCTGCGAATATATAGTTTTACAACACATGTTTTAAAGAAAAGAAGAGGTTTTGTATGAAATCGTTAATCAGAGATATTGCATTGGCTCCGGAAGGACGCAAAAAGATTGAATGGGTTGCTAACTTTATGCCGGCTTTGAACAGCTTGCGCGAAGAATTCAAAGCAAGCCATCGCTTCGAAGGTAAAACCGTTGTAGTTAGCGTTCACTTGGAAGCTAAAACGGCGTACTTGTCCACTGTTTTGAAGGAAGCCGGCGCTGATGTTATCGTAACTGGTTCTAACCCGTTGTCCACCCAGGATGACGTTGCAGCTGCTTTGGTAGACATGGGTCTTACCGTGTATGCTTGGCACGACTGCACTGACGAAGAATACTTCATGTTCCTCAATAAAGCATTGGACCACAAACCGCATTTGATCATCGACGACGGCGGCGACTTGGTTAACTTGCTTCACACCACCCGCACGGACGCTAAGGAACGCTTGATTGGCGGTTCCGAAGAAACTACTACGGGCGTTCATCGTTTGCATGCCTTGGCTAACGAAAATAAATTGACGTTCCCGATGATCGCTGTTAACGATGCCTACTGCAAATACTTATTCGATAACCGTTATGGTACGGGCCAATCCGTTTGGGACGGCATTATGCGTACCACGAACTTGACGGTAACCGGTAAAAACGTTGTCGTAGCTGGTTATGGCTGGTGCGGTAAAGGCGTGGCTATGCGCGCTAAGGGCTTAGGTGCTCATGTATTCGTAACCGAAGTTGACCCGATTAAGGCTATCGAAGCTGTATTCGACGGTTTCACTGTATTGCCGATGGAACAGGCTGCGCCGATTGGCGATATTTTCATCACCGTAACGGGCTGCAAAGACGTTATCCGCAAGGAACATTTCGAAATCATGAAAGACAAAGCTATCATGTGTAATGCCGGTCACTTCGACTGCGAAGTTAACGGTCACGAATTGGCACAGGTTGCTGTATCTCATAAAAACGTTCGTAAGAACATTGAAGGCTACACCATGGCTGATGGCCGTACGTTGTACCTCTTGGCTGGTGGTCGCCTCGTAAACCTCGCTGCCGGCGATGGTCATCCGGCTGAAATCATGGACTTGTCCTTCGCAATGCAGGCGTTGGCTGCTGAATACTTGCTCATGCACGGCAAGGAAATGAAGGCTGACGTTCATGTATTGCCGCACGAATTGGATTTGCGCATTGCTGCTGTTAAATTGGCTTCCATGGGCTACAAGATTGATAGCTTAACGCAGGAACAGATCGATTACTTAACCAAAGTTCAGTAGGAGGGTACTATGAGCAAAATAGTTATTCGCCACGCTGATTGCATTACCGGCGCTTACAGTGCCGAAGGTAGCGAAATTTTACGCAATGCTACCATCATCATCGAAGATGGTTACATTACGAAGATTATTTCCGGTGACGAAGCGAAAACGCCGGCGGGCCAGCAGGCGTTAGAAGCCGCTGTAGCCGGTGCGGAACGCATTGTAGACGGCACGAACACCGTCGCTGCGCCGGGCTTTGTAAATACGCACACGCATATCGCTATGGGTTTGTTGCGTAACTACGCCGACGATTTAGAATTAATGGATTGGCTTCAGAATGCTATTTGGCCGGCTGAAGCTAAGCTGAACAGTGATTTGGTGCGCGTTGGTACGCAGCTGGGCATTGCAGAAATGCTCCGCAGCGGTACCACTTGCTTCAGCGATATGTACTTCTTCATGGAAGATACGGCTGAAGTGGTTAAGGAAACGGGCATGCGCGCTGTGTTGTCTCGCGGCATGGCCGGTGTAGCACCGACCGCCGAAATCGCTTTGGTGGAAAACAAGGAATTGTTCAAAACCTGGCATGGTTATGACAATGACCGCATCAAGGTAATGTTAGGACCACATGCGCCGTACACCTGTCCGGATGCATACATGGCCAAGGTTATGGACTTGAGCCATGAAATCGGCGCCCAGATTCATATCCATCTTTGTGAAACGAAGACGGAAGTGGATGGCGTGTTGAAGGAAACGGGCAAGACCCCGATTGCACACTTCAATGACTTAGGCGTATTCGATACCGGTTGTGTGGCCGCTCATTGCGTTCACTTAACCGACGAAGACCGCGCTATTATGAAGGAAAAGAACGTGCGCGTCGCTCACAATCCGCAGTCTAACCTTAAGTTAGCCAGTGGTATTGCCGATGTACCAGCCATGTTGAAGGCAGGTCTTACGGTCGGTCTTGGTACTGACGGTTCTGCCAGCAACAACAATGCAGACATGCTGGAAGAAGTACGCTTAGCGGCTACGCTTCATAAAGCAACCCATTACGACCCGAAGGCTATTCCGGCAGCCGCTGCGTTAGCTATGGGTACTGTTGAAGGTGCGAAGGTATTGGATTATAGCGACTTAGGTCTTATCAAGGAAGGCTATCGCGCCGATATCGTGTTGTACGATACGACCGGTCTTCATTGGTTGCCGCGCTATAATGACGTAGCATCCTTGGTGTACGCTGCTAATAGCTCCGATGCGAAGACTGTTATCGTAGCCGGTCGCGTATTGATGGAAAACAAAGCGTTGTTGACTATTGATGAAGAAAAGTTAGCTTTCGATGCTGTAAAAGCAGGGGAAGTATTTAAAGCGTAAGACGTTAAGGCTTTGCACGGCTTGGACTGCATGCGCCTCATAGAAAAAAGCTGTAGTGGCTGATGAATATCAGCTACTACAGCTTTTTTGTGTTAGTGCGCAGATTAGATCAATTTTTTTACAGCGTCAACAGCTGCGTCGAAGTTAACAGCGTGGGTAACTTCCGGTACGTATTCAACGTAAGCAACTTTGTCGTCTTTGCCGATTACTACGATACCACGAGTCAACAAACGGAGTTCGTCAATCAAGAAGCCGTATGCAGTACCGAAGGAAGCGTCTTTGTGGTCAGACAACGTAACAACGCGGTCAACACCAGCAGCGCCGCACCAACGTTTCTGAGCGAACGGCAAGTCCATGGAGATAGTCAAGACAACTACGTCATCGGACAATTTAGTAGCGTTCTGGTTGAACCAACGAGTCTGTGCGTCGCACACGCCGGTATCCAAGGACGGAACTACAGAAATAACTTTTACTTTGCCTTCGTAGTCAGCTAAGGTACGAGGGGTCAAATCATTATCTAAAACAGTGAAAGCCGGCGCTTTTTCGCCAACTTTAACTTCAGGGCCAACCAAAGTCATCGGATTATTTAAGAATGTAATAACACCGGTACGTTTTTCCATTTGTGAGTTACCTCCTAATGAATCGTTAACATACAATGAATTTCAAAATAATTTGTAAGCTAATGTTTACTCTTATAGTATAGCATGGTACAAACAATAAATAAAGTGGTTTCATATAAAGAGATGGTGAAAAAAATTGTCAAAATGCTGTATAATAGTAGAAGATAGTAATACTACGATTATCTGTTATGGAGTGGATGTATGAGTAAGTTAAAAATTTTCTCACAGTTCTTTAGAGGCTACGGTCCCATCTATCTGTTGGGCGTGGTGCTTCTTATCATCATTGATATTATCTTTTTATATGTGCCGAAGCTGACCGGCGATGCCATTGAAACCCTTTACTACGGTAAGGAAGGGTTAAGTTTGTACTTGTTATACTTTTTCATAATTGGCATTGTTGTAACGATTCTCAAATTCGGTTCCCGCCATCTCTTGCTTGGGTCGATTCGTCGCTTCGAGTTTTTGTTGCGCCGTCGGCTCTTTGACCACGCGCTGTATATTGAGACTGCTTATTATGAAAAGAACGGCCCCGGCAAGGTTATGGCGCTCATGACGAACGATGTCACGTCACTGCGCGTGTCTTTAGGTCTCGGCGTTATGATTCTGGTGGATGCGGTGTTCTTCGGCATTTGTTCGTTCCTCTTAATGGCGAAGCAAATGACGTTACAGTTGGCCATAATCACGTTGTTGCCCATGCCGTTCGTGCTTTTTGGGATGTTGAAGGTAAGCCGCCGCATGCGTGCAAACCAGAAGGAAGCGCAGACCACGTATAGCGAGCTTACGGAGTTTGCTCAGGAACTGTTCTTAGGCATGCCGGTGGTGCGTGCCTTTAACCGCGAGCTTGGTAGCTTGCGTCGTTTTGCTGCCATTAACCGCAAGAATTACGACAAGAATATGGCCGTGGCGCTATATGATTCCATCTTGGCGCCGCTGACCTACGTAGCGCCGTTCTGTTGCTCGGCCATCGCCATTTACATGTGTGGCCGCCTCATCATCGCCGGTGAAATGACTATCGGCGACTTTGTGGCCGTGAACGGATATCTCTTGCTCGTCATTGGGCCTATCATGGGTATTGGTTCGTTGGCGTCGGTATTGCAGAAGGGCCTCGCGTCCTTAGATCGTATTTACGATTTCCTGCAGTTGCCGGAAGAGCAGTTGTCTGACTCGAAGGATGAGCTACCGTTAGGGCCGATTAGCATTCAGCATTTGTCTTTTACGTATCCGGAAGCGAAGGCGCCGGTGCTTACCGATGTAAGCCTCGACGTAGCGCCTGGTGCGTTTATTGGTATCGTTGGCGGTCCCGGTTCCGGGAAGTCGTCTATCTTTAAGCTGTTGTTGCGCTTGCATCATACGCCGAAAGGGACGATCTTTGTCGACGGTCGCGATGTAACGGATGTGCCGCTGGATGTGTTGCGCCGTAGTATTGCCTATGTGCCGGCCGATGCATTCTTGCTGGGCACGACGGTAGCGGATAATATTGCCTTCGGTGAAGGGTCTGACCATACGTTAACCGTTGAAGAAGCGGCCCAGCGTGCGTCGGTAACAGGCGATTTGAAGGAACGCTTGAAGGGCTCCGCAGCGCGCCTCAAGGAAGGCGGTACGGACTTGTCCGGCGGTCAGAAGCAGCGCGTTAACTTGGCGCGCGGTTTCTACAAGAATGCGCCGTATTTATTGTTGGATGACAGTATTTCCGCGCTGGATACGGAAAGTGCGGCCCGGATTATAGATTTACTTCGTAGCGGCCGGACGCAGACGTTGCTGTTTATTTCACAGCGACTGGAAGCGTTGCGCCAAGCCGATGAAATCATCGTGCTCAAGGACGGCGCCATTGCGGAACGAGGAACGCACGAAGAGCTATTGAAGTTAAACGGCGAATATTGTCGTCTCTACGCTCGTCAGTTGCAAGGCGAAAACGGCGTATTGCTTGACGCGGAAGCTATTAGCGAAGCCGAGAAAGGAGGGCGCCCATGAGAGGTCATATCGGTGCGTACACCGTTCAGGAAGAAACGACGCTGAAGGGTCACAAGGATATATTCCTATTGCGGCGCCTTGGGCGATACATTAAGCCGCACAGCGGTTTGCTGTGGATTGCCGCACTTTTCCTCGGCGTGTCCTTGGTGCTCGATTTGATTCGACCATTAATCTTAAAATATGTTATCGATACGGCGTTGCCGTCTAAGGAAATCGGCGCGGTGCTGGAAATGGCCGGCGCCTACTTCGGCACCATTTGTATCGGTATTATCTCTATGTTTACCTATAACTATACGCTGGAGCGCTTTGGACAGTCTGTTATCTACGAGATTCGTCAAACCGCCTTTGAGAAGATTATATCGCGGTCTCCGGCCCATTTTAGCGAGTTGCCTATTGGTAACCTGGTAACGCGCGTTACGAACGATACAGAGGCACTGAGAACGCTCTATGGCGATGTTATCCTTAAGCTAGGGTCCAATATTTTGCTGGTTATCGGCATTTTGATCTCCATGTACATGCTCAGCGTGGAGCTGGCCATCGTGGTGACCATTTTGCTGCCATTGATGGGCGTTATTATCTTCATCTACCAGAAGTTTGCCCGTAAGGCGTTCCGCGGCGTTCGTACGAAGCTGGCGGCGTCGAATACGTCGGTGCAGGAAATGCTGAACTTTATCGTAGTCATCAAGACCTACGTTGGCGAATCGTACATGGCGAAGCAGTACGACCGCATTAGCCGTGAGTTCCTGCAGGCCGGCCTTTTCGAGGTGAAGACCTTTGCCATCTTTAGACCGATTGTGGACGGCTTGTTTTTCGTAGCTATTATTGCTATATTAGGCTTTACGAATTGGTTCAGTAGCGTCACGGAAGCGGGCACAGTGTTCGCGTTCTTGCAATATATGAATAAATTCTTCCAGCCGCTGAAGGAAATTGCGGAAAAGTACAACAATCTGCAAAGCTCTTTGGCTGGGGCGGAACGTTTGGTGCCGATTTTAAATGAAAAATCCGATACGGAGTTGAAATCGGTAACGATTCCGGATGAACTAAAACAAATTAAAAGCATCGATTTTAATGACGTATGGTTTTCCTATGGCAATGACGACACATATGCGTTGAAGGCTATTAATCTTCATATTGACGGCGGTTCCTTTGTGGGTATTGCGGGCCCGTCCGGTGGCGGTAAGTCCACCATGATGTCGCTGTTGATGGGGTTCTACCGGCCAACGAAGGGCCAGATTCTCATCAATGGCTACGATTCGGCGAATTATGAGCCTGCCGTTTTGCGTGAGATTATGGGCTATGTGTTTCAGGATAGTCATCTCTTTAAGGGGACCATTCGCGAGAACTTGGCGCTCTATGACGAGCGTGTTACCGATGACGCGGTGTATACGGCAGCCGGTAAGGCACGTCTTCACAGCATGATTGAACGCTTACCTCAGGGCTATGACACGCCGGTTGGCTATTTGGGTTCGTTGTTGTCGTCCGGTCAGAAGCAGCTGTTGTCCTTAGGCCGTGCTTTAGTACGCGACCGTCAGGTGCTCATCTTTGACGAAGCGACGGCGAATATTGATAGTCACACGGAAGCGCTCATCCAGGAATCCATTGAGACCATTCGCGGTGAAAAGACCATCATCAGCATTGCGCACCGCTTGTCGACCATTCAAGCCGCCGATTGCATTTGTGTCATCGAAGGTGGTACTATCGTTGAGAGTGGTAATTTCACAGAATTGATGAGCCATAATGGGCGTTTCAAGGCGCTTTGGGAAGCGAAGTAGACCAAGCGTATATACAAGATAGAGTGAGGTTGGATGTATGGAATTAATTACATCAAAGGATAATAAAACGGTTAAAACGGCGCGGTCGTTGACGGCGAAGAAGTATCGCCGCAAGCTAGGGCTGTTTTTGGCGGAAGGGCTGCGCACCGTGGTGGATTTATTGCCTACAGGCACTGTGAAATCAGTGCTCCTGCGCAGTGATTCGCCAACGGCAGTGCAGTTAAGCGCGGAGCTCCAGGCGGTGGCGGCGCAGGCTGAGGCGGCTGGCTGTCAGGTTATGGCTGTGGTGCCGGCGGTTTACGCCACTTTGGAGGGCACGGTGAATGGCCAAGGTGTCATTGGTCTTGTAGCGTCTCAGGAGCTAAGCTTAGACGATTTTAAAGGAGATGGCGATTTGTATGTTCTCGTCGACTCCGTGCAGGACCCGGGTAACTTGGGCACTTTAATCCGCACGGCCGTGGCGGCTGGCGTGAAGGGTCTGTTTTTGACGAAAGGCAGCGTGGATCCGTACAACGATAAAACGGTGCGCAGTACCATGAGTGCGTTGACGAAGCTGCCGATTTACGAAAATGTTACCGTAGAGACTATGGCGCCTATCATCGAAGCACAGGGCATTACGACGTATGCCACGACGCCGCCTAGCGACGAAACGGAATTGTATCGCGATGTCACCTATAAGGGGCCGGTAATGCTGCTTCTGGGCAATGAAGCGAACGGACTTCACGATGATTGGCTGGCACTGTGCCATAAGCGCATAACTATCCCCATGTTTGGGCCTATGGAATCGCTGAATTTGGCCGTTGCCGGCGCCTTATGCATGTATGCCGCACGAGAAGGGTTAACACAATGAGTACAACAAAGATAGAAGAGTTATTGCAGCAGTTAGCCGCCGGTGAAATGACGGTGGCACAGTGCCGCGACCAATTGCAAGCATTGCAGGTGGGCGCCGATGCGCTGCCTATGGAAGATGCCATGCTGGATTTGTCCCGTGCCGGTCGGAAGGGGTTTCCGGAAACGGTGTATTGCGAAGGCAAAACGGACGAGCAGTGCGTTGCTATTTTTAAAGAATTAGATGCGCGCTATGGCACCTATATGGGAACGCGGGCTCGTAAGTCTACCTACGAAGCAGTAAAGGCCGTGGTGCCTCACATTCAATATGATGTCATGAGTCGCATTTTATATGCGAAGCGCGACTGGGAACTGCAAAACGGTGACCGCCACATTGCGGTTGTTACTGCCGGTACTAGCGATATTCCCGTCGCCGAAGAAGCGGCCCTTACAGCGGAGCTGATGGGCAATGTGGTAGACCGCGTCTTCGACGTAGGCGTAGCCGGTATTCATCGTCTGTTCCATCGCTTAGACGTTATCCAGAAGGCTAACGTGGTAGTGGTTGTAGCAGGCATGGAAGGCGCCTTAGCCAGCGTTGTAGGCGGTTTAGTGTCTAAGCCGGTTATCGCCGTGCCTACCAGCATCGGTTATGGGGCAAACTTCAAAGGCTTGTCCGCGCTTTTGTCCATGCTCAATTCCTGCGCTACCGGCGTTGGGGTTGTGAATATCGACAATGGCTTTGGTGCCGGCCGGTTAGCCCATGTTATCAATAGTCAGCGATAGGCGGTGAGCATATGGCAGAGAATTTAGACCGTCCGAAGGAAGAGGGTTATAAAGATGACCAGCTTATCGAACTAACCGCTAATATAGATAATATGAATCCCGAATATTATGGTGACGTGTTGGACCGTTTCTTGAACGCCGGTGCCAACGATGTGTGGCTTACGCCCATTATTATGAAAAAAGGGCGCCCTGCCGTGCAGCTGTCGGTGCTGTGTCGCCGTAGCCTTCTAGACGCTATGAGCGACGTATTATTTCACCATACGACCACCATTGGTTTTCGGTATTGTCCGGTGGACAGAGTCATTTGTGAGCGGCGCTTTCGGACCGTTGAGTATCGCGGCGAGGTTATTCATATTAAAGAGGCTTATTATAACGGCGCTTTAGTTAACCGTTCTGTTGAATATGACGATTTAAAACGAGTTAGCGATAAATTTAACATTCCAATGAAAATTTTAGAAAAAAGTATTTGGAATTTGTTGCCGAATGATATAGAATAAGGCGTGGCTGTTTTTTGGAGTCGGACATTTTTACAATTATTATTGTCTAGAGTGTATAAAAACCATTGATTTTTTGTTTTGTGTTTGATAGAATAACATATATCCTCTTTGAATGTACACCTTTACTGTATTTTCGAACCGGATGGAATAAGAGGTGGCGAAAATGGACAACATTCGTTTAGTCGTTAACGCCGATGATTTCGGCTTAGATTCATCGATTAATCGAGCAATTATTAAGGGACACCGTGAGGGGATTATCACCAGTACATCGTTGTTGGCATCTGGTCCTGCTTTTGACGAAGCGGTTGCTTTGGCGAAGGAAAATCCTACCTTAGGCATTGGTATTCATACGTGCTTGGTAGGCGGCTTGGAACCGGTCAGCGCCCCGAAGGATGTATCGACGTTATTAGTTGATGGTCGTTTTCCAATGACCTATGGTGAATTTGCTAAGCGGTTGGCTTCGGGCGAAGTAAATATGAGTGAAATCTATACGGAATTGGATCGTCAGTTCGCTAAGATTTTAGACACTGGCTTGCCCATTACCCACGTAGACGGACATCAGCATTTACATGTGTTGCCGCAGCTGACGCCGATGGTGCTGTCGCTGATGAAGAAGTACAACCTTGATAAGGTTCGCATTCCCGGTGAAGAACGACTCTTTACGAACGGCTTGAGAGACTGGAAACGGTTTGTCGGCAAGTCTGTATTAACCGAAACAGCAGAACGGGCTCGGTCTGTAATGGTGGCTAACGGCATTGGTTGCACCAATTATTTTTGGGGCATGATGAGCGGCGGCCAGCTTACAGAAGAACGGTTAGCTGATATTATTCGTCGCGTTGCCACGAAGGTGGGTTCTCATGAAATTATGACCCATCCAGGGGACGATACGGCGATGTTGGACCGCAAGTTTGGTTGGCATTATCATTGGGAAGATGAATTGGCAGCGATGTGCGCACCGTTGATTAAAAATGCCATTACGGCAGCAGGCATATCCTTAGTTACGTACAAGGATATTTACGGTGATGCTCAATGAACAAAATAGTAAAACGCGGGATTTTGTTAGCGGTTTTATTAGTATGTATTTCTGGGTTGACCATTTACTTTACCATCGACATGCAGTCACTGTCTTCGCTGGAAACGTTTAACGGACGTTCTTTGATCGCAGCGTTAGTGGCCTTGGCGGTGGGGATGTATTTTGATGGGCTTAGGCTACAGCGTTTAGTTGGCATGGGGGGTTATAAACTGCCTATACGCGCTGTACTACGCGTTATCTTTGGCAATTATTTCATGGCCATGCTAACGCCTGGTGCCAGCGGTGGCGCCGTGGCCCAAGTATTGATCCTTAAAAGCTATGGCGTCCCCATTTTCAAGGGCGCGCCTATAGTGCTAGTACGCACCATTTTTTCTATTTTGTTTTTAATTGTCATGCTTCCGGTGATTTTTGCGTTTGAACGCATACCGATTCCTTACATTAGTAGTCGTATGCTTTTGGAATTGTCTTTGCTCATGGTGGTTTGCACCATTGTAGGGCTTTACCTGTTGCGTACACGTTTGTTAAAGATTTTGGTATATCGCGTTATCAAGCTTCGTAAAAATGGAAATCCGAAGGTTTGGCTCATCCGCTTGAATGAGTTGAATGATAGCTTTTCCTTGATTTACGCCAGACCGTTTCAATCGATGTTGGTGTTCGTTGAATCGGGTCTCAGCTTATTGGCCTTGTACTGTATTGCGCCGGCTTTGATGTGGGCCTTTACGGGAACAGTGCCGGTAACGGAAATCCTGGCGCGCATGATTTTACTTAATTTGGTATTGTATTTTGCCCCTACGCCGGGGGGAACCGGTGTAGCGGAAGGGTTATTTATTTACTTATTCTCATCATTTGTACCGGCCGGAACCGTCGGGATAGTGGCTGTAGGATGGCGTATCGTAGCTGAATACTTACCGTTCTTCATCGGTATGTACTCGGTGTTTACATTATACGGACGTCGCTTTATGGCCGGAGCGATTACGGAGTCCGAGTCCGAGGGAGGTAAACAGCATGGCTAAAATTAAAAAGGATAAATTTTACTTGGTACAGGAAGATATTTTACCGGAAGCGATTAAAAAGACGATCCGAGTAAAAGAAATCCTTAAAATGGGCGAAGCCAAAACTATTAATGAAGCGGTGGAACGCATGGATTTGAGCCGTTCGGCTTACTATAAGTATAAAGATTATGTATTCCCGTTCTATGAAATCGCTCAGGGCAAAATCGTGTCCATTACCATTTCTATGTCCAATGAATCCGGCATGTTGTCGGCTATTTTGAAAGCCATTGCAGAATTCAACGGCAGTATTTTGACCATTAACCAGGATATTCCGTTGCAGGGTATTGCCAACGTTACTATCGCTTTTGAAACGAAAGACTTGCAGGGTCCGTTGGAAGACTTGTTGAACGATATTCGTGCGTTACGCGGTATCTTGAAGGTAGAAATTTTGGGTCAAGCATAAGAAGAGATAATCAGAGAGAGATGGTGCAGGAATGGAGCAAGTTAACGTCGGGTTATTGGGTTTCGGTACCGTTGGTGGCGGCACCTATGAGTTATTGACAAAAAATGCGGATATTATTGCTAACCGTACGGGTAGCAAGATTTGCGTTAAAAAAATATACGTTAGAAATCCGAAAAAATATGAAGCTGTACAGCTGCCGGAAGGCACCGTTTTCGTAGACGATGTACAGTCTGTATTGGAAGATCCGGACATTCAAATTGTAGTTGAAGTCATGGGTGGTACTACCTTTGCCGCTGAATGCGTCGAAACGGCGTTGCGCAACGGCCAAAACGTAGCTACAGCCAATAAGGATTTATTAGCGGAAAAAGGTCCGTATTTATTGGATTTAGCCGCAAAAAACGGCGTAGATTTGCGCTATGAAGCCAGTGTATTAGGCGGTATTCCTATTATTCGTACGCTTTACGATAGCCTTGGCGGCAATCGCATTACGGAGCTGGTTGGTATCATGAACGGTACGACGAACTTTATCTTGTCGAACATGACCGAACGCGGTGCCGGCTATGCAGAAGTATTGCAGGAAGCGCAGGCCTTAGGCTATGCGGAAGCGGATCCAACCGCTGACGTAGAAGGCTATGACGCAGCGCGTAAGCTTGCGATTTTGTCGTCTATCGCCTTCAACCGCCGCATCTTCTTTGATGATGTGCATTGCGAAGGGATTACGAAAATTGACGCTACGGACATTGCCTTTGGCAAGGAGTTCGGCTATACGGTTAAGCTGTTAGGTATTGCGAAGGAAACGAAGAAAGGCTTGTCCTTGAACGTGCATCCGTGCTTTATTTCTAACAATCATCCGTTGGCTTCCGTACGCGGTTCCTACAACGCTATTTATGTGCGCGGCAACGGCATCGACGATGCTATGTTCTACGGCCGTGGCGCCGGCAGCTTGCCTACCGGTAGTGCGGTAGTAAGCGATGTTATGGAAATTGCGAAGAATGTAACCGCCGGTGCAACCGGTAAGCTTCGTCCGTTCTACTATCCGGACAAGAATCTGTATGCGCCGGGTAAAATCGAATCGTCCTATTACATGCGTTTGCTCGTAGATAACAGCACCGGTGTATTGGCGAAGGTAGCCGGCAAATTAGCCGAACAGCGTATTTCCGTACAGTCCGTTATTCAGCGTAATGAAGATGAACAGACCGCAACGCTTGCCATTGTAACTGCTGCATGTCCTCGTTCGTACCTGCTTAACGTTATCGATGCGTTCAACAATTTGCGCGTTGTAAAAGCAGTAGGTAGTGTTATTTGCATCATGGCTGACTAAGGAGGTTCATTTCATGAAAAGCATTACGGTTCGGGTACCGGCAACCAGTGCAAACTGCGGTCCCGGCTTTGATTGCCTTGGTTTGGCTTTAACTTTATATAACACGTTTTCGTTTACGCCGGATGAAACGGCGACATCGAATAGCTATACCTTTGAAGGCTTTGGCGCCGATATTTTGGCAGCTGAAGATCCGGCTCACAATCTAGTGGGCGAAGCGATGCAGAAGGTTTTTGAAATCACTGTGAGCAAACCGGTGTACGGTCATTTGCATACGGTTACGGAAATTCCGCCATCTCGCGGTTTAGGCAGTAGCTCGACGGCTATTGTAGCCGGTTTAATGCTAGCCAATCGCTTGGTGGAAAATCCCTTATCTAAAGATGCGTTATTGGAGCTGGCTACGGAGCTGGAAGGTCATCCGGACAATGTAGCACCGGCTTTGTTGGGGAATTTAATTTGTGCAGTTAATCATTCGTCTGGTGTATTGCATACGATGATTACCATTCCGGACACGATGCGCTTTGCCGTAGCTGTACCGGATGTGTTGGTATCCACCGAATATGCGCGCAGTGTGTTACCACAGACGATTACGCATAAAAAAGCCGCCATTAACGTAAGCCATGCAGCGTTGTTCTTAACGTCCCTGTTACAGGGTAAAACGGAAAATTTGCAGGTGGCTATGGAGGATTTCCTTCATGTGCCGTATCGTCGCGAGCTTATCCCGCATTGCGATGAAGCGTTTGAAGCGGCTTTAACGGGCGGTGCCTATGGCACGACTATTAGCGGTTCCGGTTCTACGCTCATTGCGTACTGCAATGAAGCGACGGTAGAGGAAACGGCACGCTTAATGGGTAAGGTCTTTACCTCCAACGGTATTGCATGTCATACATATACATTACCGGCGGACAGTGAAGGCGCCTTTTATACAGAATAATTGATGATTATCGCTCGGCACGAATCGTTCGTGGCCGGGCGTAATTTTTTTGTTGTGTCTCCTTGTTGTATTATGATTTTATGTCATACTATATCTATGTATGATAAAAAGGTATGAGTAATCAAAAAACAATATACCATATTTTGTATATCTATGATATAATAGTCACATCGGGACGTAGCTCAGTTTGGTAGAGCGCTACCTTGGGGTGGTAGAGGTCGCAAGTTCAAATCTTGTCGTTCCGACCATTTTTTTATCCAAAATTTGATGATAATAAAAGAAAGAGGTACAATTACAACTATGAATAATGTGAAGACAGCTGTTTTACTTGCATTGATGACCGCTTTGTTGATGATAATCGGGCAGCTTGTCGGCGGCAAGACCGGTTTAATAACAATGTTTGTCGTTTCTATGGGTATGAATTTCTTTGGCTACTGGAACAGTGACAAGTTAGTACTGTCCAGCTACGATGCACAGCAGATTACGCAGGCGGAAAATCCGAACCTGTACAATATGGTGGCTCGCTTGGCTAGAAATGGCAATTTGCCGATGCCTAAGGTGTACATTATCCAGTCCGAGGTTCCGAACGCATTTGCGACGGGCCGTAGTCCGGAACACGCAGCGGTAGCCGTTACGACGGGTATTATGAATTTGCTGACGGACGATGAAATCGAAGGTGTTTTGGGCCACGAATTGACACATATAAAGCATCGTGATACGTTGATCAGCACAATTGCAGCCGGCATGGCTGGTGTAATTGCTATGGTGGCGAATATGATGCAGTTTTTTGCTATATTCGGACGTAGTGATGACCGTGAAGGCAGTAGCAATCCGGCCGTTATGATTGCGACGATTATTTTAGCGCCTTTAGCCGCTGCGTTAATCCAGATGGCCATTTCGCGCTCTCGTGAATACTTAGCCGATGAAGGCGGTGCTGAGATTAGCGGTAAACCGATGGCTTTGGCATCGGCGTTGGCTAAAATTGAACACTATGCACAGTACGGTGTATTACCTGGTTCTAGTGAAGCACAGACCAGTGCAACGGCGCATATGTTTATCATTAACCCGTTGAGCGGTGTTAAAGATTTTGCATCTTCGTTATTTAGTACGCATCCGTCCACTCAGGAACGAATTGCGCGTTTAAAAGAAATAGCTGTAAGAATGCATAAGGCTTAATTTCTTAGGCCTAAGGGCATTTGCAGAAGGAGGCCGGTAAAATGGAACAAACCTTAGTATTAGTTAAACCGGATGGTGTTAAGAAAAAGCTGTGCGGGGAAATTTTGGCTCGTTATGAACGGAAGGGCTTAGACATTAAAGCCTTGAAGCTCATGCAGGTGCCGGAAGAATTAGCAGCGCAACATTACGCAGAACACAAGGACAAACCGTTCTTCCGTGAATTGATCGATTTCATTACCTCAGGTCCTGTATTGGCTATGGTATTGAGCGGCGAAAACGCAGTGGCCGCTGTTCGTAAATTGAACGGCGCTACCAATCCGTTAGAAGCAGCACCGGGTACCATTCGTGGCGATTACGGCTTGTTGATCAATGAAAATGTAGTGCACGCATCGGATGCGCCGGAAACGGCACAGCGTGAAATAGCTCTTTGGTTTCCCGAATTAGCATAATTCGGTTTCCTAAGATTTTGGTTTCCCGAATTGTAAGGAGTGATGACCGTGTCCAAAGTATATACCAAAACAGGTGACAAAGGAACTACGGCGCTTTACACGGGCGAACGTCTGCCTAAAGCGTCTTTGCGAGTGGAAGCATACGGTACAATTGATGAATTGCAAGCTGTACTGGGTGTAGCTCGGGCGTTTTCGAAACATGATGACATTAAAGAAGTTATCCGCAACATCCAAGTAGAATTGTGGACCTTGATGGCTGACATTGCCAGCATCGGCCAAGAACCGAAGATTACGGATGCTCACATTGAAAATCTGGAACACATTATCGACACCTATGATGCGAAGATGGAACCGTTGACGAAGTTCATCGTTCCTGGTGACAAACCGGAATCGGCGTTGTTGCATCAGTGTCGTACCATTACCCGTCGTGCTGAACGGGCACTGTGGCGTGCAGCCGAAGAAAACGAAATTCACGAAGTGGATATTCGGTACTTGAATCGTTTGTCCGACTGTTGCTATATGTTGGCTCGGGCCGAATTTGAATTGTAATTTGGCAGTAAGTATGGGCAGTGATTCTAGGAAAAACTGTCAGTAAATAAAAAAGCTATGTTACCGAGTCGTTCGTGTAACATAGCTTTTTTTATGTACTGAATTCGATTTACTGAACCTGCGGCGGATTGTTCAAAGCGTCTTCCGGGCTGGGATAGTAGAAGAACACATTGGCAATGCTGTTCTTGAACTTATCGCGGATTTTAGCGGCTGCAATAGTTTCGAATTCGATGAGTTCGTCTGCTTTCAAGTCGCCATCTTCAACGAGGACTAAGAGCTGCGGCTGTACTTCCGGCGCCCCTTCCGGTACCTGATCTTCCGGTAACGGCAAGTTTACCACAATGCGAGCGGTTGCTACGTATTGATCGTTTTCATTGGTAAGCATGGCGCGGTACGTGTTTTCCCACAGCGTAGCCATTAATTTGACGTTTAAATTGTTGACTTTCATAAGAACACTCCTTATTTCAAAATGATTTCAAATAGTATATTACAAAACTATTTCATAAATGTACAGAAGGATTTTTTACTATGCGTATGATTTCTACAGATGAAAAAGCACCGGCCGGCCGGATTGTGCTGTGTACCGGTGGCGCTCGCAGCGGCAAAAGTGAGTTTGCCGAGCACCTCGTGCTGTCCCTGGATGGACAAAAGGGCTATGTGGCCACCAGTCAAGCCTTTGACGATGAAATGAAAGACCGTATCGCCAAGCATCGCGAACGCCGCGGTCCCCAGTGGCGAAATTTTGAAATTCCCTTTAAATTACATGAAACATGGGCAACAGTTTTGTCACAATGTGATATTATATTGGTAGACTGTTTAACCATGTATACGACGAACGCTATGTTGCAGGATAATCCGGATACGCAGGAACAGTGTCATCAGCTGGAACAACAACTAATGGCTGAGCTGACTGATGTTATCGAACAGGCGCGCAAGGCCAATAAAACCGTAGTCTTTGTGACTAACGAATTAGGCCTTGGCATCGTACCGGACAATGCGATGGCGCGTCATTTCCGTGATATTGCGGGCCTAGTGAATCAAACAGTAGCCGCCAAAGCCGATGAGGTATATTTGACGCTAAGCGGCATTACCATAGAAATTAAATCTCGGGAGGTAGTTTTGTAATGGCAAAGAAAATTATGTTCCAAGGAACCAGTTCCAATGTAGGTAAGAGTATTTTAGCTACTGCGTTTTGCCGCATTTTTTATCGTCGTGGCTTGAAGACGGTTCCGTTCAAGGCACAGAATATGGCGCTCAATTCCTATGTGACGAAGTGGGGCGATGAAATCGGTCGCGCTCAGGTGGCACAGGCGGAGGCAGCCGGCATTGATCCTATCGTACAGATGAATCCCGTTTTGTTAAAGCCGACGGGCAATCAGTCGTCCCAGGTGGTGCTCATGGGGAAGCCGGTTGGCGTTTACAGCGCTCAGGAATACCATACAAATTACTCCTTGAAGGCTCTCGACAAAGTTAAGGAAAGCTTTGCGTTCCTCGATAAAAACTATGAAATGATCGTCATCGAAGGTGCCGGCAGTCCTGCCGAAGTGAACCTGAAGGCGAACGATATTGTAAACATGCGCGTCGCTAAGATGGGCCATGTGCCGGTTATGCTCATTGCCGACATTGACCGTGGCGGTGCTATTGCGTCCGTTGTGGGCACGTTGGAATTGCTGGAACCGGAAGAACGTGACTTAGTAAAGGGCATCATCATCAATAAGTTTCGCGGTGACATCAAATTGTTGCAGCCGGCTGTTGATTTCATCGAGCAGAAAACGGGCAAAAAGGTAGTTGGCGTCGTACCGGCTATCGACAAGCTGGACATCGACGAAGAAGACTCTGTAGCCCTCGAATCGAAGCACGAAGCGGTTAATCGCGATATTACCATTGCGGTGCTTCAGACGCCGAAGATTTCGAACTTCACCGACTTCGATGCGTTAGCTTACGAACCGGACGTTTCGGTACGCTTTGTGCGTCCCGGCGACAGCATTGGCACGCCGGATTTGGTGATTATCCCTGGTTCCAAGAATACCTTGGCTGACCTTGATTATTTGCAGAAGAATGGCTATGCCGCTGAAATAAAAGCCCTCCACGAACAGGGCACGCCGGTGCTCGGCATTTGCGGTGGTAACCAGATGTTGGGTCAGCGCCTCCTCGATCCGGATGGCGTCGAAGGGGACATTCCGGAACTCGAAGGTCTTGGCTTATTGCCGACGGAAACCCATATGACCGGCACGAAGCTCACTCACCAGGTAACGTTCTCTACGGAATCGTTGACGTTCTTAGGTGAACGCTTTGATGGCACCGGCCTTCGCGGCTACGAAATTCACATGGGCCGCACCGAATCGGTAGCACCGACCACCCATTGCTTCACCATTACGAGCCGCAGCGAACAGCCGGTTGAGGCGACGGACGGTTTCATGAGCCCGGACGGCCTCGTTATGGGCACATACATTCACGGCATTCTCGACAATGACGATTTGCGTCGTCATTTGCTCAATTGCTTGCGTAAGCATAAGGGCCTCGAACCGTTGCCGAAGATGTTTGACTACTTAGGCCATAAGGAAGCGGCGTACAACCGATTAGCGGACATTGTAGAAGCTAATTTGGATATGGACTACATTGATTCCTTGCTGGCTCAGCAGGACTAGTCGGGCGGTGCGTTTCTTATGAATTGGTTCTATCAGAATTCGCAGTATTTTATCCCTTTATGGGCCTTTCTGCTGGACTGCCTCATCGGCGATCCACGCAGTAAATACCATCCGGTAGTGCTCATCGGTCGCGTCATTTCCTATTTAGAGCATTTGCTCTACGGCGAACACGACGAGCCGCGGGTGCAGTTCTTGTACGGCTTGCTGACAGTGGCATTAACGCTACTTATCGTCACTGGCATTGGCTTCTTGCTGCTGTTAATTGCCGGTGCTATTAACTACTGGGTGGCATACGCTGTTGAAATTATCTTGGTGTACATTACCATTAGCCCGCGGTCCTTGGCATCGGCCGGTGCTGAGCTGGCCGGTTTGTTGGCGCGCGGAAATATTAAGGAAGCCCGCCGCAAGGTAGGCTGGATTGTAGGCCGCGATACGACGGAGCTTGACGAAAGTGAAATTACCCGCGCCACTATCGAAACGGTAGCGGAAAATACGGTGGATGGCATCGTTTCGCCGTTGCTGTTTTTCGCCGTGTTTGGTCCTCTTGGTGCGCTGGCGTATCGCGCAGCGAACACGATGGACTCCATGCTAGGGTATAAAAATAAACGGTATATGTATTTTGGTCGTGCCGCAGCACGCTTTGATGATATTTTGAACTTCATACCGGCACGAATTACGTTGTTATTGTATTTATTGTCTGCTAAAATTTTAAAGCACGATGTGAAAAATGCGTGGCGCATTGCTATGCGCGATGCATCGAAGCATCCAAGCCCGAACGGCGGCTATGCGGAAGCACCGGTGGCCGGTGCGCTCCATATTCGCCTAGGAGGCTACAATAAATATGGTGATCAAATGACGTTCCGCGCCTACATGGGTGATCCGGATGTGAAGATGAAGGGTATACACATTAAGAAAACGATTGGTATGATGTATGTGTGTACCTTCTTGGCAGTACTGCTCGCTATGGGTATTGCTAGATTGGCGGTGATTGTATGAATTCATTTTTTATTGGTTTACAGTTTTTAACGCGTCTTAAATTGGTAAAACAAACGGAATGGACGGTGGAAGGATTTGGCCGCAGTGTGCTATACTTTCCATTAGTAGGGATGGTTATCGGGGCGTTTATGGCGCTCATTTGGTGGCTCTTGCATGACCGTATGTCACCGCAGCTGTTGGGCCTCATCTTGGTAGCCTTCGAATTCCTCTTTACCGGCGGTCTTCACGCCGATGGCTTCATGGATACCTGTGATGGGTTATTCTCCGGTCGTGACCGTGAACGGAAGCTGGAAATCATGAAGGATAGCCGCGTCGGCTCTAATGGCGTCGTAGGTTTCGTGTTCTTGACGCTGTTGAAATGGCAGTTAATTGCCAATTTAACCGGCGTGTACACGTTGATTTTATTGTTTATCATTCCGACCTTGAGTCGTTATTCCTTGAGCATGAGTGTGCGCTTATTCAAATACGCGCGCCCGGAAGGCATGGGGAAGGCGTTCGCTATGTCGTCGCCGTCTTATACAATGCTGGTATCCACGTTTTGGGCTGTGTTACCGCTCATTCCCTTTACGTGGCTTTATGCGTTGTTCTTTGGCTTGACCATCGCATTGAATTTAATTTACAACTCCTATATTTCCAAACATTTAGGAGGCTTAACGGGGGACACCTATGGCTTTGTGGTTGAATTAACAGAGCTTAGCTTGTTGTTAGCCGCCGTATTACTTGGTTTTTAGCTGCTTGTTGTGACGATTCGCTTGTTAGTCTCAAAAGGCGCAGGCGTCTTGTTATCACTGTTTGTTGTTAGCTGTACGGGGAGGTAGAGTATGGCTTATTATGTACGAGTGCCGGGCACTTGCGGTGAATTTCTGCAAGGCTCCGCCAACGGACAGCCCTTTTTGGTGACCTGTCCCATCGACAGATATTCCTATGCTGTCAGCGGCGTGTCGCATCCTTTGCCATACTACCCGTGTAGTATGCAGCTGAAATCACGGATGGCCATGGAGGCGGTCCACAATCGATTAGCCCGTACCGGTATGACGCAGCTGAAACCGGTACCGGTGTATGTGTACTCTGACATCATCCAGGGAAAAGGCATGGCGTCCAGCAGTGCCGATATTAGCGCGGCTGCTATCGCTACGGCCTTAGCCGGTGGTAGCCAGCTTAGCTATGATGAGCTGGCTGAGCTCTGCTTATCTATTGAGCCTAGCGACGCGTCCTTTTATCCGGGCATCGTCAGCTTTGACTACATTCACGGAAAACATTTAGATCCCTTAGGGCCTTGTCCGCCTATGACCATCCTCATCTTCGATGAAGGGGGGACGGTGGATACGGTAGCCTTCAATGCGCGCAGTGATTTGAAAGCTTTAGTGGCCGCCAAAGAGCCACAGGTATTAGAAGCGCTGGCCCTCTTTAAGGAAGGCTTGCATACTCATGACTGCAAGGCAATCGGCGCGGCGGCTACGGCCAGTGCCCGGGCGAATCAAGAGATTTTACCGAAGCTGTCCTTGGAGTTCGTCACGAAGATTGGCAGCGAATTTGGCAGCATTGGCACGGTAGTGGCTCATAGTGGCACTATTGTAGGGCTTCTCTTTGAAGGCGATGCTCAAACGGCGGATACGGAGCGCATCGATGCGTGCCGCGAGACCATTAGTCAGCGATTGCCGCAGCTTACGTATTTAGATACAGTTCACGTTACCAATGAAGGATTTACAGTACGGACTTCGCCGTACTAGGAGGCGCTAATGAAGAAAAATGTTCACGGTGGCAACATTTATAAGTTTGCTGCTCAAAAGGGGATAGCTCCTGACGCCATTATCGATTTTAGCGCCAATATTAATCCCTTAGGCCTTAGTCCCGCTGGAGCTGAGGCCATTGCTCATAATTTGGATGGGTTAATCCACTATCCGGATCCGAACAACACTGAGCTTGGTGAAATAACCGCTCAGCGCCTTGGTGTGAAGCCGGAAAATTTACTGTTCGGCAACGGCGCCGCCGAGTTGCTTTTTGCTGTAGCCCGGTTACCCGGTTTTACCGATGTATTGATTCCGGCGCCAGGCTTTAGCGAATATGCCGAAGCGGCGACCGCCGCCGGGTTACGGATCAGTAGCTACAAGCTAACGCATCGATTCTACGAAGGAAGTCATGAAAGCGCTTTCGGTTTTACCGTTTCCTATGACGATTTGGCGAATCGACTCCGCCAGGATTACGGCCAGAAGCGTTGCATCATCTTTATGGGAAATCCCAATAATCCGGATGGTAGCTTAATCAATCCAAAAACTATTGAAAATTTACTAGTAGCGATTCGCGAAGGCAATCACTTGCTAGTAGCCGATGAGTCCTTTATGGAGTTTACCGATGAAGCCACTACACTTCGCTTTGAAGCTGTGGAAAACGGCCATATCGTGGTACTCCATTCGCTGACAAAGTTTTATGCTGTGCCGGGACTGCGCTTAGGTGCTATTATTGGCGTGACCGCGTTGCTTAAGGCTGTGAAAAAATCGGTGCCTGCTTGGTCGGTTAACCGATTAGCTCAGGTCTACGGCATAGCGGCATTGCAGGATGACGCCTATCGCGCTGAATCGAAGCACAATACGCCACTTCATCGTGACTGGCTGTGCCAGCACATGGCTGCCTTGGGACCGATTAAGGTTGTGCGCCCATCGGTTAATTTCATGCTCTGCTATTGGACGCCATTGGCACTAACGGTAGAAGATTTATTTCACTTTTTAGCTAAAAAATATATACTCGTCCGTGATTGCTCGGCTTACGAAAACTTAGGGCCCGGTTGGTTCCGCGTAGCCGTTAAATCGCAGAAGAACAACGAAATTTTAGTTTCCGCAATAAAGGAGTTTTGCCATGAACACAATTTACTTGGTACGCCACGGTCAGACGAAATGGAATAATAACGGTAAATACCAGGGCTGGACGGATGTGCCGCTCAATGAAATCGGTATTGCCCAGGCTAAGGCGGCTGCCGAAGCCTTCAAGCATATTCACGTTGATTATATGATTTCCAGCGATTTGGAGCGTGCCCGTATTACGGCGGAAACGATTAAAGACGATCGCGATATTCCTTTGGTCACCGATGAGCGCTTGCGTGAAATCAACTTCGGCGACTGGGAAAGCTTGACGTACGATGAAATTCAGTCTAAATGGCCTCATGCCATCGATACCATGTATCGTCGTCCGGAAGAAGTGAAGATTTCCGGTGGCGAATCGTTCCAGGACGTGCAGGACCGCGCTTGGCCGGCAGTGGTGGATGCTATGAAGGCAGCCGGCGAAGGTAAAACGATTATGGTAGTGGCTCACGGCGGCACGAACCGCACGTTGATCTGCAAAATGTTGAATTTGTCGCTTCACTATGCATGGAATTTCAGCCAAGGCAATACGGCGCTGAGCCGCGTTGATTTCTATGGCTTGTCTGAAGACGACCACAATACGTTGAGCCTTCTCAATGACACGAAGCATCTAGATTTCATGGGAGATGTTAGTCGCGTGTCGGCTAACAAATAAGCGCCTATGCGTATCGATAAGTTTTTAGCCAATAAGGCTATCGGTAGCCGCAAGGAAGTGCATAAGCTCCTCGGCGGTGGCGTGGTTACCGTCAATGGCGCAGTGGTGCGTGACAAAGCGTTTTCCGTAAATCCGGATACCGATGAAATTGCCGTCAATGGTGAAATCATCGGCGGCCGCCAGCAGTACTACGTAAAGCTCCATAAGCCGGCCGGCTATATTTGCGCCGTTGAAGATGCGTCGGCGCCGACGGTCATGGAAATTCTGCCGCCGGAGTTTTTGACTATGAAGGTGCATCCGGTGGGCCGCCTTGATAAGGATACGGAAGGGCTGTTGCTCCTCACCAATGATGGCGTGTGGGGCCACAAGATTATTAACGGTCGCAAGAAGGTACAGAAGGTGTATCACGCTACCTACGAAGGCACCTTGACGGCCGAAGGCTTACAGCGTATCCGTGATGGCATCGTCTTAGGTGACGGCACCCAGTGTAAGCCGGCTACCATTGAAAGCGTAGGCCCTCAAACGGTGGCGCTTACCATTGAAGAAGGGAAGTATCATCAGGTGAAGCGCATGATTGGCGCCGCCGGTGGTACGGTAACGTACTTGAAGCGTTTGTCGATAGGTCCCTTGACGCTAGACGGCGTTGCAGAGCCGGGCCAGTTTGCCTTTCTCAGTGATGAAGAAATGGAAGCTATCGGCGAAGCACTGAAAAATAACTAAGTCGATGTGAAAAGTTACTACGTCGATGGCTTATCATTAATTTTTGAGAAGCAAAAAGTCGTAAGAAGTGCGATTTTGACGCTGTTTACTGTACAAGCACCGCAAATTATGGTATTATAAAGTGAAAATTTCACTGCATTTGTATAAGCAAGGGAGTCTTTTTCATGAACGGTCTTTCACGGTTGCGTGAGTTTTTGGCAACCAACGGATATGATGGGTGTGTACTCATTAGTCCAACGAATTTGCGTTATTTCACAGGGTTTACCGGCACAACTGCGGTTGCACTGGTCCTCAATGACAGTGCGGTTATTTTCACAGATAGTCGCTATACCGAACAGGCTAAGCAGCAATGCGAAGGCTACTCGGTTACGGAATACAAGGGTACGGTTTGGCAGGCTGTGGCAAATTATATTGCTGATGCCGGCGTGACTATGGACGTGCTTTCCTTTGAAGGCTCGTACATGCCTGTAGATACATTCCAGAACATGAGCGAACAATTGACACAATCTGACTTTGTGTCTGTCAATTTGGCATCGTTACGAGCTGTTAAGCGCGAAGATGAGTTAGTACTCATGCGCAAGGCAGCTGCTATTGCGGATCAAGCCTTCGCCGAATTATTGCCACAGCTTAAGCCGGGCATGACGGAGAATGATGCGCGTATTTTATTGGAAGCCGGTATGTTGCGCCTCGGTTCGTCGGAACCGTCGTTCGCTACCATCGTCGCTTCCGGTGTTCGCAGTTGCATGCCTCACGGCGTTGCAAGCGATAAGGTATTAGAGAAAGGTGATTTTATTACCTTCGATTTTGGTGCTGTATATCAAGGCTATCATTCGGATATAACGCGAACCGTCGTATTAGGGAAGGCGTCGCCGTTACAGAAGAAGCTCTATGATATCGTGTTGCGCGCTCAGAAAAAGGGCGTTGCTGCAGTGAAGGCGGGCGTAGCCGGTAAAACGGTGGATGCCGCTTGTCGCGACAGCATTACTGCTGACGGGTATGGCGAATACTTCGGTCACGGTACGGGACATGGTGTTGGCCTGGATATTCACGAAGAACCGGTGGCTTCGCCCCGTTCCGAGTCTGTACTGAGTACCAATATGGTCGTAACGGTGGAACCGGGTGTTTATTTACCTGGTGAAATCGGTCTTCGCATTGAAGACAGTGTTGTTGTTACCGACGAGGGTTGTGAGATTCTCACGAAGACCCCGAAGGAATTAATAGAACTAGAAGTTTAAACGGAGGGATTTAAATGATTTCCAGTAATGATTTTCGTCCGGGCGTTACTATCGAGCTCGACGGCAACGTATGGCAGGTAGTTGACTTCCAGCACGTAAAACCGGGTAAAGGTGCGGCGTTCGTACGTTGTAAATTAAAGAACTTGCAGACCGGCGCTGTTGTTGAACGTACGTTCAATGCCGGTGAAAAAGTACCGAAGGCACACGTTGATCGTCGTCGTATGCAGTACCTCTATGAAGCAGATGGTCAGTACACGTTCATGGATAACGAAACCTTTGATCAGGTTGAATTGACGCTTGACCAGTTAGGCGATGCTAAAAACTTCTTGTTGGAAAACATGGAAGTAACGATTATGTTCTTCCAGGGTATCGTAATCGGTATCGATTTACCGGTAGCTGTAGAATTGCGCGTAGTTGAAACTGACCCTGGTATCCGTGGCGATACGGCTACTGGCGGCAACAAACCGGCTACGTTGGAAACCGGCTATGTAGTAAAAGTACCGTTGTTTATCGAAACGGACGACGTTCTCCGCATCGATACGCGTACCGGTCAGTACATTGAACGTGCTTAATCGTCAGATAGGTTACGTTTTTTATAAGTGAAACCGGCAAAGCATTTGTCCATAACGCTATATCGTTGGGGCAAATGCTTTTTGCGTGAAAGGGGGATTAACCATGGCGGATACGAAAGAACCCACTGAAGGCGTTACCCATTACAGTGAAAACGTATATATTACCTTAGCAGCTATGTCAGCTTTATCCATTAAAGGCGTAGCGGCGATGAACACTACCACCGGCGAGGATTGGGCTCAGCTGGTTGGTGTTAAGAACGATATTACCGGTGTGAAATTAACCCAAAGCGACGAAGGACATTTAACCTTAGACTTGTACATAACGGTACGCTATGGTTATCGCATCCCTGACGTAGCGCTGCGCGTGCAAGAAGCTGTTAAATCCGGCATCGAAGATGTAACGGATACACCGGTAGATGGTGTAAACATTTTTGTACAGGCTATTGACTTTGATGACACCATTGGCGTACCCATTCGCGGCGGCGCCAAGGACCCACAATCGGAGGAATCGCTATGAGTGACAAAACGACAGCGCCGAATACAGACGAAGTAAAAATCGAAATATCCGATGGCGCTATTTTGCAGCTTATTTTACATACTATCGAAGACATGCCGGAAATCCATTCGTTGAGCACTCGTTTTTACGACAACGTAATGGAAGGGATTACCCGTAACTTCGGTGGTAAAAAAGTGCCGGGCATTAGCATTAAGCATAAGAAAGATGTACTGGAAATCAACGTTTATATTAATGCTCGCTATGGCTGTAAGCTCAATGACACGGCACAGCATTTGCGTAAAAACTTACAGCGCGACCTGTTCGCTATGCTCGGCATCGAATCGGCTCGCATTGACATCCATTTTGAAAATCTGATTATCGCAGAAGAGGAGAATCGTAATGAACCAGAAGGGCAATCGTAATCGTCGTCAAGCACGGCTCTACGCATTCCAAACTATCTTTGCCAATGAATTTACCGACCCGGCTGATCATATTGCCATTCCTGACGAAGACAGCACGACGGCACAGCGCGACCGCGCGTACGCACAGCTGTTAATCGACGGTGTGTTCGGCAAGCGTCAGGCTATTGACGAAATCTTGCAGGCGCATTCGCCGAAGCGCACCATCGCTCGCATGGGCGCTGCTGAACGCAACATTTTGCGCCTCGCTATCTTTGAAATGATGTTCGCTCCGGAAAAGTTGGATCCGCGCATCGTTATCAATGAAGCAATTACGTTGGCGAAGGAATTCGGCACGGAAAAGGGTTACATGTTCGTAAACGGCGTGTTGGACGCTATCGCTAAAAAGGGCGTGACCGTTACCGTATGAGCCGCTACTTTTTAGGAATTGACACGAGCTGTTATACCACGTCTTGTGCTGTCGTAGACGAACAGGGCAATTTAGTTGGTGAAGCGCGCCGCCTGCTCCAGGTGAAATCAGGGGCCCGCGGTCTTCGCCAATCGGAGATAGTGTTTCAGCACACTCGGGCACTGCCGGAGCTTATGGCGCAGCTGCCTGATGTACCGATTTCGGCTATCGGCGTTAGCGGGTTTCCTAGGCGCGAAGCTGATTCGTACATGCCTGCCTTTTTGGTAGGTCGTGGTCAAGGCGAGACCTTGGCAAAGTGGTTGAAGGTTCCTCTGTATATATTTTCACATCAAGAAAATCATATTTATGCGGCATGGCGCACGTTGGGGGAAGTTCCGACGGCGCCATTTTACAGTTTACACGTGTCCGGCGGCACGACGGAGTTGTTGTACTCCGAGCCTGTCACGGATAGTGTGTGCACCTTCACCACTGATTTTGTGGGCGGTTCCATTGACCTCCATGGCGGTCAATTCGTTGACCGTATCGGTGTTAAACTAGGCTTGCCGTTCCCGGCCGGTCCTCATATGGAACGAGTCGCACAAGGCGTTACCGACTTCGAACGACTTCCTGTAGCCGTTAAGCATTGTGAAATCAGTTTCGGCGGTCCCTGCAGCGAAGCGATGCGCCGCTTAGACCGCCTTGCAAAGGACACTACGGCTGTCTCCCAAGCTTCTGTTGCTTCCCAAGCTACCGTTGCTGAGGCTGGTGAAATTCAGTACTCTCAGGAAATTATTGGCCAATACAGTCGGGCCGTATTCGACTGTGTCAGTCGCTCCTTAGTTAAGGCCATACGCAATGCATGGCAGCAGAAACCGTCCGAAAGGCTCATAGCTGTTGGTGGCGTTATGGCTAACGGTTTCCTTCGTGAAGCCTTGGAAAACTTGGCTCATACAGAAGGCTTTCGCGTGGATTTTGCGGAGCCGAAGTATAGCTCTGACAACGCCAGTGGCAATGCGTACGGAGCGTTAGTTAATTTCAGAAGAAACTATACTGACAAGTAGTTGTCAGTTAATGTATAGAGAATTCCGTTTAGGAGAGAAAGGAGAGGTAGTATGGATGTGTTTACCGTTTCGCGGCTCAATGCGCTGGTTAAGCGCGTGTTAGAGCGCGAGTTTGTCCTCAAGAACTGCTTTGTTAGCGGCACTATCGCCAATTTAAAGCGCCATAGTACGGGCCATTATTACTTCTCGCTTAAGGATGAGGATGCGTCCATCGACGTGGCCTTGTGGGCTAGCACGGCGTTCAAGCGCGGCCTTGTAGGCAAGCTGGAGAATGGCCTATTCGTTACCATGCGGGCGTCCATTAACTTCTATGAAAAGACGGGCCGTCTTAGCCTTATCTGCAATGAAATGGAAATCGGCGAGAAGAGCCCGTATCAGCTGGCTTTTGAAGCGCTGAAGAAAGAGCTGACGGAGCTTGGTTATTTCGACGAAGCCCATAAGAAGGAATTACCGGAAATGCCGACGACTATTGGCTTAGTTACGTCGTCGTCCGGTGCGGTGCTCCACGATATTTTACACGTAGCGGCCAGTCGCAATCCGTTGGTGCAGTTTAAGCTCTTTTCTGTGCCGGTACAAGGCGAAAAGGCAGCGCCACAAATTGCGAAAGGCATCGCTAGAGCCGATAAGGATCCGGACGTAGAGCTTATCATCGTCGGCCGTGGCGGTGGTAGCGCTGAAGACTTGTGGTGCTTTAATGACCGCGCCGTTGTCGAAGCGGTGTATAACTGCAAGACGCCAATCGTGTCGGCCGTCGGTCATGAAACGGATTATACGCTGTGCGACTTTGCAGCGGACGTGCGCGGCGCGACGCCGAGCCATGCAGCAGAGCTCACCGTATTTCCCATTTATATGTTGCAGCAGCGCTTAGAAGAACGACAGCAATTTTTGCAGCACACCATGAATCGTGCTTTGGAACAACGGCGAATGCAGCTACAGACCATTTTCAACCGTAAGCTGGGCATGCCGGTGCTGACGCTGTTACATCAGGAACGCAGCAAATTGCAAGACGTTGAGCACCGCATCACGGCGGAATCCCAACGTCAGCTGCAAGAAGCAAGCAATGCGCTGGATACGGTGACGGCACGACTGGAAGTGCTGAATCCGCTGCGGTTATTGCATCGTGGCTACAGCAAGCTAGCCGTTAAGGGCGAGCCTGTAGCTTCTATTGAGAAGGTAACGGCCGGTGATGAGATTACGGCGTCGCTGGCGGATGGGACTATACAAGCTGTTGTAAAGGAGGTAACCCCTTATGGCCGATAAATTAAAAAGTTATGAAAAAAAATACGCCGCACTGGAAGAAATCGTTCGTGAACTGGAGGCGGACGATTTGTCCATTAGCGACTTACTTGCACGTTATAAAAAAGGACTAACACTGGTTAAGGAATGTTCCGATATGTTGCAGACAGTGGAAACCGAAATGCAGCAGATTATGGAAGAAGTAAAAATTGGTGAATAAAATTAAAATATTTATACATAAAATCCCAAAATTAGTGTATAATGAATAGTATAGTTTTGTATGATATACATTCTATAGGAGGCCGTAATGGTTAAGGATTATTTAAAAGCCGGTAAAGCATGGGTGGAAACGTACTTGAAGACTGTCATTGCGTCGCCCAATGCGGAATACGCCAAGCTTTATGAGGCTATGAATTATAGTTTGTTAATGGGCGGTAAGCGCATTCGCCCGATTTTGACGAAAGCCGTGTTGGAATCTTTAGGTGGCGATGCGGACAAGTATCAGGACATGATTTGTGCTATCGAGCTTATCCACACCTATTCCTTGATTCACGATGATCTGCCGGCTATGGATAATGACGATTATCGTCGCGGTAACTTGACGAATCATAAGGTGTTTGGCGACGGCATGGCGGTGTTAGCCGGTGACGGTTTGCTCACTCATGCATTTAGCCAGTTGTGCACGAACCCGAATGCAACGGCGGAACAGAAGTTAGCTTGCGTAACGTCTTTGTCGTTAGCAGCCGGTCCGGCCGGTATGGTCGGCGGTCAGGCGTTCGATTTAGAATCGGAAGGTCGTCACATTCCGCTGAAGGAATTACAGGTATTGCATCGCGGTAAGACCGGTGCTTTATTCTTGGCGGCTATCGAAATTGGCTTGATTTTAGGCCATGCCGATGAAGCGACGAAAAAAGCGTACCTTACGTATGGCGATTTGTTAGGCTTGTTATTTCAGATTACGGACGACATCCTCGATGTTACCGGCACGGTAGAAGCGTTAGGCAAGATGCCGGGCAGTGACGAAAAAGCGGACAAGTCCACGTACGTATCCGAATTAGGCTTAGAAGGCGCCAAAGCGAAAGCGGCGGAAACGGCGGAAGCAGCGAAAGCGGCGTTGACTGCCGTGCCTGGGGATACTACATTCTTGCGGGAGTTAGCCGATTATTTGGTAACACGCTCCAATTAATCGATTTAAGATAAAGGAAATTTCAAAATCTATGAGTGATAAAGAACGATTAGATGTGTTGTTAGTCAATCGCGGGTTGTTTGAGAGCCGCGAGCGGGCTAAGACGGCGATTATGGCTGGTGAAATCTTCATCGATACGAAGTGCTTTGATAAGGCGGGCACGAAGGTGCCGGTAGATGCGAATATTACCGTTAAAGGCAATTCGCTCCCTTATGTAAGCCGCGGCGGCTTGAAGCTGGAAAAGGCGATTGAGCTGTATCCTATCGATTTAGATGGCGCTGTGATGGCTGATATTGGTGCTTCTACCGGTGGCTTTACCGATTGCGCACTCCAAAATGGGGCCGCAAAGGTGTTTGCTATCGACGTTGGTTACAACCAGCTGGCATGGAAGCTTCGTCAGGATGAACGCGTTATCAACATGGAGAAGCAGAACATCCGCACCGTAACGCCGGCAATGTTGGGGGAACTGGTTGATTTTATATCCATTGATGTGGCGTTTATTTCACTGGACAAGGTATTGCCGGTAGCGGTAACACTGCTCAAGGATGATGGCTCGCTGGTGGCACTCATAAAGCCACAGTTTGAGGCGGGTCGTGAGAAGGTAGGCAAAGGTGGCATCGTGCGTGACGCAGCGGTTCACAAGGAAGTGCTGGAACGAATCTTGGGCGTTGCTCAGGACTGCGGCTTGTATGTACACGGCTTAACCTATTCGCCGATAAAAGGGACTGAAGGGAACTTAGAGTTTTTAGGGTATTTCAAGAAAGATACGGATGGCGCTCTTACCGTCGATGCCGACTTAATCGACACCGTAGTAGCTGAAGCGCACCGTATGTAGGTGAAATTATGCGAATTGGATTCTTTCCCAATATGGGGAAACCGGAAATTGCAGATATTATGGCTCGGGCGGCCAAATGTTGTCAGGATCAAGGCATCGAAGTTTGGTTGCCGAAGGATTTAGTGCACTATGGCTTGGCGGAAACCTTAGGCGTGCCGCCGGAACACATTAAGCCTCGTCCGGATATTTTCAAGGAATTGGATATGGCCTTCAGCTTTGGCGGTGACGGCACGATTATTCACTTGGCTCGTCAGATTTATACCTATGGGGTGCCCATTTGCGGTATTAACCTTGGTGAATTGGGCTTCTTGAACCAAATCGAGTTGGACGATATGGAAGAACGCATTGAAAAGATTGCCCGCGGCGATTACCGCGTAGAAAACCGCATTCATTTGGCAGCGGAAATTCGCAAAGCCGATGGCACAACGAAGCAGCTGACGCCTATCATCAACGAAGTGGTAGTTACTCGTTCCGAACCGGGCAAGATGGCGCGTATCAATCTGTTCATCAACGAAGGGTACACCCAGATGTACCCGGCTGATGGCCTCATTGTATCGTGCTCCACCGGTTCTACGGGCTACAACTTGTCGGCTGGTGGCCCAATTATGGCGCCGGACAATCATTCCATTATAGTAACGCCAATTGCACCGCACTTGCTGCAAAGTGTTTCCCTGTTATTGAAGGAAAGCGCGCGCATCGATTTGACCATGCCGGAACGTCAGCCGTCGCTTCACATCTGCATTGACGGTACCTTTGACTATGATTTCACCAATAAAGACACGCTTCACATCGAAGCCAGTCCGGCCTATTGCCGCTATGTTCGCTTCTATGACAAGAAGTTTTTTGCTACCTTATTCCGAAAGCTTTCGGCGCGAAGGGAAGAGATTCTATGATTCCGTTGCACAATGCTGTGCAATTTCAACATCTTTTGTGGGATGACGCTTTGCCTACGGCGGCGCGAATTATAGATGCTACGTTAGGCAATGGTCATGACTTACTGTATTTGGCTACACACAGCAACGCTTCGGCGCAGCTGTTGGGCATAGATATTCAAGCATCAGCAATACAGGCGTCTACGGAACGCTTGGCAAAGGCAGATTTCGCCGATGCCATGGCGTCTGGACGCCTCCAGCTCCGACATGGGTCACATAGTGACCTACTGGGAGCGCAGTATCCCTTCGGGGCTGATGCTGTTGATTTGGTTGTTTTTAATTTAGGTTATCTTCCCGGCAGTGATCATCACTTCATGACGCAGCCGGCTACGACCATCGAAGCGGTTCAAGGGGCGCTAAGTCATTTAGCACCGCGTGGACTTATTACGTTGGTGGCGTATCCGGGCACACCGGAAGGCGCTGCGGAAGAGGACGCACTGCGACAGTTTTTGTCGGACCTGCCACAGCAGGATTATGAAGTATGTTGTTGGACCCCGTTGAATCAAATTCACCGGCCGCCCGTATTGTATGCTATACGCGGCCGCGGCTAGCATACGGGGCGTTTACGGAGGACAGGTAGTATGAAACGTTACAGATATAATAAAATCAAAGAAATTGTGCAATCCCGTTCCATTGAAACACAGGAAGAATTAGCCAATGCCCTCATGGAAGAAGGCATTGAAGTGACGCAAGCTACCGTGTCTCGGGATATTAAAGAATTAATGCTTATTAAGATTCCCACTGGTGACGGCCATTATCGCTATGCGTTGTCGCCGGAGGAAAACGTGCTGTTGTCGCGCAGCCGCATCAATCGATTATTCCAGGATTCCATCACTCGTGTGGACTTTGCCTTGAACCAGGTTGTACTTCATACCTTGCCCGGTTCCGCACAGGCCGTAGCCTTTGCTATTGACCACGCTAAATGGAGTGAAATCATCGGCACCTTAGCCGGCGATGACACGATTCTCTTAATCGCTCGATCGGAAGCAGACGTACAGGATGTGTTGAAACGTATTTCTAACTTAATGAAGGATTGAGGGGATACTCATGCTGACCCATATGGGGATTCGTAACTTTGCTCTTATCGAGCAAATGAATGTGAATTTTCAGAATGGTATTACGATTTTTACCGGCGAAACCGGTGCCGGTAAATCTATACTGATGGACGCGTTTAGTATTTTATTGGGGGAGCGCGCCAGCAGTGAATATATTCGTCACGGCAAGGATGCCTTTATCATCGATGGTGTTTTCGACATTAGCGACGACGCCGATGTAATCGCGCTCTTGCAGAGTAAAAATATTTTGGTAGAAGACGGCCAGTTGATTCTGTCCCGATCGTTTAACCGTAAAGGGAAAACGGTTATCTTGGCCAATGACCAAGCGATTCCGCTGAAAGCGCTTCGTGAGATTGGCGTAAAGCTCGCCGACATTCATGGGCAGTATAGCAATCAGCAGCTGCTGGATCCGGAAAGCCACCACCGCTATTTGGATCATTTCACCGACGAAGGCTTAGATGCGTACAAAACGTACGTAACATGCTTTAAGGCCTATCGCGAAGCCAAGCATCGCTTAGATAGTCTCAATGAGCTTGCTGCTGAGCGCGCTCGTGAGCTGGATATGCTGCGTTTTCAGATTGATGAAATCGAAGAAGCAGGGCTTCGTCCCGGTGAGGATGAACAGATTAGCGCCGAGCTTAAGCGGTTAGATAGCTTCGAGCATGTGGATAAGGTGCTAGGCGAATGCTATAACGCGTTCTACACGGACCGCCATCCCATCCTTGATACGGTGAATAGCATTAAGGCGGAAATTCAGGACTTGGTGCGTTACGATGAAGGCTTGAAGGACATTGCGGAACTGGTAGCGTCATCGTATTTCCAGCTGGAAGAAGCAGCGACGTCCTTGGACCGCTATCGCGACACTATATCCTACGACGAAGAACGGTACGCGTACTGCCAGGAACGCGATTCCTTAATCTATGGCCTAAAGCGCAAGTATGGCGACACCATTGAAGCAGTGCTGGAATACGAAGAAAAGGCGCAGGCTCGCTTGGAAGAGCTGGAGCATCAAACCTTTGAGCAAGCCGATTTGGAAAAGGCGGTAACGGAAACGGAAGCGGCGGCGCAAAAAGCGCTGGCTACGCTGCGCTCGATTCGTAAGGCCAATAGTGAAATCATCGCCAAAACGCTGCACAAGCAGTTGTCTGATTTGGGCATGCCGAAGGCGCGTTTGCAGTTTTCTATCAAGGAAAGCGACAAGCTGACAGCTCTTGGGGCAGACAGCATCGAATTACTCTTTGGGGCCAACACCGGTGAAGACCTGTTGCCTTTGCATAAGGTGGCGTCCGGCGGTGAATTATCGCGCATTGCGCTGGCGTTCAAATCCGTATTCAACACCGGCAATGATAAGACGTTGGTATTCGACGAAATCGACGTCGGCATTAGCGGTGACATCGCCCTTCAGGTGGCTGCGAAGATTCAGCAGATTAGCCGCCACAATCAGGTGTTCTGCATTACACACTTGCCGCAGACGGCGAGTATTGCCGATCATCACTATCACATTAGTAAACGCGAGGAAGACGGCCGCACCATTTCGTCGGTACGCCCCTTGTCAGATGACGAGCACGTGGCGCAAATTGCCCGCATGATGTCCGGGAACTCGTTCTCGAAAACGGCGGAAGAAACGGCTCGTGAAATGATTGCTCATTTCAAATAAATAGACGTAGTGCCTTACTAGCACGCCTTGTTCTATTGTATTTAATTAAAGTGAAATACAATTTCCCATTTGACGTATACACGCAATAAATGTATACTAATGGTAATCATTAAATTCATATGCGGAGATAGAGGCGCGAAGTTTATTAGTATCATATAGGAGTGCGGTACACGTTGAGTATATGGGAAAGGAACCTTCGCCGAAAGAGATTGCTTGCCGAAGCGATTTCTTGGTTAGGTATCGAATAGGTGCTTGACTGTCATCGATACATCGATGGAGTGCTAGCTCATTGTTCTGACTGTAAGTATGCCGAGATCAGTGGTTAGTATCCGCTGGTCTTTTTTTTAGGAGGAATACTATGATAACGGTTATGGTTTGCGGCGCATCCGGTAAAATGGGGCGCGAAGTAGTAAAAGCTGTTCATGCAGATCCGGAGTTGACGTTAGTAGGTGGCGTTGACCATGTTAATCGCGGTACCGATTTAGGCACCGTTGCCGGTATTGAAGCCTTAGGCTTGCCGGTATACAGTGATTTGTCGAGAGCGTTAGCTGAAATTAACCCGGACGTATTGGTTGATTTTACTAGCCCGGCTGTTGTCTTTGAAAACGCTAAAACGACGTTGACTGCCGGTGTGCACATCGTCATCGGTACGACGGGCTTGACCGCTGAACAGCGCGACGAATTAGCGAAAATCGGTGCGGAACACAATGCGAACTGCTTGGTTGCACCGAACTTCTCTTTAGGGGCCGTAATGATGATGAAAACCGCTGCTGAATTGGCACCGTATTTCCCAAACGTGGAAATCATCGAGTTGCATCATAACCACAAATACGACGCACCGTCCGGTACGGCTGTATTGACGGCTAAATTGATCAACGAAGCGAAACAGGCTGCCGGTGCTGAAGCAGCTGAAGACCTTACGAAGGAAAGCTTACAAGGTGCACGCGGCGCTAAGGTTGATGGCGTTACCATCCACAGCGTACGCTTGCCTGGCTATGTAGCGCATCAGGAAGTTTTATTCGGTGGCTACGATGAAACCTTGACGATTCGTCACGATTCGTTGAGCCGTTTGTCCTTCATGCCTGGCGTTGTATTGGCATGTAAGAAAATCGTAGAAAAACCGGGCCTTACGTACGGTTTGGAACATTATTTATAATATCTCCAGGCTGTGGTCGTGATTGAGAGCACGGTAAGCCATAACCTGTTTGATTGTCGTATTTGAGTCAGTTGAGAGAATGGGAGTTTATCACATGAGAAAACCAAATGTTGCTATTTTAGGTGCTACCGGTGCGGTAGGTCAGGAATTTATAACGTTAATCGAGGAACGCCAGTTCCCGTTTGAAAATTTGAAGTTATTAGCGTCTGCCCGTTCTGCCGGCAAAGAGTTAACTGTTTGCGGCAAAACCTACATCGTAGAAGAAGCTAAGCCGGAATCCTTTGAAGGCATTGACATTGCGCTCTTTGCCGGCGGTTCCATTTCTAAAACCTTGGCTCCGGAAGCTGTAAAACGCGGCGCTATCGTAATCGATAATTCCAGCGCTTTCCGCATGGATCCGGAAGTACCGTTAGTAGTACCGGAAGTTAATCCGGAAGACATTGATTGGCATAAAGGCATTATTGCTAACCCGAACTGCTCCACTATCATCATGATGTTGGGCTTGAAACCGTTATATGATATTTCCCGTATCAAACGCGTAGTTGTTAGCACGTACCAGGCTGTATCCGGCGCTGGTAAGGAAGGTATTGAAGAATTGTCCAACCAGACCACTGCTGTTATGGATGGCCGTGAACCGGAAGCTAATGTATTGCCGGTTGGTTCCTTGCCGAAGCATTATCCCATCGCTTTCAACGTAATTCCGCAAATCGACGTATTCCTTGACAACGATTACACCAAGGAAGAAATGAAGATGGTCAATGAAACTCGTAAGATTTTGCATGATGACACCATGGAAATCGTGCCGACCACCATTCGTATTCCGGTATATCGTTCGCACTCTGAATCCGTGTTGGTAGAAACGGAAGAACCGGTAAGCGTAGCCGACTTCAAGGCTGCTTGCGACAAATTCCCGGGCCTTATCGTACGCGACAACCCGGCAGCACAGGAATATCCGATGCCGCTTTACACGTCCGGTAAAAATGATTGTGAAATCGGTCGTATCCGTAAGGACTTGTTCAACGAAAAGGGCATGAACTTCTGGATCGTAGGGGACCAGATTCGCAAGGGCGCTGCTTTGAACGCATTGCAGATTGCTGAAGTTTTAATCGCAAAAGACGCTTTTTAATCAATAAGAACATTAGGTAGCAAGGGCGACGTTACGGCGCCGCTCCTGCGTTCAATGAAGTAACTAGTAAGTAGGAGGCTACACACCAATGAAAAGTTTAGGTCGGGTTCTGACAGCCATGATTACGCCGTTTACACCGAATGGCGATGTTGATTTTGACGGAGCCGTAAAACTAGCCGAACATTTATTGTCACATGGATCGGATGGGGTTATTGTCTGTGGTACTACCGGCGAAAGCCCAACCATTACCAATGAAGACAAGTTGAAATTATTCCGCCTCATCGGCGCCGCTTGCGGTAAGAAGGGTACTATCGTAGCGAATACGGGCTCCAACGATACGCTTCGTTCTGTAGCGTTCACTCGTGAAGCCAGCCAGATTGAAGGCATTCATGCCGTTATGGCCGTAGTACCGTACTACAATAAACCGAATCAGAATGGCTTAATTGCGCATTTCAAGGCTATTGCCGAAGCAACGACCTTGCCGGTTATCGTGTACAACGTACCGGGCCGTACCGGTGGTCGCATTCAGCCCGCAACGTTGAAGAAGCTCCATGATTTGTGCGCCAACATTGCTGCCGTTAAGGAAGCATCCGGTGACGTTGGTGTAGCCATCGAAATCTACCATTTGTTACCGAAAGACTTCATGATTTACAGCGGTGACGACGGTTTAACCTTGCCGATTTTGTCTGTTGGTGGCTGTGGTATCATTTCCGTAGCCGGTCATTTAGCCGCTTCTGAAATGAATGCTATGATTCAGGCCTTTGAAGCGGGCGATGTAGCAAAAGCACGCGACATTAACGACAAATTACAGCCGCTCTTCAAAGCGATGTTCATTACGACTAATCCGATTCCGGTTAAATACGCCGTTCGCAAAATGGGCTTACCGGCAGGTCCGTTCCATTTGCCGATGTGCGAACCAACAGAAGAGGAAGCTGCTGTTATCGATGCAGCTATCGCGCCATATATCGGTTAATACGATTTTAGCCCTGGTAGGCCTGCGGCCGTGTTCACAAGAATGACCCGGGTATGTATTAGGTCTGACAGGTCTGCTTTGCACGTTGTCATAGCCAAGTATAGGCATTGCTGTACTAATTATATATAGCAAAGGGAACAATCAAGCTGTTTCCTCCCTTCGGTTTCACCAATGGTCGGTTCACAGCTTGATTGTTGCCTTTTTCGCTTTATATACCTAAATTGCGCCTTTCCATGCCTATACTTGGCTATTCCCCTAATGGCGCATCATCAGAACCTGACAGGCCTAATACATACCACATGATTCGCATCCTCGTGACCCTTCGGCCACCATTGCCTCCGCTAGCGCAATTCTTCTGACCATCTGCTAAAAAAAGAGAAAAAACTTCAACATAGAGCCATTTACGTCAGTCAAATTACGGGAAGAATTGTCGGTACAACATCCATAACAGCACTAAATCCCTCAATTCCCAGCACCGAACCGACAATTCACCCCACTGCACTAAATTACCGCACCAATCTAGGCACTATGTTGATGTTTTTTCTCCCTCCCACCGCGATAAGCTGTACCCGGCACTAGTGTCATATTTACCCAAAGGGCAGCGTCGTTACAATCGGTTGACAAAGAAAAAATGGTGTAAGCACTGATTTTACGTCACGTTTCGCTAAGCTCTAAAATATGTAAACAACAAAAAGCTCTTTGAGTTTAAGTGGAGAAAACATTGCGAAGCGTAGTTTTCGGAACTTAACTCAAAGAGCTTTGCTTACATTATGAACTTACGAAACACGATGAAAATCAAAGTGTTTCACCAGGTTCGAGGCCGGCCCATTGTAACAGCTGACCACCCGCGTCAAATATGGCACTATGCCGGGCGCACTTAACATATACCGCAAGCGCTACCAATCGTCTCCGAATACCCGGGGAGAATTGTCGGTACAACCACCGCAACTGCACTAAATCCACTAACAAACCCAGCCGAACCGACAATTCACCCTCTCCACTAAATTCCCCAACATCAGAAGCAGTATGTTGATGTTTTTCCTCCCCCCTAAATTGGCTCCTCGGCTTCAGCCCGAGCGAAGCTAGGGCTACTAGACGAAAACCGCATAAGACGAAAGCACGAGCCGCTTTGATACGCCATCGAACGGCGCAGAAGCAGCAAGTTCGGGCTACCAAGGCCGTTTTTACCGGAAAAGCGGCGTGCGTTCAATGAGCCGGCAAAACCCAGCGCACGGAGGCACAGATTTTGCTTCACATTTCGCTGGACGCTATGAAACGCGAACGCAAAAACACCTTCCGAATTTAAGTGGAGAAAACATTGCGTAAGCGTAGTTTTCGGAACTTAATTCGGAAGGTGTTTACTCGCATTCAAAGAACACGAAATGTGAACAAAATCAAACCACCACGTACACTGGCTGAGCCGGCCCATTGAACCCGCCGCAAGCCCGTGTCAAATATGGCACTGTAGCCCGAACTTGCGGGATTACGCCCCAACGAAGCGGTTCAAAGCGGCCGTGCTCGTCATATGACGCTTCGTCATGCCGAGTTCAGCCGGGCTGATGCCGAGAGCCAAACCGATCAACTGAGACATGTGGATAATCGGCATATCTTTGTCGCACGGAATATACTGCTTAGCTTCCTTCTGGAACATATCCAACTGCATCTGGCAAAGCGGACACGGAGTAACAACACAATCAGCACCTTCACGAGCTGCATCAGCATTGATAGAACCAGTCATACGCATTACAGAATCATGAGCCGGGTACACAGCGTGGAAACCACAGCAATCCAACTTGCGGGAGAAATCAATCGGAGTTGCACCGATAGCTTTAATCAAATCAGCAAGGCTAGTCGGAATCTGGAAATCTTCGAAACCAGTTTCTTCCTGCGGACGAAGCAAATGGCAACCATAATATTCAGCTACGCGCAAACCGCTTAACGGTTTAACAACCTTAGCCTTCAAATTATTCAAACCATAATCACGAATCAATACCCATAAGAAATGAGTAACTTCGCTAGTACCTTTATACTTCAAGCCAGCCTGAGCCAAAATATTGTTTACGCGATTCTTCTGAACTTCATCGCGATCCAATTCGTTCTTAGCTTCACGGAGCATCAAAGTACAAGTGTTACATACAGTCATCAAATTAACGCCACGTTCTTCAGCCAAAGCGATGTTACGAGCATTAGTGGACAACGTTACCAACGGAGCAACGTCCTGTACATGAGATGCACCACAGCAGGTCCAACCGTCTAATTCTTCGATCTGGATGCCTAATTTCTTAGCAACCGCAACGGTGGCGATATAGTCTTCTTTAGCTGCGCCTTCTAATACGCAACCCGGGAAAAATCCGTATTTCATTATCGTTCTGCCTCCTCTGCTGC